>Ga0209257_1003256_pt1 | contig 14219 bp, 14 predicted proteins | sample AraplaCvi_mCL_r2_FD_184277 | JGI IMG/M metagenome (GOLD analysis project Ga0209257, IMG submission 184277) | Arabidopsis root microbial communities from North Carolina, USA - plate scrape MF_Cvi_mCL_r2 (SPAdes) (version 2) | ecosystem: Host-associated > Plants > Roots > Endosphere | place: USA...
ACCGCCACGCCTTTCTTGGACTTGATGGCGGCGTACTCGGCGATGTTCAGCGCGAAGGTAGTCTTGCCCATGGCCGGTCGCGCGGCCAGGATGATCAGGTCGGTCGGCTGCAGGCCGGCGGTCATCGCGTCGAAGTCGGCGTAGCCGGTGGGCAGGCCGGTGATGTTGCCGCCGTTCTCGAAGCGGTTGCGCAGCTCTTCGAAAGCGTCCTTCAGCGCGCCGGGCATCGCCACGAAATCGGTGCGGCCACGCGCGCCCTGCTCTGCGATGGCGAACACGGATTTTTCCGCCGCCGACAGCAGTTCGCTGCTCTCGCGGCCTTCCGGCTGGAAACCATCGTTGACGATGTCGGTGCCGACCTGGATCAGCTGCCGCAGCACCGCCTTGTCGCGCACGATCTCGGCATAGGCCGAGATGTTGGCCGCCGACGGCGTGGTGCTGGCCAGTTCGATCAGGTAGGCGCCATCGCCGACCAGTTCCATCTTGCCCTGCGATTCGAACCACTCGCCCAGGGTCACCGCATCGAACGGGCGGTCGCGCTCGGACAGCTCGCGGATCGCCCGGTAGATGGTCTGGTGGTCGCGCCGGTAGAAGTCGGTTTCGGTCAGCTGGTCGTTGATCCGGTCGTAGCTTTCCGGGGCCAGCATCAAGCCGCCCAGCACCGCCTGTTCTGCCTCGATCGAATGCGGAGGCACGCGCAGCGCGTCGATGCGCATCTCGTCGCGATCAAAGCGGTCACCGCGGTCTTTGCGGTCGGAACGGAAGCCGGAGCGGGCGGACATGAGGGGGTGTTCTTCCTGCAGAGTGGAGCGAGGGACATGGTAGGCACGGAGCGGCCGCCACAGCCATGCACAACCCTGTGGATAAGCGGTGGATAGCCGTGCGTACCGGGCGCAGACGGCACGACCAACGGTCGTGCCCTACCGGTTGCAGGTCCGCGTGACCGGCCGGATGCCGACCCTGTCGGGTAGCGCACGACCGTTGGTCGTGCGCCTTGCCGCTCATTATCGCAGAACCACCGGGTTCAATGCTGACCGCCGTGGGTGGCGATCCAGGCCAGGAACTTGTCCACGAAGCCCTGCAGGAAGTCGCGGGTGCCCTCGTTGCTGATGGTTCCCTGCCCATCGATCAGGCCTTCCTTGAAATGAATGAACGCCTCGGGCTGGCCCAGCACCGGCATGTCCAGGTAGGCCAGGATGTTGCGCAGGTGCTGCTGGGCCAGTGCGGTGCCGATGGCGCCGATGGAGGCACCGATGACGGCCGCCGGCTTGCCGGCGAAGGCGCTGTGGCCGTACGGCCGCGAGCCGATGTCGATGGCGTTCTTGAGCACCCCGGGCACCGAACGGTTGTATTCGGGGGTGACGAACAGCACCGCATCGGCCTTCTTGATCTGCTCCTTCAGGCGAAGGCCTTCGGCCGGGTAATCCTTGTCGAAGTCCTGGTTGTAGAGCGGCAGGTCGCCGATCTGCACGTACTCGAAACTGGCCTTGCCGGCGGCCAGCTTCTCCAGCGCATGGGCCAGGGCCTGGTTGTGCGAGCCGGTGCGCAGGCTGCCGACCAGCACGGCGATGGTGGGGGTTGCCATGGAGGAGCTCCGTTCGGGGGGAACGGCCAGCGTAGGGGTGACCGGTGTTGCGCGCGGTGAAGGCGTCCGTGGGACACGCCATGGGTGTCCGGCGCGGTGCCGGTCACGCGCGCGGAACCGCCGCCCTCGCCTCTTTCCAATGCGCCTGCCAGGCCTGGAACATCAGCACGTTCCACAGATGGGTATGCCATTTGCGCTCGCCCTGCTGGAATTGCTTCCACAGGGGAACAATGGCATCCACATGGAACACCCCTTCCGACGCCAACCGCGCCGGATCCAGCAGTTCGTCGGCCCAGCCGCGCAGGTCGCCCTTCAACCATGCGCTGACCGGCGCCCCAAAGCCGCGCTTGGGCCGGTGCACCATGTCCTGCGGCACGTAACGGCCCAGCACCCGCTTCAGCATGTACTTGCTCACCCCATCGCGCTGCTTCATCGACAGCGGCAGCGACCAGGCGAACTCGGCCACGCGCCAGTCCAGCAGCGGCGCCCGCGCCTCCAGGCTCACCGCCATGCTGGTGCGGTCCACCTTGCACAGCAGGTCGTCGGGCAGATACGTACTGAAATCGGCCAGCATCATCGCGTCGGCCGGCGAGCCGGCGCCGTGCAGCGGGTCGGCCAGGTCATAGAAGCTGCCCGCGCCGCGCGCGCCGATCACCGCGGACACCGGGTCACGCCAGCGCGAAATGCGGTTGCGGTACACATCGCCGATGCCGCGCGCCCCGGTTTCGGCCAGCAGCGCAGCCAGGCCGCCGGTGCGCGAGGCCTCGCCCTGGGTCTGCGAATGGGCGGCCATCCAGCGCCGCAGCGGCGCCGGCACCCGGCCCAGCAGCGTCCAGTTGCGCAGCGCGCGCTGGTAGCGGCTGTAGCCGAAGAACAGCTCATCGCCGCCGTCGCCGGACAGCGCCACGGTCACCGCGCTGCGCGCCAGCCGTGCCACCAGCGCGGTCGGCACCTGCGAGGCATCGGCGAACGGCTCGTCGAACATCGCCGGCAGCGCCGGCACCACCGCCAGCGCATCGGCGCCGCTGACATACAGCTCGGTGTGGTCGGTGCCCAGGTGGGTGGCCAGGGCCTTGGCCAGCGGCGCCTCATCGTGGTCCGAGCCCTGGAACCCGATGCTGAAACTGTGGATCGGCGTGGACGACTGCGACTGCATCAGTGCCGCCACCACCGACGAATCGGTACCGCCAGAGAGGAACACGCCCACCGGCACGTCGGCCACCATGCGCAGCCCGACCGCATCGCGCAGCAGGGCATCGAGCTGGTTCTCGGCCTCCTCGTCGCTGCCCACGAACGGCGAGGCCAGCGCCTGCTGCATGCGCTCCCGCGCATTCCAGAACGGCAGCTGCTGCTGGTCGGGGCGGTGCGCGGCCGCACCGGCGGCCACCGCGGCGGCATCCAGGCGCAGCACCCGGCCCGGCATCAGCTTGAAGCAGCGTTCGTGTATGCAGTGCGGGGCCGGAATGTAGTCCAACCGCATCAACAGGGTCAGCGCGTCGCGGTCGATATCGTTGTCGAACGCGGGGTGCTGCCACAGCGCCTTCAGTTCCGAGCCGAACACCAGCGTGTCGCCGGCCCAGCCGTAGTACAGCGGCTTTTTGCCGACCCGGTCGCGGGCCAGCCACAGGCACTGCTCGGCGCGGTCCCACAGGGCGATGGCGAACATGCCGTTGGCACGCTGCAGGGTATCGTCCAGACCCCAGGCCACGAACGCGGCCAGCAGCACTTCGGTGTCGGAATGCCCACGGAAGGCGTGGCCGCGCTCCTCCAGCTCCAGCCGCAGCGCGGCGAAGTTGTAGACTTCGCCGTTGTAGGCCAGCACATAGCGGCCATCGTCGGACGCCATCGGCTGGTGGCCCAGCGGCGACAGGTCCAGGATGCTCAGCCGGCGGTGCGCCAGCGCGATGCCGCTGGCCGCGTCGGCCCACACCCCGCTGTCATCGGGACCACGGTGCAGCAGCGCATCGCCCATGCGGCGCGCCTGCTGTTCCAACGCGGCCTGCTCCCGTACCGGGGCGGCCAGCAACATTCCTGCCAGTCCACACATGCGTCAATGGTCCTGCGCCAACACCCGCGCGGCGCTTGTTACCGCATTGTCGCTTGGAAGCACGCACATTGCTGCCCCCGCGAGCGGTGTGTAGGTATCGGCCCCGCACACCCGCTGCAGCGGCAGGTGGCCGAAGCCGGCCTCGACAAGCGCGGTGATCACGCCCTCGCCCACCCCTGCGCTGTGCCGGCCCTCGTCCACCACCAGCACCCGCTGGGCATCGGCAGCCTGCTCCGCAATGAAGCCGGCGTTGAGCGGCACCAGCCAGCGCAGGTCGACCACCCGCACCTGCCAGCCCAGTTCGGCTTCAATGGTGCGCGCCGCGCGCAGGCTCATCGGCACCCCGTTGCCGTAGGTGAAGATCACCAGGTCGTTGGCCTCGGCTGCGTATACCCGCCCCTCGCCCAGCACCAGCGCCTGGTCCGGCGCGGGGTATGGGAACAGCCACTGGCCATCGCCGGGTGCGTGCAGGTCCTTGGTCATGTACAGCGCGATGGGCTCCAGGAACACCGCCACCCGCCCATCGACCTGGGCCAGCGCCGCCAGTGTGCGCAGCATCATTGCCGCGTCATCACCGCGCGAGGCGCAGCCCACCACCAGCCCGGGGATGTCGCGCAGCGCGGCGATCGAATTGTCGTTGTGGAAGTGGCCGCCGAAGCCCTTCTGGTAGCCCAGCCCCGCAATACGCACCAGCATCGGGTTGCGGTACTGGTCGTTGGAAAAGAACTGCAGCGAACAGGCCTCGCCGCGCAACTGGTCGGCGGCGTTGTGCAGGTAGGCCAGGTACTGGATTTCCGGGATCGGCAGCATGCCAAGGTTGGCCAGGCCCTGGGCCATGCCCAGGATCATGGTTTCATCCAGCAGCGTGTTGAACACCCGGCGCGGGCCGAAGGCTTTCAGCAGCCCCTTGCTGACCGTGTACACCCCGCCCTTCTGCGCGACGTCCTCGCCGAACAGCAGTGACGAGGGGTACTTGCACAGCAGGTCGTGCAGGGCCTGGTTGATCTGGATCGCCAGGTGCCGCGGTGGCTGCCGTTCCGGCAACTGCGCTGCGCTGCCGAACACCGCCTCGCGCGCCTCGGCCGCGGGCACGCGGCGGGCTTCGGCATGCACGGCCGCGGGGGTGTACGGCGCCAGCGGCGCCATGATCTCGGCCAGCTCGCCCAGCTTGGGCCGCTGGTCGGCCGCGTCGGCGGCAGCGAAGCAGCGCGCGCGCATCGCCTCATAACGCGCCAGCACTTGGGCGGGCGTCATCCAACCGGACTCCAACGCGATCTGCGCCGAGCGCAGCAGTGGATCGGCCGCCTCTGCCGCGCACAGCTCCGGCAGCGGCCGCCACTCGATCTCGAAATCCGTCCCCGCGTGGCCCATCAACCGCGTGGTGCGCAGGTGCAGGAAGGTCGGGCGACGGGTGCGGCGGCAATGCTCCAGCGCGCGTTGCACCTGCGCGTGGCCGCTGGCCAGGTCCAGGCCATCGGCGAAGAAGTAGTCCAGGCCGGGCCGGTGACTGAAGCTGTCGGCAATCCACCCATCCGGCGTTTTCACCGAAATGCCGATGCCATTGTCCTCGCACACGAACAGCACCGGTGCCGGCAGGCGCTGGTAAGCGGCCCAGGCGGCGGTGTTGAACGCGGTCTGCGCGGTGGCATGGTTGGCCGAGGCATCGCCGAAGGAACAGATCACTACGCTGTCGTCGGGAATCGGCAGGCCATGGCCGACGCGGCGCGCGGTTTCAATGGCCAGCGCGGTGCCCAACGCCTTGGGCAGGTGCGAGGCAATGGTGGAGGTCTGCGGCAGCACCCACAGCGGTTTGCTGCCCCAGACCTTGTGGCGCCCGCCGCTGGCCGGATCGTCGCGGCTGGCAGCGAAGGACAGCGCCGCGTCCATCACCGGGTCCATGCCCGGCAGCTGGCGGAAGCGCTCGGCCATGAACGCGCCGGAGCGGTAGTGCAGGAACGCCGGATCGGTGTGCCGGGCCAGCCGCGCCACCAGCGCATTGCCCTCGTGGCCAGACGAACCGATGGTGTAGAAGACCTTGTTCTGCACGCGCAGCACGCGCGCCATCAGGTCCAGGTGGCGGCTGACCAGCTGCGACTCGAACAGCGCATCGAAGCCCTGCGCATCCAGCGTGCTGCCCGGCAGGATCGGCGCATTGCCGCCGGGGCGGGGTACTGCCTGTCCGTCCCAGCGCTGCACGAACTCAATGAAGTTGGCGTCGCAGACCTCGGCCCGGTTCAGGCCTTTCATGCGCGCGGGAATCGGATCGGGAACCACGGCAACCATGCACACCCTCCAGCTGAGCCGAACGGACGACCGCGCCGAGCATGGCCCAAAAAGGGGACGGAGGTGGTTAAGCGGAATTAACCTCTTCCGTCCCCGTTAGACAGTCCCCGTTCGATGCCACTGGTGGCGCGACTGCCCCCAGATCTCGATCGGCTTGCCGTCGTGCGGCGGCGGCAGCTCGCCCATGCGCAGCAGCGTGCTGCCGAGCTTGCGCGCGACGGCCTTGGAGTTCTCATTGGCCGCATCGATGGTGTGGATCACCTCGTCCCAGCCGAGCGTGTCGAACGCCCAGTCGATGGCCGCCACCGCCCCCTCCGGTGCGTAGCCCCTTCCCCAGCTGGCGTGGCGGATGCTCCAGCCGACTTCGGTCCCAGGCCAGTCCAGCGGTTGCCACGGCCCCATGCGCCCCACCCAGTCGCCGCTGCTCTTCTCGATCACCGAGAACATCGAGAAGCCATACAGGTGCCAACTGCCCACCAGGCAGCTGAAACTGCGCCAGGCCTGGGACGGCGCCTGCACGCCGCCGAGGTGCTGCATCACCTGCGGATCGGTGCAGAACTGCAGGAAGGCGTCGAAGTCCTCCGCGCGTGGCGGGCGCAGGATCAGCCGGTCGGTTTCCAGGCGCAGATCGAAAATGCTCATGGGGTACCCCGTTGGTAAGCCGGGTGCCATCTTCGCAGAACGAAAGAGGCCGGCAAGATGCCGGCCTCTTCGTACCTGCTGCACAGCGCACCGATTACTGACGGGCGGTATCCAGCGCGGCGGTCTGGGTGACCAGCTGGCCGTCCACGACCGGCAGACGGTCGCTGCTGGGCTTGTTGGCCATCTTGACGGTCTTTTCAACGCCGTCGTAGCGGTAGGTCACGTTGTAGCCGGTGACGTTGCTGGTGGTGCCCATGGCGATGCGGTTGCCCGGCTTGCTGGCCATGCGCATGGTGCCGGTGGTGCCGTCTTCATTGCGGTAGGTCACGTTGTAGCCGGTGACCTTGGTCGATTCGGAGGTGGCCGTTTCGGTGTGGCACTGGCGCTCGGTGCGGTTGACCACGCGGCCACCGACATGGCGCTTGTCCACCTGGTTGCCGATCACGCCGCCAGCAACGGCGCCGGCTGCGGTGGCGGCCTTGCGGCCATTGCCGCCGCCCACCTGGTTGCCCAGCAGGCCGCCGATGACGGCGCCGGCCACGGTGCCGCCGACATTGCCGTCGCGCTCGGGCAGGCGTTCCTGCACCACCACATCGTTGCAGACCTCGTGCGGGGTCTGGGTGGTGGAGGTCTCACGCACCGGTTCGGTGCCGATCACGGTCGCGTAGGCCTTTTCCTTCTGGGTCAGCGGATCGACCTTGACCACGTCGGCGTATTCCAGCCGGCCGGCCTTGTCCACGGCGAGTTCGTCGGTGCGCGCACCATCGTCGGCCAGCGGCGTGGTGTCCAGGTTCGGGCGGGTCTGTGCGGCGGTAACCGGGTCGGTGGAGCTACCGCTTTTCATGAAGGCGGCGGTGGCGATGCCCCCGACCAGCAGGGCGCCTGCAGCGACCAGGACAGTAGTAGTTGTGCTTTTCATATCCGACTCCCTGCGGGCGATCCGCAACGTTCTTGATGCGGATTCCAGCATGCGAACCCTGAACGGTATCTCCACATGACGCTTACGACCCGCCTCCCCATTCAGGTTCTGTCGTCGCAGGGCTCGTGATAGCGTTTACACCACTTGTCGAGGAGAGTGCGATGCCCGGTCCCCTGCTGCTACCTGTCATGAAATGGGCACGCGGACTGCGTTACCCCACACTGTTCAAGATCACCGCGGCGCTGTTCGCGGTAACGCTGTTCATTCCAGACCCGATTCCGTTCGTGGATGAAATCCTGTTCGGGCTGGGCACGCTGCTGCTGGCAAACTGGAAGCGCCGCAGCGACACCCTGCCGCCGCGCCTGGACCGGCGCGACGCGTGAGCCTGATCGACAGCCACTGCCATCTGGACGCGGACGAATTCGACCACGACCGCGCCCAGGTGATCGCGCGCGCGCAGGCGGCAGGTGTTCGAACACAGGTGGTGCCCGCCGTGACCGCCGCCAGCTGGCCCAAGCTGCGTGAGACCTGCCAGCTGGCCGACGGGCTGTATCCGGCGTATGGGCTGCACCCCATGTTCCTGGACCAGCATCGCCCGGAGCACCTGGACCAGCTGCGCGAGTGGATCGCCCGCGAGCAGCCGTGTGCGGTGGGCGAATGCGGACTGGATTTCTTCGTGGAAGGCCTGGATGCCGAACAGCAGCAGTTTTACTTCGACGGGCAGTTGCGGATCGCGCGCGAGTTCGACCTGCCGGTGATCGTGCATGCCCGGCGCGCGGTGGATGCGGTGATCGCCGCCATTAAACAGGTGGGCGGCCTGCGCGGGGTGATCCACAGTTTTCCCGGCAGCCCGGAACAGGCCACGCAGTTGCACAAGCTTGGCTTCCTGGTCGGCCTCGGCGGCCCGCTGACCTATGACCGCGCCCAGCGCCTGCAGCGACTGGTGGCACAGCTGCCACTGGAGCAGCTGCTGCTGGAAACCGATGCGCCCGACCAGCCGGACGCCGGCATCCGCGGCGAGCGCAATGAGCCGGCACGATTGACGGTGATTGCAGAAACCGTGGCGAAGTTGCGCGGCGAGCCGGTCGAGGCGATTGCAGAGCAGACCATGGCAAACGCACGCAGGCTGTTCGGCCTAACGTAGCGACACGCCACGCGTGTCCCGCGCACTGCGTCATCGTCCGGATGGACACGCATGGCGTGTCCCTACGGCCTTTTCTTCAGCAGCATCTCCAACGCCTTGCCCACCGCCGCGAACGCGAACGCGCCGGTAATATGCGTGGCCGCGCCCAGCCCCGCGCCGCAGTCCAGCTTCAACGCGGCATCGGCGCCCAGCTGCGGGCGCACGCCGCACACGCTGCCATCGGCCTGCGGGTACTTCACGTTCTCCAGCGAGTACACCGCCGGTACGCCGAAGTAGCGCGAGGCGTTCTTCGGGAAGTTGAAATCGCTGCGCAGCTTCTTGCGGATCAGGGCCAGCATGGCGTCGTGCTCGGTGCGCGAGACGTCACGGATACGCACCAGGGTCGGGTCGGTACGGCCACCGGCCGCGCCCACGGTGAGGATGGGCAGCTTGCGGCGGCGGCACCAGGCAATGGTTTCCACCTTGACCCGGAAGCTGTCGCAGGCGTCGATGACCAGGTCGAAGTCGCGGTCGAGCAGCTCGACCATGTTCGACACCGTCAGGAACGAGGCAACCGCATCAACGCTGATGTCCGGGTTGATCGCAACGCAGCGCTCGGCCATCGCCTCGGCCTTGTTGCGCCCGTATTGCCCGGCCAGTGCCGGCAGCTGGCGGTTGGTATTGGACACGCAGATGTCGTCGGCGTCAATCAGGGTCAGGTGCCCCACCGCCGTGCGCGCCAGTGCTTCCACCACCCACGAGCCCACCCCGCCCATGCCGACCACCGCCACCCGGCGCTGCGACAGCTGGTCCACGGTACCCACCCCATACAACCGGTCGATGCCGGCAAAGCGTTCGCGCAATACGTCGTTCATGCCGCCCATTTTAGACGGCCCAGCGCCCGCCACGTACGTTCGTGATGCGGCCAGCGGTAGGATGCTGCGAGCCACCCACAAGGAAGCCACCCGCATGAATGCCCCCGTCCCCACCCGCCGCCCGTCCGCCGCTTACCGCTATCTGTTTGTCGCAGGCCTGGGGCTGGTGATCGGCCTGGTCGCCACCGTGATGGTGTCCCGCGCGATCCAGGCCCGCCAGGACCCGTTCCCCGGCAGCCTGATGCACGTGATGGAGCGCCAGGTGGCGCTGTTGCGCGATGCGCAGGCGCAGAACCGCTGCAGCCTGGCCGACAGCGTGCCGCGCCTGCAGACGCTGCGCTCGCTGTCCAACGACCTGGACCTTGCGTTCCCCGACCTGAAGGACAGCGCGCAGTTCCAGCAGCACGCCAGCGGCCTGCGCGCCACGCTCAACACCGCGCTGGCCGCGCCGCCGACCGACTGCGTGGCCATGGGCCAGCTGGTCGAGAAAATCCAGACCGACTGCAAGGCCTGCCACCAGGATTTCCGCTGATTCATCTGGCAGCCACGAAGCGGTGGCCGGATTGGCACCCTGTTCACGCGGGACAGGACAGGATCTGCGCCATGCGCCCCAGACGCATTCACGACCACCCCTTCTGGCCAGGAGAACCACCATGAAGATCCAACTCATTGCTGCCGCCGCCGTCGCTACCGTCGCGCTGGCCGGCTGTGCCACCACCTCGCCTGGCTACGGCGGCGGCTACAACAACAACGGCTATAACAACAGCGGCAACTACAACACCAACCGCTGCGCCGATTGCGGCATCGTGACCCGCATCAACCAGGTGGCCTCCGGCCGAACGGCACCGAGCGCCACCGGTGCGATCCTGGGCGGCCTGGTCGGCGCCGTGGCCGGCCATGAGATCTCCGACCACACCGGCGGCAGCAAGGGCAACCAGAACATCGCCGCCGCTGCGGGCGCGGTGGGCGGTGCGCTTGCCGGCAACCAGATCCAGAAGAACGTGACCAGCGATACCTTCGACATCACCGTGCGCATGGACGACGGCCGCACCGTAGTGGTCAACCAGCGTGACCTCGGCGGGATCCGCGAGAACACCTACGTACGCGTGGTCAATGGTCGCGTAGTCCTGCGCTGATCCACTGCGCCGCTCAGCGTGAAAGCAAAGGGCCCGCTTGCGCGGGCCCTTTCCATGTTCCGATCAGACCGGAGCAGTGCGCGCTTAGAGCGGGCGCACCTTGTCGGCCTGCAGGCCCTTCTGGCCCTGGGTCACTTCAAACTCGACCGCTTGGCCTTCCTTCAGACTCTTGAAGCCTTGGGAATCGATTGCACGGAAGTGTACGAACACGTCCTCACCGCTTTCACGGCTGATGAAACCGAAACCCTTCGCGTCATTGAACCACTTGACGGTGCCCTTCTCTGCCATCTTCCTTACTCCCTGACTGTCTTGTAGTTGGTTACGCCTTGTGGGCGGCTGACAAGCAAGGGGGAAGCGAGGTGCATCGATGGAGCGGATCGGAAGATCTACCATCATCAGGCCACGATCCACGGTGACCTTGCCAAGCTCAGCGTCTGCAACTTAACCCGGGCAAAATGAAAAAGCAACTGGCTTATTTCACATATGTCAACCCCAAATAGACGACCATACTGGACAGCATGGACCCTTCATTCATCTTTTACCTGATCGCTGTGGTGCTGGTCCTGGTGGGCATCGCCGGCATCATCCTGCCCGCCCTGCCCGGGATCCCGCTGGTCTTCGCCGGCCTGCTGGTGGCGGCCTGGGGCGACGGCTTCGTGCATGTGGGCTGGGTACCGCTGACGGTGCTCGGCCTGCTGACGCTGGCCTCGTTCGCCGTGGACGTGTTGGCCACGGTAGTCGGCGCCAAGCGGGTCGGGGCCAGCCGCAAGGCGCTGTGGGGTACCTTCATCGGCAGTATCGTCGGCTTGTTCTTCATGCCGATCGGCCTGTTCGCCGGACCACTGGCCGGCGCATTGCTCGGCGAGTACTGGCATACGCGCGAACTGGGCCGGTCCACCAAGGTGGGGTTGGCCACCTGGCTGGGCATCCTGCTGGGGTTCGCGCTCAAGCTGGCGCTGGTGATCGCGATGCTGGGCATCTTCGCGTTCGCCTGGTTCTTCTGAGCCCGGCCAGCTTCACGTTGCGCGCACGGGGGGCACCGGCATAAACGCGCTGATACCGTCAGTGCGTTGCGTTGCGCTGGCGGGAACGTCGGGCAGCCGCCACACTGTCCGCGCTCCCCTCCATTCATCGGCCCGCCTCCATGACCCACCGCCCTCGTTCGGCCCTGTTCTCTGCCTTGGCGCTGGCCAGCGCCAGCCTGCCGCTGGCCGCCCAGGAAGCCGCGCCGACGCCGGCATCGCCTGAAGCCTGCGCGCTGGTGGGCACCGACGTGGCCCGCCTGGCCTGCTACGACAAGCTGTTCCGGCCCACGGTGGAAACCACCCAAGCGGCCGATGCCGCTGCCACCGCCGCCAAGCAGGAGCGTCGCGAAGAGCGCCAGGCGGCGCGCACGCCCGAGGCCCCGCCCACCGAACGGGTCAAGCAGCGGCTGGGCGAGGTGTTCAAGAACGATGGCCATGATTCCGCGCTGGCCAATGCCGGCAAGGGTTCGTTGCTGGACAGCCGCTGGGAACTGGCGCAGGACTCCAAGCTGGGGGCGTTCCAGCTGCGCGCCTACAAGCCGGTGTACCTGCTGCCCGCGTTCTGGACCAGCGACAAGAACCAGATGCCGCACTCGCCCAACCCGGACAACACGGTGACCACGCCACAGCAGCTGGACAGCAACGAGCTGAAGTTCCAGCTGAGCTTCAAGACCAAGGTCTGGGAGAACGTGTTCGGCGACAACGGCGACATCTGGGCCGGGTATACCCAGAGCTCGCGCTGGCAGGCCTACAACGCCGACAACTCGCGCCCGTTCCGCGAAACCAATTACGAGCCGGAGATCATGATGGTCTTCCGCAACGGCTATTCCATCGGCGGCTGGCGCGGGCGCATGAGCGGGCTCAGCCTCACCCACATGTCCAACGGCCGCGCCGACCCGCTGTCGCGCAGCTGGAACCGGGTGATCGCCAACATCGGCCTGGACCGCGAGAACTGGGCGCTGGTGCTGCGCCCGTGGTACCGCCTACCCGAAGACCGCGAAGACGACAACAACCCGGACATCGAGGATTACATGGGCCGCGGCGACGCGACCCTGACCTGGAACCGCAACGGCCACGAAGTTTCGCTGATGGCGCGGCATTCACTGCGCGGTGGCGACCGTTCGCACGGCGCCCTGCAGCTGGATTACGGCTTCCCGATCAGCAACCTGCTGCGCGGGCATGTGCAGATCTTCGATGGGTACGGCGAAAGCATGATCGATTACAACCACAAGGCGACCTACATCGGCCTGGGTGTGTCGTTGCTGGAGTGGTACTGACGCTGCGCCGCAGCCACGCAGGGCGTGGCGCTACGCGGTATCACCGCCAGTCGGTGATGCCTTCGCGGCGGTAGGCTTCGGCAAACGCCGGGCGCGCTTTGATGCGCTCTGCGTAGGCCTTCAGTTCCGGCCAGGTATCGCTGGGGCTCGGCATGTTGCGTGACCAGCGCATCAGCATCACCAGCATGAAATCGACCACGCTGATGCGTTCGCCCAGCACGTACGGCCCCGCCTGCTGCAGGTGCTCGGCGAACCGTGCCCACCCCGCTTCCAGCTGCTGGCGCGCACCCTCGCGTACCGCGTCCGCGTTGTCCGCACCGGCCACTTCATCGGCATAGAACCACGCGCGGTACGCCGGCTGCAGGGTGTTGGCGCACCAGAACATCCACCGGTAGGCCTGTGCACGCTCGGGCGTGCCCGGCGCCGGCAGCAGCCCCGCCTGCGGGTGCAGGTCGGCCAGGTGCAGGGCGATCGCCGCCGCTTCGGTCAGGACCTGGCTGCCGATCACCAACGTGGGCACGCGCCCGGCCGGGTTGAGGGCCAGGTAATCGGCCGATTTCTGCTCGCGGGTATCGAAATCGAGCAGCACCAGTTTGTGCTCGATGCCCAGTTCGATCAGCAGCCAGTGCACCACCAACGAGGCGGTGCTGGAGGATCCGTACAACGTGGTGGCCATGCGCGGGACCTGCGGTTGGGAAGGCCCTGATTATGCGCGCGCCGGTAGAACGAACAACGGCGCCCCGAAGCGCCGTTGTTCAAGAAGCATCAGGCCACGACCACTGGGATCCTGCCGATCTTCGCCTGCCATTCGCGCGGGCCGGTGATGTGCACCGATTCGCCCGTGGAATCCACCGCGACGGTCACCGGCATGTCCTGCACGGTGAATTCGTAGATCGCTTCCATGCCCAGGTCGGCAAAGCCGACCACCTTGGCCGCTTTGATCGCCTTGGACACCAGATAGGCAGAACCGCCCACCGCCATCAGGTAAGCCGACTTGTTGTCACGGATCGCCTCGATCGCGGCCGGGCCGCGCTCGGCCTTGCCGACCATGCCCAGCAGGCCGGTCTGTTCCAGCACCTGGCGGGTGAACTTGTCCATGCGGGTGGCGGTGGTCGGGCCGGCGGGGCCCACCACTTCCTCGCGCACCGGATCGACCGGACCCACGTAATAGATGAAGCGGCCCTTGAGGTCGACCGGCAGCGGCTCGCCCTTGTTGAGCATGTCCACCATGCGCTTGTGCGCGGCATCGCGGCCGGTGAGCAGCTTGCCGTTGAGCAGCAGGGTCTGGCCCGGCTTCCAGCTGGCCA
>Ga0209257_1003257_pt1 | contig 14217 bp, 17 predicted proteins | sample AraplaCvi_mCL_r2_FD_184277 | JGI IMG/M metagenome (GOLD analysis project Ga0209257, IMG submission 184277) | Arabidopsis root microbial communities from North Carolina, USA - plate scrape MF_Cvi_mCL_r2 (SPAdes) (version 2) | ecosystem: Host-associated > Plants > Roots > Endosphere | place: USA...
CTGGCCGCCCTGATATTCAAGCCGGGCCGCCGCTGCCGGCCTGCTCTCACCCCCACCCCAATGCTCGTCATCCCCGCGCTTGACCCGGGGATCCATCCCTCCGCGGCACGGCCAAGGCAGCGGGCCGCGCCCACGCGGCCCGCCGCAATCGCTTGCGCGAGCTGAACCCTATCCCCGGGACAAGCCCGGGGATGACGAGCGAAGGGGCGGAAAAAGTGCCCGCCAAACTGTCCGGTACCCGACAAAAGCCAGGAATTTCAGTGACTCGGCGCCGGCTGGGGGCCTAACCTGAGCCCTGGGGGCCACCGGGGGGCCGAGGGAGCACCGCCATAACGGCCTCGATTGCAGATGACGTGGCGGCGATCGCGCGGATCGAAGCCGTCCCCCGCATCCTGGAAGTGGCCTGCCGCACCACAGGCATGGGTTTCGCCGCCGTGGCGCGGGTGACCGAGGACCGCTGGGTCGCCTGCGCGGTGCGCGACGAGATCGACTTCGGGCTGGAGGCGGGCGGCGAACTCCAGGTCGAGACCACGATCTGCCACGAGATCCGCGCCTCGGGCCAGGCGGTGGTCATCGACCACGTGGACGAGGATGGCGCGTACCGCGGCCACCCCACGCCGGCGATGTACGGCTTCCAGAGCTACATCTCGGTGCCGATCGTGCTGCGCGGCGCGTTCTTCGGCACGCTCTGCGCCCTCGACCCGCGGCCGGCCCGGCTCAAGGAGAGCCAGGCCCCGGCCATGTTCGCCCTGTTCGCCGAGCTGATCGGCTCACACCTGGACGCCGAGCAGCGGTTGGCGCAGAGCGAGGCGGCGCTGCTGGACCAGCGCGAGGCGGCCGAGCTGCGCGAACAGTTCATCGCCGTCCTCGGCCACGACCTGCGCAACCCCCTGGCATCCATCGACGCGGCGAGCCGCCTGCTGCGCAAGACCCCGCTGGATTCCCGCGCCCAGGCGCTGATCGGCGCGATGCAGGGCAGCGTCCAGCGCATGGCCGGGCTGATCGACAACGTGCTGGACCTGGCGCGCGGCCGCCTGGGCGGCGGCTTCGTCGCCGAACGCAAGCCGGATCCCGGCCTGGCGCACGCGCTGGAGCAGGTCGTCACCGAGCTGCGCCTGGGGCATCCCGATCGTCGGATCGACGCCGACATCCGCCTCGACCGCATCGTCAACGCCGACAGCCGCCGCCTGGCCCAGCTGCTGTCGAACCTGATCGCCAACGCCATCACCCATGGCCACGAGGCGACGCCGATCCGGGTGCAGGCCTTCGTCGTCGGCGAGACGCTGGAGCTGTCGGTGGCCAACGCGGGCGATCCGATCCCGGAGGCGGCGCGGGCCCAGCTCTTCCAGCCGTTCACCCGGGCGACCTACCGTCCGAAGCAGCAGGGCCTGGGGCTCGGCCTCTGGATCGCCTCCGAGATCGCCAAGGCCCACGCGGGCACGCTGGACGTGACCTCGGACGCCAAGGAGACCCGCTTCACCCTGCGCATGCCGCTGGAGGCCGCGCCGGCGGTCGTCGAGCCGGCCGCCTGACCGCGATCCATGTCCGAAAGCCGCCAGCGGTTATCGGCGAACGACACTATCTTCCGGCCATGACCCAATACGCCCTCTTCGACACCGCCATCGGCCACGCCGGGATCGCCTGGGGCGACGACGGCCTGGTCGGCGTCCACCTGCCCGAGCGCGACCCCGAGACCGCGCGCCGCTCGTTCCTGCGCCGCTTCCCCGACGCCGCCGAGGCCCCCGTGCCGGCCAGCCTCGAGAAGACGGTCGAGGACATTCGCGCCCTGATGCGGGGCGAGAAGCCCGACCTGCTGGACGCGCCCATCGACCTGTCGCGCACACCGGAATTCCACGCCAAGGTCTACGAGATCGCCCGCGCCATCCCGCCGGGCGAGACCCTGACCTATGGCGAGATCGCGGTGAAGCTGGGCGACAAGCTGCTGGCCCGCGACGTCGGCCAGGCGCTGGGCAAGAACCCCTGGCCCATCGTGGTGCCTTGCCACCGGGTGACGGCGGCGGGCGGCAAGCCCGGCGGCTTTTCCGCCCGCGGGGGCGTGAACACCAAGCTGAAGCTGCTCGGGATCGAGGGCGCGAAGGCCGCCGCCCAGGCCGACCTGTTCGCGTGAGCCGGCGCCTTTAACCGTTCCGCAGAACGCCGGCTTAACGCTGCCTGGGCCACGTTCACGGCGGCTGAAGGCAACCCGGAAGACCGCGATGTTCACCGCGTATGCGCGCTATTGGGACTTCCAGGGCCGGGCGAGCCGGTCCGAGTACTGGCTCTTCTTCCTGTGGGTGTTCACCCTGGGCCTCGCCGCCGGGCTCGTCGACCGCCTCGTGCTGCAGAGCCAGGGCCCCCTGGGTCCCTGCGGCCTCTTCCTGACCTTCGCCAACCTGATCCCGAACCTCTCGCTCAGCTTCCGCCGCCTGCACGACATCGATCGCAGCGCCTGGTGGCTGCTGATCGCCGCCATTCCGATCCTCGGCGCCCTGGTGCTGTTCGTCTTCACGCTGCTGCCCGGCACGCGCGGCGAGAACCGCTTTGGGCCTGCGACCGGCCGCCGCTCATACGAGGATCTGCAGGCGACCTTCGCCTGATCGGCGCCACGCCATCGGTGACAGGCCCGGCGGCGCTCGCTAACACCGGGCCATGAGCATCGGCGTGTTCGATTCCGGGGTGGGCGGGCTGACCGTGCATCACCGGCTCGTGGAACGGTTCCCAGAAGCCGACTTCATCTACCTGGCCGACCAGGTCAACGCCCCCTACGGCGGACGACCCGGCGAGGAGATCGTCGAGCTGACCCGGGCCGGCTGCGTGCGGCTGTTCGACGAGGGCTGCGACGTCGTGGTCCTGGCCTGCAACACCGCCGCCAGCGTGGCGCTGCGCCGCCTGCAGCAGACCTGGCTGCCCGGCTACCGGCGCGAGCTGGGCCGGCCGGTGAACGTGTTGGGCATCGTCGTACCGACCATCGAGGCGGCCACCGGCCTGCCCTGGGAGCACGAGGCCCAGTGGCGGGAGGAGAAGGCCGAGAAGCTCGAGATCCTGGGCGTGTTCTCTACCCCGGCCACGAGCCGCAGCCGGGTCTACGAGATCGAGATCGACAAGCGTCGCCAGGACGTGGCCGTGTTCTCCGAGCCCTGCCCCGAACTGGCGCGGATGATCGAGGCCAATGCGCCCCGCGACGAACTGGCCGCCGTGATCCGGGGCCACGTGAAGACGCTGACCACCCGCATTGGCCGCAGCCCCGACCGGGCCATCCTGGGCTGCACCCACTACGAGATCGTGGCCGACCTGTTCCAGGCGGCGCTGCCGCCCGGCACGCCGCTGATCCGCCAGCCCGACGCCACCGCCGACGCGCTGGAGCGCTACTTCGCCCGCCACACCGAGTTCCGGCCGGGAACGAGCGCTGTTCGTCGCTTTTTGACCACCGGCGAGGCCGGCGCGCAGAACAGTCTGGTTGAGACTTTCTGGGGAGGGCCTCTAAGCTTCGAACCGGCCTGAAGCAGGCAAGGGGCGAGACGATGAGGACTTTGGCATTGGCGGCGCTGGCCGCGGTCAGTCTCGGAGGCGCCGCTCGCGCCGAGGTGGTCGAGACGGGCGCCCAGGGGTTCCGGCTCAAGAGCGTGGTGCAGATCAAGGCGCCGCCGGCGCGGGTCTACCAGGCGATCGGCGAGCTCGGCCGCTGGTGGGACGACGCGCACACCTATTCCGGCAAGGCGGCCAACATCACCCTGCCGCTGCAGGCCAACAGCTGCTGGTGCGAGACCATCCCGGGCGGCGGCAGCGTGCGCCACGGCGTCGTGGTGCTGGCCTGGCCGGAACAGGGGATGATCCGCGCCGACGCGGCGCTGGGTCCGCTGCAGGACGAGGGCGTCACCGGCGCCCTCTTCTTCCAGATCAAGCCCAAGGACGGCGGCTCGGAGATGACGGTGACCTACAACGTCGGCGGCGTACGCGACTTCACCCTCAAGGCCGCGCCTGTGGTGGATGGGGTGCTGACCGCCGGCTGGGCGCGGCTGAAGCGCTATGTCGAGACCGGCAAGCCCTGAGCGGCGGCGCTCAGCGCGTCGTCCAGCCGCGCGCCCTCCGCATAGGGCGCCAGGTCGGCCGTCGGCGGGCCGCCCGTTCCCATGCCCGGCTCCGGCAGCGGCGCGCCGATCCGCGTCTCGACGGGGAAGACGCCGCACCAGGCCGCCCAGCCTTCGTCGGCCGGCAGGTCGCCGACGCCGGTCTCGCGGACCTTCGCCGAGGCCTCCTCGATCTCCATCTCCACCATCGCGATCTGCCGCAGCTCCGCGTCGGTGGTCGGCCGCAGCTTCACGGCCCGGCCGGCGTAGAGCCGGTCGATGAACGCCTCCATCGCCGCTCGCTTCTCGGCCAGGTCGCTCACCAGGCGCGCGCGGCCGAAGGCCATCACCGAGCGGTAGTTCAGCGAATGCATGATGCCAGACCGCCCCACGACGAAGCCGTCGAGGAAGCTGACCGTCACGCACACCGGCGCGCCCTCGGCCACGGTGGCCAGCATCCGGCTGGCGGCGGCGCCGTGCCAGTACAGCTTGCGGCCCTCGCGCCAATAGGCGGTGGGGGTCACGAACGGCTGGCCGTCGATGACGTAGCCCACATGGGCCATCACCCCCGCGTCGAGCACGCCGTAGACCGCGGCCTCGTCGTAGCGGGCGCGCTGGGGCCGCCGGCGGACCTGCGAGCGGGCGGTGGGCGTGAAGGACCCGTCGGCAGGGCTCATGGCGTGACCTTGGCGAGGTTGGGCGCGGGCGCCGTCGTGTGGGGAACGACGGGAACCCGCGCCACGACCGGCGGCGGCTCGGGGAGAAGCGCGGCCACCGGCAGGGGTGTGAGGATGATCGGCAGGGCCACGGCGGCCAGGGCGATGGCGGCCGCATAGACCAGGGTCGTGACGCCGAGGCGGCGCAGGTCGTCGATCGGGGTTTCGGGCGTCGCAGGCATGGCCGCCTCCTTTCGGATTGGCGAACTACGCCGCATGTGGTCTGCTAGATAGGTCCACTTGGCACAATCTGGACAGACCATTTGAGAGCGACATGAGCTGGGCCGACGTCTACCCCTGGGCCAATCCCGAGGCGGGGCGGCCAGTAATCCGGCAGGTCTACGACCAGGTGCGGGGCGCCATCCACGATGGGGCGCTGAAGCCGGGCGGCCGCCTGCCGTCCAGCCGCGACCTGGCCGCGCGCCTGGGCGTGGCCCGGGCGTCGGTAGTGGCGGCCTACGACCAGTTGCTGGCCGAGGGCTATGCCGAGGGCCGCACCGGCTCGGGCACCTATGTTTCGCAGGACCTCTCCGGCGTGCTGGACCTGAAGGCCCCGAAGCCCGTCGCCGCGCCGCCGCCCGCGCCGCCCCACGGCATTCCCGACGCGGCCAGTTTCCCCCCGGCGACTTCGACCGAGGCGCTGACCTTCTCCAACGGCCGCACCCTGATGGACGCCCGCGCGCTGGACGCCTGGGCGACCTCCACCCGCCGCGCGCTGCGCACGCTCGGACCGGCGCACTTCGGCTATTCCGAGCCCGCCGGCGACCCGCGGCTGCGTGCGGCGGTGGCGGACTATCTGCGCGCCGCCCGGGGCGTGGTCTGCGAGCCGGACCAGGTGATCATCACCTCGGGCGCCCAGCATGCGGTGGACCTGACGGCGCGCCTGTTGCTGAAGCCGGGCGACCAGGTCTGGCTGGAGGATCCCGGCTATCCGCAGACCTGGCACGCCCTGACCGCCGGCGGCGCGCATGGCGTGCCCGTGCCGGTGGACCGTTCCGGCCTGGTGGTCCAGGCGGGGATCGTGAAGGCGCCGGAGGCCCGCGCGGTGTTCGTCACCCCGTCGCACCAGTTTCCGCTGGGTGTCGCCATGTCCATGGGCCGGCGGCTGGAGCTGATCGCCTGGGCGCGGCAGGCCGGCGCCTGGATCGTGGAGGACGACTACGCCGCGGAGTTCCGCTACGCGGGCGCGCCGCTGGCGTCGCTGCAGGGCCTGGATGGCGGCGAGCGGGTGATCTACGTCGGCACGCTCAACAAGGCGCTCTTCCCCGGCCTGCGGCTGGGCTACCTGGTCGCGCCGAGGGTGCTGGTCGAGCCGCTGTCGGCCCTGCGCCGCCTGGCGGACCGGCAGCCGCCGACCCTGACCCAGGCCGTCACCCTGGACTTCATGGAGAGCGGCCAGTTCGCCGCCCACATCCGCCGCCGTCGCCTGGCCTACAAGGGTCAGCGCGACGCCCTGGCCGAGGCGCTGGAGCGCCGGCTGGGCCAGGTTCTGGAGGTCGACGTGCCGGACCAGGGCATGCACCTGATCGCCTATCTGAAGGACAGCCGCTCGGACCTGGAGGCCGAGGCGCGGGCGGCCGCGAAGGGGGTCCTCTCGCGGCCGATCAGCCCGCTCTTCCACGACGCCCCGCCGCGCCAGGGCCTGCTCCTCGGCTTCACCGGCTTCCCGGCCAAGGCCATGGACGCCGGCGTGGCGCGGCTGGCGGCTGCGCTGGAGACTTAGGCCGCCAGCGCCGTTTCCGCCGCGATCACGCGGCTGGCGGCGTTGACCACGGCGGCGATGCGCAGGGCGGCCTGGATGTTCTGGGTCGGCACGCCGTGCTTCTTCAGTTCGGCCTCGTGGGCGTCCAGGCACATGCCGCAGCCGTTCACGGCTGAGACGGCGGTGGACCACAGCTCGAAATCGGCCTTGTCGACGCCGGGGTTGGCCAGGACGTTCATCCGCAGCCGGGCGGGCAGGGTCTTGTATTCGCCGTTCGAAAGCAGGTGCAGCGAGCGGTAGTAGACATTGTTCATGCCCATGATGGCGGCCGCGGCCTTGGCGGCGCTCTTGGCTTCGGGCGAGAGGCCGGCCGCGTCGGCGGCCGCTTCCACGGCCTTCACCACGGCAGGCACGCCCAGCGCATGGGCGGAGGCGACGAAGGCGCCCCACTTCTGCTGGTCGGTGAGCACGGTCTCGGAGGCCAGGCTGCCGAGGTTCAGGCTGATGTCCTTGGCATAGGCGGGCAGGGCGTCGCGGAGGGTGTCGAGGGACATCCGGGTATCTCCAGGAATGAAAAAGCCCGGGCGGCGTCTTTGGGGGGAGAAGGGCGACGCCGCCCGGGCCAGGTCTGAGGCTACGGGTGTGTGTTACGCAGCCTTCAGGGTCTCGCCGCCAACCGAGCGGTTGCACGGGCAGAGTTCGTCGGTCTGCAGGGCGTCGAGGACACGCAGGGTGTCCTGCGGGTTGCGGCCCACGTTCAGGTTCGTCACGTAGACGTGCTGCACCACATTGTCGGGATCGACGATGTAGGTGGCGCGCAGGGCCACGCCTTCTTCCTCGTTCAGCACGCCCAGGTCGCGGGCGAACTTCCCGGAGTTGTCGGCGAAGTTCCAGATCGCCAGCTCGTTCAGGTCCGGATGCTCGCGGCGCCAGCCCAGCTTGGAGTGCTCGTTGTCGGTCGAGCCGCCCAGGACGACGGTGTCACGGTCGGCGAACTCGCGGTTCAGGCGGGCGAACTCGGCGATCTCGGTCGGGCAGACGAAGGTGAAGTCCTTCGGATAGAAGAAGATGACCTTCCACTTGCCGGGGAAGCTTTCCTTGGTGACGGTCTCGAACGCGCTCTCGCCGTTCTCTTCGTGGCGCATGAACTTGGGCTTCACACCCACAATCTTGAAGTCGGGCAGCGTCTGGCCAACACCCAGCATACAATTCTCTCCTTGAAAACGTGCCGGCGACGCGGGGAGGCGACCGCCGTGAGGAGGAGATAGGGTCGCCTCGCCCACAATTCCAATCGATTGTTTTTGCATTTGGCATAGATGAGATCTATTCTCACCTCGCCCCGAGGTGTGCCGATGCTCCCGACGATCCGCCAGCTGCAGTACCTGAAGCTCCTCGCCGAGCACGGGGCGTTCGGGAAGGCGGCCGAGGCGGCGCACGTCACCCAGCCCACTCTGTCGGCCGGCATCCAGGAGCTGGAGCGGACCCTGGGCGCGCCGGTGGTCGACCGCGCCCGGACGGGGGTGATCCTGACGCCGGTGGGCGAGGAGGCGCTGCGTCGCGCCACGGTGATCCTCAACGAGGCCGAGGAACTGGTGGAGGCGGCGAAGAACGCCGGCCAGCCGCTCACCGGCCGCTTCCGCCTGGGCGTCATCCCCACCATCGCGCCGTTCCTGCTGCCGGGCGCCCTGCCTCTTCTGCGCGACCGGTTCCCGAAACTGCGGCTCTTCCTGCGCGAGGACCTGACCCAGCGGCTGATCGCCGAGCTGAAGGCCGGCCGTCTGGACGCCGCCCTCATCGCCCTGCCGTTCGAAATGGGCGGACTGGAGTGGGCGCATGTGGCCGACGACGAGCTGCTGGCGGCGCTGCCGGCGGACCACCCGTTGGCCAGGCTGAAGTCCGCCTCGCCCGAGGCGCTGGAGCGGGAGAACCTGATCCTGCTGGAGGACGGCCACTGCCTGCGCGAGCACGCCCTGTCGGCCTGCAAGCTGAACCCGCCGCGGATCGGGGCCGGCGAGGAGCCGTTCGCCGCCACCTCGCTGCCAACCCTGGTGCAGATGGTGGGCTCGGGCCTGGGCGTCACCTTCCTGCCGCAGATGGCGGTCAGCGCCGGCCTGGCCGAGGCGGCCCACGTGGCCGTCCGTCCCATCGACGCCGACCACCCCGCCCGCGAGATCGTCGTCGCCTGGCGCGCCGGCTCCAACCGCCGCGCCGAGGGCAGGCTGCTGGCCGAGGTGCTGAAGGAGGCGTGAGGGGGCGGCTCTCTGCAGGTGTCATCCCGGTTTCGCGAAGCGAAGACCGGGACCCACGCGCGCCAGATTTCCGACCTGCGCACGCGGCGTCGCCGCCTCAAGTTCTCCGACGCCTCGGAGCTTGTGGGTCCCGGTCTTTGGCTGCGCCAAAACCGGGATGACAATCGATAATTAGATACGATTTAGACTGTATCGAAAAATCGCTTGCGGCGCGTCTCGATTTCGATGTATCTAAATTTCAGACATATCGAAACAGGATCGAAAATGAGATTTCACAGACAATTCCACGAACACGGCATGCATCGCGGGCGGCATGGCTGGGGCGGCCGGATGGGCCGTCATGGCGAGGGCCGCGAGCATGGCCGCGGCCGGCACGGCCGCTTCTTCGGCCACGGCGACCTGCGGTTCGTCATCCTGGCGCTGCTCGAGGAGCAGGCCCGCCACGGCTACGAACTGATCAAGGAGCTGGAGGAACGCACCGGCGGCGCCTACCGACCGTCGCCCGGCGTGGTCTATCCGACCCTGGCGATGCTGGAGGACGAGGGCTTCATCCGCCAGGCCGAGGGCGAGGCCGGCCGCAAGCACTTCGAGATCACACCTGAGGGCAAGGCCGAGCTGGAGCGCAACCGCCCCGGCGTCGAAGAGGTCTTCGCCAGGATGGACGAGGCCTCCAGGAGCGCCGGCCCAGGCCGCCCGCGCGTAGGCCGGGCGATGATGAACCTCGGCATGGCGCTGAAGAACCGGATGAGCCGGCCCGTCAGCCCGGAGGAACTAGACCGGATCATCGCCATGATCGACGACACCGCCGCCGCCATCGAGCGCAGCTAGGCCGAACGCCCGGACCGCTTCCTCCTCATATTCCCAAGCGGTCCCACCTCGAGCCTCCGCAGCCGCGGAGGCTCCTTCTTGGCCCAAGGGTGCGGTTTCGGCGGGTTTCGCCTATATGCCGCCCCCATGACCCGTCCGTTCCTCAAGATGAACGGGCTCGGCAACGACTTCGTCGTGGTCGAGACCCGCAGCGCCCCCTTCGCCCCCACCGCGGAGGAGGTGCGCGCGATCGCGGACCGGTCCACGGGCGTGGGCTGCGACCAGCTGATCGCCGTCGACAAGGCCGACGACGCCGACGCCAAGGTGCGGTTCTGGAACGCCGACGGCGAGGAGGTCTCGGCCTGCGGCAACGGCACGCGCTGCGTGGGCTGGCTGCTGATGCAGTCGTCCGGCAAGGACGAGGCGGTGATCGAGACCAAGGCGGGCCGCCTCGTGGCCACCCGCGCCGGCGACCGCCTGGTCAGCGTCGACATGGGCGAGCCGGGCCTGGACTGGACCCAGATCCCGCTGGCCGAGGCGCATGACACCGCCGCGCTGGACGTCGTGCTCTACCACCATGCCGACCTGATGGCGCCGCCCGGCTGCGTTTCCATGGGCAATCCGCACGTGGTGTTCTTTGTGCCGGACGTGGAAGCCGTACCGATCGCCAGGATCGGGCCGGAGATCGAGACGCATCCGCTGTTCCCGCAGCATGTGAACGTCGGCTTCACCCAGATCGTTGATCGCCACCACATCCGGCTGCGGGTGTGGGAGCGGGGTGCGGGCCTGACCAAGGCCTGCGGCACCGGCGCTTGCGCGGCCCTGGTGGCGGCCTCACGCCGCGACCTAGTCGGCCGCCACGCGACGCTCGAGCTGGACGGCGGCGAGCTGCACGTCGAGTGGCGGGAAGACGGCCACGTGATCATGACCGGCCCGGCGGCGGTGGACTTCATGGGCGAGCTGCCTTGAGCGACACCTACGCCCCGCGGCCGCGCCGCTGGTGGATCGCCCTGATCCTGAACGCGATCTTCCCGCCCGTGGGCTACGCCTATGCCGGCGCCTGGAAGATGGTCGTGGCCACGGTCCTCGGCCTGATGGTCGGGGCGGTGGCGCTGAACGAATGGACGCTGGCGTCGCCGCCGGGGGTCTATGCCTATGGCCAGACCGGCATCCTGGTCGGGGCCGCGATCGCAGCGGCGCTGTTCGGGCTGCACGCCGCCTGGCTGGCAGGGCGCGCGCCGCCGCGCGGCGGGCGGCCCAGCAAGCTGGCGCTGCTCTACATCGCCCCCTGGGCGCTGCTGTTCGTGGCCAACGCGCTCTACAGCGCCTACGGCCCGCACCCGACCTACGTCATGACCGCCGGCGCGATGGAGCCGACCCTGCGGGCCGAGGACATTCTGATGGTCGATGGGGCGCGGGCCGGTTGCGGCCATCCGGGGCTGAAGCCGGGCGAGGTGGTGGTGTTCCGCAAGGCCGGCTCCGCCGCGCCCTACGTCCATCGGATCGTCGCCGGGCCGGGCCAGACGGTGGCGATGCAGGACGGCCTGCTGGTGATCGACGGAAAGCCGGCCGGCCGCCGCGCCTTGGGCTCGGTGGGCCTGCCCGGCGTCGCCGCGCGCGCCACCGAGGTCGAGGAGACCTTGCCGAACGGCAAGCGCTACCGCACCTACGATCTGGGACCCGGCGGGCCGTACGACAATGTTGCCGCAACGACCGTACCCGCGGGTTCGTGGTATCTGATGGGTGACAACCGCGACAACGCCGCGGACTCGCGCGTCTTCGGCCCCGTGCCGGGCCGCGACGTCTGCGCGGTGGCGCTGAAGATCGTCTATGCGAAGGACAAGAGCCGTGTCGGCCGCCGCCCCTGACGCCGATCGCCGCGACGTGGACATCGTCACGTTCGGCTGCCGGCTGAACGCCTATGAGAGCGAGGTCATCCGCCAGCGCGCCGCGGAGGACGGGCTCTCGGACGCCATCGTGTTCAACACCTGCGCCGTGACCAACGAGGCCGTGCGCCAGGCCCGCCAGGCGATCCGCAAGGCGCGGCGCGAACGGCCGGGCGCCAAGCTGATCGTCACCGGCTGCGCCGCCCAGATCGATCCCGCCGCCTTCGCCGCCATGACCGAGGTCGACCTCGTGCTGGGCAATGCCGAGAAGAGCCAGGCCGGCGCCTACGCCCCCCCTTCGCTCGGAGATGGAGCGGAACCCATGCGGGTGCGCGTCAACGACATCATGAGCGTGCGCGAAACCGCCGGGCATCTGATCGACGGGCTGAAGGACCGCGCGCGCGCCTATGTGGAGGTCCAGAACGGCTGCGACCATCGCTGCACCTTCTGCATCATCCCTTACGGCCGCGGGAATTCGCGCTCGGCGGCGGCGGGCGAGGTGGTGGAGCAGGTCCGCAGGCTGGCGGCCGAGGGCTACCGCGAGGTGGTGCTGACCGGTGTGGACGTGACCAGCTGGGGCGCCGATTTGCCGGGCCAGCCGACCCTGGGCCAACTCGTGGCGCGGATCCTGAAGCTGGTCCCGGAATTGCCGCGGCTGCGCCTGTCGTCGATCGACGCCGCCGAGATCGATCCGGACCTGATGCGCTGCCTGGCCGAGGAACCGCGGCTGATGCCCTATCTGCACCTCTCGCTGCAGGCGGGCGACGACATGATCCTGAAGCGGATGAAGCGCCGACACAGCCGCGCCGACGCCCTGAAGCTGGTGGCCGAGGTGCGCGCGGTGCGCCCCGACACGGCGTTCGGCGCCGACCTGATCGCGGGCTTCCCCACCGAGACCGACGAGATGTTCGAGAACACGCTGAAGCTGGTCGAGGAGGCCGGGCTGGCGTTCCTGCACGTCTTCCCGTTCAGCCCGCGGCCTGGCACGCCGGCCGCGCGGATGCCGGCGGTGAAGCGCGACGTCGTCAAGGCCCGCGCCGCGCGGCTGCGGGCGGCCGGCGAGGCGGGCCTGGCCCGGCACCTGGCGCGGCAGGCGGGCCGCACGCTGTCGGGTCTGGTCGAGCGGCCGGGCGTGGCGCGCGCCGAGGACTTCACCGAAATCGCCTTCACCGGCGAGGCGCAGGTGGGCCAGGTGGCCGCGCTGCGCGTCACCGGCCACGACGGCCGGCGCCTGCTGGCGGAAACCCTGGTGATGGAGGCCGCATGAGCCGCTCCGGAGGATGCCAGTGCGGGGCGGTGCGCTTCCGCGTCGAGGGCGAACTGGGCCGCGCCAGCATCTGCCACTGCCGCATGTGCCAGAAGGCGTTCGGGTCGTTCTACGGCCCCTACGTCTCGATGAAGGCCGAGCAGGTCACCTGGACGCAGGGCGAGCGGAAGCTGTTCGCCAGCTCCAACCTCGTGAACCGCGGCTTCTGCGGCGACTGCGGCACCCAGCTCACCTTCGAAGGCGCCGGCTTCTTCGACATCGCCATCGGCGCCTTCGATGATCCGACCGACCTACGGCCGACGGTGCAGATCGGGCTGGAGTCCAAGCTGCCGTGGGTGGATGAGCTCGGCGGCCTGCCGGGCCCGACGCCCGAACAGCAGGCCAGGGCCGAGGCTTACCAGGCGAACGTCGTCTCCCACCAGCACCCGGACCACGACACCTAAACCTTTACCGGTGTCAGGACTCGGAAGGCGGCGCGCGGCCGGGGAACCCCGGCATCTGCCAGCCGAACAGGATCGCACCCGCCCGCACCGCGAACGCCGCCAGGAAGCCCATGGTCCCGCTGACCGCCAGGGGCAGGTCGAATGCGTGCAGCCCGACGAACACCGCCGCCCCGACCAGCGCCGGGGTCACATAGAGCTCGCGGCGCAGCAGGATCGACGGCTCGTGGGCCAGGACGTCGCGGATCACGCCGCCGAAGGTCGAGGTCAGCACGCCCATGATCACCGCCGAGAACGGCGGCACGCCCAGCGAGGTGGCCTTCAACGCGCCGACCACGGCGTAGGCGGCCATGCCCAGGGCGTCCAGCCAGAGCAGCAGCCGTTCGCGCCCCTGGCCCCAGCCCAGCACCCAGATCGCCACCGCGCCCACTAGGCAGACGACGATGTATTCCGGCCGCGCCACCCAGAAGACCGGAGCCCCGATCAGCAGGTCGCGCAGGGTGCCGCCGCCGACGCCGGTGACGGCGGCGAAGAAGCCGAAGGTGATGATGTCGTGCTTGCGCCGCGCGGCGGCCAGCGCCCCCGACGCGCCGAACACCGCCACGGCGGCGTAGTCCAGCACGGTGAGGGTGGCGGCGAGCGGGTCCATCGGCCCTTGATGCGGTGAGGCGTGACGGCGCGCAAGCCAGCCGCTAGAAGCCGGGCCCATGTCAGAACCCAAACGCGGCTGGTTCGCCCGGCTCACGGAAGGGCTCACCAAGTCGTCGAAGCAGATGGGCGAGCAGATCGCCCAGGTCTTCGTGGCCAAGGAGCCCCTGGACCAGGCCAAGCTCGACGAGCTGGAAGAGATGCTCATCGAGGCCGACCTCGGCCCGCACTCCGCCGCCCGCATCACCGAACGCTTCGCCGCCGAGAAGTTCGGCAAGGACGTGGACGAGAGCGAGATCCGCGAGGCCCTGTCGGTCGCCATCGGCGACGAACTGACCAGCCGTCAGGGATCGTTCCAGCCGCTGTCCGGCCCCAGGCCCTATGTGGTGCTGTTCATCGGCGTCAACGGCTCGGGCAAGACCACCACCCTGGGCA
>Ga0209257_1003259_pt1 | contig 14207 bp, 9 predicted proteins | sample AraplaCvi_mCL_r2_FD_184277 | JGI IMG/M metagenome (GOLD analysis project Ga0209257, IMG submission 184277) | Arabidopsis root microbial communities from North Carolina, USA - plate scrape MF_Cvi_mCL_r2 (SPAdes) (version 2) | ecosystem: Host-associated > Plants > Roots > Endosphere | place: USA...
GGCCTGACGGGTCAGGGGATCAACCTGAACCCGGTGGTCGGAGGCGCCGGCGGCAGCTCGACGACGTCCGGCCTCCAGGACTTCGGCGGCAACGTCAACGACGTGCTGAAGATCGTGGACATCGGCTTCGTCCAGATGGCCTCGGGGACGCAGGGGACCCATCTCGACTTCTCGTTGCAGATCCGGGACGCCGACAACGACCTCACCACGACGCAGCACCTGTTCGTCGATTTCCTGTCCGTGTGACCGGCCGACGCCTTCGTCCAGGCGGGCAAGGCGTCGGAAGGACGGGACAGGTCCCTCCGACGCCCGGCAGTTGGGACCTAGGTCCTCGCTGCAACCTTCCTGGGCGGGACGCCCGCGCGCTGTCGCAAGCAGCGCGCGGGTTGGGCTTTTAGGTTCCTGGGAATTCCAACCGAGGCCGCGCCAAAGCCAGGTTTCGTCGTCGCGCCGGCCGCCATGGCGATGCGGCGATGCGCCACGGCGGTCCTTCCTTTGTCGCAACCCGTAGCTGCCAAACCTGTCGTGACCTTATGGGAGGCCACGGATGGCGCGCGGCGGGCGAGCTGGACGGAAATCGACGCTGAAGCTGTTGGGGCTCGGCGCGGTCGTGTTCGCGCTTGCCTGGCTCTGCGGGCAGCTGCCGCGCGAGGGCGCCGGCCCGGCGTCCCTGTGGCTCGGCAACGCCGTCGTCCTCTCGGCGCTGCTCCAGTCCCGTCGCCGGCGTTGGGCGAGCCTCGCGACGGTGACGACGCTCGGCGCCATCCTCGCCGGCCTGGTCCGTGGCGAAAGCGCGCCCCTCGTCCTGGCGGTCTCCCTCTGCGGAACGCTCCAGTCGATCGCAGTCGCCACCGTGTTGCGTCGCGTCATGGGCGGCCGGCCCGATATGTCGCGCGTCTCGAACCTCCTCCGATATGCCGCCATCGCCGGCGGCGGCGCGTTCGGGAGCACCGCGCTGGCGGCGCTGCTGATCGCCGGACGGCCGGAAGACATCCTCGGGAACATGGCGGTTCGCGGCGCGGCCGACTGGACCGCGCTGCTCGTGGTCACGCCCTCCCTCATCGCGCTCGGGCAGGCCCGTCGCCGCGGCCGACGGCGCCTGGGGGAACGGTGGACCCTCGCGCTCCTCGGCGCGACGCTGCTGCTGACGTTCCTGCCGACCGGGCTTCCCCTGACCTTCCTCGTGCCGCCGGCGCTGCTGCTCGTGACCTGGCGGGGACGGCTTCGCGGGGCCGCCCTGGGCATCCTGCTGACGCTCGCCGCCGCGCTCGCCGGCGCGCTGGCGGGGCGCGGTCCCTTCGCGATGACGGAGGGCGGCGTGACCCTCCAGGCCCTCCTGCTGCAAGCCTTCCTGGTGGTCTGCTTCTTCGCCAGCCTGCCGGTGGCCGCCCAATCGGCCAGGTCGCGTGAGCTGCAGGAACGGCTCGCCCGCGCGCTGGCCGACGCCCGGGACGAGGCGCGCAAGGTCGGCATGGCCCAGTCGGTGGCGCACATGGGCTACTGGCGCTTCGACGCGGCGACGCGAGAGCTCAGCTGGTCGCCCGAGATGTTCCGCCTCTTTGGCCTTCCCTCCGACGCCACGCCGACCACGGCCGAGATGATGGCCCTGATCCATCCCGACGACAGGGCCGAATGCCGGCGGCTGTTCGAGGCCGCGTTGCTCGACGGCCAGTCGTATGAGCAGGAGGTGATCCGCCTGCAGCCCGCCGGCGGCGGCGACCAGTACGCCGGGGGCCGCGCGATCGTCGAGCGGGACGCCGACGGCTCGATCGCCGGCCTCTTCGGCGTCCTGTTCGACCGCACCGAATCCGTGCTGCGTCAGCGCGCGCAGGACGCGGCCGAGACGCGCTATCGGCTCATCGCCGAGCGGGCCCACGACATCATCCTGCGGGCGGACCTGCAGGGCCGCTTGCTGTACGTTTCGCCCGCCTGCCGCGCGCTGGGATACGAGCCGGAGGAAGTGGTCGGCGTGTCTGCGGCGGACTTCATCCACCCCGAGGACCTGCCTCGGTTCCTGGAGAACAGCGCCCAGCTGCTCCGCGACGGCGTCGCCGCGCCGGACGCGGACCGGCGCCACCGGATCCGCTGCAAGGACGGCCGCTACGTCTGGGTGGAGGGAAACCCGGCGATCATCACGGACGACGCCGGCGCTCCCGCGGAACTGCTCAACGTCTTCCGCGACATCACGGTCCGGAAGCGGACCGAGGAGGAACTCGCGGCGAAGGAAGCCAAGCTGCAGCTTCTCACGGACCACGCGCCGGACCTTCTCGTCCACATCGACAACAGGGACACCATCGTCTACGCCTCGCCGGCCTCGCGGCGCTTCGGCTACGCGCCCGAAGACCTGGTTGGGCGCACCCGCAGCGAGCTGGTGCACCCTGAAGACCTCGAACGCCTGAGCCGCGTCCTGACGGCCACCGTCGACTCCCAGCGCACGGCGCAGGCCGAACGGCAGTACCGCATCCGCCACGCCGACGGGTCATGGGTCTGGGTCGAAGGCAGCCTGTCGCTGGTGCACGACGAGAAGGGCGTCGCCGTCGGCGGGGTGTCGCTGCTGCGCGACATCTCGGAACGGCGGGCGGCCGCCGCGGCCCTCGCCGAGAGCGAGGCGCGCTATCGCACGCTCGCGGACAACGTCACGGACATCATCGTGCGGTTCGGGCCCGACGGCCTCGTTCGCTACATCTCGCCCGCCTGCCGCGCGCTGGGCCTTGATCCTGACGAGGCGGTGGGCCGCTCGGTGCTGGAGGTGATGGCGCCGCGCCAACTCGCGGAGGCCGAGGGGCTGGTCTCCGAATTGTTCGAGGGCGCCGAGCCCGATACGGCGGCGCGGCGCGTCTACGAGGTGGTCGGCCCCGCCGGCGAGCCCATGTGGTTCGAAGGCAGCCCAACGCTGGTGCGCGACGAAAGCGGCGCCGTCGTCGAGGTGATCTCGGTGCTGCGCGACGTGACCGGCCGCGAGCGGATGGAAGCGGCCCTCGCCGGCAGCGAAGCGCGGTTCCGGCAGCTGGCCGAGAGCGCCAACGACCTGATCATGCGCAGCGACCTGGCCGATGGCGGCATCACCTACATTTCGCCGTCCTGCCGCCAGATGACCGGCTATGCGCCGGAAGAGGTGGTCGGCCGTTCGGCGCTGGACTTCATCCATCCCGACGACGCCTCGTTCCTGAGCGAGGCGGTGGTGGCGCAGATCGCCAGCCGCGGCCAGGAGACGCCGCGCACCGTCGAGTTCAGACTCCGCACCAAGGCCGGCGCCTACATCTGGATCGAAGCCAAGCCCACCGCCGTGATCGACCCGACCACCGGCCAGGTGACCGCGATCACCGACGTGGCCCGCGACGTCACGGACCGCAAGGCGATGGAGGCGGAACTGCGGGCCGCCCGGACGGAGGCCGAGAGCGCTGCGCAGGTGAAGTCCGAGTTCCTGGCCAACATGAGCCATGAGCTGCGCACGCCGCTCACCAGCGTCGTGGGCTTCACCAAGCTCGCGGCGGAGCAGGCCGACCTGTCGCCGCTCACGCGGGGCTACATTGACCGGGTCGACCAGGCCGGCCGTGCGCTGCTGTGCGCCGTCAACGACATCCTCGACTTCTCCAAGCTGGAGGCGGGGCAGGTGAGCTTCCATCCTGAGGCCGTCTGCCTGCCTCGGCTGGCGCAGGCGGCGCTGGACCTCTTCCAGCCGCAGGCCGGCGCCAAGGACCTGCATCTGGCCTTCGAGAGCGACGCGCCCGCGGACCTCACCGTCCTGCTCGATCCCGACCGGCTGCGGCAGGTGCTGCTGAACCTGATCAGCAACGCGGTGAAGTTCACCGACCAAGGCGGGGTCACGCTCAGCCTGGCCTACGATGAGGCGGCCGGCGCGCTCCACGTGCAGGTCCGGGACAGCGGCCCCGGCATCCCGGAGGACCGGCTGGACCGGCTGTTCAAGCGCTTCAGCCAGGTGGATGGGTCGCTGACCCGGGCGCACGGCGGTACCGGCCTCGGCTTGGCGATCTGCAAGGGCATTGTCGAGGCGCAGGGCGGCTCGATCGGCGTCACGAGCGAGCTCGGCGAGGGCAGTGTCTTTGCGCTCTCCATTCCTGCGCCCCGCGTCGCGACCCCGGCTCCGGCCATCGAAGGCGAGGCGCCGGCGAACATGACCTTCGCGGGCGTCCGTGTGCTGGTGGTCGACGACCATCCGGCCAACCGGGAGCTGGTGCGGCTGTTCCTGTCGGGTGTCGGCGCGGAGGTGACGGAAGCCGCCGATGGCGAGGAAGGCGTCGAGCTGGCCGGCGACTGGCCGTTCGACCTGATCCTGATGGACCTGCGTATGCCGCGTCTCGACGGCGCCGGCGCCCTGGCGCGGATCCGCCGCGCATCCGGGCCGAATGACGCCACGCCCATCCTGGCCTTCACCGCCGACGCCGATCCGGACATCGAGCAGACCCTGCAGCGGCTGGGTTTCGATGGCCTGGTCGCCAAGCCCGTCGCTCCGGCGGCGCTGATCGCCGCTGTCGCCCAGGCCACCGCCTTCGCCTTCACCCCCTTCTCCCAGGACGTCGCCCATGTCGGGTAAAGCCCCCATCCTCGTCGCGGACGACGATCCGCTGGTGCGCGAGCTGATCCTGACTCGCCTGCGCCTGGCCGGCTTCGACGTCCACGGCGCCCGCGACGGGCGCGAGGCCGTCGAACGCGCCCGCGCGCTGCGGCCGCAGGCCGTGGTCCTGGACATCAACATGCCCGAACTGGACGGCTTCGGCGTGCTAGCCGCGCTCCAGGAGCTGCGGCTCACGCCCGCGACCCCAGTGCTGGTGCTGACCGCCCGCCACGCCGCCGAAGATGTCCGCAAGGCCATCAAGCTGGGCGCCAAGGACTTCCTGGCCAAGCCCTTCACCCAGGAGCAGCTCATGGCCCGCGTCGGCCGGCTGCTGCGCACGCCGATCGCTCCGCCGCCGCCGCGCCCCCAGGCGCCTCAGCCGGAGACGGTGGAAATCTGATGTCGGCGCAGATCTTCACGTTGGATGGCCGCCACGGCGGCACGGTGTTCGAGCGCGACTTCGAGGCGTCGCTCGGACGCGAAGCCGCCCTGGGTTTCGTCACCCTCTTCCAGGCGCAACTGGCCGAGCGCTTCCAGACCGCCGAGCCCGAGAGCCTGCAGGCCGACGCGCACAAGGTGGCTGGCGCGGCCGGGCTGCTCGGCCTGGACGCTCTGGGCGAGGCCGCGCGCGTGCTGGAGGAGGCCTGCGAAGCCCGCGCCGGCGTCGCACGGGCCTTCGAGGCGCTGCAGATCGAGGTCGAGCGCGCACAGGCGCGCCTGGCGGCCTGGACGGCGAGGCTCGCCGCAGCCGCATAGGTCGGCGCCCGCCGCCCAAGGTGGGTGGCTCAATCATATTTCTCTTGTTCGTCATCGCCCGGCGCTCCGGACGTGGAAACGCGGCCGGAGTCTTTGCCGGGAGGGGCGACCGACCCATGAACACCGGGTGGCGCCGGAGGCCTGCGGAGACGCCGCTGCCTTCTTCCGGAGGCGGAGATCATGGGTGGCCCGGACAAGCCGGGCCATGACGAGACCGTTTCAATATCGGGGAAGGGAAGGCCCGGCAGCGGACCCTCAGGCGGCGGCGAAGCCCTTGCGGGTCATGGAGCCCCAGCCCTTGGCGCCGGTGAGGAACTGCCACCAGCCGCGCAGCCGCCAGAAGCCGTTCAGCTGGCGGTAGCCGAAGTTCTCGACCACCGCGACGCCGAGCAGCATCAGCAGGCTGCGCGCGTCGGGGAAGCGGCGCAACTCGGCCTCCTCCAGCGCCAGGGCGCCGACGCTGAGCACGATGCCGTAGCCGAAGGTGACCGCCAGCAGGGCGTAGACATATGATGGCGACAGCGCGCCCAGCGCCCACAGGACCGGCAGCAGCAGGTAGCTGATCAACTCCGCCAGCGGACCGATCACATCGACCAGCAGCATGTGGCCGAAGGCCAGGAAGCCCACGCGGCCGTAGCGCGGGTTGAAGAGCATGTCGCGGTGGCGGAAGAACGTCTCCAGGGCGCCCCGATGCCAGCGCGCCCGCTGTCGCCCCAGCACCCGCAGCGACTCCGGCGCCTCGGTCCAGCAGACCGGCTCGGGGGCGAAAGCGATGCGATAGGGCTTGCCCGCGCGCCGGAAGTGCTTGTGGAGCTTGACCACCAGCTCGAGGTCCTCGCCGACGGTGCCGTGGCTGTAGCCGCCCACCGCCAGCACCGCCTGGCGCCGGAACAGGTCGAAGGCGCCCGAGATGATCGTCAGCGCATCGACGCGGCTCCACGCGAGGCGCGCCATCAGGAAGGCTCGCAGGTATTCGACCGTCTGTAGTAGGGCCCAGGGATTGCGGGGGATGCCCACCCGCGTCACTCGCCCGAAGCTGATGCTGCAGCCGTTGGCGATCCGGATCGTGCCGCCCACGGCCACCGTCTCGTCCGGATGCTCCACGAAGGGCCGGACGGCGCGCAGCAGGGCGTCAGGCTCCAGCAGTGAGTCGGCGTCCATGGCGCAGACGATGGGGGCGCGCGCCAGGTTCAGCGCCGCGTTCAGCGCGTCGGACTTTCCGCCGTTCTCCTTGTCCACCACGATCAGCCGCGGCTGCTGCGCCGCCGCATAGATCCCACGGATCGGCCGGCAGGCGGCGGCCAGCTCGTAGTCCCGCTGGATCGGGCGCAGGTCGAAGGCCTCGATCAGGACGTTCAAGGTGTCGTCGGATGACCCGTCGTTGACCACGACGACCTCGAAGTTGGGATACTGCAGCGCCAGCAGCGAACGCACGCTCTCGGTGATCGTCAGGGCCTCGTTGTAGGCGGGCGCCATCAGTGTGATCGGCGGGGCGGCGTCGGCATAGCGGCGCCACAACTGGCTCGCGTGCGCCGGGGGCGGCGCCGTGGCCAGGGCGCGCGCGGCCAGGAACAGCTGGAACAGGTAGAGGCCGCCTTGCAGCAGGCCCAGGAACAGCACGCCGGCGGCGACGGCCTGCGCGGGCCCCCGGATCGCGGCCGCGATATCGCTCAGGTCGATCATGCCGCTCTCGCTTCCGCTATGGCCAGCTCGGCCGTATGGCTGGCTAGCGGGTTGCCGCTCATGCCGGCCCTTTTCAAATGCGCCGCGCCGCTCGCGCCCAGCCGGCACAGGGCTTCGGCGGCCCGGAAGCGCACCCACCACTGCGGGTCCTCCAGCAGGCGGGCGAGGGGATCGGCCAGGGTGGTGAAGCCGGCTTGGCCGACCGCCTCGCCGGCGCTGGCGCGCACCGGCCATGCCGGATCCTCCAGCAGGATCGCGAGCGCCGGCTGCAGCGCCGGATGCATGAGTTGGCCGGCGGCCCGGGCCACGGCGGCCCGCGCCTCGAAGTCGCGGTCGCGCGCCGCTTCGAGCAGACGGGGAATGGCGCGATAGTCGCCGGACGCGCCCAGGCCGTCGATCAGCAGGGCGCGGGCGAAGCCGTCCAGATCGGTGCGCTCCAGAGCGGCGATGCTCGGCAGGGCGTCCCGCGCCGCGGTCCCCCGGATGATCTCGGCGATGAGACGGGAGTGGCCGAACGCCCCGGCGACCAGGTCGTCGAGCATCCGGGCGAGGTCAATCGTCGCGCCGGCGTCGACCAGGCCCTTGAGCGCGGCCAGCCGGACGTCGGCATCCGCCTGTCGCAGCGCGGCTTGCAGGACGGCCTCGGCCTCGGGTCCGCCCAGCGCGGAAAGCGCCTCGAGGCTGGCGAGGCGGCCGGCCTTGGACCCCTTGGCGACGCGCTCAGACAGGGCGGCGGGCAGCCCGAGCCGGCGCAGCTCGTGCTGAACCCGCTCGTGGTCGTCGCCCCGGACCAGCGAGCGGAATTCCACCACGATCTCGCCCATCAGACGGGGTCGGGCGACGAACGGCGCCAGGCGCGCGGTCGCAGTGTCGTCGCCCGCCAGCAGGCCCAGCAGGGCGTCCATGATTTCCCGGCGCTCCAGGGCGCGTCGCCGCCCGACGCGGGCGCGACGCAGCCGCAGGAGGATCAAGGCGGCCATCCAGAGCAGGGCTCCGGCCACCAGGACCAATGCCGTCAGCCAGATGAGGTCGAGGTGCGACACGGGTCAGAACCGGCGCGTCAGGCCGACCGCGATCTCGTCGCGGTCGTAGGCGTCGCGCATCTCATGCGTCACATCGAGGCGCAGCGACGTGCGCTCGTCGAGATCGAGGGCGCCGCCGCCGGACACGGCGCGCACCTTCACCGTCACGCCGTCCGAACTCTCGGGGGCGTCGGCCCAACCCGCGGAAACCCGCAACCGGCCCGCGAGCGCGGCCTCGGCCCGCAGGACGTAGCCGGCGCGGAACTCGTCCCGCTCGTCGACCACGCCGACGCCGCGGACCGAGAGGGTGAGCTTGTCGCCGTGGCTGACCGACAGGTGCGGCTGCACCCCGCGGACGTCACCGACCGGGAACCGGGACCAGGCGGCGTCGGCGCCCAGCCGCACGCGCCAGGGGCCCGCGGCCACGACCTCGTTCGACAGGCCGGCGCGGATCGCCGCTTTCGCGCGATGGTCGGCGTTCGGCGCGCCGCCGACGGCCACATAGGCGTCGCCCGTGCGGCCGAAGCTGCGCGAGCCGAGCGCCTCGAAATAGGTGTCCCCGCGCCCGAAGCGGCGGGTGTGCTCGACGTCGGCCGCCACGGCGGTACGATCGAACCGCCGGCTGATCGCCACCGACGCAGCCTTCCAATCGGGGAGCCCCCGGGTCAGACGACTGCGGCCATAAGCCAGGTCGACCCGCCAGGCGAGGGCCGGTCGCGCGGCGGCGTCCAGTTGCGCGCGCAGGGCCGCGGCCTCGGCGTGCGACGGGTTCCGCGCCAGCAGCGGGACGAGCCGCGTGCGCGCCGCCGCAGGGTCGCCGCGGAAGAACGCCATGCGGGCGTGGGCCAGGCGCGCGTCCTCGTAATCCGGCGCGAGCGCCAGGGCGCGCTCCAGCGCGCGTTCGGCATCGGCGAAGCGCCCGGCGGCCCCATAGCTGAGACCCAGGTTCAGCCAGATGTCGGCGTCGGCGGGCCGTTCGCGCGCCAGGCGCTCGAAGGCCGCGACCGCCTCGGTCGTGTGGCCCGCGCGGCGGGCCGCCTGGGCCTCCACGAAGGCGGGATCGGCGGCGACCGCCTGGGCGACAATGACGGCGACCAGCATCAGGCGGCCTGGGCCAGCCCGAAGCGCATGAGGCGCGCGATGAGCTCGTCGGGATTGAACGGCTTCGACAGATAGTCCGCCGCCCCCAGCTTCAGAGCGCTGACGATGTCCTCCTGGCGCTTCAGCGCCGTCAGCATCACCACGGGGATGTGCGCCAGTTCGGCGTCGGCCTTGATCCGGCGCAGGGCCTCGAAGCCGTCGAGCACCGGCATCATGCCGTCGAGGACGATGATCGCCGTGCGCCGTTCGCGCGCGACCTCCAGCGCGGCGCGGCCGTCTTCCACCGCGTGCACGCCGTAGCCGGCCGCCACGAGCTTGTGTTCGAGGATCGCCCGCAGCAGCGGGTCGTCGTCAGCGATCAGGACCAGGGGCTTGCACATGCCGATCATGGTTAACCGGCATGGTTGTCAGAACCTTTCGATGCACCTTCACCGGTCCGGATGCGGCGCCGTGTCACGGCCTCGCTTGTGGCAGACGCCGCATCCCCATTCAGTAGCGATAGCGCAGGAACGCGCCGAGGCTCCGCGGGCGGTTCAGGGTCAGCAGGTCTTCCCCGAGGCTGTCGATGTTCGAGATCGATACGACGTAGGTCTCGTCGAACAGGTTGCGGGCGAAGAGGCCGGCCTCGAGCTTGCCGTCCGGCGATCGCCAGCCGGCCTGCGCGCCGACCACCCAGACGCCGTCCTGCGAGAGGCGTGAGGCGTTGGAGTTGTCGAAATAGACCTTCGAGGAATAGGCCGCGTCGACCGTGCCGATCAGCTCGCCGCCCGTGGGCAGCGGATGGCTGTAGTTGGCGGCGATGTTGAAGGTCACCTTGGGCGACTGGGGCAGGCGGTTGCCGCTGAAGTCGTCACCTTCGGAGACGTATTCGCCGTAGGTGGCGTCCAGCAGCGAGAGACCGGCGTCGATCGAGAGGTTGCGGGTGATCTTCGCCGTGGCCTCGATCTCGGCGCCATAGACCTCGGAGTTGGCGGCGTTGTCGAGGACCAGCACCGTCAGACCGTTGCGCAGCGCCTGGGCGAAGACCTGCTGGTCCTGGTAGTCGTAGTAGAAGGCCGACAGGTTCAGGCGCAGGCGACGGTCGAACAGCTCGGACTTCAGGCCCACCTCGAACGCGTCGAGCTTCTCGTTGTCGTAGGGGATCAGCTCCTCGGGCGTGGTGGCCAGGCCGCCGAAGAAGCCGCCGCTCTTGAAGCCCCGGTTGTAGGTCGCATAGACGCTGGCGTCGTCCGAGAGCTCGTAGCGCAGGCCCAGGCGGCCCGACCACGCCGAGAAGGTCTTGTCCTGCTGGGAGGTGAGCAGGACGATCAGGCCGCCCTCGGCCTGGCTGCGATAGTCGAAGCTCTTGTCGTCGGCCGAATAGCGCAGGCCGACCGTGGCGGTGAGGCGGTCGGTGACCCGGTAGTCCGCCTGGCCGAAGGCGGCGTAGCTCTTGGTCTTCTGGGTGTAGGGATAGCTGAACGCCGCGACGCTGTTCTCCAGGCTGAAGCCGTCGGGGAACAGCGGGCGCAGGTCGCGCAGGACGTCCTGGGTGGAGGCGTCCTTCACCGTCTCGTCCATGTAATAGGCGCCCAGCACCCACTTCAGACGCGCGCCGGGATCGTTCGACTGCAGGCGCAGCTCCTGGGTGAACTGCCGCTGCCGGGCCAGGTAGTTGATCTCCAGCATCTGGAACGGGTTGGCGTCGGTGTTCTCGAAGGCGTTGCGGTGGGCCCAGGACCAGGCCGTCACCGACACCAGGGAGACGCCGCCCAGGTTCCAGGTGACGTTGGCCGAGGCGCCGAAGAGGTCGATCTTGTCCTTGCCCTCGCTGTTGGCGTCGAGGGCGCGCGGATCACCGTCGGTGTCGGCGTAGCCGAAGAGGTCGCCGCACTGGGCGGTCCCGTAGGCGGTCGGGGCGCAGAAGCCGTCGGGGCCGGCGGCGCCCGGCGTCAGCGGGAACAGGGCGCGGTGCTGCGGCTGGGTGGCGTCGCCACGGTTGGCGAAGCGGTTCACCTGGAACAGCGCCTCGATGTCCTCGGTGGGCGTGTAGAGGGCGGAGAGGCGGAGCGCCCAGTAGCGGGTCTCGTTGAGGTCGTGCCCGGTCACCCGGTTGTAGGCGTAGCCGCCGTCGTCGACGAACTGGCCCGCCGCACGCACCGCCAGCGCGCCCGGGACGACGGCGCCGCCGACCGCGCCGGCGAGGTTCACCGCATCATAGGTCGCGTACTCGGCCGTGGCTTCGGCGGTGAAGGCCTGAGTCGGGCGCTTCGTGGTCACGTTGACCGCGCCGCCGTTGGTATTGCGGCCGTACAGCGTGCCCTGGGGCCCGCGCAGGATCTCGATCTGGCCGATGTCGAAGAAGCCGGCCATCTGGGCCAGGGGCGAGCTGACATAGACCCCGTCGACATAGATGCCGACCCCGCTGGAGGAGTTGGGGTTGAAGTCGCTCAGGCCCACGCCGCGGATGAAGATCTTCGGGTTGGCGGCCGCGTCGCCGCTGCTGACCCGCAGGCCGGGCGCCAGGTTGTTGAGGCCGATGACGTTGGTGACGCCGCGATCGGTGAGGCTCTGGCCCGACAGCGCGGTCACGGACACGGGCACGTCCTGCAGGTTCTCGGCGCGCTTCTGGGCGGTGACGACCACCTCGTCGACGGCCACGGCGTCGCCGGCGGCGTCCTGGGCTGCTGCGTTTCCGGCGGACAGCGCGAGGGCCGCGCAGCTCACGAACAGTATGGCTCTCATGGTCATCCCCTAATGGTGTCGTGTTTGCGACAGGGCATATACGATAGTAAAAGCTATGAAAAGGAAGGCTTGGTTCCGGAAGTGGGCCGTTGCGCGCGTGGGCTGGCGGGACTTGCGGCGCCGGACTGGCTTGGGTGCGTACGCGATGCGCACGCTGGCGGGCGGCCCGGGATATGGTTCCTTGGCCGCCATACGGTAATAAAAGCTATTCGTTTGTCCGATGCGAGAAGGGACCCCAATGCTGGCCTGTTATACCGACCGCCTGAGCGTCCGGCCGGGCGAACGCTTCGAGCTGCATGCCAGCGCCGCGAATGGCCCTTGCAGCCTCTCGATCGCACGGGTGGGCGCTGAACGCCGCGAGGTGCTGGCGGTCGAGGGCGTGACCGTCGGGGCGCATCCGGTTCCGTCGAACGCCGACCGGAACGGCTGCGGCTGGCCCGTGGCCCTGGAGGTAGAGGTCGGGGCCGACTGGGCTTCGGGCTATTACGACATCGTCCTGACCGACGCGGCCGGAGAGACCGCGCATCACTTCGTCTGCGTGAAGCCGCCGATGGGCGCGCGCCGCTCGACCGCCCTGATGGTGCTCGCGACCAACACCTACCAGGCCTACAACTATTGGGGTGGGGCGAACGCCTATTCCAACGTCACCGGCCTGATGAACGGCCAGGTTCCGTTCGCCCAGGCGATGGACGAGGCGATCGGCGTCCTCTCCACCCAGCGTCCGTTCCCGCCGCTGATCGTGGCGCCTCCGGCCGACGCGCCGCGCCTCGTGAACCTGCGCAAGCGCGGCTTCCAGGAGCGACCCTGGGCCGCCGATCCGCAATGGATGCGCGCGCACGGCGCCTCGCCCTACGACGGCTCGGCGGGCTTCCTGCACAAGTGGGAGCACGTGTTCGTGGCCTGGGCCGAGGCTGCCGGCTATGCGCTCGATTTCGCCACCGACTACGACCTCGAGGCCGAGCCCGATCTCCTGGCCGGCTACTCGGCCGCGCTGTTCGTCGGCCACAGCGAGTACTGGTCGGGTGGGCAGCGCGACCAGGCCGAGCGCTTCGTCGACGCAGGCGGCAAGGTCGCGATCCTCTCCGGCAACACTTGCTTCTGGAAGGTGCGGTGGGAGAACGACGGCAAGACCTACGTCTGCCACAAGTGGAAGGGCTTCGAGGCCGAGGACGTGGCCTCCGAGCAGGCGACGCACCTGTGGTCCCATCCGGCGTTCAAGCGACCGGAGGCCGAGATCACGGGCCTCAGCTTCGTCTTCGCGGGCTACCACCGCCTGGGCATGTGCGTGTCGCGCGGGCAGGGCGGCTTCACCGTCTACGACGACAAGCACTGGGCGCTGGAAGGCTCGGACCTCTTCTACGGGGACGTGATCGGCGGGGACCTGCCGCTCATCGGTTACGAGAGCGATGGCTGCCGCTTCCAGTTCGGCGACGACGGCCTGCCGACGGCGGTCCCGACGCTGGGCGTGCCGGCGAACCTGGAGATCATCGGCATCGCGCCCTGCGCCTTCGGCGAGGAGGCGGGCCGCGGCTACAGCCCGATCATCCCGCCCGAGAAGCTGGCCGTGATCGCAGACCTCGTGTTCGGCGACAGCGGCCCGGAGGCCCAGGCCAAGGTGCTGCGCGGCCATGCGGTTCTGGCCAGCTTCAGGCGCGGCAAGGGCGAGGTCTTCAACACCGGGACGACCGAATGGGCCCACGGCCTGGGCGCCCGCGATCCGTTCGTCGAGGTCATCACCCATAACGTTCTGCGCCGTTTCGGCGTCAGCCGGCCGGGCGCCTCTAGTCGTCCAGCATCTGATTCATGAAGGCCAGCTTGGCCGGTGGTTCCAGCGGACCGGCGGCCTTGAGCAGCTTGAAGGCGTCGTCGGCGGCCTCGACGGCGAAGTCGATGTCGGCGTCGGTCATCGCTGCGCAGATGAACATGTTGTGCCAGGGGTGGAAGTAGACCCCACGCTTGATCAGCGCCTGGTTCCAGAAGTAGCCCTTGGCCAGGGTGGGGTCATCGTCGAGCATGATCAGCGGCAGCTGGGCCGGGCCGGTCTGGCGCAGGGCGAAGCCGTGGCGGCCGGCGCTCTCGTCCAACCCCTCACGGAGGCGTTGGCCCAGGGCCCGGGTGCGCTCTAGGTAGTCGGTGTCGCGAATCCGCTGCAGCGTCTTCAGCGCCGCCGCCATGGGCGCCGCCGAGAACCAGAACGAGCCGGTGGCGTAGATGGTCGAGGCGGCCATCCGGGCCACGTCGGCGCCCAGCAGGGCTGAGATCGGGTGGCCGTTGGCGATCGCCTTGCCCCAGCTCGACAGGTCGGGCTTCACGCCCACCAGGGACCAGCTCGAATCCCGCGCCAG
>Ga0209257_1003262_pt1 | contig 14199 bp, 9 predicted proteins | sample AraplaCvi_mCL_r2_FD_184277 | JGI IMG/M metagenome (GOLD analysis project Ga0209257, IMG submission 184277) | Arabidopsis root microbial communities from North Carolina, USA - plate scrape MF_Cvi_mCL_r2 (SPAdes) (version 2) | ecosystem: Host-associated > Plants > Roots > Endosphere | place: USA...
GGTACATGTGCGGCGGCACCGGCAGGTTGTCGGGCGCAGGCTTGTTCTTGAAGACCCGGCCGGCCAGGTCGAAAGTGGAACCGTGGCAGGGGCAGAGGAAGCCGCCTTCCCAGTCGTTCGGCAGCGAAGGCTGCGGACCGGCCTGGAAGCGGTCGGTCGGCGAGCAACCCAGGTGGGTGCAGATGCCGACCACGACGAGCACGTCGGGCTTGATGGAGCGGTGCTCGTTCTGTGCGTACTTGGGGGTGAATTCGTCGGGGTGACGCTTGGAGAGGGGATCGGCCAGCTGGCCGTCGAGCTTGGGGAGTTCCGCGACCTGCTCGGGGGAGCGCTTGAGGATCCAGACCGGCTTGCCCCGCCATTCGACGGTGATCTTCTCGCCGACCTTGAGGCCCGAGATATCGACCTCGACCGCAGCACCCGCAGCCTTGGCCTTCTCGGAAGGCTGGAAAGTGCTAACAAAGGGGATGGCGGTGGCCACGCCGCCCGCCACGCCAGCGCAGCTGGATGCAATCAACCACGTGCGCTTGCTGGTGTCGATCCGGTGCGAGCCGGAGGTCATGTCACTCATGGGGATCCTCTTGTCTTCTTCGCTGGAGCAGGAGTCAACCCGCGATTGTAGCGGGGCGCTGTAAGGATATTCAATGGCCGCCATGCGCATGGCCGGCGGCCGCGGGCGGGGCGCGCCGCGTCCGCGGGCGCCCGCCAGGGGCTGCACAGGGCGACGAAGACTGTCGCCGCGGGGACTTCAGTTCAGCAGTCCGTGCTGCATCGCCTCGTGGACCGCCTGGGTCCGCGACTTGACCGAGAGCTTGCGATAGATGCTCTTCGCGTGGAACTCGATGGTATTGACCGACAGGTACACCGCTTCGGCGATCTGCCGGTTGCTCCAGCCCTGCGCGATCAGGCGCAGCACCTTGAGTTCGCGCGGCGACAGCAGGCCCTGCGGCAGCCTGGAATCGGGAGCTTCTCCCTGCGGCTGCTGTTTGTGCTTCTGCTGCTGTTGCGGCGGCTGGCCCTGCACGCGGATGGCCTCGATCGTGCGCGCCTTCGCGGACGCGGCGATAGAACCGAGGATGCGCCGCGCGATGCGCGAATCCATCGGCGAGCCTCCGCGTTCGATGGAGCGCAGCAGATAGGCGAGTTCCGCGTCGTCGGCTTCGGTAAGTAGATACCCGATGGCGCCGGCCGCGATCGCGGCATTCACCTGCTGCTGGTCGTCGGACGCCGACATGCCGATGCTCTCGACGCGCGGATAGGTCTGGCGCACATGATGAAGAACGGCGGCACCGTCGCTTCCCGGCAGCCGCATGTCGACCAGCACCAGGTCATAGGGCAATGCCGCCAGCAGATTGAACGCCTCGGCCCGGCCCGATGCGACCACCACGCGGCGATGCGGCGCGAGCTCGCAGAGGATGCGCCGCATGCGGTCGGCGCAGGCAGCGTCGTCCGCGACGACCAGCGCGGCATGGAAGACGCCGCCATACAACTGCGCTGCCGTGGGTACCGGCGTCGATGCGGCCGAGGAGGTGTAGTGGATGTTCATTTCCATGTCCGCGCTCCTGCTGCGTCTTCTCCTGCCTTGCCGCAGCGGACCTGGTCCGTGCTGCATGCGCTGATGCCGTTGACGATGTCCAAGAAAAAATTGATCACGCGACGTCCTCTGGCTCTTTCGCCACCCGTGGGCAGCTTCGAAATGTTGTCTTTCGTTTCAGATACCGCAGGAACGATGCCCACTCGGACGAGCGTCGGCGCACATCACGCAAGGACGCGTGTAGTACTTTGATTTCATTGAAGAAATTGCCCGAAACGAGCTGAAGAACGAGCTCGCGCGAAGGCCTTGCGAAGGCTGTTTTCAGGCCGTTGTTACGTGCGGGTTACCGCGCCTGTTACGTAGCACCGCGACACGCGAAACGCGTGCGAGACCACATCTCCAAACGTCAATACGCGATTCATGCGATGGCCGCAAACCCGCATGTGCATTGGCTTTGCAGGCTATGTATGCATGCGTCGATGGCGCGCCGTCGACATGCATACATCCATAACTACGGATACCGGTGATGTTCAGCGAAGACCTCGATTCCTAGCATCGGTTGCATTGGGTAACTCGATGAAACCCAACCCTGCTTTCACGCGACGAGGGCGTGTGAAAGACCAGAAATGGCAACTGATTTCTTCAAGGAAGAAAGTCCAAATGACTACATCCCAGCGCTCCAGTGTCCGCTCTTTCATTGTTCGCCGTCCGGCCGTCAGCAAGCTTCTCGCTTCAGTGCTTTTGAGCGCTGGTTATGTACTGACTTTGCCGGTGGTACATGCCCAGGTTCGCGTCGGTGGCAACAATGTCAACGTGACCGGGGGCCCCAACAACGGGGTACTGACTTCCGACGATGGCATCTCCACGCCCAACCTGACGGCAACGGACCTCACCGCAGGCACCATCACCTCGACCAACGGCACGATCAATACCCTGAGCTCGGGCAGCATCACCTCTGGCACGGTTGCGGCAGGCAGCATCACCGCAACGCGCGTCACCACCACCAGCCTGAGCGCGACCTCGGCCACGGCCACCAGCCTGACCTCCACGAGCATCAGCACGGCTACGCTCACAGCGGGCACTGTGTCTGCAGGCAGCATCACCTCCGGCACTGTGTCGTCGACCAATGTCACGTCGACGAACCTTTCTGCCACCAACGGCACGGTCACCAACCTGACCTCCTCCAGCATCAGCACCGGCACGATCACCGCGGGTACCGTATCTGCAGGCAGCATCACCTCCGGCACCGTGTCCTCGGCCAACGTCACGGCGACGAACCTTTCTGCCACCAACGGCACGGTCACCAACCTGACCTCCTCCAGCATCAGCACCGGCACGATCACCGCGGGTACCGTATCTGCAGGCAGCATCACCTCCGGCACCGTGTCCTCGGCCAACGTCACGGCGACGAACCTTTCTGCCACCAACGGCACGGTTACCAACCTGACCTCCTCGAGCATCAGCACCGGCACCGTGTCTGCAGGCAGCGTCAGCGCCACGAACGTCTCGGCCACCAACGGCACGATCAGCACGCTGAGCTCCACCAGCATCACCGCCAACACCGTTAGCGCGGGCAGCGTGACCACCGGAAGTGTGTCCTCGAGCAACGGCACGATCCAGTCGCTGACCTCGACCAACATCCTGGCGACCGGCGTCACCTCGACGAATGTGCTGGCGACCGGCATCACCTCGACCAACATCGACGCCACCAACCTGACGTCGAACACCGGCAGCATCGCCACGCTGACCTCCACCAACGTCAGCACCACCAACGTGACGGCGTCGAACGGCACGATCAACACGGTGAGCTCGACGAACGTCAGCACCACCAATCTGACCGCATCGAACGGCACCATCAACACGTTGAGTTCAGCCAACGTGAGCACGACGAACCTGACGGCCAGCAACGGCACGATCAACACGCTGAGCTCGGCGAACGTCAGCACCACCAACCTGACGGCGTCGAACGGCACCATCAACACGCTGAGTGCCACCAGCGTCAGCGCGACGGACCTGACCGCCAACAGCGGCACGATCAACACGCTGAGCGCAACCAACGTCAGCACCACGGACCTGACCGCCAACAACGGCACGATCAACACGTTGAGCGCCACCAACGTCAGCACCACGGATCTGACCGCCAACAACGGCACGATCAACACGCTGAGCGCCACCAACGTCAGCACCACGGACCTGACCGCCAACAACGGCACGATCAACACGCTGAGCGCGACCAACGTCAGCACCACGGATCTGACCGCCAACAACGGCACGATCAACACGCTGAGCGCAACCAACGTCAGCACGACCAACCTGACGGCCAACAGCGGCACGATCAACACGTTGAGCGCAACCAACGTCAGCACGACCAACCTGACGGCCAACAGCGGCACGATCAACACGTTGAGCGCGACCAACGTCAGCACGACCAACCTGACGGCCAACAACGGCACGATCAACACGTTGAGCGCCACCAACGTCAGCACCACCAACCTGACGGCCAACAACGGCACGATCAACACGTTGAGCGCCACCAACGTCAGCACCACCAACCTGACGGCCAACAGCGGCACGATCAACACGCTGAGCGCGACCAACGTCAGCACGACCAACCTGACAGCCAACGCCGGCACGATCAACACGCTGAGCGCCACCAACGTCAGCACCACCAACCTGACGGCGAGCCGCGGCACGATCAACACCCTGAGCGCGACGAACGTGAGTACCACCAACCTGTCGGCTGCCAGCGCCACGGTCAACGCCCTGACCGCCGGTACGGTCAGCGCCACGACGGTGAACGCCAGCACGGTGAATGCCACCACCGGCAACTTCCAGACGATCACTGCGGCCAACGGCAACATCACGGTGCTGAACACGCAGACCGGCAACATCACCACGATCAACGCCGTGACCGGCAACGTCACGACGCTGAACGCGGGCACGGTCAACGTCACCGGCAACGTGACCGCGGGCGGCACCATCACGGCGGGCAACGGCATGGTCGCCAACGGCCGCGTGCAGAACGTGGCCCCCGGCATCCTGCCGACGGACGCCGCGAACATGTCGCAGTTGAACCAGGTCCGCAACGAGGTGCAGGACATGCGCAAGACCAGCAGCACCGGCGCGGCCATCGCGCTGGCCGCGGCCTCGGTGCCGGCGCTCGAAGCGGGCAAGAGCTTCGGCATCGGCGTGGGCGTGGGCTCCTTCGACGGCCGCTCGGCCATCGCGGCAGCCGCCAGCTTCCGCATCGGCGAAGGCGCGCAGATCAAGGTCAACATCGGCAGCGGCAGCAGCGGCAAGGTCGGCGGCGGCATCGGCGCCTCCTGGTCCTGGTAATCCGGCCCGGCACTCCCGTGGCGCCAGCGTGTGCGCCGCGGGATTGCCAGCGGATGCAAACGAAAGGCCGGCCCCTATACTGGGTAACCGGCCTTTTTCATGGCTCCCTGCTGCGCGCGAAGGCCGGCGCCGAAGCGGCCGCCCTCTCCTGTGCCGACCCGTCCATCACGCGGATTCATGAACCCACCTTCTCTCGCTCCCGCTCCCTCCATTCCGGCTGCGAACGCCGGCCAGCTCCTGGAGCAGGGACTGGCGCTGCATCGCGTGGGCCGCTTCGCCGAGGCCTTGCAGGTCTACGAAGCGCTGCTGTCGCTCTTCCCCGATCATGCCGACGCGCTGCATCTGAGCGGCGAGGCGCTGTACCGGCAAGGCCGCCCGAAGCTGGCGCTGAACTACGTGAACCGGGCCATCGCTCGCTCGCCGCACCACTTCTACTTCAACACCCGCGCGACGATCTTCATGCACATGGGCCTGCCGGCCGAGGCGCAGCAGGATCTTCGTCGCGCGATCAAGGCGCAGCCCAACTATCCCGAGGCCTACGTGAACCTGTCGGCGGTCTACCGCCAGCAGAAGAAGTTCCGCCAGGCGCGCGAGGCCGCCGCCGAGGCCACGCGGCTCGCGCCGCAGGCACCCGCCGCATGGAACAACGCCGGCGCCATCGACATGGAGCAGGACCGCTTCGACGAGGCGATCGCGCAGTTCAGCCAGGCTCTGGCGCTGGACCCCGGCTACGCCGCCGCGCACAAGAACATCGGCAAGATCCGCGCGCACCAGAAGGACTGGGCCGCCGCGCTCGGCTCGTACGAGCAGGCCGCCGCCGACCCGATGGACTGCGAGGCCGCCTTCATGCTCTCCAGGGCGCTGCAGGCCTGCGGCCGCATCGAGGAAGCCATCGCGCCCATGCAGCGCGCCATGCGCAACTGGCCGGCCGAGGAGCGCCACAAGGCGCTGTCCGACCCCGAGGGCGTGGCCGCGCTCTACGGCGTGTGCGGCGCGCTCGAAGGCGTGTCGATGCGCTTCGGCGAATCGGCCGAGCTCTACAGGCTGGCGCTCGAAAGCCTGCCCGAGCACGAGCTGCTGCTGAACAACCTGGGCACGGTGAACTTCCGCCTGGGCCGCTTCGACACCGCCATCGAGGTTCTGAAGCGAGCGCTCGAGGTGCATCCGCGCCAGGTGCTCGCGCGGTGCAACCTGGGCGTGACCTACGTGATGGCCGGCCAGTCGAAGGAAGCCATCGCGGAGTTCGAGCAGTGCCTGCGCGACGATCCCGACTTCATGCCCGCCATGGTGTGGATGCTGGGCGAGAAGGCGCACATCGCCGACTGGAGCGGCGTGCCCGAACTGCGCGAGCGCATCGCGGCGCTGCTCGACAACCCGAGCAACGACCAGACGGTTTCGTCGTTCATCCTGATGTCGAACTACGACGACGCGCGCCGCCTCATGAACTGGACGCAGCGCTCCGCCCTGCTGGCCGACCGCAACGCGGCCATCCGGCCCTTTGCCGACGCTGGCGCGCGCCGCACCTCGCCGCGCATCCGCGTGGGCTACTTCTCGTTCGACTTTCGCAACCACCCGGTCGCGCACCTGACGGCCGAGCTCTACGGCCAGCACGACCGCAAGGAGTTCGAAGTCTTCGTGTATTCCTACGGCCCCGACGACGGCCACCCCGCGCGGGCGCGCATCGCTTCATCGGTCGAGCATTTCGTCGACATGCAGGGCCAGTCGATCCAGCAGATGGCCGAGCGCATCCGCGACGACGAGATCGACATCCTTGTCGACCTCTCGGGCGACACGCGCGGAGCCAAGCCCCAGGTGATGGCCTACCACGCGGCACCCGCGCAGCTCATGTGGCTGGGCTACATGGGCACCAGCGGCACGCCCAACTACGACTACCTGGTGTCCGACAACTTCCTCTCGCCGCCGGGCACGGAAGATTGCTACTCCGAGAAGCTGCTGCGCCTGCCCGAGACCTTCCAGGTCATCGACACCAAGCGCCCGACCAACCCGCACAGGCCCACGCGCGCCGAACACGGCCTGCCCGACGACGCCTTCGTGCTGTGCAACTTCTCGCAGTCGTTCAAGATCCAGCCCGAGACCTTCGAGGCATGGGTGCGCATCGTGCAGGGCATTCCGAACTCGGTGCTGTGGCTGGCGCAGGGCCCGAACGGCTTCGAGCAGAACCTGCGCGCGCAATGGGAGAAGGCGGGCCTGCCGGCCCAGCGGCTGATCGTGTCGCCGCGCATGCCGGTCGACCAGCACCTGGCGCGCATCGGCCTGGCCGACCTGTTCATCGACACCTTTCCCTACAGCAGCGGTGCCACCGCGAACGACGTGCTGTGGTCGGGCGTGCCGCTGCTGGCGCTCACGGGCACGACGATGGTGTCGCGCATGGCGGGCAGCCTGCTGCATGCCATCGGACTGCCGGAGCTGGTGGCCACGAACCACGCGGAATACGTGAGCAAGGCCATCCACTACGCCACGCACCCCGAGGAGCTGGCCTCGCTGCGCTCGCGGCTCGCGCGGGCCAAGGACACGCGCAGCGGCTACTTCGACACGCCGCGCTTCGTGCGCCACCTGGAAGACGGCTACAGGCAGATTGCCGCGCGCAGTCGTGAAAGTTTGCCGGCGGCGCATGTCGATGTGGCACCGCGTGCGCTGGAGAAGTGAGCAATCGCGGGCATACTCGGCTCTCCTTCAACAGCAGAGCTCCAGCAGCCTTTTGAATCATGAGCATCCTCAGTGAATTCAAGGAATTTGCCGTCAAGGGCAACGTCATCGACCTCGCGGTCGGCGTGATCATCGGTGCCGCCTTCGGCAAGATCGTCGACTCGCTCGTGGCCGACATCATCATGCCGCTGGTGGGCGTGGTGTTCGGCAAGCTCGATTTCTCGAATCTCTACGTGGTGCTGGGCACCGTGCCGCCAGGGGTGGCGAACACGCTGGCCGACCTGAAGAAGGCAGGCGTTCCTGTGCTGGCGTACGGCAACTTCATCACCATCGCCGTCAACTTCGTGATCCTCGCCTTCATCATCTTCATGATGGTCAAGCAGATCAACCGCCTGAAGCGCAGCGAAGAGCCGGCGCCCGCCGCAGCCCCTGAAACACCCGAAGACGTGGTGCTGCTGCGCGAGATCCGCGACAGCCTCAAACGCTCCTGATCAAACGCCCCCGAGCACCCGGGCCATGCGCAGCGCCTCGACAAGGCTCGAGGCATCGGCCAGCCCCGTTCCCGCGATGTCGAACGCGGTGCCGTGATCGGGGCTGGTGCGCACCAGCGGCAGCCCCAGCGTCACGTTGACGCCCTTCTCCACGCCCAGGTACTTGACCGGGATCAGGCCCTGGTCGTGGTACATCGCGATCACCACGTCGAATTCGCCGCTGGACGGCACTCCCGCCTTGGCGCGCGCGCGCATGAAGACGGTGTCGGGCGCATGAGGACCGCTGGCATCGATGCCTTCGGCGCGCGCAGCCTCGACGGCCGGCGCGATGATTTCCCGCTCTTCCGAACCGAACAGCCCACCCTCGCCCGCATGCGGGTTGAGACCCGCCACGCCGATGCGCGGCGCGCGGCCCAGCGCGTGGCTCAGCGCGCGGTGCGTGATGCGCAGCGTTTCGAGCACTCCCTCGAAGCGCACCGCCTCGATGGCCTTGCGCAGCGACATGTGGATGCTGACGAGCACTGTGCGCAGTTCGTCGTTGGCCAGCATCATGCGCACCGGCACGTCGGCGACGGTGCGCCCCAGATGCGCGGCCGCCTCCGCCTGCAGCAACTCGGTGTGGCCGGGGTACGGAAAGCCGGCGGCCGACAGCGCCTCCTTGTGCAGCGGCGCGGTCACGAGGGCGCCGATCTCCCCGCGCAGCGCGGCCCGCGCGGCCCACACCACGCACTCGCCCGCCACACGGCCGGCCTCGGCGCTGATGCGGCCCGTTTCGATGCCATTGGGCGGCGCGATCACCTGCAGCACCGGGATGCAGCCCGGCGGTACGGTCGCGGCCTCGGCGACGGATTCGATTTCCAGCACCGGCCAGCCCGGCCGGCCATCGGCGGCCAGGGCCTGCGATGCCTTGCGCAGCATGCCCACGTCGCCGGCAACGAAGGTGCCATGCGTGGCGTCGGGCGCGTCGCGGAAGGCCTTGACGATGATTTCCGGCCCGATGCCCGCGGGGTCACCCAAGGTGATGGCAATGGGGGTGCTCATGCCGGGTTGTCGATGTCGATGAACTCGTGCTTCAGCCCGAGCTGCGCAGCCACGTGCGCGGCCACCGCGGGCGCGCCGTAGCGCTCGGTGGCGTGATGCCCGCAGGCGAGGAAGGCCACGCCCATCTCGCGCGCGTAGTGGGCCTGCGGCTCAGAGATCTCGCCGGTGATGAAGGCATCGGCACCGGCCGCGATGGCGGCTTCGAAGTAGCCCTGCGCGCCGCCGGTGCACCACGCTATGTTCCTCACGGCACGCTGCGCCGGCTCGACCAGCGTTACCGGTCTTTTCAACACGCTCTCGACGTGGGTGGCCAGCGCCTTGGCACTGTCGAAGCTCCCGCCGCCTTCCTGCGTGCCGATGAAACCCAGCTCCTGTTCGCCGAAGCGGCCTCCAGGGCCGGCATGCGCCACGAGCCCCAGCTTCAGGCCGAGCTGGGCGTTGTTGCCCAGTTCGGGGTGCGCGTCGAGCGGCAGGTGATAGGCGAAGAGATTGATGTCGTGGCCCAGCAGCAGGCCGAGGCGCTGCTTCATCCAGCCGGTGACGCGGCCGTCCTGGCCGCGCCAGAACAGGCCGTGGTGGACGAAGATGGCGTCGGCCTCGGCGCCGATCGCGGCCTCGATCAGCGCACGGCTGGCGGTCACGCCCGAGACGATCTTTCGCACCACGGTACGCCCTTCGACCTGCAGGCCGTTCGGTCCGTAGTCCTTGAAGCGCCCGGGGGCCAGCAGCAGGTCGAATGCGTGAAGCAGTTCGTGGCGGGTTGTGCTCATCGCCCCATTGTCGCGCCGTGCGCGGGCGCCACGCCACCGTCGCGCATCGCATGGCCGCGCGCGGCCAGGGGCAGCAGCGCCAGCAGGAAGCCCAGCGCGGCCAGCGCCGCCACGTAGTGCGCGGGCGCCATCGTGTCGTGCTGCAGCCAGAGCGTCAGGATCACCGGCGTGAGCCCGCCGAAGACCGCATACGACATGTTGTAGGCGAAGGAGAGCCCGGTGAAGCGCACCGGCGCCGGAAAGGCGCGCACGCCCGCGATCGGCACCGTGGCGATGGTGCCCACGAACAGACCCACCAGGCCGTAGTGCCAGAAGAGCGTCGCCGGCGTCCCGGGCAGGCCGCTGTAGAACAGGTAGGCCGTGACGAGCAGGCCGCCCCAGCCGATCAGCATCACGGTGCGGGTGCCGATGCGGTCGCTGGCCCAGCCGGCCAGCACGCAGCCCAGCGTGAGCGTCAGCGTGGCGAGCGCGTTGGCTTCCAGCGCCATGGCGGCCGGAATGTGATGCACCTTCTGCAGATAGGTGGGCGTGTAGAGCACCACGACCACGATGGCGGCCGACAGCACCCAGGTCAGCAGCCCGACGTACACGCAGGCCAGGCGGTGCTCGCGCAGCACGGTGCGCAGCGGCAGCTCACGCGAGGCGCTGCGGCGACCGGCCAGTTCCTTGAACACCGGCGTCTCGTGCAGGAAGCGCCGCAGGTACACCGACACCAGCCCGAACACGCCGCCCAGGATGAACGGGATGCGCCACGCGAAGTCGCTCACCTGCTGCGGCGAATAGTGGCGGTTGATGGCCACCGCGATCAGCGAACCCAGCAGGATGCCGCCGGTGATGCCCGAGGTCAGCACACCGATGCCCAGGCCGTAGCGCTTGCCCGGCACGTGCTCGCCCACGAACACCCAGGCGCCGGGCATTTCGCCGCCGATGGCCGCGCCCTGCAGCACGCGCATCGCCAGCAGCAGCAGGGGCGCCGCGACGCCGATGCTCGCGTAGGTCGGCAGCAGGCCGATCACCAGCGTGGGCGCCGCCATCAGGAAGATCGACAGCGTGAACATGCGCTTGCGGCCGAAGATGTCGCCGAAATGCGCGATGACGATGCCGCCGACCGGGCGTGCGAGGTAACCGGCCGCGAAAATGCCGAAGGTCTGCAGCTGGCGCAGCCAGTCGGGCATGTCGGCCGGGAAGAACAGCGCCCCCAGAACGGTGGCGAAGAACACGTAGATGACGAAGTCGTAGAACTCCAGCGTGCCGCCGAGGGCGGACAGGCCGAGGGTCTTGTAATCGCTCGAACCGAGCGTGCGCGCCGGCACCGGCTGCGCGCCGTCCGGAAATGTTGCTTCTGAAGTCATGGCTGGCAGGAAGGTCTTGGCCGCGCGCCAGCCCGCAGGACCGGGTGAGAAAACGGAAGAATGGCGCGCCGACGGAAGGCCTGGCCGCAGCCGCCGGATAGGCGGCACGGGGGCCGGAAAACAGACGGACCGGGTGGGGCCGACCCGTAATCGTAAGTGTTAACCCGGATTCACGTCCCCCGGCGGCCCGAATCTCGACCGGCCGGAGCGGGTTCTGGTCCGCCCGGTTGAGGGACAATTGACAACATTGCCGCGCTGCATGCGGTCTTCCAACGCCTTTTTCACCAATCTTTCATGAAACGCACCTGGCTGCTATTTGCCCAAGCCGTGACCGTCCTGCTGGCGGCCTACTTCGTCGTCGCGACGCTCAAGCCCGAGTGGATCAACAAGCGCGCGACCTCGCTGGGCGGGGTGGTCTCCATCGTCGAGGCGCCAGCGAGCAACCCGAACATCGCGGCGCCCGGCAGCCTGAGCGCGCCGGCCAAGAAGGCTTCTCCGGCGGTGGTGAGCATCAACACCAGCAAGGCCGCGCAGCGCCACCCGCGCAGCAACGACCCGTGGTTTCGCTTTTTCTTCGGCGACCAGGACGACCAGCCCCAGGTGGGCCTGGGCAGCGGCGTGATCGTGAGCCCGGACGGCTACATCCTCACCAACAACCACGTGGTGGAAGGCGCCGACGAGATCGAGGTGACGCTCAACGACAGCCGCCACACCCGCGGCAAGGTGATCGGCACCGACCCCGACACCGACCTGGCGGTGCTGAAGATCGAGCTCGACAAGCTGCCCGTGATCGTGCTGGGCGACTCCGACGGCCTGCAGGTCGGCGACCAGGTGCTGGCCATCGGCAACCCCTTCGGCGTGGGCCAGACCGTGACCAGCGGCATCGTGTCGGCGCTGGGCCGCAACCAGCTGGGCATCAACAACTTCGAGAACTTCATCCAGACCGACGCCGCCATCAACCCCGGCAACTCGGGCGGTGCACTGATCGACGTGAACGGGAACCTGCAGGGCATCAACACCGCGATCTACTCGCGCTCGGGCGGCAGCATGGGCATCGGCTTCGCCATTCCGGTGTCGATGGCCAAGATCGTGCTCGAGGGCATCGTCAAGGAAGGCCAGGTGCGCCGCGGCTGGATCGGCGTGGAGCCGAGCGACCTGTCGCCCGAACTGGCCGAGACCTTCGGCGTGAAGGCCGACGCGGGCGTGATCATCACCGGCGTGCTGCAGAACGGCCCCGCTGCCAAGGCAGGCATCCGCCCGGGCGACGTGATCACCTCGGTGGGCGAAAAGAAGACGGACAACGTGCAGGCCCTGCTGACCGCGGTGGCCGGCCTGAAGCCCGGCAGCACCTCGCGCTTCGCGCTGCAGCGCGGCAGCGACAAGATGGAACTGGACGTGACGCCGGGCCTGCGGCCGAAGAGCCCGGTGCGGCAGGTGCCCAATCAACAGGAATAGGTTCACCCCCAGGCTTCGCGCACTTCGGTCGCTGCGCCCCCCTTCCGGGGGCAACACCAGCGGCCCGGCAAAGCCGGTTCGGCGGTGTTTCTGGATTTTCTTGGGGACGTTGACGGCCGCAGCGTGGGCTGAGTACTGCCGCCGGACTCCTGGAAACTAGCTGGAAGCCGAGTCGGCGCTCTGTTCTTCTTCGGGCTTCTTGCCGGTGCTGGCGAAGTACTTGGCCCCGATGATGCCCACCTCGTAAAGCAGGCACATAGGCACGGCCAGTGCCAGTTGCGAAACCACGTCGGGTGGCGTGAGCACCGCGGCCACGACGAACGCGACCACGATGAAGTAGCCGCGGAAGGAGCGCAGCTTCTCGATGGTCACCATCTCGAAACGCACCAGCAGCATGACGACGATCGGCACCTGGAACGCCACGCCGAAGGCGATGTAGAGCGACAGGATCGCCTCGACGTAGGAGGAAATGTCGGGTGTCGCCTGCACCGCGGCGGGCGCGAAGCGCTGGATGAAGCTGAACATCTTGTCCAGCACGAAGAGCTGCACGAAGGCGATGCCCGCATAGGCCAGCAGGCTGCCGAAGAAGATCAGCGGCAGCGCGAAACGCTTTTCATGACTGTAGAGGCCCGGCGCGATGAACATCCACGCCTGGTACATGAGCCAGGGCAGCGCCAGGAGCACGGCCGCCATCATCAGCACCTTGAGCGGCACGAAGAAGGGCGAGAACACGCCGATGGCGATCAGCTTCGCGTCGTGCGGCATGTGCGCCTTGATCGGCAGCGCGATCAGGTCGATCAGGCCGCCCGGGCCCGGCCAGATGGCCAGCAGGATGCCCGCGACCACGAGGCCGTAGACGCAGTAGAGCAGCCGGTCGCGAAGCTCGACCAGGTGCGCCACGAACGGCTGTTCGGTGCCCGCGAGCTCGTCTTCTTTGTCTTTGCTCTTGCTGTCGGAATCGGCCATTGGGAAGAAGAGGAGATAGCGTGACGCCGGCCGGCGCCCGGGAGCGCGGTGGTGGGAGCCCGGCTCTTAGTTGATCTTGTGCGGACGGAAGCGCGCGACGCGCGCCGCGCCCGAGAGCGCCTTGGTGCGCACGCCGTTGCGCGCCTTGTACCACTGCGGCGTGGCGCCCTGCTTCAGGCGCCAGTTCTTGCGGGGGTGCTTGTAAACCGGCGGCGGCGGCGGCTCGGGTTCGGCCAGCGCCGAGAGGGTTTCGCCCGAACCGCTGAACTGCTTCTCGAACTCGCTCGCGCCCGTGTGGATGCTATGCTCGACGTCGCGCGCCGCATCCTCGACGGTGGTCTTCATCTTGCGGAGCTCGTCGAGCTCCATCGAGCGGTTGACTTCGGCCTTGACGTCGTTGACGTAGCGCTGCGCCTTGCCCAGCAGCGTGCCCACAGTACGGGCGACGCGCGGCAGCTTTTCCGGGCCGATGACGATCAGCGCCACGACGCCGATCAGCGCCAGCTTCTCAATGCCGAGGTCGAGCACGTGCTGCTGCCCGTGCTCAGGACTTCTGACGCGCTTCGACGTCGATCGCCGACTTGTCG
>Ga0209257_1003264_pt1 | contig 14190 bp, 15 predicted proteins | sample AraplaCvi_mCL_r2_FD_184277 | JGI IMG/M metagenome (GOLD analysis project Ga0209257, IMG submission 184277) | Arabidopsis root microbial communities from North Carolina, USA - plate scrape MF_Cvi_mCL_r2 (SPAdes) (version 2) | ecosystem: Host-associated > Plants > Roots > Endosphere | place: USA...
GACGAGAGTAGTGGTCTGCGCTTGAGATTGATCTGCTGTCATCGGCATGGTTGGCCTCCAGAGAGTTTTCTAGCGACCTCACTCTGCCACCGTGCAGGCCGCTACTCACCCCTGATGGGATCTCAAGAGCTTATATCGGTTCGAGTCGTACCGCTTCGTGACTTGGCTGAGCACTTGGGAACCGTCAGTCACCTCCAGAACCTCACTACGTATACGTTTGTTTGAGATTTATCCGTAGAAATCGCGGAAAATCCGATTAATGCGTAGACAGCGTATACGTTTTGATTTACGTCTCCGTCTCGTCATCAAGGAGGAGACAATGACGTCGGAAAATGACAGTTCACAGTCGCAGACGCTCAAAGCGGTCCTAGGACTGCGTGGACTCATTGTTGATGGCGAAGTGGTGGCCGGCGAGAGGGTAACTGAGCCTTTTATCTCCGAGCGGTTCGGCGTATCGCGCACACCGGCGCGCTCGGCGCTTAACCAAATGGCGGACGAAGGATTGCTGGAGCGGACGGCTTCGAACCGCTTCACCGTCAAAACGTATACGGAAGCCGATATTTATCAGGCTATCGAGATACGGGGGACGCTTGAAGGACTTGCGGCTCGTTTTGCAGCGGAAGGCAATGCGACGCCCGCAATCATATCCGAAATGTATTCCTGCGTCATCCAGCTCGATGATGTCGTCGATAACCTGAGCGATAACGTTGACCAGGATGACTACGTCCGCCTTAACGACCGGTTCCACGAACTTCTTGTCGAGGCTTCTGGAAGCCAGATGGTCGAGCGGTCTCTGGAGAAGATCAAATCGCTTCCATTTGCCGCTGCCAACGCGTTCGTCAAATCGCTCAGCCTCGACAAACCTTCAGTGCAGCGGGTCCTGCTCGTGGCGCAGGAGCAGCACCGGGCTATTGTTGACTGCATCAAGCTTGGCAAGGGCGCGCGAGCCCAGGCGCTGGCGCTTGAACATTCGTTCTGCGCCGCCCGTTATCTCCAGATTCTCAGAGCGTTCAAACAGAAAATTCCATGGGCGAGCGACGAGCCTGAAGTCGGTGAAGACTTCCGGCCGACGGGTGCCGTCCATCATCTTAAGGGAGGAAACTCGTGAACATGCACGATCTGCGCCGCACTCCGCCGGGCTACTTTACGTCCCGGTGGGGTCAGCCCGAATACACAGACTGGCAGGATGAGAGCCTGTCGTGGAAGGAGACCTGCTACATCGGTGACTGGTCGTTCCTCTGGGAGCGCCGTTTCAAGGGACCGGATGTCCTGAAGCTATTTTCCGACGTTTCCGTCAATAGTTTCGAAAAGTTCGCCATCAACCAGTCGAAGCACGTCATCCACACGACCGAGGCTGGAAAGATCATTGCCGAAGGTGTCGCAACGCGGCTCAGCGACGACGAAGTCATGCTCTTCGGCCGAGGCACCTTCTGGGTGGACTACAAGCTCCGTCACGGAAACTACAAGGTCATTTCGAAGCCCGACGATTGGTTCAATTTCCAGGTGTCGGGACCGACTGCAATCCATGTGGTTGAGAAGGCATGTGGCCAGAGCCTTCGTGACGTCAAGTTCATGCACAACGGCCGCATCAGGATCGCGGGGTGCGACGTGCTGGCTCTTCGACAGGGGATGGCCGGCGAGATCGGCTATGAACTCCAGGGCGACATCTCCAAGAGCCAGGAAGTCTACCAGGCGATCATGGAGGCTGGGGAGGAGTTCGGCATCCGTCAGCTCGGCGGCCGGACAGCCTTCATAAACCACCTCGAGGCCTGCTTTCCGACCATCGTCACGGACTACCTGCCTGCGATCTTCGGCGAGGACATGAAGGACTATCTCGCGGAGTTCCGGTCGGCGATGCCAGCCTTCGCCTCCACGTTCAACGTGGCGGGAAGTTTCGAAGGCGACGACATCTCGGACTGGTATCGCAATCCGGTGGAACTCGGCTGGGGCAAGCGTGTGGTTCTCGACCACGACTTCATCGGCCGCGACGCGCTGGAGGCCGAACTTGCAAACCCGAAACGGACTATTCGGACGCTGGTCTGGAACGCGGAAGACGTTGCCGACGTCCACGCATCCCTCTTCAGGGAAGGTCCGACATACGACTTCATGGAGATGCCCCGAGACCAGCGCGGTTTCATGTACGCGGACAAGGTCCTGAAGGACGGGCAGCTCGTCGGCGTGACCACGTCGCGCGGCTACAGCTACTCCTTCCGCAAGATGCTGTCGCTATGCACCATCGATGTCGAGCATGCAGAACCAGGCACCGAAGTCACCGTCGTCTGGGGCAATCCGGGACATCCGCAGAAGCATATCCGCGCGACCGTAGCCCCCGCACCATACAAGCAGGACAACCGCCGGGCGGACGTCAGGGCGGTCTAAGACCTAGCAATTTGAATGGGAGATGGAGCCGACGTCCATGAGGACGTCGGAAGGAAAACCTGTACCTGCGCGATGGAAGCCAGGTCGATTGGAGGAGGAATGAACATGAAACCCAGGACTTTGATCGGCGGGCTTGTGGTTGCCGCCCTTCTCGGAGGAGCGTCTCTCGCAGACGAAACCGTGAAGGTCGGCATCATCGGCCCCTTCAGCGGAGGCTTCGTCGGCTCATTCGGCGAACCGTTCCGCCAGGGTGTTGAAACCTTCGTGGCACAGCACGGCGATCCGATGCCCGGCGTGAAGGTCGAGCTGGTCTGGCGGGACCTTCCCGGCACCGACCCGGCGGCGGCCAAGGCCAAGACACTCGAACTGGTCACGAAGGACAAGGCTCAGTACATCGGCGGCTTCGTCTTCACGCCGAACGCGATGGCCGTGGCTCCCGTTTCGGAGCAGGGCAAGGTGCCGATCGTCATATTCAACGCCTCCGCTTCATCCGTCGTTTCGAAGTCCAAGTACTTCGTCCGGACGTCGAACACCCTCCCGCAGGTCACGGTGCCTACTGCGAAGAACGCTCTCGAGAAGGGATATAAGTCGGTCATCACGCTCGTGTCCGACTACAGCCCAGGCCACGATGCGGAGACGGCCTTCACCAAGACCTTCTCCGAAGGCGGCGGGAAGGTGCTGGAATCCATCCGGATGCCTCTGACGACCACGGATTTCAGCGCATACCTCCAGAACGTCGCCTTGAAGAAGCCCGACGCTCTGTTCGTCTTCCTGCCCTACGGCCCGCCGACCTACGCATTCGTGCGGGGATACAGGGACAACGGCCTCGACAAGGCAGGCATCGCCTTCATCGGGACTTCGGAGACGCAGGAGTCCGATCTCCAGACGCTCGGCGACGCGGCAGTCGGACTGGAGACGGGATATTTCTATTCCGCGGCCCACGACTCCCCGGAGAACAAGGCTTTCGTCGCCAAGCTCAAGGAGCTCTATCCGAAAGCTGAAGCAAACCCGGCAACTGTGTCCGCCTACGACGGGATGCACGCGATCTATGAAATGATCCGTGCGACTGGCGGCAAGCCGGATGCGGACAAGGCCATCGCCGCCGTTGCGGGCAGGTCCTGGGAGAGCCCGCGAGGCCCAATCTCGATCAACGCGAAGACCCGCGACATCGTCCAGAACGTCTATATCCGCAGGGTCGAGAAGGGTGCCGACGGACGTCTTCTCAACAGGGAGATCAAGACGTTCGAGAAACAGCCGGACTACGGCGCAATGAAGTGACGGCATCGCCTGCGCTGGCCCCCACGAGCGGCGCAGGCTCGGCTTCCTAGTCTAGCGATCAGGATCTGGCGTCTTCGCCACCCTCGGCATGCCTGAAGGAAAAGACATGCAACTCATCCCAAGCATAGCGCTGGATGCGCTCGCCTACGGCATGGTGCTGTTCGTGATCTCCATCGGCCTCTCGGTCACGATGGGCCTGATGCGGGTTGTCAATCTCGCGCACGGCGCGTTCGCCATGATCGGCGGCTACCTGGCTTCATATGCCGCGCGCGATCTCGGCATGGGATACGCCGCAGCGATCCTCGTCGCCGTCGTCGGCACGATCGTCATCGCGATACCGATCGAGCGGCTCCTCTACAGGCGCATCTATGGATCGCCGGAGCTGACCCAGGTCCTGATGACGATAGGCATCACCTTCTGCATCATCGGGATCGCGAACTTCGTGTTCGGTCCGACACTGAAGACCATTCCGCTTCCGGAAGCCTTGCGCGGTTCGGTCGATCTGGGCTTCCGCTCGATGGCCGCGCACCGCCTGTTCGCGATCGTCTGCGGCCTGGCGGTCGCTGGTGGGCTGTGGCTGCTGATTGAGCGTACGGCCTTCGGCATCAAGATCAGAGCGGCAGTCGACAATGCGGCGATGGCGGCTGCTCTCGGAGTCCGCACGCAGGTGATATATGCGGTGAGTTTCGCCCTGGCCGTTGGCCTCGCGGCGCTCGGAGGCGTTCTCGGGGCCGAGCTGCTTCCGGTCGAGCCCTACTACGCTCTCCGGTACATGGTGACCTTCCTCGTGGTGGTCTCGGTCGGCGGCGCAGGGTCAATCTCGGGAGCGCTTCTCGCCTGCCTGTTACTCGGGACGATCGACACTACCGGCCGATACCTCGCGCCGGAATACGGGGAGTTCTTCTTCTACCTCGCCGTCATCATCATCGTGACGCTCTTTCCACGCGGCCTGTCCGGGCGGCTGAAATAATGGTGGTTTCCATGCTAGACACTCATCCCAATGCCCGGGCGCTCCCCACCGGCGTCGACACGGCCGGGCTCGTGGGCGGGCTGGCCATTATGATCGCCGGGGTCATCGGCTACGTCGTATTCCCGGACAACTTGGCGCTGCTGACACGGATCATCGCGATCGGATTGCTCGTGCTTTCGCTGGACCTTGTCACCGGGTACAGCGGCGTTGCGACGCTCGGCCATTCGGCACTCTTCGGCGCCGGTGCGTACGCGGCAGGCATCGCTGCCGCTCATCTTGGAATCAGCGCCCCCCTGGCCATGACACTCATCGGTGCCGCTGCCGGAGCCATCGCGGGTCTTCTGTCGGGGCTCGTCATTCTTCGTGCGCATGGACTCGCCCAGCTCGTGCTTTCCATAGCCGTCGTGCACCTGTTCCATGAGGCCGCAAACAAGGCGTCGGCGTGGACGGGCGGAAGCGACGGACTGTCCGGCATCATGCCCGAGGCAGTACTTGGTATATTCGAGTTCGACCTCTGGGGGACGACCGCCTACCTCTACGGTCTGGCCCTGCTGATCGTCGTGTTCGCGGTTCTGAGGTTCCTGGTCAGGTCTCCTTTCGGAATGCTTGCAAGAGGCGTGAAGGAGGATCCCGTACGGGTGAGCGCGATGGGAGCCTCGGTCAATGCTGTCCAGCTGCGGATGTATGTGATCTCCGGAGCGGTGGCAGGGATCGGCGGCGCTCTCTCGGCTATTTCGACTCAGGTCGTCGGCCTCGACAGCTTCTCGTTCACCCTGTCCGCGGAGGCGCTGGTCATGCTGGTTCTGGGCGGCACCGGCTCCCTGTTCGGCGGCCTGGTAGGCACTGTCGTCTTCATGCTCATCGAGGAAACTGTGTCAGCTCTCGACCCCTTCCACTGGCTGACGATCATCGGAGTGCTGCTGATCGCCGTCGTGCTGCTCGCTCCGAAGGGCCTCTACGGCTCCGCTGTCCTGGCGGCGACACGGCTGATGAGGGCACGTCGATGAGCGCCGTGTTCCAGGTGAGGGACCTCAGGAAGAACTTCGGCGGTCTCGCGGTCACCAGCAATGTATCGCTGTCTCTTTCGGCGGGAGACCGGCTCGCGCTGATCGGCCCGAACGGGGCCGGAAAGACGACCTTCGTCAATCTTGTCACCGGGGCGCTCAAGCCGGACTCGGGACAGGTCTTCCTGGGCGGCGCCGACGTGACACCGCTGAAGCCAGCCGAACGTGTGCGCCGCGGCCTGATCCGGTCCTTCCAGGTGACGAGGCTGTTTCCGGACATGACCCCGGAGGAGCACGTCGCGCTGGCCATTCTCCAGCGCGACGGGAAGTCCGGCAGGATGTTCGGCCACTATTCCGGCAGATCACATGTCATGGATGAGGCGGGCACGATCCTGCGCCAGCTCGGTCTTGATGATCTCGCGCGTATCAAGGTCCGCGAGATCGCATATGGGCAGCAACGGTTGCTCGAGCTCGCGCTTGCCGTCGCCCTGCGCCCCAAGGTCCTTCTGCTCGACGAACCTGCGGCCGGGGTGCCCCAATCCGAGACGGCACGGATCGAAGAGGCGCTGGATCGGCTGCCGCCTGATCTCGCCGTCCTGATGATCGAGCATGACATGGACCTTGTCTTCAGGTTCGCCAAGCGCGTCATCGTTCTCGCCGCGGGGACGGTCATCTTCGACGGATCGCCAAAGGACGTGACGCAGGATCGACGGGTGAGGGAAGCTTATCTTGGGAGCTATGCAGATGCCAGCAACTTGGCTTGAGGTCAGCAACCTCTCGGCGGGGTACGGACCGACGCGGGTGATCGAGGACGTCTCGTTCCGCGTTCCGGCAGGCTCCCGTCTGGCAGTTCTGGGACGCAACGGAATGGGGAAGACCAGTCTGTTCGCCACGCTTGCCGGGCAGACACGGCGCTTCGCGGGCAAGGTGTCGCTTGGTGGCCAGGAGATCTCGGCGAAGTCTTCTTCGGATCGCGCCAACATGGGCCTCGGGTACGTTCCACAGACACGCGACGTCTTTCCGACGCTGACAGTCGAGGAGAACCTGTTCGTGGGCCTCAAACGCAGGCCGAAGTCAGCCGTCTCCGAAGCCTACGACATGTTCCCAAGACTGAAGGAAAGGCGGAGAAACCTGGGGAGCCAGCTTTCGGGAGGCGAGCAGCAGATGCTGTCCACCGCCCGCAGCATCCTCGGCGAACCTACCGTCCTGCTTCTCGACGAACCGTTGGAAGGCCTGGCTCCGGTCATCTGCGAGGAGCTGATGGCGGCATTCCACGGTCTCGCGCAGTCGGGGCGGATGACGATCCTACTCGTGGAGCAGCGCATTCAGAGCGCGCTGGACTTCGCGGAGGAGGTCATCGTCATGGAGCGCGGCCGCATAGCCTGGAAAGGCAAGCCAAAGGCTCTGGCCGACGATCATGCAACAGTCGAACGCCTGCTCGGAGTCGGCGGCCTCCACTGACAATCTTCACTGATAGCATCTGGATACAGATCTAATGAAAAACCTCGTTCTAAACGTGACCTGCCGCTCGACGAGAGGCATAGTGGCCGCAATCTCCGGCTTCCTGTACGACCATGGCTGCAACATCATCGACTCCTCCCAGTTCGACGACCTTGAGACGGGGCAGTTCTTCATGCGCGTCAGCTTCGTGTCGGAAGAAGGAGCGGATGTGCGAGGCCTCACGGAAGGCTTCAAGGACGTCGGCGAAAAGTTCGGCATGGAGTGGAGGATCACGAACGGTGAGGAGCGCATGAAGGTGATGCTCATGGTCTCGCGCTTCGGCCACTGCCTGAACGACCTGCTTTACCGCTGGAAGATCGGCGCGTTGCCGATCGAAATCGTCGGTGTCATTTCCAACCACTTCGACTACCAGAAGCTTGTGGTCAATCACGACATCCCGTTCCACCACATCCCGGTGACCAACGCGAACAAGCCGGAGGCGGAAGCGCGGATCATGGCGCTGGTGAAGGAGACCGGCACCGAGCTAATCGTCCTTGCCCGCTACATGCAGATCCTGTCCGACGAGATGTGCCAGCAGATGTCCGGAAAGATCATCAACATCCACCATTCGTTCCTGCCGAGCTTCAAGGGCGCCAATCCCTACAAGCAGGCCTATTCCCGCGGAGTGAAGCTCATCGGTGCAACGGCTCACTACGCCACGGCAGACCTCGATGAAGGTCCGATCATCGAGCAGGATACGGTTCGCATCACGCATGCTCAGTCGCCGGAAGACTACGTGTCGCTGGGACGCGACGTTGAGTCCCAAGTGCTGGCTCGGGCGATCCACGCGCACATCCATCGCCGGACCTTCATCAACGGCAATCGCACGGTTGTCTTCCCGCCAAGCCCGGGAAGCTACACATCGGAGCGGATGGGCTGAACATGGCGACCGCAATTGATGGCAAAGCAGCTGCCGCCTCGGTGATCGCAACTGTAAAAGAGGCGGCTGCCAACCTAGAACGAACAAAAGGGATACAGCCTGGCCTGGCGGTCATCATCGTCGGCGACGATCCAGCCAGTCACGCGTAAGTAAAATCAAAAACCAGGATGGCGAAGGAATGCGGGTTCAACTCGGTTCAGCATACTTTGCCGGAGACCACGCAGTAGCACGCACTTGAGCGTCTGGTCTCGCACCTCAACGCCGATCCGAACGTGCGCGGCATCCTGGTGCAGCTTCCGTTACCGAAGCATCTCGATGCTGACGTTGTTTTGGATTTTACTTCTCCCCAGAAGTAGATGGATGGCCTGCATGTGGTTAATGCCGGTAAGATCGCAACCGGTGACCTTGAAAGCGGGCTGATCTCCTGCACGCCCGCGGGAGCGATGCGTTTTGTGAAGCAGGTGCATGGCGATGAACTCTCGGGCTTGAGCGCGGTCGTCATCGGTCGCTCAAACTTGTTCGGCAAGCCGATGGGCCTTCTCCTGCTTGACGCCAACGCGACAATTACGACCGCTCATTCAAGGACGCACGATCTTGCCGGAGTCTGCCGCAACGCCGATATCCTGGTAGTCACTGTAGGCCTTGCGCTGGTGGTGAAGGCTGACTGGTTCAAGCTTGGTGCCACAGTCGTAGATGTTGGTATCAACCGGCAGGCTTCAGTTGGAGGCGAAAGCAAAGCTCGATTGGTCGGAGATGTCGATTTCGCTTCGGTGGCCGAAGTCGCGGGAGCCATCACGCCCGTACCCGGTGGTGTCGGGCCCATGACGATCGCGATGTTGATGTCTAACACGCTGGCTGCTGCTGAACATGGAACCCGGTAACGTGATCATTCGGTTGCTGAAGCCCGGCATTTCATCACGCGCATATCTCCAATCAATTCAACGGTCGACGACCTCGGCCAGAAATCAATGTTGTGCGTGACGTTCATTTGTCGCCGACTTGGCGTTTCGATAAGGAGGTTGAAGGTTCATACCCCTTCACATCAACGGATATCCGCACATCACACCGGAGAAACGGGAGCGCGTCCTTAAGGTAATCAAGCAGATGCAGTACGAGCCGAGCTCGATTGCACGCGAGTTGCGTATGTCGCAGACGCGACGGATCATGGTTACGGCGGCAAACCTTACTTCCCCTGTCGTCGACGAATTGTTTCGGGGGATGGAGCGCCGAGCGACGGAAGGAGGGTACAAGGTATTTTTTGCTCCAACCTCGAAAAACTACGACCGCGAGGTCGATCTCATGGATCAACTCGTAAAACGGGTCTTTGATGGCGCAGTCCTGTTCGGTAGTACTTTATCGGCCAAGGAGCTTGAAAGGGCTGCGAAGCGGTACAACATCTACAATGCAGCGAATTCGTGCCTGCGCGGGTTGCGGGCGTTTCGATTGACGATGAGGCTGCCGCAAAAGACCTGACGGCCTATCTCCTATCGCATGGTCATAGGAGGATTGGTTTACTGCGCAAGAGTTCGACCTACTCTGGCCAAGCGCGTGAGCGAGGCTATCGAGCGGCTTTGAAAGCAGCAAGTATCGCTGCTGATACCCCCCTTATTTTCGAGGCCGACTAAACATATCAGGGCGGTATCGATGCAACCGGTACGCTTCTTTCGTCCCATCCCGACATCACGTCGATATTCTGCACCAACGACCTGATGGCATTGGGGTGCATGAATGCCCTTCGCGCTTCTGAACGCAAAGTCCCAAACGATATCACCGTCGTTGGTTTTGACGGGACGATTGAATCCACAATGTGCGAGCCACAAATAACCACTATTTCGCAGCCGCACTTTGAAATCGGATATTGTTCTATGGATACCTTGATCAATACCATTGAAAGTGGCAAGCGCCAGTCTATGCATCGCTTCTTGCCTCATACACTAACGATCCGGGGATCCGCTTAGCGGAAGTGCTCCCTGATTTTGGGCGGGAGCTGGAATTTTCCGGTTTATCGATCAGCTTGGCGGGGATGCCGGTGAGCCGTTCATAAGCGAAATCGGCACTTTGTTGCCGATCGCACTATGTTCGCCAGGTGCAGTTTTTGCATTCGAACAAACGTTTTTTGCCACTCGTGTTCGCTTTCGGCGGGCCATTAGATTGCCGCTTGTTTGAGGGGCGGACGGATGGGCGTGAGATTTGCCGATGTTCCGGCATCGGCAGGGGTTCCACTGTCTTTGGCGGCTTATTTTCTATTCAGTTCCAGCGACATGCTTGTAAAGGCGTTGACGCGGGAAGTCCCGGTTTTCCAGGTTGTCCTGCTTCAGGTGGCTTTCGCGTTTATACCGTTCATGCTTGTGGCGCTCCGGCGCGGCGGCTTCAGCAGCCATGTCAGAAATCGCTCGCTGGTCGCCATTCGCGGCCTGCTCGCGGGCGTCAATACGCTTTGCGGCTTCTACGCCTTCTCGGCGCTTCCCTTGGCGGAGGTCTATGCGATTGTTTTCTGCACGCCCATCGTCGTGACGCTCGCTTCCATTCCCATTCTCAGGGAAACCGTCGGAATGCACAGGATCGCCGTCGTCGTCATCGGCTTCCTCGGAATTCTCGTCATGATCGATCCGGTCGCTACGCATTTCAGCCTGGCGCATCTGTCGGCCTTCGGCAGCGTCTTGGCGAGCGCGGCCGTCGTCCTGATTATACGGAAAATCGGCAATGAAGAGGACCGGGTCAGCATGGTCGCAGCCGTGCTGCTTGGAATCCTGCTCGTCGGCTTGCTTCGTCGACTTGCTGATCACTTTGGCTCCCCAAAAAAAACAGCGCGCCGATCGTGCAGTCTCGAGTCCCAGTATCATAGGCTGTAACGACCTGCTTTGAGTAATGGCCGAAGATGCAGTGGGTTTGCGTGAACACCTGAACTAAGGACACCGCCGACATCCTTTCCGATGTCGGCGGTGTCATGTCCGAGGTGGACCTGGAGCCTTAGGAGTCCGGCAGGAATTGCTGTTCCTTCCAGATCATGGGGAGGTCTATGGTCCGGGTCAATTTGGCGATGAGGCCGATCAGCATGGGATCCTTGCTGGCGGGCTCGGTTGTCGATCCCTGCAAGACGAACTTGCCTTCCACCCCCCACCGCTTCATCTGAACCGGGAAGCTGATCGGCACGATCCGACCACCGTCCTCTTCTTGGGGAATGGGATCGGTATCAGGACCCGATGCGCAACCGAGCAGCGTCACCAATCCGCCAAGCCTGACTTCGAACGTGATCATCTCCGGCATCACGACGATCCGCGCGAACAGATGACGAAGTATCTGCTGCTTCTCGCTGTGATCAGCACTGACGTCGTATCGCTGGTTCAACGCAGCCGCCTTTGCGAGGATGGTCGCCATGCCGAGGCGTGCGATGGATGGTTCGAGCAATTTCGACAACTGCTGCGGATCTCGCCCAACTATTACGGCGACGTCGAGGCCCGTTTCGGTCTAGATGCGGAGCTTTCGGAGCGGCTGAAGGAAGAGACATCCTCTACGACCGCGACGAGCATGGGGAATATTTCCAGCTCTATAGCATGACCTATAGCGAAGGTTTCTTCTTCGAGATCGTCGAGCGGCGCGGCTACAAAGGCTACGGCGCCCCGAACGCCATCTTCCGCATCGCGGCGCTGAAAAAGGCGCTGCGGCCCGAAGGCATGCCGAGGGTGTGAGGCTGCGGCCTGCATTGGTATTGCAGCCCGCGCTGGATGCGTGCGTTGGAGTCAGAGGATAACGCGTTCTCCGGCTGCCGCTGATCGCTTCACCGCATCGATAACTTTCAAGGTTTGAAGCCCCTCGTGGCCGCTGGCCAGAGGCTGTTCCTCACCCCGAATCACCTTGCAGAACTGCTGTATCTGCAGAGCCAGTGGATCTTTATCTTCGAAGGACACGCGCTGTCGTTCAAACGGATTCAACCAACTACGGACGCCTGGATTTTGCCAGACCTCTAGCGACGGGATGGAGAGCGAGCCGTGCGTACCACCGACGACGTAACAGGCTTCATCGGCTTTCGGATAGACAGGATTCTCCCCGGTGGTCATCTCCCAGCTCCAGGGTGCAACGACCGCATCCGATACCGACGCAGTCGCCAGGATGCCGCTTGCGAACTCGAGCAGGATCACTGCCGTTTCCTCGACAGCGTTTCCTCGAACCCCATTCGATTCCCGAGCCTGGACCGCTGCAACCTCGCCAAAGAGATAGCGGAGATTGTCGACGTCGTGGATGAGGTTCAAAAAGACCGGGCCCGCCCCTGCTTGTCTGCGCCAAGCGATATCGAAATAATCGTCCGGCTTGAATAGCCAGAACATCGCGTTGACCACCAGGACCCGTCCCAGTCGGCCGCTGTCGATAATCTCTTTGGCTTTCTGGATCATTGGATTGTGGCGTCGGTGATGCCCGGTCAAAATCGGCACACCCTTCGCCTTCGCGGCGGCGATGAGACGCTCGCCTGAGGAGATATCGTCTGCGATCGGCTTTTCGATAAGTGCCGGAATGCCGGCCTCGATCGCCTCGAGTCCGTTCTGGACGTGGACCTGGTTCGGCGTCGCGACGATGACCCCGTCAGGGCGATCGCGGGAAGCCATATCCGCGAAGCTGGCAAACCATTTAACTCCCGCATCTGCTGCAATCTTCCGACCGGCCGGAGTCGGATCCACAACGGCGCTCAGCACTGCTTTCGGCTCATCGAGAACATGTTGGATATGCCGTTTTCCGATGAGGCCGGCGCCTAGTACAGCGAGCCTGACAGTGGCGGTCATCGCAGCCTCACTTCTTCTCGCTGGCCTTGATCAGGGTGGTGACACGGCGGATACCGAGCTGATATCCCTCTGTACCGAGGCCGCATATGACGCCATCTGCCCGGTGCGAAACATATGAGTGATGGCGGAAACTTTCTCGCTTATGCACGTTTGAGATGTGGATCTCGATGACCGGCCCCTCGAACGTATTCAACGCATCGAGAATCGCGAGCGACGTGTGGGTGAATGCCGCCGGATTGATGACGATGGCGGCGCCGTCTTCCCGCGCCTCGTGGATCCAATCGATGATTTCGTACTCTCGGTTGCTCTGGTGGAAGCGGATTTCGTGCCCGAGTTCGGCTGCCACCTTACGGCAATCGGCTTCGACGTCGGCCAGGGTCTCGTAGCCGTAGATATGCGGCTGACGTTTGCCGAGCAGATTGAGGTTAGGACCATTCAACACGTAGATAAGGCTCACGAGAATTCTCCTCTATTCATGAAGCCAGCGTTTCAGGTGAGTGTGTTTTCCTGTAACGCAAGATCGGGATTGGATTCGTAGAGATCGACGCGCAGGCCAAGCATGCCATCAGCAAGGGCAGGGGCCGCTATCGCGCGAGCCTCATCGAAGACGGAACGCAGAGGCGTCTGCTTCGTCTTGAGTGGACGGCCCGGCGCCACGCGAATGATAATCTGGATGAAGTGGTTGTCGGGATGCTCGTCGCCAACACAAGAGAAGCTGGCCTCCCGAGCAAGTGTCCGTACCGCCTTGGGATCGACGATGCCTCCATCGAGGATCGCGTGGTGAACGGCCGTCGTCAAGGCGTCAATTGCGACGTGTGCGCCGGCGCCCCGACTGTAATCGATTATACCGTGCGGCATTGATCGAGACCTTTCAGAGCGACACTCGGCAGAGCTCCGCGAAATGGCGGGACATTCGGTCAGAGTCCGGTTCAACGCCGGTGAACAATCTGAAGGCTGCTGCAGCCTGGAACACCGTCATTCCGCCGCCGGAAAGGGTTCGGCACCCCGTCTTCCTTGCCAGCGCCAAACGCTCGGTTTCGAGTGGCATATAGACTATGTCTGCAACCCAGTGGCGCCGATGAAGCCAATCCGCGTCGATAGGAAGGCCTGGATGGCTCTTCATCCCAGTGGGCGTGGCGTGGATAAGGCCGTCGGCGTGGAGCAGCGCTGCACCGATATCAGAAATCTGCTCCGCGCGTTGCTTCGAGAACCGATTGTTCAATTGTGATGCCAGCAGGCCTGCGCGTTCGCCATCCCGATCAAATATGAAAAGACGATCGATGCCGAGTTTGATCGCCGCGTGCGCCACCGCAACACCGGCGCCCCCTGCGCCCAGCAACACCGCGCTTCCCTTTGCCACATCCGGAAGGCCGCGTTTGAAATTCTCGTAAAAGCCGTACCAGT
>Ga0209257_1003267_pt1 | contig 14168 bp, 12 predicted proteins | sample AraplaCvi_mCL_r2_FD_184277 | JGI IMG/M metagenome (GOLD analysis project Ga0209257, IMG submission 184277) | Arabidopsis root microbial communities from North Carolina, USA - plate scrape MF_Cvi_mCL_r2 (SPAdes) (version 2) | ecosystem: Host-associated > Plants > Roots > Endosphere | place: USA...
TGCACCGCGGCTCTGACATCGGTCTCGTTGCTGGCCAGCATCCACCCCTCGGCCGGACGTGCTCTCGCGGCTGAAACTGCCAGAGGGGCGTCCGAAAGCCAAGCGCCCGCCGCCGCCACCTTACGCCGGAATGTGCTGTTTTCAGCGCTTGTGCAACGCCGCGACGCCTTTCCAGTCCTCGATGTCGAGCTCGGGCTTCTCCGCGCGGTATTTGCGATAGAGCGCGATGCCGCTCTGGTCTTCCAGGATGTCCACCTGCAGGCCCTTCTCGCGCAGCAGGGCTTCGTTGCCCGAAGCGCTCGTCACGTCGCCGACCACGACCCGGCTGAACTGGCGCATGTAGAGCAATGTCGCGCAGACGTCGCAGGGGCTCAAGCTGGTGAAGAGGGTGGTGCGGCTGAAATCCTGGCGCCCCGCATCGCGGATCGCCGAGGTCTCGCCGTGATTATAGGGGTGGTTCTCCTGGACCAGGGTGTTGTGGCCCTTGCCGAGGATGCGCCGGGTCGCGTTGTCGATGATCACCGCGCCGATCGGGCAGCCGCCCTCGTCATAGCCCTTCTGCGCCAGCAGCACGGCGATCCGCATGAAGTCGGCATCGGAGAGCTTCCGCAGGAAACCGTCCTCCACCACGGCCGGAACGCTGCGTGTCGGCAGATGCGCGATCAGGTTCAGCACATCGTCTCCGACCGGTGTCCCCGCCGCGATGAAAGCCTTCGGATTCATGCCCATTTCCCTTTGCCTAGCTGCGCCCCAGATTGAGCCGGCGGAACCGGCTCTCGACCAGGCAGACGATGGCAAAGAACAGCAGGCCTGACAATGATGCCAGAGTCACCGCCGCGAACAGGCGCTCGGCCTGGTAGTTGAAGGTCGATTGGATGATGACGGCGCCCAGGCCCTGGTTGGAGCCGATCCATTCGCCGACGATGGCGCCGATGACGCAGGTCGTTGCGGCGATCCGCAATGAGGCGAAGAGCAGCGGCACTGAGCGCGGGACGCGCAGGCGCCAGAAGGTCTCCCAGCCGCTGGCCGAGAGGACGCGCATGAGATCGAGCTCGTTCGCGGTCACCATGGTCAAGCCGCGCGCGGTGTTGACCAGGGTCGGAAAGAAGCTGATCAGCGCCGCGATGATCACCTTCGGCGCCATGCCGAGCCCGAAGATCAGGATGATGATCGGCGCCAGGGCGAGGACCGGGATCGTGTTGAAGAACAACACCACCGGGAAATAGGCCGCCTGGAAGCGCCGGTTGTAGACGAAGGCGGTGGCGAGGAGCACGGCGACGCCGTTGCCGAGGACGAAGCCGAGCAGCGCCTCGATCCAGGTCGGCAGCGCATTCGTCAGCAGGAACCGCCATTCATGGGCCAGCGTCCGCAGCACCGAGACCGGCGTCGGCACGATATAGGCCGGCACGCCGAAGGCAGGCACCAGGAATTGCCAGGCGAGCAGAAGCGACAGCGCCCCCGCGATCGGCCAGGCTATGGTTTCGATCCGCCGCATCACGCTGACGCGGCTCCGTCCTGCAGGAGTTGGCGCAACTCGGCGGCGGCTGCGACCAACGCCGGATCCTCGCGGCGGCACCGCCCTTCGGCATCCTTGGCGGCAGTGGCCTTGATTGCCGCCAGATCGACCAGCGCCTGCACGCGGCCCGGATTGGCCGCGAGCACCAGCACGCGCGTGCCGAGATAGACCGCTTCCATCACGCTGTGGGTCACGAACAGGATGGTGGTGCCGGTGCGGCGCCAGAGCGCGATGAGTTCGTCGTTCAGACGCTCGCGGGTGATCTCGTCGAGCGCGCCGAAGGGCTCGTCCATCAGCAGGATGTCGGGCTCGCAGAGCAGCGCCCGAGCCAGCGACACGCGTTGCCGCTGCCCGCCCGAAAGCTGGTGCGGATAGCGCGCGGCGAAGGCCGAGAGACCGACCAGATCGATCAGGGCATCGATGTCGCGATTGCCGGCGATCGGTTCCGCCCGGCCGCGCCCGACCTGCAGCGGCAGCGCGACGTTCTCCCGCACCGTGCGCCAGGGCAGCAGGGTCGCATCCTGGAACACGAAGCCGACTTTGCGCCGCCGCCGCGCTTCCGCCGGCGGCCTGCAGAGCACGGAGAGCGCACCCGACAAGGGCGGCAGCAGGTCCGCGACTACCCGCAGCAGGGTCGATTTCCCGCAGCCCGAAGGGCCGAGGATGGTCAGGAAATCGCCCTTGGCGACGGCGAGATCGAGGTCGCCAAGCGTGGCCACGGCGCGGCCGTCGGCTTGCGGATAGCCGATCGCCAGCGCCCTGGCTTCGATCGCCAGCGAGGCCTCAGTCATCGCACTTATGAAAACTTCGGGCGATCACCGGCGGTCATTTCCAGGATCTTGGTGGTGACGCAATCCTCGAGCTTCGGCGCTCCGGACTTGAACTGGCCGATCTTATCATAGATCGCAATCTGCTCCTGCACGGCGGCGGGATCGAAGCTGCCCCAGCCGTCCTTGGCGGTATCGGCATCGAAGCTGAGTGCCAGAATCCGCGGCACCGTCTTGAGCTCGGTCGCGAGGTCGAGCTGGGGATAGGCCTCGACCGTCAGCTTCACCGCTTCTTCAGGATGGTCGTGGGTCCAGGCCCAGCCCTTGGCGATCGCCCGCATCATCTTGGCGAGGTCGTCGCTGTGATTGGCGATGGCGTCGTCGGTCGCGAAATAGACATTGGCATAGGAGGGCAGGCCGGTGTCCTTCATCATCAGGTCGATCCGGTCCGGGCCGATCACCGCCAGCGCCTGGGTGTTGGTGATCCAGCCGGTCACCGCATCGACCTGGCCGGTGGTGAGCGGCGTCATGTCGAAGCCGATATTGGTGATGGTGAGCTTCGCGGGATCGATCTGGTTCTTCTCCAGGATCGCGTCGAGCACGAAGCGCGCGGTCGGTTGGATGCCGATCCTTTTCCCGATCATGTCGGAGACCGAGCGGATCGGCGCCTTGGGCAGCGAGTAGAAGGCGAAGGGCGCCATGCGGAAGCCGCAGGCCAGGATCCTGATCGGCACGCCGGAAGATCGCGCGAGCAGAAGCTGCGCCGAATCCGAGAACTGGCCGAGCAGCGCCTGGCCGGTCACGACCGGCGGCACGGTCGCCGAATTGGGGCCGCCGGGCGAGAACTCGACGTCCAATCCCTCGGCCTGGAAGAAGCCCTGTTTCGCGGCGACGACGTCGCCGATCTGGCCGTTGCTCATCAGCCAGTCGTATTTGATGACCAGCTTCGCCGCGGCGCCGGCGCGCTGCGGGGCGAACAGGCTGAGGCCCGTGCCGGCGGCGAGTGCAGCCGCGCCGCCCTTGAGGAACCGGCGGCGATCGGTGTTCCATGCGTTCATCTCTCGTCTCCCTGTCGTCTTCTTACGCGTTTTCGAGATCGCCGACCGGGCCGCCTTCGGCCCAGGCATAAAGCTCCCAGAGATTGTCGTCCGGGTCGGCGAAATAGCAGCAGCGGGCGTTCCAGCTGTAATTGGCCGGCGCCGACTTGAAGATCACGCCGGCGGCGCTGAGGTCGCGATAGGCGGCGTCCACGTCCTCCGGGCTGGGCAGCTCGACCGCGGCGCAGGCCTTGTGAATCCCGGGCCCGCGGCGGTCGGAGATCCCGACATTCGCGGCGATATGCCCGATCTGCCAGAGGGCCAGGGTCACGCCGGCGCCCTTGAAATCGGCGAAGCCGGGCGCGCGGCGGCGCGGCTTGAAGCCGAGGGTCCTTGTGTAGAAATCGGCGGCGCGGTCCAGGTCCTCGACCAGGAAGCAGATATCGGTGATCGGATGGATCTGGGCAAAGCCGGTCACGTCCTTCTCCCTGCGCTGTTGGGAGCAGCCTCGGGTGAATGGCGGGACTTGGCTTTCAGGATTCTGCGGTTGTTTTGCGCAGGGCTGCGGAGTTCAAGCTCGATAGATCAGGCCTGGACCGACTGCCGGTACTGCTTCGGGGTGACGCCGGTCAGGCGACGGAAGATGCTGGAGAAGTGCGCCTGGCTGGAGAAGCCGGTCGCATAGGCGATGCCGGCCAGGCTGTCGCGGCCTTCGGTGAGGTGCAGCCGGGCACGCGCGATCCGGCGTTCCAGGATGAAGCGGTGCGGCGCCTGCCCGGTCGCCGCCTTGAAGGCGCGGGCGAAATGATAGGGGCTCAAATGCGCAATCGCGGCGAGCCTCTCGACGCTGAGCGCCGGCTCACCCAGGTGGCCCTCGATGAAATCGATCACGCGGCGGAGGCGTATGGGCTCCATGGTGCGCGGACCCGATCCGGAGAGACGCGCGCCGAGCAGCTTCACGACCCGGCAGGCGAGGCTCTGCCCCAGATGTTCGAGCAGCAAGGCATCGGCTTCCGCCTCGGTGGCGACGGCGAGCGAAAGCGCGATATGCAGCGTCACCGGATCAATCGCGGTGCTAAGCATTTCGTGATTGCAGCCTTCCGGGTGGAAGTCCGGCCCGGCGATGCTGCGATAGAGGTCCGGGGATTGAAAGATCGAGATATAGTCGGCGGCGTCGCCCTCGATCTCCAGAGTGGTCGCGGCCGGCTGTAGCGCGAGGGTGAAGGGCGGCCGCTCGATCGCGCGGAATGCACCGCCGTCCATCCGATAGGCATAGCGGCGGTGGGCGGTGCGGTTGATCGAGATCCGGTTGAGCGAGCCTTGGGACTCCATCTGCCCGGCGGCGCTGCGATAGGTCTCGACGATGATGCTGCGCTCGGCCAGGCATTTATAGGCGGCGAGCGGCGGGCGCTGGATGGAGAAAATGGCGGGATCGATCGAGGGCATCGGCCTGGTTCCTGTGCGCCAAAGCTTGCATTGCTCCGGGCGGCCCCCCTGCCAGACGCCGGTTTTTTTCCAAGGGTCTTTTTTTCCAAGTCTCGGCCGCCGGTCCGGGGGTGTCAAGCCGCGCGGCCGGCGCGCAGCACCCTGTCAAAACGGCATTTCTTCCGGCGTCCGCCGGCCGCTACCTTGGCCCCGGGCAGGACGCAGCGCGGGCAATCGGCAGGCGATGAAATCGAAGACGCACGGCTATCTCTTCGCGCTGCTTGCGACCACCATCTTCTCGGCCCAGGACGGGATCTCCAAGCATCTGGCGGAATCCTATCCGCCGATCTTCATCACCATGATCCGCTATTGGGCCTTCGCGCTGTTCGCCATCATCCTCGCTTCACGCATGCCGGGCGGGGTCAGGGCGACCATGCGGACCCAGCGCCCCTATCTGCAGATCGTCCGCGGCGTGTCGCTCGCGGTTCAGGTCGTGCTGGCGATCACCAGCTTCCAGGTTGCCGGCCTGGCGCGGGCGACGGCGATCCTCAACGCGACGCCGCTGATCGTCGCGCTGCTGGCGATCCCGCTGCTGGGCGAGCAGGTCGGGTGGCGGCGCTGGACGGCGATCGTCGTCGGGCTCTGCGGCATGCTGCTGATCGTGCGGCCGAGCCACGGTTTCTTCGAGCCCGCCGTGCTGGTGCCGGTGGTCGGCGCCGTCAACTACGCCTTCTATATCGTGCTGACGCGGATGGCCGGCCGCGTCGATCCGCCGATGACCAGCTTCTTCTACACCGGCATCGCCGGCGCCGCGACGATCTCGCTCGTCGGCCCGTTCTTCTGGAGCACGATCACCGGCTGGAACTGGGCCTGGATGGCCGTGCTCTGCGCGACCAGCACGACCGGCCACTACCTGCTGATCCGCGCATATTCGATCCTCGACGCCTCCGCGGTGCAGCCGATCTCCTATGTGAGCCTGGTCTATGCCGCTTTGGTCGGCACCATCGTGTTCCAGGAGACGCTCGGCTGGGGCACGATCGTCGGCTCACTCGCGATCGTCGCCGCCGGCTGCTTCACGATCTGGCGCGAATACGCCCGCCGCGCCCCGCCGCCCGTCGCGCTCGCCGAGGCCGAGCATCCCTAGTATCCGTCAAAGCACGATCGGCGCGTCGAGCTTATAAGGCTCTTCGGTGGCGGGCTCGTCCAGCTCGCGGGCATAGCGATGGCCGGAATGCACCGCATGCACGATGGCGCCCGGCGCCAGCGCATCACCGACCCGCTGCACCGACTTGATGCCGGCGCCCGCGAGATCGCGCTCCATCAGCGACTGATAGAGCGCGTCATCCGGCCGGCGCAGGCCGACAATCACCAGGTTGCGCGCGGCGATCTTCGATTCTTCACCCGTGAACAGCTGGGCCAGAGTCGCTGTCTCGCCGTCGAACGACGTCACGCGGTGGAGCGTGGTGACGGAAACGCCGCGGCGGCTCAGCGCCTGGTGCACCCGTGGCAGCTCGTTGGTCATGATGGTCCAGGCCGAGGCATGACCGGCGGGCGTCACATAGGAGACGGCGTTGCCCTGCTCGGAGAGGTGCTCCGCAACCACGCCGCCCATATAGTAGTTGTCGAAATCGAACACGACCGTCGATCCCTGCGGCACGCGGCCTTCGGCGAGATCGGTCGGGGTGAAGACATTCGGCCCCTCGATCGTTCCGACCGGCACTTCCATCGCCGTATAGATCTCGTTGGTCCAGCGCGCGCCGGTGGCGGTCACGACATGCTGGCAGCCGAACTCGAGAATGTCCTCGGCGGTGAGGTCGCTCTCCAGGAAGAGATCGACCTTGGCCATGGTCTGCAGTCTGCCGAGGCGATAATCGAGCACGCGGCGCCAGGCGGAGAGGCCCGGCAACCTGGTCTCGAAGTTCAAGCGCCCGCCGAAAGCGCGGCCCTTGTCGGCCAGGGTCACGGCATAGCCGCGCCGTGCCAGCGATAGCGCGCATTCGAGACCGGCCGGGCCGCCGCCCACCACCAGGATCTTGTCGTCGGATTTCTTCGGCTGCATGCGCTCGGGATGCCAGCCGCGGCGCCATTCCTCGCCGATGGTCGGGTTCTGGGTGCAGCGCACCGGCACCGAATCATGCCAGCTCGAGATGCAGATGTTGCAGCCGATGCATTCCCGGATCTCGTCCTCGCGGCCCTCGTCGATCTTCCGCGGCAGGAACGGATCGGCGATCGAGGGCCGCGCCCCGCCGATCAGGTCGAGCACGCCGCGCTTCAATTGCGAGACCATGGTGTCCGGCGAGGTGAAGCGGCCGACGCCGACCACGGGCTTGGTCGTCACCTTCTTGACGAAATCGATCACCGTCTCATGGCTGCCCTCTTCCGAGAAGCGCGAGGCCGAGCAGTCGGTCGGGCTGGAATCCATCTTCACGTCGAAGAGATCCGGCAGGTCCTTCAGCCGCGCGATCACCTCATGCGCTTCGGACTCCGCATGCGCGCTCTTCTTCGCCCGGAGCTCCTCGAGGCTGATGCGCAGCGCCACGCCGCAGCTGTCGCCGACGGCTTCCTGGGTGACCTCGATCATCTGCTGCACCAGCCGCACGCGGTTCTCGACGCTGCCGCCGTATTCGTCGCTGCGCTGGTTGTATTCCGGCAGCAGGAACTCGTAGGGCAGGTAGCCCATGCCGGCATAGACATAGACGATGTCGAAGCCGGCACTCTTGGCCTTGCGCGCGCCCTCCGCTTGCCAGCGCAGCATGTCGCGAATGTCGTCGCGGTCCATCACCTTGGGCCGCAAGTTCGACATGAAGCCGACATGGGTCGCCATCCACGGAGTCCCGGAGGGCGAGAGCGGGGCGAGGCGGCTGGTGCGGTTGAAGACCGAAGCGCCACCATGCCAGAGCTCGATGCCGGCGAGGCTGCCATGCCGATGCACCGCCTCGGTCATCAAGGCATGGGATTGAATATCCGCCTTGTCCCAGAGCCGCGCGAAAGGCAGAGGGGAATCATCCGAGGTCGGATGGATCGAGCAGGCGCCGGTGCAGACCACGCCCCAGCCACCTTCCGCCTTCACTTCGCGGAACCGGGCGCGCACCCGGGGCAGGGCGTTGGTCATGCCGGAGGCATGCGGCACCTGATAGAAGCGGTTCGGCGCCGTCACCGGGCCGATCTTCACCGGCTCGAACAGAATGTCGTAGCGCGGATTGCGGCGGTTGCCGCGCGCATCTCCGGTGCGGGTCAGGGTGGCAGTTTCCCCGGCCATGGCACGCCCCTCAAATTGGTTTGCTGTATACAGCTATACCAGAGGCGCGCGGAAAGGGAAGGGGATTCGGGATTGGCTGTATCTTGGTTTTGTACAGGTTGGCGCGGGGGCAGACGCGCCGGATGACCCTAATGCCGTCATCCCGGGACTTGGTCCCGGGATCCACGCCTTGCTTTGGTGCCGTTGCCAAGGCGTGAGAAGCAGTGGCCGATAAAGGAGAGAGGTCGACGAAGATCCGAGGGCTCAGCCTTCGTTCTGGGCGAAGTCCCGGAGATAGCCCTGGTCGGCGGCCACATCGAGGGCCGAATAGCGTTTCCGGATCTCGCGGGCGTGGATCACGGCCTCCCGGTAGAAATCGATGTCGATGCCGAGCTCTTTCGCCGTGGTCGGCCCGCCGGAATCCTTCAGCGCCTTCACCATGACATCGACGGGCACGGAGAAAGCCTCGAGCTCGGCTTTGAGCTGCGGCCAGATCTCGACGAGCTTGGCATTCAAGGCCTCGGCGCCGGCGGGATCGAACGCCTTCTGCTTCATCTCCGAGACGCAGACCTTGGCGATCTCGGGACCGACGCGGCGGATCATGTCGGCCTCGTCGATCTTGGTCGGGCCGATCTTCGGCGGGTTCTTGTCGTCGAGGATCTGCCGCTGCAGCCGCGCCATGGTCAGCGCCGCGACGCCGACCTGCTGGCCGTGCAAGGTGCCGGGATGCTTGTCGCCGGCGAAGCAATCGATGTAATGCGAGATCTGGTGCTCGCCCATCGATCCATGGTTGCTCATGCCGGTGAAGCTGACGCCGAAGCCGCAGAGCGTCAGCACGCGGTGCAGATAGCCGACCGCCTCGATATCGCCCTGGGCAAGGCCGGGTGCCCGCGCCATCAGCTCGCGCTCGTCGGCGATTTCCAGATCGAAAGGCAGCTCGGTATAGAAGGTGCCGAGCAGCCGGTGCGAGAGCCACCAGTCGAACTGCGCCACCGAGCGCACCAGGCAATCGCCGAAGCCCGAGGCGATGAGATAGGTCGGCGCCGCCGCATTCACCGCGAGATCGATGAAGACGCCCTTCGGCGCATGGGCGGGCCGCGAGACCTTGAGCCCGTTGGACTCGGTGATCGAGGCCGTGGTCGAGGTATAGCCGTTCATGGACGGCGCCGTGCCGAACACGCAATAGGCGCGGCCGTCCGTCGCGGTCACGTATTTGCAGAGATCGTTGATGGTGCCGGAACCGACCGCGACCAGGAAATCGACGTTGCGCGTCTTGTCGCGGAGCGCCGCCAGATTCTCCTCATCCGCATGCGGATGGTTCAGCACGATAGTCTCGACCGAGGTCACGCCGGCATTATGCGCGGCCTTCAGCGCCTGTGCGACCCGGGCCCCCATCACGTCATGGGTGTTCTCGTCGCAGACCACGGCGACCCGGCCCTTGAAGCCGAGACCGGTCACGAGATCCGCCTCGCGCCCGTCCAGCCGGTCCTCGATCACCACCTTCTCATAAGGCACGGTGCCGGGCTTGCCGGTTTCCGGATTGATCCAGCGGCCCTCGACCATCTCGTCGATCAGCGCGGTCCAGCGTCCCATTCGTCTCGCTCCACAATGTTGCGGCGCAAGCATAATTGCTGCGCTGCGACATTTGCCACTTGCGAGTGACATTCTTCGAGATCGCTTGACAATTGTCAATGAAGAGTGTCGTTTATTCCAAACAGGAAGCGAGAGCGTCGCATGGCGCGCATTCAGGAGCGAAGGATGGCGCAGCCCCGCGTGAAGCGGAGCGAGCTCTCGACGCCCCCGGAATTCGCCGGCGATCCGATCGTCTGGGCGGCCTGGCTCTACTACGAGGAGCGCATGACGCAGGAAGAGGTGGCGGAACGGCTGGGGGTCTCGCGGGCTTCGGTGGTGAACTTCCTGCAGGAAGCGCGCGACCGGAACATCGTGACCATTGCGGTCGCCTCCGAGCACCTGGAATCGGTGCAGATCGCGCGCGAGCTTTCCCGCCGCTACGGGCTGAAGAGCTGCGTCGTCATCCCCGACGGCAACGGCGATCTCCCGATTTACGAACGGATCGGCCGCGCCGGTGCCCGCCTGCTGCTCGACATCCTGGAGCCCAACGATGTGCTGGGCGTCTCCTGGGGCCGCACCGTGCTTTCGCTCTCCGCTGAGCTTGCGCAGGCCAAGATGCCGGGCGTCACCGTGGTGCAGATCGCCGGCAGCGCCATAGGCACCCGGGAATTCTCGCCTGAGCTCTGCACCACCAACATCGCCTATCGGATCGGCGGCCGCTGCGTGAACCTCCATGCGCCGGGCATCGTCTCGCGGCCCGACGTGAAGAAGCTCTTCATGCAGGAATCCTCGCTGGTGGAGCAGTTCAAGCTGATCCGCTCCTGCACCAAGGTGCTGTTCGGCGTCGCCAATCTCTCCGACGCCAGCACCGCCTTGCGCTCCGGCTACATGACGCCGGAAAAGATCAAGCCCTATGTGAAGCGCGGGGCCATCGCGGTCATGTCCGGCCGCTTCCTCGATGCCGACGGGCATACGGTGCTGGGTGCGCTCGACGAGCAGATGATCGGTTTGACTCTGGACGAAATCGCGAAGATACCGGAACGTATCTGCGTCGCCGGCGGCGTCGAGAAGGTGCAGGCGATCCGTTCCGTCCTGCGCGGCGAATATGCGACGATCCTGGTGACCGACGAGCCGACCGCGCGGGAGCTGGTCGCCGCGGGTGATTGATTGAACTGCCTCAAACCGGGCCGCGAAGAGCCCGGGGCAAGAAAGTGGGAGGAATGATGCGTGAGCTGAGCGAGTTCGTGGCATGAGCCAGGCGGCGGTCGCAGCGAGACCGGCGCGCGGCTTTGCCTTGCCGCGTTTCCTGACGTCGGAACATCCCTTCCCCTGGCTGGCGCCGATCACCGCGGTGCTGCTGGTCTTCGGCGTCTATCCGCTGCTCTATGCGCTCTGGCTCTCGCTGCACAAGCGCAACCCGGCGACCCGCATCAGCGTGTGGGACCCCGATTACAACTGGCTGAAGATCCTGACCGACGACCGGATGTGGGGCGCCATCGGCCACACCTATCTCTACACGATCGTCGCCATCGTCATCGAGCTGCTGCTCGGGCTGCTCATCGCGCTGCTGCTCGACACCGACCGCCGCGGCTACGGGATCTTGCGCGCGCTGATGACCCTGCCGCTGGTGGTGCCGCCGGCCGTCACCGGCATGATGTTCCTGCTGATGATGGACGGCTCCTTCGGAGTCTTGAGCCGCGGCCTCTATGCGGTCGGCATCCTCTCGCCGTCGCAGCCGATCCTCGCCTCCTCCGGCACGGCGCTGATGGGGATCCTGATCACCGACATCTGGCAATGGACGCCCTTCATGGTGCTGATCATGATGGCGGGCCTGCGCGCGCTTCCGAAGGACCCCTACGAGGCCGCCGCCATCGACGGCGCCACTGCGGTGCAGGCCTTCTTCAAGCTCACGCTCCCGATGCTCTCGAAGATCATCGCCATCGCGGTGCTGATCCGCGGCGTCGATCTCTTCCGCATCTACGACTATGTGAAGGTGATGACCGAGGGCGGACCCGGCACCGCGACCGAGACGCTGACCGCCTATGCCGGCACGATCTACTTCAAGAACGCCGACTTCCCCTATGCCTCGACCATCGCGCTCTTCACCCTGATCCTGGTGGTCGTCACCTCCAGCATCTTCATCAAGCTCTTCAAGGTGAAGTTCTGATGCAGGGCAGCCGCTTCACGAGGATCCTGCGCGACATCACGGCGGTGGTCGTGGTGGCGATCTTCATGTTCCCGCTGTTCTGGTGGGGCCTCACCTCGATCAAGCCGCAATCGGCGATCTTCAACAAGGACGAGGTCGTGTTCTTCGACTTCAAGCCGACCCTGGTCAACTACCAGGTGACCCTGCTCGGCAAGTCGCGCGCCGAGCTCGCGATTGAATCCGGCAGCACCTTCGGCGTCGGCGGCGGCAGCACCTACGATTCCCGCAAGACCATCCTGGATTCGCTGCTGATCGCGGTGGGCTCGACCGCCCTCACCATTTTCCTCGGCGTGATCGCGGCCTATGCGCTGTCGCGCATCAACTTCCGCGGCCGGCAGGCCTACTTGAACTGGATCCTGTCGCAGCGCTTCATGCCGCCGATCGCGATCATCGTGCCGGTCGTCTTCATGTTCCACTATGTCGGCCTGCGCGACACGATCATGGGCCTCGTCTTCATCCACACGCTCATCAACCTGCCGGTCGCGGTCTTGCTGATGAAGTCCTTCTTCGACGATGTTCCGGTGGAAGTGGACGAGGCGGCGATGCTGGATGGTGCCACCCGGTTCCAGATCTTCCGCAAGGTGATCCTGCCGCTGGTGACCGGCGGGGTCGCGGCGACGGCGGTGCTCTGCTTCATCTTCTCATGGACCGAGTTCCTGCTCTCGCTGTTCCTCACCAACACGATCCGCACCCTGCCGGTGAAGATCTCGACCTTCGTCACCTCGACCGGATCGGAATGGGGCTTCATCTCGGCGCTGGGCACCTCGGCCATCATCCCGAGCTTCATCTTCATTCTGCTGGTGCAAAAGCAATTGGTACGCGGCCTGACCCTTGGCTCGCTCAAGGATTAGGAAGTTTCTGTTTAGGGGTAACAACAAAGCGCAGAAGAGGCGCGCAACAGGAGGAGACGTCATGAGTTTCAAGGGCTTTGACAGACAGACCTATATCGTGGACAGCGCCAAGGCATTCGGCGACCGCCGGATCTCCAAGCGCGAGTTCCTGCGCCGGATGGGCATCGCCGGCATCGGCTTCTCCGGCTTCGCCGCGGGGCTGCTCGGCAATCCCTATCGCCGCAGCCTCGGCAAGCCCGCCTTCGCCGCCGATATCATGCTGCCCGACGACCAGGTGAAGTTCCTGAAGGAAGTGGGCGGCAAGTACAAGGGTGCCACCGTCCGCTACACCTCGGAAGCGACGCCGCCGACCGTCGTGCTCAATCAGATCAAGGACCAGTTCACGGCCCTGACCGGCATCAATGTCGAGGTCGAGATCGTGCCGCTGGAGCAGGTGCTGGCCAAGGCGACGCAGGACGTGCAGGGCCAGCTCGGCACCTATGACCTCTACTATCTCGACCAGTCCTGGGTCGCGACCTTCGCCCAGGATTGCATCGACCCGGTCCAGTACACCAAGGACAAGCCGGATCTCGCGATGCCGGGCTTCGACTGGGACGATTTCTCCAAGCCGCTGGTCGAAGGCCTCGCCAAGTACGACGGCAAGATGGTCGGCGTGCCCTTCGACATCCCGATCTTCATCCTGATGTACCGCCAGGACATCCTGGAGAAGCACGGGATCAAGGTGCCGACCAACTATGCCGAGTTCACCGATGCCGTGCACAAGATCACCGAGGCCGAGAAGGCCAACGGCGTCTTCGGCACCGGCTTGCAGGCGAAGTCCGGCCACTATTCGCTGGAATGCGACTGGACCCAGGCGGTCTGGGGCCATGGCGGCGGCATCTTCGGCAAGGACAAGCACTTCACCGGCAATGACGAAGCCGGCATCAAGGGCCTGCAGTGGTACCAGGACCTCTTGAAGAACGCGCCGGCGAACTCGACCGCCTCCACCTGGGACGGCCAGTTCCAGATGATGCAGTCCGGCCAATGCGCGCTGGTGCAGAGCTGGGACGAGTTCTTCCCCGGCCTCGACGCCGACGACAGCAAGGTGAAGGGTCTGTGGCAGCCGGCGAAGCCGCTGCAATCGGAAGCGGGTCTGCGCCCGACCTCCGAAGTCGGCTTCGGCGAGATCCCGAACCTCGGCCACCAGGGCGGCTCGATCATGGGCCTCTCGCAGTACTCGAAGAACCAGGAAGCCGCCTGGATCTTCATGCAATGGGCCTGCTCGAAGGAGATCATGACCCAGTGCACGCTGGCCGGCGGCTTCGCGCCGATGCGCCTCTCGTCCTTCGCCGACGAGCGCGTGAAGGCGAAGGCCAAGGTCGGCCCGGGCACCACGCGCCACTTGGAGACGGTGCTCTGGACCATCGACAACGTGATGGCCTCGGAGCCGGATATGCCGCTCTGGGCCGGCTATTCCAACAACGAGATCCCGACCGAACTCGGCAAGCTGCTGACCGGTCAGGACTATGGCGGCGACGCCAAGAAGTGCATGGACGCGGTGGCGGCCATGATCGATG
>Ga0209257_1003268_pt1 | contig 14165 bp, 9 predicted proteins | sample AraplaCvi_mCL_r2_FD_184277 | JGI IMG/M metagenome (GOLD analysis project Ga0209257, IMG submission 184277) | Arabidopsis root microbial communities from North Carolina, USA - plate scrape MF_Cvi_mCL_r2 (SPAdes) (version 2) | ecosystem: Host-associated > Plants > Roots > Endosphere | place: USA...
GCTCGCATCCATACGTCGCATTCCTCGCCTGTCGGATTGAACGCTGCCTCTGCCTACGCCGCAACCCGTCCGTTACTTCCGATGAAGTCTGCTTTCGCAGCCAGAGCGGAAACGTTCGCTGGGGAAAACGTCGGTCCGCTTATGCCATAACATCTGATTTGCGAATCGGGCTCAAGAGTGCGAAGCGGGCCCTGCCACCTCCGGGGGGAGCTAAGGCTATAGCCCGATTCAATGCGCAGACGTGACCTGCATTGCTCAGCCGTTGAGCGATGCGTTTTGCCGTAATCGAACTGATTGGTCGGGATCCACGGCCCGCTTCATCCGGCGTTGGCGCGCATCGTCTACGCAAGGTCTCGATACCAGTCTTGTAGATGATCGGTGTCAATTCCCCAACCACTGAGAACAGGATGCACTGTGTTGGAGCAGGCTGCCACTTTAAGGCGATGCACGACAGGGAGGACAACATTGTCCCTCCATAAGAGGTCGTTCGCCTTTATATAAAGCTCGGCGCGCTTGAGCGGATCTATTTCGGTTTTAGCGGCATCTACGGCGCTGTCATAATCTCGGTTTGAGTATCGCGATACGTTAAAGCCTTGCCACTTGTTCTCTTTGTTCGGAATGCTACGAGAATGAAATGCCATCAGCAAGCGATCGGGATCTGGGGGAATGCCCAAAAACGCCCACATCTCGAGGTCGGCGTAGAACTTGCTCACCGTTTCAGGGTTGCCGACATCAGAGGAGAAGAACACAGAAGGAGCAATAGATTTTAGCTCCAGATCGATCCCAGCCCTCTGACACGCATTCTTGACAATCGATTGGGTCTTCTGACGCGGACCGTTAGTTGAAGTTTGGAATAGCAACCTTAAGCGTTTCCCATCCTTCGCTCGAATGCCGTCGTTTTGAGATTTCCAACCAGCGTTTTCGAGTAATTGGATGGCCGTTTCGATACTAAATTCCCAGCTCGTGTTCTTCGAATTGTAGAGCGGTAGGCTATTGAGAAAATTCGCCGTGATCCGTCCCGCTCGGCCGTATATGACCTTATGTATTGCGTCGCGATCGACCAACATCGACAACGCCTTGCGAACCGAGGGATCGGACAGGACGGGATGGCTGGTTTTGATGGAGGACCGCTCTCCGTCAATCTCAGTTGTTGGATCGGCGAGGTTGAGAAAAATCGCCTCGATATCGCTGCCCATCGCGTAGATGGTTTTTCCCTTTCCCCCCTTTTCCAGACGCAACAACACTTCGTCTTCCACCTGTAAGTTGGTGGCGAAGTCATACTCTCCGGTTTGGATAACGGCGCGTGCTGCTGAGACGGCGTCACCGCCGCCTTTCATTTCGACGGCGTCGAAGTGCGGTCGATTTGGCATGTGATAGTCGGGATTTAGTGCACCGCGAATAAGGTCACCGGGTTTGAATTCAACGAATTTGTAGGGACCGGTACCGATCGGCTTTAGGTTGTTTGGGGCGTCGCGCGACCGGCTACCGGCATAGCCGGCAAAAAGATGTTTTGGGATAATGGCTCCGAAAGAACCAACGAAGGCATTCGCCCAGAACGGAGTGGGTTTGTTAAACAGGATCCGAACGGAGAGATCATCGACCTTTTCGACGACTATCTCGCGCGCAACAGCAATCGTGACCGCCGCTGTTGCGGGGTCCCTGGCGAATTCCCAGTTAAACACCACGTCATCGGCGGTGAATGGAGCTCCATCGTGCCATTTAACGCCCGGCTTTAGCTTCCACGTCACCGACTTGCCGTCTGGTGCAAGCCCACCATTGTCGATCGTTGGAATCTCAGCGCCAAGGATAAGAGAAAGATTGCCGTCGGCGTCCCAGCTTGCGAGCGGCTCGTAAAAAAGACGCGATCCGTCTTGGTCCTTGGCGCCGAGGCCAAAATGCGGGTTGAGTAGAGTGGGGCCCTGCCACCAAAGTAGCTTAAGCAATCCACCCTCACCTCGTCGCGCGGCCTTATAAGAATTAGGGGACTCTGCGACCGCAACCCCGCCTAGAGCCAAAATCTGAGCGGCCATCGGCGCGGTGAGGCCGAGCCCGATCATGCGCGCAACGAAGGCGCGACGGTCGAGGCGGCCCTTCCTAACATCATCGATGATGTTTCGTAGCGCCGTGTCTAACATCCTGGCCTCACTGGCTACAGTGTGGAGTTCGGAAGCAAATACCTTCGCAGGTTATCACATCCAGCAGTTGCGTCGACGATCGATTTACCTCCAACCCACCTGTCGAGGCGCGGCCGGCGACCTGGGCGCCCGGTACTACAAGGGGTATCAAGCCTAGACCTTGAGTCGCATCATTTTGTGCCATAGTCTTGGTAGACTAATTTTTCGGAGACACGTTGTGAGCGTGGAGTGTCCGAGTGCGTTGCAGGGCATGCCGATCGGTACTCGAGGTAAACGATGCGTTCTGCAGAGACTGTGGAGCATCGCAGCGATCTGACCGTTGTCCGACGTGCAACAGTGCACGCACCGTCGTAGGTCGGTTTTGTGCTCACTGTGGCAATGAATGGCCTATCGCTGAGGAAGCCGGCCTAAACCACGATCGGCCGCGTCCCTCGAATGAACGAAAGTACGTCACGATACTTCGCGCGGATCTGTTCAGGTCCACGGACCTGATTGATGGACTCGATCCCGAGGATGCTATTGCGCTGCTTGAGCCCTCGCTAATGGCGATGCGCACGTCGATCCGGCGATTTCGCGGCATCGTCAGTAAAGAGCAGGGTGACGGGGTGGTCGCGCTGTTCGGAGCTCCTCTCGCCGATGACAACCACGCCGTCTTGGCCTGTCATGCAGCGTTAGAGCTAGTTCAACGGGTGAAAGCGCTTGACGCACCAAAGACCCAAGTTCGTGTGGGACTTCATTCGGGGTATGTCGTCACCCACACCGTCAGTGGTGATTATTCCTCAGTCTATGAGGCGGGCGGGCCGGCCGCGCATCTTGTCGCCAGGTTGGAACAAGCGGCTGAGCCCGGGCAAATTTATGTCTCTGACTCGTGCCGAGAACTGGCCGAAGGATACGTAACCTTTCTGCCGCTAGCACCAAAGCGCATGAAAGGATTTCTTCAGCCTGTTCCGATCTACCTCCTAACCGGCACCAGCAGTCTACGACGCTGGCATGTGCGAGTATCGCGCAGCGCTTCCAAATTTGTAGGCCGTTCCATCGAACGAGCTGCGCTTGATCGCGCGGCTAGCGAGACACGTGCCGGTTCGGGGAAAATTGTTGCGATAGTTGGCGATCCCGGTGTCGGCAAGTCGCGGCTCGCGCATGAATTCGTAAGCGCTCTCGAGAAAGAAGGTTGGCGAACCATCGAAGTGGAAACTGTCCCGACGTCGACCGAACTACCCTACGCAGCCGCGAAGGCCATTGTCCTCTCAATGCTCGAAAACGATCGATCGACACCCGTTGAGCGTTCACCCCCACTCCTTCCGAGTATTCCAGCCGAGTTCACGCGTCGGCGGCGTAGCGCCATCCACTCGGTTATTGATCAGCCGATCGACGATCCCGAGTGGGCCAATCTAGATCCGAGTCTGCGTCGTAGGGAAATAATTGATGCTTGCTGTTCGCTCGTCGAGCGCCTAGCGCACGACCGAAGCACAGTAATTCTTATCGAAGACTTGCATTGGATCGATGAAGCAAGCGAAGAAGTTGTTGAGGCGTTCCTTTCAACTGCGAATCTCAATCGGATATTGATCCTTACTACGTCCAGACCTGATTTCGAGAGACGGTGGCTAACCGCGACCACTATCGAGCGGCTTCCTCTCGAGCCGCTCGATCGGAACGCCGCCTGCACTCTGGTGGAAGTCCTTCTCGGTTCATCAGACGAACTCGGCGAACTGAAGAATCGAGTGTTACAACATACCGGAAGAGTGCCGCTGTTCATTGAAGAGGTGGTGAGACGCCTCGTTGAGCTTCGAGCCGTTAATGGCGAGCCGGGCCATTTTATCCTCGGGGAGCCTATCGATGAACTTGGTATACCGCCCACAATTCAAGGGGTGATCGCGGCCAGGATCGATCAGCTGCCCAGTCGCGAAAAGAGCCTTCTACAGCTGATTTCCGGAATAGGTATTCGTGCAGAAGTCCCGCTCGTGCTCGCAGTTTCAGAGGCTCACGAAGAAGAGTTGCGCGATGCGTTACGCGTTCTCGAGGGAAGGGGTCTTTTGCGCGAAGCCGATATTGTCCCGATCCACACGTATGAGTTTCCCCACGACCTCATCCGCGCAGTTGCGTACGAGTCTCTTCTCCAGCAGGAGCGAATACGACTTCATGAGCGCATTCTATCTGCCCTCGAGAAGACGTCAGACGCTCGAGCTGAGGACGTCAGCGAGACCCTTAGTTATCACGCGGTTCGAGGCAAAGTGTGGTCAAAGGCGGCTTCCTACTCACATTCGGCTGCTCGGAGGTGTCTCGCTCGGTCAGCGGTAGCCGATGCGACACGATATTTTGAAATAGCGGTAGATGCCGCCGACCGGCTGCCTATGTCGCTTGAACGGGAAATCCGCGCGATCGATTTGCGACTTGAGGCGAGGCGGGCATTTTCGCCGTTCGGCAAGTTGCAGCGTTGGCTTCAATTATCAACGGAAGCAGAACAACGTGCGATTGCTATTGCAGACGAGACAAGGGCTCTTGCCGCCGCCGCCGTGAGGGCAGCTGCAATGAATTTCTACAATACTCCTCCCGAAGCAATCGCTGCCGGTGAGCTTGTGGTTAGGCAAGCGGAGCGACTGGGCGCTGTCGAGTGGCTCGGTTATGCCGAGTATGGGCTTGGCCAAGCATATCAAACCGCGGGCCATTTTCGCAGTGCCGAACAGTGTCTCGGACGAGCCTTTGACCGCTTCTCCCGCCAGGAGGTCAAAGTACCGTTCGGTTCGACCGTAAGTCTCTCGCTGCTCTGCTGTATGATGAAAAGTATTGCGCATGCGTCGATCGGAGAAGCGGATGAGGCTCGCATCTATCAGCACCATGCCGCTAACTTTGCAGCCGTTAGTGAGCAGCCGTACGACGTCATCGCAGCGAATTATGGCCGCGGATTTTATCTGCTGCGTTGGGGTGACCTTAGCGAAGCGCGTGCAAGACTTGACGAAGCGTTTTATCTGGCGCGGCAGCACGAGGTGAAGCACTTTACGTCGATTATTGCGTGCCAATTGGCGAAGCTATGTCTTCTCGAAGGAGATGCCCCTAACGCCGAGATGCTCTTAGTACATGCCAAACGCGAGGCGGAAGAGCTTGGCCACACCTTTGGCGTTCTACGAGCGTCGACTTATCTCTCATTTGCGCTCCAGGAGCAAGGCGATGCGGCCGGCGCTCTAGATATTGCGCGAACTGCTCGACTAGCGGCTGCGCAACAAGGCTTCGAAAGCGTGATGGCTGAAGCGTTGTTCGCTGAAGCATCTGCGCTCGTGTGCAGAGGTGACGTAAATGAACCGAAGCAATGTTTGGCTGCGGCCATAAGGGTCGCGAGTAGGATAGAAGCGCGACCTCAACTGGCCGCCGCGCGAACATTGTTGAGCGCGATACTTGGTCGAGAAGGAGACAAAAGCGCGAGCGAGCGCGAGCTGTCAGAGGCGGATACAATTTTTGCAGATGTAAGAATGAGGCGAAGATCAGGCCTAATTCAATACGTCTAATTAGAGAAGGAGTGAGCTATGACGAAAACGACAAAAAGTCGACCCGCCTTCGGGGCGACCTTCGTTTCAGGCTTGTGGGGCAACAAATTCGAAGACGCTATGAACGAACTCTATTCGGCCGGAAACATAAAGAGGACTGCACAAACAATCATTCAGCTCGAGGAGCAGCATGGCCGCTTCGCGGTAGGAAAATTCAACAGGTATCTTTTGCCTCACGATTTTGATTGGCCTGCTAAGGATGGTCCAGATGCATTCGAAAAAGATTTCATGGAGATTCCGGATGTCCTTCGTAATCGACTATCCGAGGTTATTAGAGCCAATATCCACTCAGCCGATCCCCTTCCCATCTTCTATCGAACCAGCGAGAATGTCGACCAATCGCACGACATAATAGTCAGGCCATTTGTGTACCAGGATAGGGTCTATCTGGGAGTGTTGTATCTCTGCCCGAATCATAAGAAGCCGACGTAAGCGCCTCTCGGTTTGTCGGCAAGTTCGGTCGAAGGTTTGCTCGGAGTGTTCTCGGCAGATATTGCCTGGCTTTGACGCGGGGATCCTTCTCTTGGGATTGGGCTGCGGGTCGAACCCGCAGAGTATTAGCGTGAGTGTCTTTAACAAGGTCGGCCAACAGTCGGTCTGGCGGTGAACTGCAGCGTCGCTATGTCCGCTAGCACTGGGCCGTTGGCTCACTTCTTCCATAACAAGGGATACGCGAGCGTGCGGCTGTTTCTGCCGATACGCTTAATGTCCTGCTTCCGCAGGTCGAGCACAGTCGCGTCACCATCACCAGCATGTACCTCAAGCTGGCCCTCCTGGAGACTTTGCCTGACTTTGCCTTGGAGGCTGATGACGTAGGGGCTTTCGCAAGCCACTGGCTGGAAACGCTAGACAAGGGCTTCTTCGATCCAGAGCGCGCATCCATCGTGGCCATGAACGAATTGCGTGGCGATCAAATCGGTGCGTTCGTTTCCGAGACGGTTGATCCGAAGAAGGTCTTTTCTGCCGCAGAGCTTCGCAATTCGATCAAGCTGCTCGAGGCAACCTACGACGCGTTCGGCCTCAATGATTCGGACTTTCAGACGATGGCATCAATAGTTTCCAGCCTATCACGCAGGTGTCGAGACGACTATTTTGTCGCCATAGGAAAGCCGCGGCTCAATGCGCTGTTGAAGACACAGGATCGGATTGATCCGGCCGTGCTAGAACGCCTCCTCGTTAATCGACCGTCGCAGGACTATGCGACGAACACGAACGCTTTCGAACCGTTCGTCGACGTTGGCGACGCTTTCGTGTCAGATGTAAATCTTCTGTCGCGCTCTCTCTACGCTTTTAAGAACGTCCATCTGGGTAGCCGACGTCGCTTCCAGATCAACGCCGGGTTTATCTTCGAGGATATCGGAGTTACCAATTCTGACTGATAGGTTGGGACGAAGGTTATCTCTCCGCGACCAGGCCGTCGTGGATATGACAGCACTTGTACGTCCCGCATTCTGGCGGCGATCTCCCAATGATGGATTGCGCCAGGTCGCCGTGATGCGGTCTGACCGATTCAAGTTCCGAAGCTTGCGTGCCCTCGACATGCAGTCCTCTGCTGAAGAGGTAGTCTTTGATGAAGTTTACGGTGTGGGCGTCCACGGTGAGACAGCAGCCGCCCGCGTCCGCGTCGACGATGAATTGATCTAGCACCTTCAGATCATCGAGCATTTTGAAAAGCTTCATGATGACGCCCAGCGATATCTTTATCGGGCGGCCTTTTAGGTAGACGGGTCCATCCATCTGACTTCTCCCTCTATGGGCTAGGAATGATCACCACATTGTTTCTGCCTAACTCGAACCGAGTTATGACGCGTTCGATTTCCTTCGCCGCGGACCGCTCCGCGGGAGTGCCGACGGCACCTACGAGAAATCCTGGCGTGCCAGGCCCGACGAAGTCGAGAGGCATGGCACCAGTGGGCAACGACAGGCCGACAATGAGCGTATGAACATCCTGACGCGACGCTGCGAAAGCAATTGAAGCGCTGGCTACCCTCAATGCCTGGCCGATCGGTGAGAGCTCAATCTTCGGTGTGGCTCCTCCTGATATCTTGGTCGTGAATTTTATTGTGTCGCCCATCGTCGGCGGCCCTTTCGCTTTCCTATCACCATCCAGGTGCGCGAATAGGGTCAGATCCACGAAGGTATCGATCATCTCGTCTATGCCGACGCGGCCCGCGATCGGATAGGCGTAGTTGGGGCCGCGGATGTATTCCGGAGCGCAGTATCTATCCTCGACGTCCTTCATGAGGTGGATGAAGGTGTCGGTGATGGTGAAAGTACGAATGTTCTGCCGTGTCCTATCCAAGCCCGCCGTGAGAGCGGCACTGAACTTCGATGTCGTGAACGGTTTTAGAAGATCGATGTTCGCGTCGACGTTGTTCACCTCGGTCATGTCGAAAGTGAAATCGTAGGCGACAGCGGAGTTCTTGAACGTGTCAAAGTAGTATTTTGTAAGACCGGTGAACCACTTCGAATCGATCTTGTAGAATAGCTCCGAGTTCTCGATCAACCGTGCTCCGACGGCTCTCGCTGGCAGATCCGGCTCTCCGTTCTCCAGGATGGCATGCTGCAGGAACACCTTGACTTTATCTCGAACCGCCTTTCGAGCCTCGCAGCGGATCGTTCTCGCCACATCGTACGTCGATAAGGTCACGTCCTCTGGAAGAGGGTGTATCGCACACGCCGCCATGAAGCAGCTCGCGACGCCGGCCATTGCGGCAATCGTCGGCTTCCGCATTCCCCGGTCCCCCCGTGAAGCTAGAAAATTAATGCACGTTTTGATTGAGCGGTCTAGTCTTCATATATTGTGCCGGCCGCCGCTCAACTCGTTCGGAGGGCCGAGGGCCGATGGGCTATTCTTTTTTGGAAGGCGTTCGCCTTTTCTGAAAGACCCGCTCGCACAATCGTTCCAGGCTTCTTGGCTGTCGCTTGCTTGGGAGGTCAGATCGGTATGGACAGGATGCGATCGAGATCGCCGGGGCATCCCTGATTTGGCTGTCGCGAGAACCAGTCGCCGGGGCTCGCTATCGTCGAAAGGTGCGCGTTCCTAGAGGCGGCCGCTACTCGATGGTCTCAGCGAATGTCGCTACGCATTCGCCTTCGCGGTCCTCGAAGTATTGAGCTTTCATCGCGTTGCCGGAAAGGGTCAGGATAGCGAACCCATGAGCGTAGAGGTCTCCGGCCTTAGATACTTTTGTACCATCGAGCAGTGGAGGTGGATCGAGAAGGTTCGGTATGGCCTCGTAGGGGTCGTCTTTTGCGAATACCGGGATAGCGCTGTGACCGAGACATCTGCCTCGGGGAAGATCGAGATAGGGCGCGTAAACACAAAGATTGTGCTCATGTCCCCAAAACCATGCAGGAATGGGCTTCTTTGCCGCGCGGAACCGATCGAAAGTCTCCTTCAGCTTGGGATTGTAGGGGGTGAGCTTCTCATTGGCATCTGGCTTCCCTATGCGCGAGAATGCGGAGAACAGCGGGTGATGGGAAAGCAGGACTGTCTTTCCTCCGAATTCATTGATCCGTTTGACGTGCCATTCCTCTTCGTCCGCCTCGATCCAAGGTACGGCGTCGTCCACAGTAAATGGACTGTAGTCATGAAGACCCGTGTCCATGGCGAGAAACTGCCACGATGCGCCTTTCGCCCTAAGACAAAAGAAACTTGCCGGCTGCTTGTACGCAGGGACATTCAGTTTCTTGATCATGGCGTAGTAGCCTACGCCTCCACAGTACATGTCGTGATTTCCGGACAGCGAAAACACCGGAACGCGCTTCTTTGGCTTGCCAAATACTTCGTCGAATATCGCGGAGAAGTTAAGCTGGCACTCGTCGGGTGTGCCAGAATAATAAATGTCGCCAAGGTGGATCACGAGGTCCACTCCTTGCGTTTTGAGCTGAGTGAGGAGCCTCCGCGCGGGCTCGGCGCCCGTTCCCCAATCGCCGATCAAGCCAATACGGGCCGCCTTGCCGATTTGGATCGTTTGATCGCCCACCGAGCCAGCCCGAATGTAAGGGATCTTGCGGCGAGTGCCGCCAGGTCCGAAGTATTTCAGATACTCATCAATGGTTCGTACCCATCGCGGATCGCATGTCGCACCGACGAGCTCCGACGAGATGCGGTCTGCTGTTGCAGCGTCTCCAAGCACCTTTGCCTGCATATACCGAAACCCAAGAGTCGCGCAGATGCGTGCGGTATCCACTGGCGACAGCCGTTCGAGCGCTTCCGCGGGCGGCTGAGGTGGTACCTCTCTCATACCCTCATACCGCAGTCGGGCGACCTCCGCGGCCGCGCGAACCAGGGACGCGCGCGGGGCTGCCTCAGGGGCTCCTTCCGCGCGCGACTTGGCGACCTGGCGCTCGAAGCTCGCGGCCGCGGATTGAAACACAGAAAGAAAATGGTCGCGCTCCGTTGTCGGCCCGTACTCCATGACGCCTCCCGAACAATGCTCTTGCACCAGACTTCTATTTCTCATTAAACTTGTAGCCGACGGTAAGCGCAACCTGTTTAGGCGGAGAGGGCTATGGGCGGCGGCGGACCACAATTCGAAATCAATCGGTACCGACAGATCATGGCCACGGGCAATCCACGCCCTGGTTTCGAGTCACTAGGTGCGGCAGAGGCCAGACCCGAATCCGCGGGACAAATGCTGGATCTCTCGCCCAAGGCGATTGAGCTCAGGCTGGATACCGCATCCGAGCAAATGCATTCCGCCGTGAAGGAGCATCACGAAGATTCGAGCGAAATGCATGCTGCAGTCGATGCGGTCGTTGGCAGGGGTGGCGATGCACTTAAGGCCTTGTCACGCAACGATGCAGCGATGTTTGCTGCCGAACCGGATCTTGCAGCTTCGCTCGAGTCGATTGTAAGGACAGATGGATCGCGACCGTCCTTCATGATTCGCGGTGGCGCCGTCGACCCCACCTCAAGCCCGGTTGGCACTTGGAAGTCGACCTTGGACACGAGCAAGGAACTTCTGGACAAGGCGATCAAGTGCGTCGGCCGCATCGACGCGGCGGGTGCTGAGCAGGGGTTCGAAGGAACAGGATTCCTGATCCAGAAAGATCTGATCATGACGAACCGGCATGTGCTCCAGGTCGTCGCCGACAAGCACTCCAGCGGTGAATGGAAGTTCAAGGACGGAGTGGCGATAGATTTCGGACATGAATTCAGAGGTACCGACAAATTTCCACGGCGGACGTTTAAGTCGGTCGCTTTTGCAGCGAAAAACGAGATCGACCTCGAAGGGCCCATCAATCATTCGAATCTGGATCTGGTGCTCATCGAACTTACGCCTTCGACTGGACCTACCGCCGATCTGCCGGTGCCGCTGGCTGTAAATGTTGAACCGGATTGGGCCGGTCTTGGCCAAACGATTTACACCATCGGATATCCGGGACGTCCTCCTTTCGGCTCGAATCCCACGCAACTGCTGGACCAGCTTTTCAAGAGTACATTCGGATGCAAGAGGCTGGCACCCGGACTTGTAATTAAGTCCGAAGTCGTGACGGCGCCCTGGACGGCAGCCCACGACGCGACCACGCTGGGTGGAAATTCTGGCTCGGTTGTCTTGATGATAGGACAAGAGCAGATTTCCGCGGGTCTGCACTATGGGGGCCGCTCGGTCGATCCGAGAGAAAACTGGGCTCACATTCTCGGCAAGACGCTGGACGGCGTCGATGAACGTACCGGAAAGACAGTGCGCGAGTGTCTTAAGAAATTCGAGGTTGTCATGAGCGACCGTTTTAGGTGAGCCGCATTGCTAGACCCATCAGAAATCGCAGCCGCGCTATCGACCACTCGGGCCGAATTTTCGCGTTTGTACCTGCAGGCGCAGCCGGATGCCTTCGCCCAGGACCGGTATGCGTTCGAGGTGGTTGCGCCTCAGGGGGATGACAGGACCGCCTTTGGCGAAGCTCTCCGTTTCGCCCAAGGGAAAGGCTTTCTCGAGCGCTTCGCCGGCTTGGTCGTTGCCGCGAACTTAGAGGACGGGAAGATTGCGCAGTCGCTTGCGGGAATCAATGCACAGGATAACCCCGCTCTCCAGGCAATGATGGGGGTCGTCGCGAAGTTTGCGCATCCTCACGTGGTTTGGAGAGGAATATCGGATGCCATGCGATGGACTTGCCGCGTTGAGGTGGGTCACGCGATCAAAGGCACTGGCTTCCTCGTTGGCCCAGATCTCGTCCTAACCGCTTGGCACGTCGTCAAGTCGCTGTTCGATCTTCAAGAGGGAAAGTATCAGCCTCGCAAAGGTCAACAGAACCTGAGATTCTATTTTGACGATTTCCTGGTGATGATCGCGCCAGGTATGCTTGGCCCGTCCGCCTCGACCAAACTTGAGGCGGACGACGATTGGTGCGTGGCCTACTCATGTTGCCATCAGGATGAACTAAACGATCGGCTCCCTGACGATTTGGCCGACCTGGACGGACATTGGGATTTCTGCATCGTGCGTCTCAAGTCGATTCCGGGATTGGAGCGACGATGGGCTCAGCTTGAGTCCAAGGCTGTGGTACCAAGTTGCGACGATCAGGTCGTGCTTTTTCACCATCCGACGGGTCAACCGATGCGGGCGAGTACCAGCGTTCTGGCGGCCTTCAATGACGTGCAGGCAGAACGGTTATACGTACGGTTCCTTCATCGTGGAGATGCGTTCGAAGGTTCGTCCGGCGGCCCCTGCTTCGACAAGAACTTTACTTTGTTCGGTATTCATCAGGGTGTGTTTGAGGCGGGGCTGAAAGGCTCGAACCGAGGCGTGCCGATTACAAGGATTCTTGAATTCATCAAGAAGGAGCCGCCCGGAGAGCTTCCTGTTCCGGCAATCGGCAAAATGCCCATCTTGAGGGCCGGCGAGGAGGGACTCGGATTGCCGATAATCGGCCGCGACGATCTCCAAGCTCTCGTGTTCGAATCGATAGCTCATGGGGCGCCTCGGCTCATATCAGTCAGCGGATTGCCGAAAACCGGCAAGACGTTCTGCATGACCATCATAGATACGATGCTCTCGGATGGCGCACATTTGAAGGTTCGCATCGACGCCCAGACCATTGCGAAGAGTAGCGCCATGGACTACGCGCGCGAGATCTGCGCGCGAGCCGGCTCGCAACTGCATACCGAAGGCGAACCCGAGAACGACTCGACCGATCCGGCGTACCAAAAGGACTTCCTCATAGAAAGGGTTGTCGACGCTCTGGAAAAGAAGCGATCTGGGCGTTTGGTTTGGTTGATCTTCAGCAACATGAGTGCCCTACCAATCAAGGAGCGGGATACTCGAGATCTGCTTTTGCTGCTGTTCAACGAGACGCGTAGTCTACCCTGGCTACGGATCGCCCTCGACGGGTTCAAAGGAGACCTCCCGCAACCGTTTCGGGGGAAGGGTGAACACATAGTGGCAGCACCAGCCGAAGAAGATGTGGTGCAGTTCATTCGTCGTTTCGCGATCTCTGAGCATGTCCATGCAACTGATGAGGTCGTTAAGTACGCTGCGAAACACGTGTTCGCTAAGTATCAAAACAAGATCAAGACAAAGCCAAAGGACGCACTGGAGACACTTTCGGAAGCCGTGATTGATCACATGCTGGTGATGCAAACGTAAGGATTCCGGCTTTGGATGCCCGATACACCAAGCTTCAGGAGCTTGCAGCCTTGCAAGCCGCACGCAAGATGGCTTCGCAAGAAGGCCGCGCGCCGACCGGTGGCGCGACCTCGTCGGTTCCGACACAAGAGCAGTCTGGAAGTCCCTTCACCAACGAGGTTTCGCGTCGCCTGGGGATGGCGGTTCGTGCAGCGGCAGTGTCGGGACGGTTCGATCCCAGCGATTTGTTCGACAAAACGGAAGGCGAAGAACTGCGGGTGTCGGTGCTGTCGCAGCTTTCGCGACTATGTACCATGCCGGCACTCAGCCAAAGCAAGTGGTTGCTAACAAGCGACGTGCGCGATGAAGTGCTGAGCGACGCAAAAGCGACGGGCATATCTGCTCTGCTGGAGGCGCGCCTCCCTTCTACCGACGCGTTTGGGGCTGCTTTGCGTGCGGGAATATCCAACGGATCGTCTGCGCGCATCTCAGCTAACGGTCGCTCCGAACGGTTGGAAGCCTTGGCTGCGATACAGTTTCTGCGGAACGCGGATCTTCCGGCTCCGGACCCTGCGTCGCTGGATGCAGAGGTCGCGCGCGATAACTTCCTGGCGGAGTATAGGCCTCTGTTGTCAGGCGCCTTCCTCGGACGATCGCGAGAGTGGGACCATCTCCTCAAGTTTCTTAGAGCTGAGCGTGCGGGAGTTGGGCGCTGGTCTGCTATTGTGCTTTCGGGGCTAGGCGGCGCCGGCAAATCCACGCTGATCGCGCGGTTTCTAACCAGCATAGCCAAGAAGAATGAAGCTACAATCGCGGTACTCGATTTCGATCGACCAGGCGTCGACGCTTCCGAGATTGCGCTGCTCACATTCGAAATGGTCCGCCAAATAGGTTACCAGAGGCCGGATCTGGAGCCAGAA
>Ga0209257_1003274_pt1 | contig 14145 bp, 10 predicted proteins | sample AraplaCvi_mCL_r2_FD_184277 | JGI IMG/M metagenome (GOLD analysis project Ga0209257, IMG submission 184277) | Arabidopsis root microbial communities from North Carolina, USA - plate scrape MF_Cvi_mCL_r2 (SPAdes) (version 2) | ecosystem: Host-associated > Plants > Roots > Endosphere | place: USA...
TCAAGCGGAGAAGTGCCATGTTAGGCAAACTCGACAACTACCTGCTGTTCAACGAAACCGCCCTCAGCCTGCGCGAGAAGCGCCAGGCCGTGCTGGCGTCGAACATTGCCAATGCCGACACGCCTAACTACAAGGCGCGCGACATCGACTTTTCCGCCAACCTGCAGGCGGCCATGCAGCGCGCGGCAACGCCGCAGCCGCTGAACACTACGGCCAACAAGCACTTTCCGCGGCCGCCGCAGGATGGCAGCACGCTGCCCGACGGCACGCCGCTGCTATACCGCCACCCGGCGCAGGGCGCTGTGGACGGCAACACCGTCGACATGGATGTCGAACGTAACAACTTTGCCGACAATGCATTGCGCTATGAAGCCGGCGTGACCTTTATCAATTCGCAGATCAAAGGCCTGCTGGCCGCGATCCAGGGAGGCCAGTAATGTCCTTGTTCAGCATCTTCAATGTTTCCGGTTCGGCCATGAGCGCCCAGGCCCAGCGCCTGAACGTGGTGGCCTCCAACCTGGCCAACGCCGACAGCGCCACCTCGGCCAGCGGCGAGGCCTACCGCGCCAAGCAGGTGGTGTTCGAAGCCACCCCAAGCGCCAACGGCGCCGCCACCTCGGTCAAGGTGAGCAAGGTGGTGGAAGACCCGTCGCCGCTCAAGCAAGTCTACGACCCCAAGCATCCGCTGGCGGACGAGAAGGGCTATGTGACGATGCCGAACGTGAACGTAGTCGATGAGATGGTCAATATGCTGTCGGCCTCGCGCTCCTACCAGACCAATGTGGAAACCATGAACGCGGCCAAGACCATGCTGCTGAAAACCCTGACGATCGGACAGTAACCATGGCTATCACCAATACCCCAGTCACTGGCGGCGGCGCGCCGTCGCAAGCCCTGCTCAACGCAGTCAACACGCGAGGCAACACCAGCTCGGACAAGAGCGTATCCGCCGACCAGGACAAGTTCATGACGCTGCTGATCACGCAGCTGAAGAACCAGGACCCGCTGAATCCGCTGGATAACGCACAAGTCACCAGCCAGCTTGCGCAGCTGCAGACCGTCACCGGCATCAACAAGCTGAACGAGACGATCGAGTCGCTGAAAAAGGATTACGCCAACTCGGCCTCGCTGCAGGCGACCAACCTGATCAACCACGGCGTGCTGGCAGCGGGCAAGAACCTGCAGCTGGTGTCGGGCAAGGGCCTGTTCGGTGTCGAGCTGAAGAACGCAGTCGACACGCTGCAGATCGACATCAAGAACGCCGCCGGCAAAGTGGTGCATACGCAAACGCTGCAGGCGGTCGATGCGGGCGTGCTGCCACTGGGCTGGGACGGCAAGCTGGAAGACGGCACCACCGCGGCGGACGGCATGTACACCGTGAGCGTCAGCGGTATGTTGGGCGGCAAGGCTGCCGAAGGCCTGCAGGCGCTGACCTTTGGCACCGTGGCCAGCGTCTCCACCGGCGCCGGCGGCACCAAGCTCAATGTTCCGGCCATCGGTCAGCTGACCATGGACGATATCAAACAAGTTTTGTAAGCCCAACCTGATAGGGGAAATACCATGTTTCAACAAGGTCTCAGCGGCCTGAACGCCGCAGGCAAGTCGCTCGACGTGATCGGCAACAACATCGCCAACGCGAGCACGGTGGGCTTCAAAAGTTCGCAGGCGCAGTTCGCCGACCTGTATGCCAACTCCCTGAACGGCGTGGCGGGCAACAATCCGGGTATCGGCGTGAGCATTTCGCGCATCGCGCAGCAATTCACGCAGGGCAATATCGAAACCACCAACAACCCGCTGGACGTTTCCATCAACGGCGGCGGCTTCTTCCGCACCGTGGCGCCAAGCGGCGAGGTGCAGTATTCGCGCAATGGCCAGTTCCTGCTCGACAAGAACGGCATCATCACCAACGCCCAGGGCAACGCCATCACCGGCTACCTGGCCAACCAGCAAGGTGTGATCCTCGCCGGCGCGCCAGTGCCGATCAAGATCGATACGGCCGACCTGACCCCGGTCGAGACCACCGAAGCTAACTTCAAGATCAACCTGTCGTCCACCTCGCCGGTACCGACCAAGGTGCCGTTTGACGCCACCGATCCGCTGACCTACACCAAGCAGACCGTCATGGACGTGTTCGACAGCCTGGGCAATGCGCACACCATGTCGGTGTTCTACGTGAACAAGGGCAGCGGCGTATGGGATGTGTACGCCGGTAGCGATGGCGTGCAGGTCGACTCCAAGGCGATCGCGCAAGCCGTGCTGACCGACCCTGCCTCGCTGGCGGCGCGCGCAGCCTACAACACCGCGGCGGCAGCCGGCAATGCGGCCGGCATGCTGGCGGCCCAGCAAGCGTATTCCGCTGCTGCCGGTGCCGCCATGACCGCTGCTGCGACTGCAGCGGGCGCCACGCCGGCCCAACTGGCGAGGCTGGCGGCGGTGTACACGCCACCGACCGACGTTGGCGCCGTCCCGGGCAATACGCCTGACATCATTGACCAGAAACTAGCGGCGGCAATTACGGTCCCAGCGGTCAAGGCCGGCACCCTGGCGTTCGACACCAACGGCCAGCTGAGCGCGGCCCGCATGGCGCTGCTGACGCCGCCTCAGACCTTGCCGTTCTCGATCGACCTGCCGATTTTCCCGGACAACGGCGCGGACCTGACGATGACGATTACCACCAACTTCGTCGGCACCACGCAGTACGGCTCGCCGACCAGCGAGAAGGAATCGACCCAGAACGGTTACTCATCGGGCAGCCTGCAGCGCTTCTCGACCGATGCCAGCGGCACCATCATCGGCCAGTACAGCAATGGCAAGTCGCGTCCACTGGCGCAGTTCGTGCTGGCCAACTTCGCCAGCCCTGATGGCCTGATCCCGCTCGGTAACAACGTGTGGGCGGAAAGCTCGGCCTCCGGCGCACCGCAGGTCGGCACGCCGGGCGAGGGCAACCTGGGCCAGCTGCGTTCCTCCTCGGTCGAATCGTCCAACGTGGACCTGACCAAGGAGCTGGTCGACATGATCACCGCGCAACGCGTCTACCAGGCCAATGCGCAGACCATCAAGACCCAGGACTCCGTGCTGCAAACCCTGGTCAACCTGCGTTAATCGGATAAAGCGAGCAAGCGATGGACCGCCTTGTCTACACCGCCGCCACCGGCGCGCGCCACATCCTGGAGCAACAGGCCACCACGTCGAACAACCTGGCCAATGCAACCACGACTGGCTTCCGCGCCCAGCTCGACTCCTTCCGCGCCGTGCCTGTAGTGGCGGAGGGTCTGCCGACCCGCACCTTCGTGGTCGACAACACGGTCGGTTCGGACTTCCGTGCCGGCGCGATGCAGACCACCGGGCGGGCGCTGGACGTGGCCCTGCGCGGCGATGGCTTCATCGCCGTGCAGTCGACCGACGGCTCGGAGGCTTACACCCGCAACGGCAGCCTGAAGGTCAGCGAAAACGGCATGCTGCAAACGTCAGCCGGCCTGACCCTGGTGGGCGAGAACGGCCCGATCGCGATTCCGCCCGACGCCCAGGTGGCAATTGCCGCCGACGGCACAGTGTCGGCCATCGACACCACCCAGACCCAGCCCGGTCCATCGAATGTGCTGGGCCGCATCAAGCTGGTCAATCCAGACGTCAAAGGCCTGGTGCGTGGCGACGACGGTTTGTTCCGTCAGCAAAGCGGCCTGCCGGCGGATCCGGACCAGAACGTACGGCTGGCTGACGGCACGCTCGAGGGCAGCAACGTCAACCCGATCGACGCCATGGTCAATATGATCACCCTGGCACGTTCTTTCGAAACGCAGATGAGCCTGCTGAAAAACGCCGAAAACAATGCCGCCAAAGCCACGCAAATCTTGGCGTTGAATTAATATTGCATTAATCTTGTTGCCATGTGGCAACGAATACCGTTTGTCCCATTGCGCGCTGTGGCTGGATTCCCCATCATGGAATCTTTCATCTCAGCAGTGCAAGTTTATGGCTCGCCCCGAGGAACGTTACGCCACCGCAGTCCTGCCGTTCGTACTGGCCGTGGCGGCGCTCGCCCTGGTGGCGGTGTTCAGCCTCTCGATAGCCGCCACGCTGCGCGCCTATGTCGGCGGCGAAAGCCATTGGTCCAAAGGCCAGAAAGCGGCCATCGCCTCCTTGCAGCGCTACCTCGTCACCGCTGACGAACAGGATTACGCCCAATTCCAATCCGAACTGGCAGTACCGCTGTCGGACATGCGCGCGCGGCGCGAAATGGACAAGGAACAGATGGACCGGGACGTGGTGCGCGAGGGCTTCCTCGGCGGCCGCAATGCCGAAGAAGACGTGCGCGGCATGGTCTGGCTTTACCGCAATTTCAAGGATATCTACCTGATGGCCCGCGCCATCACCTACTGGGAGCACAGCGACCAGCACCTGCTACGCCTGCGCGAGCTGGGCGAGCGTGTGCATGACATGGAGCCTGCCGCCCGCCGCGCGCCGGCCGTGCTGCTGGAGATCCAGGAAGTCGACCGCCGCCTGACCCCACTTGCCATCGGCTTTGCCGCCGCCATCAACGATGCCGCACGCCAGGTCTCGAATGCCTTGCTGGCGGTGCTGGTGCTGGCGGCAGTGCTGCTGGCGTGGAGCGGCCACAGCTACCTGCGCCGCTCCTTCGCCCGCCGCGAACGCCTGCTGCAGCAGCTGCGCCAAAGCGAGGCGGAAGCCTTCGCCGAAAAGGAACTGGTGCAGGTGACCCTCGGTTCGATTGCCGACGCCGTCATCACCACCGACCGCGAACAGCGCATCAGCTACAGCAACCGCAATGCAGAACAGATGCTTGGCATGACCGGAGCCGACATGCTGGGCCGCCCGCTTGATGAAGTGTGCCGGTTGGACGGCGAGGCAGGGGCGCTTCATGTGCAGGCAGCAGATGGCTCATGGCTGCCGGTCGACCGTTCGGAAGCGCCAATCCACGCACCCGATGGCACCGCCATCGGTCAGGTCATCGTGCTGCACGACGCCAGCGAAGCGCGCCGCCATGCGGCGCAACTGAGTTATCAGGCCACGCACGACGACCTGACCGACATCCTGAACCGGCGCGAGTTCGAGCGCCGCCTGCGCGAACTGCTGGCGGCGCTGCGCCAGGGCAGCGGCGGCGAACACGCCGTGCTGTACCTCGACCTGGACCGCTTCAAGATCATCAACGACACCAGCGGCCACGCGGCGGGCGACGAATTGATCAAGCAAGTGAGCCAGCTCCTGCAATCCACGCTGCGCGAACGCGACATCGTCGGCCGCCTTGGCGGCGACGAGTTCGGCATCATGCTGACCCAGTGCAGCCACGAGGACGCCTTGCGCGTCGCGGAGAAAGTGCGCAAGGCCGTGGTGGACCTGCACTTCGCCTGGGGCGTGCGCAGCTACCGCATCGGCGTCAGCATCGGCCTGGTGCTGCTCGACAGCCGCAGCAGCAGCCTGAAAGAAGTGATGAAAGCCGCGGATGCCGCCTGCTACATGGCGAAAGAGAAGGGCCGCAACCGCATCCACCTGTACAGCGACGACGACGCCGAACTCTCGGTGCGGCAGACCGAAATGGAAGCTGTGTCCCGCATCCGCGCCGCGCTGGAAAACGACCGTTTCTGCCTGCACCTGCAAACCATTGCGCCGCTGAGGGGCGGCCGCGCCCACGCCGAAGTCCTGGTGCGCATGCTGGACGAGCAGGGCGGCCTGGTGCCGCCGATGGCCTTCATCCCCGCCGCGGAACGCTATGACCTGATGCCGCTGCTCGACCGCTGGGTGATCCGCCACGCCTTCGAAGCGTTGGCGCAGCAACCGCCAGGCACCAGTTGGGCCATCAACCTGTCCGGCGCATCAGTGTGCGACGAAGGTTTGCTGGAATTCGTGCTGGAGCAGCAGCGCATTACCGGCGTGGCGCTGGAAGATGTGTGTTTCGAAATCACGGAAACGGTGGCAGTGGCCAACCTGGCCCAGGCTGCGACCCTGATCCAGGACCTGCAGGCGCAAGGCGCCCGCTTTGCACTCGACGACTTCGGCGCCGGCATGTCGTCCTTCGCCTACCTGAAGCACCTGCCGGTCGATTACGTGAAGATCGACGGCAGCTTCATCAAAGGCATCCTGCACAGCCCGACCGAGCGCGCCATGGTTGAATCGATCAACCAGATCGCCCATGTGATGGGCAAGCAGACAATTGCAGAATTCGTCGAGGATGACGCGGTGCTGGCCTGCCTGCGTGCGATGGGCGTCGATTTCGCCCAAGGGTATGGAGTAGGGCGTCCGCAGCCTTTACAGGCAGCCCAGGTGGCCGACGCCGTGTGACCAGAAGAGGGCCGCTTTCCAAACTGCGCGCCTGGATTCATCTTCGGTATTCAAATCTTCTCTGATCACGTGCACATTGGGTTAGAAACTCAGCGTCTCCGAATGGTAGCCACAATTCGCTGTGCAAACTCGAGAAGCTCTTTTTGCCCGGTTGACGTTGTTCCGCGAGTTTGGGCGCTGTTTGCCTCTCGAATTACGTGAAGTGTCAAATCAGGTGCTTCCGCTCCCCCGGAAACGTGTGCCGAATAGGCGTAGTCGATACTGCCATCTAATCTAACGATCTTTACGAATGTCGAAAGCCCTTCACGACCATCGATTTCGATAGCTCGTGTCGTTCTGGGCCACCACGCCGCGCTGACTTTTCTGCCGGTCTCGCTATGTTCATATTGAGACCAGAACTCGTTAAGAACGAATTGCGGTTGGGCCTTGGCGTTCGACGTCGAAGAAGGTGACTCGGACGGCGTCGAATCTTGGAGGATTATCGAAACATCCGGGTATGCTTTGCTACGGTAGGTCGCTGTAACATCCCTCAGATGTCGCCCATCGTCCCTTATGAAGGCGTAAGGTAAGCAAACGCCGGGTGCGTTTGGAATCGAAAAGATAGGGCGCGGCACTACCCTTTCGGCGAATGTCTTGAAGAGTTCAATATTCTCAGCCTTGGATTTTTCTGGGTACCCGAATCTGCCAGAAATCAAGTGATCGTCCAGTTGAAGGAGAAACCTCACATTGCTTTGTGAGCTCCATGCCAGATTTCCTTTTGCGGTGCCGATGTCAACTATCTTCTCTTCAGCGCTTGGTTTGCCATTCGAGAGCCTGTCTTTCAACGCACTTTTTGCTTTCATGAATCTGGTGCGTACGTCTTTAATCTCGGCCGCACTCAGCGGATTCGAGATCAAATAGAAGCCGGTGTAACCGAACCTGCTCCACCCAGCGTTTTGCCCGTCAGGGAACTGGGGCTCGGACAGGCCGTTCCCGCCTTGCATCTCATTCGCAAGCTCGTGGTAAGCATGGGCCGCCACTTCCACGTCCGGAGGTAGCTGAAACATCGAGCGGCCCACGCACTCGTCTTTCCATTCTGCATTAGCGGCGAAGCTCAGTCTGCACGAGGAAAGAGTTAGAAGTGCGATTCCGAATGCAAGCCCCTTAGGCAGGAGCGCGAAATTCTTTATACCTTTAGCCGTTTGCATGATCGAGTTCTGCGTACGTTGTTGTTGAGGCAAATGCTTCGTTGGGTTGATTGACTGGATCAGAGTCCTTGATTGTATTCTCGACGATCAAGGCGGTTGGGTACCGAATCCAGATGTTCTCTCCTTTTGTCCAATGCACTGGCAAAGCACTCACGAACCCCTTAATCGATTTCAAAGCTGATGGATCTTTAGGCTGTGGGACCTTTTTCCAGAAGTCGTCCTGGAATGGCATCATGCTGTTCAGGTCGCCGAGTGCATGGGATTTTCCTTTCCGACGTTTTTGGCTATTCCACGTTGCCAGTACCGAAGCGAAGGCATCTTTGTCATGGGCAGCGTAATTGCGAGGAATGTACGCGAAGGCTTCTTCGAAGATTGCGGCGTTGTCGGCCGCCAGTTTGGCAATTGCTCGCCAGCTTGCTGGAGATCCCGGTGCGTCTATGGCAGCCTTGATCCCTGACGACGGCTCACGACCTGGGAGGCCTACTCCAAACAGCTTTTTCCAAATGTTTTTCCGAAGCTCGTGGGCAAAGACGCGAACGGGTTGATTACTACCAATACCATTAATATCTGCACGTTTCGACTCCTCATCACAAACCAGGATAGCCAGTTCAGAGTCACGGTCACCCAACAGGCTTCGATCATTGATGTTCGCGCTTCCAAACAATGCAAAGCGATCGTCGACGATCATGAGTTTGCTGTGCACGTAGATTTGCTCTGTCACATAATTGCCGCCGAGTTGCGCCCAGTTCCTAAGGTTTAGTAGAGTGACATATTCATAGCACTCACTTATGTCGATGCTCTCGTGTTCCCTGTTGCGGGGGTCTGTGATCACTCTGCGATATGCTGAATCTTTCTTATCTTTAAGTTCGCGAGCCTTCAGCAGTCGGCGGATGCCGTTGATTAGGCTATGACTGCCGAATACCAAAGTTTGCATCGTGAAGAATACTTGTACCGCAATAGACGGGCTATAAACCGTTCCTTCCGGATGTACCGGCACTGTAATGTAGATATGAAATTTGGGTTTCTTCACATCGTCGACGATTACCTGCTCGAGACGTTTTAGCAAGGCGTCGAGAATTTCATTTTGCGGCAACCTGTCGAGGTCATCTTTTTTGCTATCGGAGCTCTTTCTAACCACGCCAAGGAGGAAGTCGCTGATTCCCAAATCACCGTCCTTGATGTACTGCGCGGCTGGCGAGAGTGCATTGCTTGGCCCACCTATTTGCCCAAAATTCGACACGAAGAACTGGTTTTCGATGTAGATAAAGCGACGTGCCTTAGCGATGAGTCCCTTCATCGCCTGATAAATATCTTGCTGGACGCCGCCTTTATTTTTCGAACCACTTTCTTTTGAACAATGCTCGGCTGAAGCGCTGCGCAATACCTGAACTTGTGTGTTGCCCGCTTTGGGAAATGTGTTTGGTGTCGGCGCAGTCCGGAGCTTGTTTTTGGAGATGCAGTTCCATCGCGCGATAAAGTTTCGCAGCAAGTGCGAGACTGCAGGCCCTTCGACTCTACTGTGAACATCCTGCCACGGCATGCGTGGCTGACATGACGGATCGAGTGTAAACGGGGCTATAGTATTCGAAGAATAGCTCGCAGAGTTCAGCGGAACATCGGTTCCGGATGCTTCGACATAAGGAACTTGCCATCCTTTTTCAATCTTTCTAGCCTCCTTTTTTGCATTGCTTTCTGCAATCAAATTACCCAACCTATCGTACGTGTCGGCGCGGTCTGCCGCTCCGGTCATCAGATCCGGATCTACAAAAGGTGTCGATCTGATGCTTAAGAGACGGGGAATCCCAGGATTGTATCTGTTCAAGCCTTGCCGTCCTCTAGCATCGGGCCGAAGATCGTATGAATTGTCATCGAAGCGGCCGTAAGCGAGGTCGATCCCGCCAACATAGGCTATTTTGCGGTCAACCACTACTTGCTTTTGGTGATGACTGAAATAGGCCCCATTAAAGTCCACAAATGACGGGCAGAGTGCAACGGAGACCTTACCCGCTTTTCCTTTTTTTGAATTGACGAGGCCATTAATCGATTCGAGGATTGTTTTGGTCTGGTCGTCGTATGTCTGAATTGGTTCAGTGTCTTCCCATGGCATTACGAAGACGTTTACGCCGCGTTGGACAGCTCGCAACAGTACGTCATACAACCGGACACCTGGCGCCAGCAATGCGTCCCAATTTACCTGCCAGCCAGCAATATAGATCTCGCTAGTAGCAGCATCGAATTCCTTAACCAGGTCGGCGAAGTAGGCCTCACCTGTAGTGAACGCAATGACCTTGTTGCCTGCGGTAGGAGTGGAAAACACATTGCTTTTGCTTGTGTCTACCCACAACTGCTCCGTGTGAGCTGCATGGTGAGAAGTCCCGTCGTTGCCCACAATTTGATAGAGTGTTGGCGAAACTTGGTTGGATTGATTAGTACTCATATATTTACTAAGTCTTGATCTTCTTCATGAGGACGGAACCACTTGAGGTCTTCAGCGCGGTTCGAGCGATAGGTGCATGGAATTGTTCAAGGTCGACACCATTCACATTCAAATGTGTATCGGCATAACCAAGAGCGTTTAATCCGTGGTAGAACTTGCTGCTCTCAGTCCAATCGTCCTTCTCTAGAGCGATTTCCAATTCACGTGCGTGACTATTCGCGACGATCCAAATCTTGTTTGGCGTCCGGTTGTAAGCATCGAGGACGGTCAGTTCTTCATCGGCCGTTAGCTTAATCTTTCCTTCATCGTCGCTTACTCCAGAGAGAAGGAATTTCTCCTCGCCAAGCGCTTGCGCATGGCTATTCGCTCGTACAATCCGCCAATCGGTATTCGGGTAAGGTTCTGCGTCAAGGCCAGGAATGTCTTGAAGACGCATGTCAAACTTGACTGGAACATTCGTGACCGCCGAACGTGGCATGGAAGGCATCACATAGTTGCTGCGTTCTGGCCCCACAAACGATTTTTTGCCCGCCTTGATTTCTATCTTGCCAGGGCACTGCACTGTGATGTTGCCGCCATCGATCGTGATGTTTGCGCCGCCAACGGTGGATAGGCTGATCTTCTTCGCAGCAGCCCAATCGATGTGCGCGTTGGAACTCTTCACATTGATCACATCAAGCGCCTGAACCATCATTGCGCCAGCCTGTGCCTGCACGTCGATTGGATCGCGCGCAGCGATGACCTGCACGCCGATGTCCTGCTCGCCCGGCTTGACCGCGCCGCCCAGCATGCCGATTGCTTGCTGCGTGTGCACGCGCATCTGGCCGCCAGTTGCGAGTTGCGTGTCGGCGCCGCTCATCACGGTCGCGGTTTCGCCTGCGGCCATTTGCAGGTCGCGCGCCGCGCTCATTGAGAGACTGTCCTTGGCGGTGATCGCAATGATCGGATCGGCGCTGTGCGGCAACTTGCCCGCTCCAGCGCCGGAGTTGCGCTCTCCGGCATCCGCTTGCGCGGCATTGAGGCTGGCGTCGCCCACCATGCCGGAGACGGCAGTCAGCAGCGATTTCAGTGGCGCTTCTTTTTCATCGAGCGCGCTGGCATTGGCTTTGTGTGCGCCCATGTGGGAGGCGAGGCCTACGGTGCCATGCTTTACGGCGACATCGCTGAAGGTTTCGCCCAGCTTGACGGCCTGCTTCATCATCGCGATGCCGGCGGTATTGTCTCCAGCCGGTTCGCGCTGCGAGGCCCCATGCGTGATTTTGTAGCTGGTAACCAGCAGGCCAGCACCGGCGCGCACCGCGCCATAGGCATCGGTACGCAGTTCGGCGCCCTGGCCGCGCAGGCTGCCGCGGTAGTTGTCGGTGTTGTGGACCAGGTGGCCCAGGTTCAGCTCCGTGGCTGCCTGGGTGGTGCGTAACTGCACGCGGCCCTGGTTGTCGGTGTCGTCGAACATGAGCTGGTTGTAGCCGCTGCCGCCGAACTCCTTGCTGCGCACACCCCACATCGCGGATGCGTTGCGGTGGGCGCCGCTGCCGCCGCCGGCGCCATGCCATACCGGGCCATTGCCGCCGACCAGGTTGCCTTGCGCCGAGGTGGCGTGGTCATGGGCCTGGGCGAAGTGGTCGGATGATTCCTGCGCGGTAGTGCCGCCAGGCGTTGGCGCGACGCCGCTTTCGCCCTGGCCGTTGTACAGGGCGCCGACGATGATCGGGCGGTCGATGTCGTTCTCGATGAACTGCACCAGTACTTCCTGTCCGATGCGCGGCAGGAACTGGCTGCCCATGCCGCCGCCGGCCGAGCGTTGCGCGACGCGCACCCAGCATGTGGCGTCGGCGGAGTCCTGCCAGTGGAAGCGGATCCGCACCCGGCCCAGACGGTCGCAATGGATTTCATTGCCACCCTGGGGCATGTCCTGGCCGTCTTCGCCGACCACGATCGCGCTCTGTGAGCCCAATGCGGTTGGCTTGGCGTGCTGCCGGCCTTCGCCACCATGGTGCGCCGGGCGCCATGGGATATCCGCCGCCAAGGCCGCAAAGCTGTTGGCGTAGCCGCTGGCGGATGCCTTTTCCACCGTGGTGCTGAAGTCTTCCGGCAGGTCGCGCGTCTGCTCCGCCAGTGCTTCCAGCAGCTCGGGAATCGGGCCGAACAGTTCTGCCAGGCCGCGCTTGGCGGCAATCGGCAGGTTGTTGACGCCGACGCCAAGCACGCGCAGGGCGACATAGTCAGCGCCGTCGTCGCTGGAGAGCAGGGCGCCTTGCGTCATCGTGAAGCGGGTGCCTGCGCGCAGCGTACGCACGGTGGAGCGGCCCTGGCATTGCTGGCTGCGCGCTTCGTGCAGTTGCATGTGCAGCGTGGCGTAGCGTTCGGCTTCGGAGCTGTCGCTGTAGAAGTACTGGCCGGGGTAATCGTAGCTCTCCGGCTGGAAAGCATGCTTGCCAAGGTCGTTCAAGCGCGTGGGAACAGTGGCGCTGACGGCGGCTTTGGCTTTGTAGTCATAACTGAGCACGGCTACCGCGCCGCTGACCAGTTGGCGCATGGTCTGCAGGGACTGGATCGTGTCGAATTCTTCACCGGCACGGGCGGCGTGATAGCGCAGGCCATGGCCGGCGGCGCTGCTGGCATCTTCCGGCGTGGCCGATTGCTGGCTGCTGTCGGCGAACAGCACCAGTGTCTGTTCCTCTTCGCCGTCTTCGGCGCGCCAGGCGATGCCTTCTTCCGTCAGCAGTCGGCGTACGAAGTCGTAGTCGGATTCGCGGTACTGGCAGCAGTAGCTGCGAACCGGGAGCGAATCAAGCAGGGAGCGGGCATCGTCGCTCCATTGCCATTTTGCGTAAGGGGCGAAGCCGGAGAACACTTCATCCACGATGTCGGCCACGCCCTTGTCCTGCCATACGCGGCTGTTGCGTGACTGCGTGGCGAGCCACAGCCAGGACGACATGCGCAGGCGATAGCGCGCGAACCCGCCTTCGCTGCCCAGCATGGCGGCATGGCTGATATAGCCGTGGAAGGCGGTGCGGCTGCCGTCGGCCAGGCTGGCCTGCAAGCTGGCGCGCTGGCCCAGCAGGCTGGAAGGCTCGATGGTGGCGCTGGTCGAGAGGGCGATGACGTCGCGGAAGGAGATTTCCTGCAGGCAATCATCAGCCAGGAAAGCTTCGACCATCAGGCCGCCCGAGCCGTAATCCTCGTCTTTCTCCAGCTTGAGTTCGTACAGCCGGCTTTCGCTGGCGAACTGGGCGAGGGCGGCATACGCCTGCGACAGGAGTTCAGTCCTCATATTTCTGTCTTTATGGCAATAATTATCAAATCGCAAACAATAGCAGAGCTGAACAATTCGTGCCACACGCTTGAATAGGCGGGGGAAAACCGGCCAGATCGGGGCTTTGACTTGACCCTTGCCACCGGATAATGCCTGCATAGGAAAACCGTTTTTGGAGCAGGCAAATGATTCGATCACTGTGGATTGCCAAGACTGGCATGGAGGCGCAGCAGACCCAGATGGACGTGGTGTCCAATAACCTGGCGAACGTGAGCACCAACGGCTTCAAGAAGTCGCGCGCGGTCTTTGAAGACCTGCTGTACCAGAACATCCGCCAGCCGGGCGCTGCCTCATCGCAGCAGACCCAGCTCCCATCGGGCATGCAGATCGGTACCGGCGTGCGCCCGGTGTCCATCGAGCGTATCCACACCCAGGGCAACCCGCAATCGACCGGCAATGACAAGGACCTGATGGTCAACGGCAACGGCTTCTTCCCGGTGCTGCTGCCTGACGGCACCACAGCCTACACCCGCGACGGTTCCTTCCAGCGCGACAACAATGGCCAGATGGTGACCTCCAGCGGCTTTGTACTGCAGCCGGCCATCACCATCCCGATCAATGCCACCAGCATTACCGTCGGCCGCGACGGCATCGTGTCGGTCACATTGCCGGGCCAGGCGGCGCCGCAGCAGATCGGCGCCATCCAGCTGGCGACTTTCATCAACCCGACCGGCCTGGAATCGAAGGGCGAAAACCTGTACGTGGAAACCGGCTCCTCCGGCGCCGCCACCCAGAACCAGCCGGGCACCAACGGCACCGGCGTGATCCTGCAGGGCTATGTGGAAACCTCGAACGTCAACGTAGTCGAGGAAATGGTGAACATGATCCAGACCCAGCGCGCTTACGAAATCAATTCGAAGGCGATCACCACTTCCGACCAGATGCTGCAACGCCTGTCGCAACTGTAA
>Ga0209257_1003275_pt1 | contig 14141 bp, 11 predicted proteins | sample AraplaCvi_mCL_r2_FD_184277 | JGI IMG/M metagenome (GOLD analysis project Ga0209257, IMG submission 184277) | Arabidopsis root microbial communities from North Carolina, USA - plate scrape MF_Cvi_mCL_r2 (SPAdes) (version 2) | ecosystem: Host-associated > Plants > Roots > Endosphere | place: USA...
CGGGATGGAGCAGCCCGGTAGCTCGTCAGGCTCATAACCTGAAGGTCACAGGTTCAAATCCTGTTCCCGCACCCAAACCAACACACCCAACAAGCCCCGCTCATCCCGCGGGGCTTCTTGCTGTCTGGGGCTTCAGATCATCAGCTTTCGGGCGAGGCCGGAAAGACGTCGCGGATGCGTCGGTTGAAGAACTGGCCCTTCGAGAACGCCAGCCTTAGCTCCTGCGCCACCTCGGCCGGCACGTCGTCGTAGCGATAGCGTCGCCCGCTCACGAACGTCACCCGCAGCTGGCGGGCGTCCGGATCGTAGCTGTAGTCGCGGATGACCGTGGACGGCATCGCCCCGTAAACGCGGCGACGCCCGAAATGCTTCCGCCGGCGATCAGCGGCGCGGGGAGAGGCCCAGCGGGGCGGGCGTTTCGCGGCGGCGATCCATCGTCCAGCGCGGATCCTGGTCGCCGCTGCGGATGGTGGTCTGCACGCCGCCGAAGCCGTAGCTGGTCGTGGCTCCGGAGGTCGTCGTTCCGCCGCTGAAGCTGGAGCTCGCGGCCGGGCGGCCGCCGCCGGCCCAGGTGTCCTGCAGCCGCGGGCCCGCGCTCTCGCTCGGCCGCAGGTGCTGGGCGGCGTCGCGGCTGGGCGGGGCGGACGAGACCGTCAGCGCCAGGCAGGGCGTGGCGGCGAGCGCCGCGAGACCGGAGACGAGGGCGAACAGCCGCATGTGAAACTCCTTCAACGCTGGGTCGAGCCTGTGGCCCGGCGCCGCGCCCGTCAAGCCGCGTCTCAGGTCACCTGGGCGACGCGCAGGGAATTGGTGCCGCCCGAGCGGCCGAAGGGCACGCCGGCGATCACCACGACCTCCTCCCGCCGCTTGGCGAAGCCGCTCTTCAGCGCCAGGGCTGCGGCCTGGGAGACCGTCTCGGTCATGGTGTGGGTGGTCTCGGACGTCAGCGCGTGCACGCCCCACACCAGGGCCAGCCGCCGCGCGGTGTCGAGGCTGGGCGTCAGGCCCAGTATCGGCACGTCGGGACGCTCGCGGGCGATCCGCATGGCCGTCCGGCCGGACAACGAGAAGGCGGCGATCGCCTTGGCGTCGATGGTCTCGGCCACCTGGCGGGCGGCCGTGCAGATCGCGTCGCCGGCGGACTTCTCCGGCGTCGGCCGCATGCCGGCGCGAGCAGTCTTGAGGTCGTCGTCCTCCTCCGTGCGCGCGATGATGCGGTCCATCATCCGTACGGTCTCGACGGGGTACTTGCCCGTGGCGCTCTCGGCGGACAGCATCACCGCATCGGCGCCGTCGAACACGGCGGTGGCGACGTCCGAGGCCTCGGCGCGGGTCGGCGTCGGGTTCTCGATCATGCTCTCCATCATCTGGGTCGCCACCACGACCGGCCGGCCATGGCGGTGCGCCGCGCGGATCAGCCGCTTCTGGATGAGCGGCACGTCCTCGGCCGGCAGTTCCACGCCCAGGTCGCCGCGCGCCACCATGATGGCGTCCGACAGCTTCAGCACCTCGTCGATGGACTGCAGCGCGCCCGGCTTCTCGATCTTGGAGAGGATGAACGCGCGGTCGCCCACCAGCTCGCGGGCCTCGGCCACGTCGTCGGGCCGCTGGACGAACGAGAGGCCGATCCAGTCGCAGCCATGCTCGAGCGCGAAGGCCAGGTCGGAGCGGTCCTTCTTGGTCAGCGCCGGGATCGGCAGGGTCAGGCCAGGCAGGTTGACGCCCTTGTGGTCGGACAGCCGGCCGCCGACGATGACGCGCGTCTCCAGGAATTCCGGCGTCTGGCGGGTGACCTCCAGGCGCACCTTGCCGTCGTCGAGCAGCAGCACGGACCCAGGAGTGGCCGCGGCCATGATCTCGGGGTGAGGCAGCTGCACCCGCTGGCCGTCGCCCGGCCGCTCCTGCAGGTCCAGGCGCAGGGTGCGGCCCCATTGCAGCATCACCGCGCCGCCGGCGAAACGGCCGACGCGCAGCTTCGGGCCCTGCAGGTCGGCCAGGATGCCGATCGGCCGGCCGGTCTTCTTCTCGACGCGGCGGATCCGGTCGATGACCTCGGCGTGCCCCTCCTGGGCGCCGTGGCTGAAGTTGAGGCGGAAGACGTCCGCGCCCGTGCGGAAAAGCTCCTCGAGCCGCTCCAGGCTCGAGGATGCCGGGCCGATGGTGGCGACGATCTTCACCCGCCGGCGCCGCCGGATCGCTTCAGCCACGCAGTCTCCTTTTCTGTCCCCGAATCCGAGGTGCTTAACCTGACGTCACCCGGTTCCGCCAGCAAGGAACCGCCAGCGGAACATTCTGTTTCGCAATGTCGGACGTTCGTCGCCTTCCACGTCCTAGGATCAGCCCAAGCGTGAAGGAGGATACCCATGCCCTATGTCGATGGTTTTGTCCTGGCGGTGCCCAAGGCGAGCGTCGAGGCCTACAAGGCCGTGGCCACCGAGGCCGGTAAGGTGTGGATGGAGCACGGCGCGCTGAGCTACGTCGAGTGCATCGCCGACGACGTGCCCTACGGCGAACTCACCTCGTTTCCGCGCGCAGTGCAGGCGAAGGATGACGAGGTCGTCTTCTTCTCCTGGGCCACTTACGAGAACCGCGAGGCCCGCGACGCGACCATGGCGAAGGTCATGGCCGACGAGCGCCTGAAGGGGCCGGACCAGATGCCGTTCGACGGCAAGCGGATGATCTTCGGCGGCTTCCAGAGCGTCGTTCAGTACTGAAGCCTCGGCGGCGGGCCGTGGAGATCGGGTGCAGACCGCGTCCGGTTGCCGCGCAGCCCGCCGCATTACCGCGAATTATCTTGGCCCCGTCGGCCTGGCGGGACACACAAGGGCCGCAACGACGGGCTTGAGGGAGTCCCGTCCCAGGAGCCATTCGAGCCTTGCTGTCCCTTCTCGCCGCGTCGTCCCTGCAGTTCGCGCAGGCGCCCGAACTGCCGCGCATGCCCGCGATCGAGCGCGCGCCGCAGATCACCTATCTCGACCGCAACGGCGCCGTCATCGGCGTCCGCGGCGGCCGGTTCGCGCCGCCGGTGGACGTCGCGAAGCTGCCGGCCTATGTGCCCGCCGCCTTCGTCTCCATCGAGGACCGCCGGTTCTACGAACACACCGGCTTCGATCCGCGCGGCATCGCCCGCGCCGTGGTCGCGGGCCTCAGCGAAGGCCGCGCGACGCAGGGCGCTTCCACCATCACCCAGCAGCTGGCCCGCAACCTGTTCCTCAGCCAGGAGCGGACGTTGGAGCGCAAGGCCACCGAGCTGGTCTACGCCGTCGAGCTGGAGCGGTCCTACACCAAGAAGCAGATCCTCGGGCTCTACCTCAGCCGGGTCTATTTCGGCTCCGGGGCCTATGGGCTGGAGGCCGCGTCGCAGCGCTACTTCAACAAGTCGGCCGCGAAGCTTTCGATCAAGGAAGCCGCCATGCTGGCCGGCGTGCTGAAGTCGCCCAGCGGCTACAACCCGGTCGAACAGCCCGAGCGGTGCCTGGAGCGGGCGAACCTGGTGCTGGCCGCCATGGTCGAGACCGGGGCCATCACCCCGGCCCAGCGCGACAAGGCCGCGGCGCAGAAGCCGAAGGTGTGGAAGGCCGCGCCGACCGGGGCCTCACAGTATTTCGTCGACTGGGTCGACGGCGAGGTCCGCCGGATGGTCCCGAAGCTGACGCGCGACATGGTCGTCGAGACGACCCTCGACCAGGGCATGGAGGCCGCCGCCGGCGACGCCGCGCGCACGGTGACGGCCCGCTACAAGGCCCAGGGGACCGACCAGGCGGCGATCGTCGCCGTCGACGGCGTGGGCCGGGTCCGCGCCCTGGTCGGCGGGACCGATCACGCCAGCGCGCCGTACAACCGCGCGGTCAGCGCGCGGCGCCAGGCCGGCTCGGCCTGGAAGCCCTTCGTCTACCTGACGGCGCTGGAGCAGGGGCGCACGCCCGATACGCCGGTGATCGACGAGCCGGTGACGATCAACGGCTGGACGCCCAGCAACTACGAGGTCGGCGCCTACATGGGCCCGATCACCCTGGAGACGGCGCTGGCCAAGTCGATCAACACCGTCGCCGCCCGGTTGGCCGACGAGGTGGGTCGACCGCAGGTGGCGCTGACCGCCCGGCGCGTCGGGATCAGCTCGACCGTCAACACCGACCCGGCCATGGCGCTGGGCACCACCCTGGTCTCGCCGCTGGAGATGACCCAGGCCTATGCGGCGTTTTCGAACGGCGGCAACCGGGTGCAGGCCTACGGGATCGAGCGCATCCGCCAGGGCGGCGCGGTGATCTACCAGAAGCGGCCGCCCGCGCCGGTTCAAGCCATCGCCAACCCGGCGCTGAGCGAGCTGAACCGGATGATGCGGACGGTGATGGCGGCCGGCACCGGCGGGCGCGCCGTGGTGCCGGGCTATGACCTGGCCGGCAAGACCGGCACGACCTCGGACTACAAGGACGCCTGGTTCTGCGGCTACACCGGCGGCTTCGCCGCCTGCACCTGGATGGGCCGCGACGACGCCAAGCCCATGGGCCGGATCAGCGGGGCGACGGCGCCGGCCGAGATGTGGCGCAGCTTCATGACCACGGCCCTGAAGCGCACGCCGCGCCAGGCGATCCTGGCCGGGCCGCCGGCGCTCGTCCCAACCCCGCCGGTGGAGGTGGCCGCGCAGCAGGCGGCGCCGGTCGTCGAGCCGCCGGCCGACGCCCCCATAACCGAGCCGCCGACGAACTAGGGCGCGACGCTTCGGCGCTTTGAGCCGCGAGATAACCGCGATCAATGCGCCGGCATGCAGGCCAGCGCCCGATCGGGCTGGGCTGGCTTCGGCCCGAAGGCCTGCACGGTGTCTCGCTCGGGCCGTGACCTGCGCGCGAACTCGCTTTGGCGGGCGAGCGCCCTCACGCCCTGCTGGCGGTACTGCGCGCTGGTGAGGCTGGCCATGAACGCGACGAGGTCCTCGATCTCCGCTTCGGAAAGGGCGAGGGGCCGGATGTCGGGGTCGAGCCAGGGGTTGTTCATGCCGCCCTTGTTGTAGTGGTCCACGACATCCCAGAGCGTCCGCGCCGACCCGTCGTGGAAGTAGGGCGCGGTGATCAGGACGTTGCGCAGGTTCGGGGTCTTGAAGGTCGCGATGTCGTCCGGATGCTTCGTGACGAGGAAGCTGCCCAGCGCCGAAAGCTCCGATTGGATCGCGGCCCGGTCGACGGCGAGCCGGTTGCCGGAATTGAGCTGGGCCTGCGCCTGGCACGCCAGGGCGACCACGTTGTGCCGCTCGATGCCGACGCCGACGTTGTGGAACCGGTGATCGGTGAAGAAGGTGGGGTCCGGCCGCCGCTCCGAGAGCGCATGGCACTTGTTGCAGCGCGCCTTGCCGATGAAGAGGTTCCAGCCCCGTCTCGCGGGCTCGCCGATCGCCGCGCCGTTCCCGGCGATGAACGAGTCGAACGGGGAGCCAAACGAGACCAGACTCCGCTCATAGCTGGCCAGGGCGCGCGTCAGGTCGGCGCCGTTGGGCGGCCGGCCGAAAACCGTCTGGAAGGCCTGCTCGTACCTGCGGTCCCGGGCAATCGCCGCGACCGCCGCGTCCAGATCCGGCTGGCCCATCTCGCTCGGATTCAGGATGGGCAGCACCGCCTGCTCTTCGAAGCTGACGGCACGGCCGTCCCAGAACATCGTCTTGTTGTAGAGGGCGTTCAGGATCGTCGGCGCGTTCCGCTCGCCCAGGCGGCCCTTGATGCCGACCGAGGCCGTCCGGCCATCGGTGAAGGCGCGCGCCGGATCGTGGCAGGCGCTGCAGGCCACGGCGCCGTCCGCGGACAGGCGGGGGTCGGAGAAGAGCCGCCTGCCCAGCGCCACCTTCTCCGGCGTCTGGGGATTGTCGGGCGGGATCGCGGCCAGGGTCGCGGCCACCGGCAGGCCGAGCTGTCCGGGCAACGTCGCCGCCGGGCCAGGACCCGTCCCGGGCCGTGGGGTTGGCGGTTGCGCCGTCGCCGGTCGCGAGGATGTCGGGGCGGAGCTGCAGCCGACGATCAGCACGGCCGCGCCCAGGAGCAGCGCAATGGCTCGTCGCGTTCGAGCCCGACTCAGCATGCCCCTGCCTCGCCAGCCTCCGTCTGGATCGTCCCACGTCAAACTATGTTCCGGCGGGGGCTTCCGGTGAAATCCCAATAACTTGACCGTCGGAAGCCAACGACGGCTGGCCGCCCGTTGCGGACGACCAGAACCCCCGGCTCAACCGCCCGCGCCGCAACGACACTCTGCGCGGTCGCGGCCGCTGGCGGCCCAGGCTGCAGCACGAAAAAGGCCGGGCGGATCGCGCCGCCCGGCCTGATCTGGACAATCGGGTCCGTGGTTACATGCGGTAGCGGACGCCGAAGATGATGGTCCGCCCGAAGTGGTTGTTCTCGTAGGCGCGGTTGGCTTCCTTATCGACGTAGCGGTCGCGGTAGTCGTCGGTCAGGTTAATGCCTTCCAGCGACAGCTCGAGTTGCTCCGTGACGCGGTACTTCACCGAGGCGTCGACGTTGATCGACGAGTTGTAGCCCTCGAAGATGTTGCCGGTGCCGCTGGCGTTGTCGACGAAGCCGGACCGGTAGGCGACCGAGGCGCGGGCGCTGAACTTGCCCTCCTCGTAGTAGAGGGTGGCGTTGTAGGCGCGCTTGGCTAGGCCATACAGGGTGGAGTCGACGTCGAGACCGGGGAGGGCGCCGCCCGGCGTGGTCGCCGGCCCGGAGACCCGATAGGTCACGTTCGAATCCACGAAGGTGGCGTTCACGATGCCGCCGAAGTTGGACCAGAAACCGGGCAGGAAGCTGAACGGCGCCTGGATGGCGAGTTCGACTCCCTTCAGGCTGCCGCCGGTGCCGTTTTCGATCGACGAGATGGTCCAGGCTTGACCTTCCACGTTGGAGGCCGCGGGCGAGCTCGGATTGATGATCGAGGTCGGGAGGCCCGTGGAGGCATAGGTCCCGGTCCGGGTGACCGCGAGCGGGAAGGACTGGATGTCCTTCTTGAACACCGCGACGGATGCGACCGCCTGGGGCGCGAAGTACCATTCGAGGCCCACGTCGTAGGCCTTGGCCCGGAACGGATCCAGCTTCGGGTTGCCGAAGCTGATGCGATAGTTGAAGCCGTCGACGCTGCCGCCGGGGGTCAGGTTGCCGAGGTTCGGGCGCGTCATCACCTCGGACGCCGCGGCGCGGATGATGATCTGCTCGGTCGGGAAGATGGCCAGGTTCACGGCCGGCAGCCAGTCGTGATACTTCCGCTTGGTCGTGACCTCGACGCCGCTGTTCAGGCCGGTCGACGACTGGTCGGTCTCCATGTAGCGGACGCCGGCGTTGGCGGCGAAGCGGATGCCGCCGATCTCGCCCTTGAAATTGCCCTGCACGAAGCCGCCGGTGTCTTCCTCCCGCACCGAGCGGACGTTGCCGGCGTCGATGACGGCGGTGCGGCCATAGAGGCCGGTGAAGGCGGCGGCGGCGTCGATGTCGGGGACCACCCAGCTCGTGGTGGTTCCGGACGGCTGACCGGCGCTGCCCAGGTTCACCGTCCGGCTGAGGGCGGACGTGCCGCGGTAGCCATAGATGGCATTGGCGCCGAAGACGCTGGAGGGCGTGCAGGTGATGGTCCCGAGCACGGCGTCCGGCCCGGCCGTCGTGCGGGTCGGGCAGACGACCACGTCGCGGGTGTAGGCCTCGAGGTCGAAGTCGAAGCGGCGATAGACGGCGCCGGCGACGAACTGCACGCCTTCCGTGACGTCCCACTCGACGTTCCCGGACAGGGTCCGGAACTTGTTGGTGTTGTTCGACGGCCGGTCTCGCAGCTCCGAGAGCTGGAAGTTGGCCGGGTCCGTCACACTGGTGCCGAAGGTGAGGAGGGGGCTGCGCGAGTCCGTGTAGTCGTAATGATAACCGGCGGCGTCGCGGTCGTCGTACGTGAAGGTCGTCTCGACGGGGATGTCGGCGGCCGACTTCGAGATGCCCGCCACCAGGTTGCCGCGGAAGTTGTCCGTGAACTCGTGGCTGGCGTTGACGCTGAACTGATAGAACTCGGTTTCCGACTTGCGCAGGTAGTTCTCGGTCCGCACCCAGGCATCGTCGAACGTGCCGGCGATGATGTCGTTGGTAGCCGGGTTGATCGTCAGGTTCCGGGCGTCGATCGCGCGCTCGTTGGAGCGGAACAGGACCTCGGCCCACTGCTCGGTGCGGGTCTCGCGGAAGCGCGAATAGAGCCCGTCGAGCGAGACCTTGGTGCGGTCGGTCGGCGCCCATTGGAAGCTGCCGGTGAGGCCGATCCGCTCGCGGTCGTGGCCCACCTTGCCGTACCGCGGAATGCGGGGGTGGAAGGCGATGGCGGCCGCGTTGCAGCCGGCGCTGGGCACATAGGTCCCGCCGGTGTTCTGCGTCGTGAAGCAGCGGACGCCGTCGACCGAGTCGAACCGCGCCTGGGCCCAGCGGACCGTGTTGTTGCCGAGCTCGAGCGTATTGTTCTGGGTGTAGGCGGCGGACAGCGAGGCGCCGAAGACGCCGTCCTCGGAGCGCCACGCGACCAGGCCGGCCAGCCGCGGGCCGATGTCGTCGCTGAGGTCGTTGTATTGCCCCTGGGCCGAGGCGACGAAGGTGAGCCCCGCCTTGCCCGCGAGCGGGTTGCCGGTGTTGAGGTCGACCACGGCGCCCAGCGAGCCCTCGTCCAGCGAGGCCTCGGCGGTCTTGTGCACGACCAGCGAGTTGAAGAGCTCCGAGGCGAAGACGTTGAAGTCGAAGGCCCGCTCGCGGTTGGGGCTGGCGCCGTCCGTGGACGTCGCGATGGCCTCGAGGCCGTTGACGCGAACGCGGGTGAACTGGCCGGAGAGGCCGCGCACCGTGATGGCGCGGCCTTCGCCGCCGTCACGCTGGATCGAGATGCCGGGGATGCGCTGCAGCGACTCGGCCAGGTTCTGATCGGGGAACTTGGCGATGTCTTCCGCGACGATCACGTCGACGGAGGAGACGGTCTCACGCTTCACGTTGATCGCGGCGCCCAGCGATTGCCGGAACCCGGTGACGACGATCTCGTCGACTTCCGATGGCTCTGCCGCCGGCGCGGTCTGAGCGGCGGCCTGGCTGGCGATACCCATGCCCAGAACCAGAATGGACGCGCCGCAAACCAGCTGGCGCAGGCGGAAATCGCCCGGTCGCATCATCTCTACCTCCCCTGCCACGGAGGCGGCGCCTCCGCGTGACCGTCCTCGCGGCCTTGTTTACCCTTAGCGGCGTCGTTGTAATGACACCGGTGTCATACTATCCTGGACTCATGCGCTCCGAAACGAAGCAAGTTCAGGCGTGGAGGGAACATGCCTTTCACTGACACCGGTGTCAACTCGATGACGCGGCAGCTTTGCCGCACCCCCCGGCGGCCCAATCCGGTCTTCTCGGACGAGTACGAGGTCGTGCGATCCGTGCTGATCGGCGCCCGCCGCGACGCAGGGCTGAGCCAGCGGGCGCTGGCGGCGCGGCTCGGCAAGAGCGGCTCGCACGTGGCGATGATCGAACGCGGGCAACGGCGGGTCGACCTGCTGGAGTTCTGCCGCATCGCCGACAGCCTGGGGATCTCGGCGGACGCCCTGGTCCAGCGGATTTCCGAGCAACTGGGCGCGCTGAAGCGGGCTGCGTAGAGCGCGTTGGGCGAAGGTAGAAGCCGGTTTCACCATAAAACGCGATCTAAATCAAAGAGATAGATCCTGTCGACTTCAGGTCATTCCATCTGAAGTCGACGGGCTCTAGGCGCGCAGGGCGGCTTCCAGGTCGGCATAGGCGCCGGCGACGGCGGCGCGGAATCCTGCGTCCGCGGCCAGGGCCGGCGGGAAGACGGTGTCCAGCGCCAGGAACCGCGCCACGTCGGCCTCCGAGCTGTCGCAGGCCGCCGCGACGCCGGCCAAGGCGTCCGCCAGCGGGTCGACGATGTCGGCGCCGGCCTTGGTCTGGCGCACGATGAACCGCATCCAGGCCGCCACGCCCACGGTCAGGCGATCGACGGGGCGGCCGGCGGCGAGGGCCTCGGAGGCGGTCTCCAGTAGGCGGAAGCGCAGCTTCTGCGATCCGTCCCAGGCGATCTGCGACAGCTTGTGGACGATGGCCGGGTTGCGGAACCGGGCGAGGATGTCGCCGATGTAGGCGGGCACGTCCAGCTCCGGCGCGTCGAGGCTTGGCGTCACATCCTGGCGCATCATCCGCTCGACGAAGCCGGCCAGGCGCGGGTCGGCCATGGCGCCGGACACCGTCTCGTGGCCCAGGTCCAGGCCCACATAGGCGAGGGTGGAGTGGGCGCCGTTGAGCAGCCGCAGCTTGGCGCGCTCGAAGGGTGCGACGGCGCGGGCCACCGTGACGCCGGCGGCGGCGAACAGGGCCGAGTCAGCGCCCAGGCGGTCCTCGACCACCCACTGCACGAACCGCTCCCGCTGCACCGGCCAGGCGTCCGTCAGGCCCAGCGCGGCCGCGACCTGGGCCCGCAGGGCGTCGTCGGTGGCGGGCGTGATGGAGTCGACCATGCTACAAGGGAAGGCGGCTTCGGCCTCGATCCAGGCCGCCAGCTCGGGCTCGCCGCGGACCTCGGCGAAGCGGACCACGGCGCGGCGCAGCTTCAGGCCGTTATCCGAGAGATTGTCGCAGCTAATGGTCGTAAACGGCTGAAGTCCCGCGGCTTTCCGGCGGCGCAAGGCCTCGGCGATCCAGCCGATCAGGCTCACCGGCCGCTCAGGCGCGTCCAGGTCTCGGCGGATGTCGGGATGGTCCAGGTCGAGGGCCCCGCCGGTGGTCAGGCAGTAGCCCTTCTCGGTGACCGTGGAGGTGACAAAGCGGGCCTGCGCCAGCCGCTGGAACACCGCATCCGGGGCCTCAGGCGCGACCAGCACCTCGGTGAGCGCCCCGATCACCTGGATCGTCGGGTCGGCTTCCTTCTCGGCCAGGGCGTAGAGGCCGTCCTGTGGCGCGAGCGCGTCACGGACGTCCGGGGTCCGCAGCGAGACGGCGCAGATGGCCAGTCCCGGGTCGGTCGCCAGCATGCGGTCGAAATACCAGGCCTGGTGGGCGCGATGGAACGCGCCGGGGCCGAAGTGGACGACGCCGACACCGGTGGCGGCGCGGTCGTAAGCCGGTGTGCGGACGGACGCGGGGACCTGCGCCAGGGTGCTGTTCGAGAGACGCATTACAGGGTGACGCCGCGCTTCCAGAGCGCGATCTCGCGCTCGCCGTTTTCCTCCGAGCGGGTCGGCTGGCCCGAGGCCGTGGCGAGGACCAGGTCCATCAGCCGGTCGGCGGCGGCGTCGACGCCCTCGCCGGAGACGATGCGGCCGGCGTCGAAGTCGATCCAGCGCGGCTTGCGCTGGGCCAGGCTGGAGTTGGTGGCGATCTTCAACGTCGGGGCCGGGAAGCCCAGCGGCGTGCCGCGGCCGGTGGTGAACAGGATCACCGTGGCGCCGGCGGCGGTGAGCGCCGTGGACGACACCGCGTCGTTGCCGGGCGCCTCCAGCAGGACCACGCCGTGTTCGTGGGCCTGGCCGCCATAGCGGACGACCTCGGTCACCGGCCCGCGGCCCGCCTTCTGGACGGCGCCGAGGGATTTCTCCTCGAGGGTGGTGATCCCGCCCTCGATGTTGCCAGGGGAGGGGTTCTCGCTGACGGGCTCACCGTGGCTGAGGAAGTAGGTCTTGAAGTCGTTCACGACGGCGGCGACCTCCCTGAACACGGCCTCGTCGGCAGCGCGCGCCATCAGCAGTTTCTCGGCCCCGAAGATCTCGGGGATCTCGGTCAGGACGGCCGTCCCGTTCGCCGCGCAGACCTTATCGGCGATTCGGCCGACGACGGGATTGGCGGTGAGGCCCGAGAAGCCATCCGACCCGCCGCACTTCACGCCCACCACCAGGTCGGAGACGGGACAGGCCTCGCGATGGTCCTGCTCGGCGATGGCGACCAGCTCTTCGACCGCGGCCAGGCCCTCTTCGATCTCGTCGCCGGCGGCCTGGGCGGTGAAGGCGCGCAGCCGCGAGCGGTCGAGGTGCGGGGCGGCGTCCAGCAGGGCCTGCAGCTGGTTGCTCTCGCAGCCCAGGCCCAGGATCAGCACGCCGCCCGCGTTCGGATGGTTCGCGAGCGCCGCGATCATCGTCCGCGTGGCGTCGAGGTCGCCGCCCAGCTGCGAACAGCCGAAGGGGTGGGTGAGCGCGATCACGCCGTCGACGCGGCCACGGAACCGGCGGTCCGCCTCGGCGGCGATCTTCTGCGCCGTGCGGGCGACGCAGCCCACGGTGCAGAGCACCCAGATCTCGTTGCGCGTGCCCACCCGGCCGTCGGCGCGGCGATAACCCTGGAAGGTCGCGGTCCCTGCGGGCGGCAGGGCCTCGGGCGCGGCGGGCTCGTAGGCATAGGTCTCGACGCCCGAGAGCGAGGTGGCCAGGTTGTGGCTGTGGACGTGGGCCCCCGCCGCGATCGCCTGGGTCGCGCGCCCGATCGGCCAGCCGTACTTGCGCACGGCCTCGCCGGCGGCGATGGCCCGCAGCGCCACCTTGTGGCCCGCGGGGATGTCGGCCGTGGCGACGAGGCCTTCCGCCACCGGATCGCCCGCCATCACGGGACGTAGCGCCACGGCCACGTCGTCGCGCGGATCGATGACCAGGGTTGCGGAGAGCTCGCTCATCGGGACATGGTAACCGGTGTCATTCGAATCTCAAGCGCGGCCGGCTTGCAGTTGCGGTCCGGCGCAGGCCAAGGGATATGAATAGCACTGCTACGTCTTCGAAGGATCGGTCCGACTGCCCGTGAAGCCTCCTATGAGCAAGCCGCGCGCGGCTGAGGACGGAAGCGCCGAGTCGCGCCGCCGGCCGACCATCAACGACATCGCGCGTCTGGCCGGGGTCTCGAAGAAGACCGTATCCCGGGTCATCAACGCCTCGCCCTTCGTCCGCGCCGATACCCGCGAGCGTATCGAGGCGGTGATCGCTGAGCTGGGCTACGCCCCTGATCCGCAGGCGCGTGGGCTGGCCTACGGCCGGGCGTTTCTGATTGGCCTCGTCTACGACAACCCGAACCCGCAGTACGTCGTGAATATGCAGCTGGGCCTGCTGGACGGCATGCGCGGGTCGGGCTTCGAGCTGGTGGTGCATCCCTGCGACCGGTCCAGCCCGACGTTCCTCGAGGACCTGCGCGCCTTCGTGGAGCGCCAGCGGCTGTTTGGCGTGGTGCTGACGCCGTCGGTGTCCGAGGACGAGCGGGCGGCGACCATTATGGCCGAGATCGGCTGCGCCTATGTCCGGGTGGCCTCGGTCAGCCTGGACCGGCCGGAGCACATGATCGAGACCCGCGACCGGCTGGGCGGGCGCGAGGCCGCGGCGCATCTGGCCGACCTCGGCCACACCCGCATCGCCTTCGTCTCCGGCCCGCCGACCTTCCGCTCGTCGCACGAACGGCGCTCGGGATTCGAGGAGGCGCTGGAGGAGCGGGGGCTGCACCTGGCCAAGGCCTATGCGGTCGAGGGCGCCTACACCTACGAGTCGGGGATCGAGCGCGGCCGCGAGCTGCTGTCGATGGCCTCGCCGCCCACGGCGATCTTCGCCGGCAACGACGAGATGGCGGCCGGGATCCTGCAGGCCGCGCGCCAGATGGGCGTGCGGGTGCCGGAGGACGTCTCGGTCGTGGGCTTCGACGACTTCCAGATCGCCTCGCGCCTCTGGCCGACGCTGACCACCGTGCGCACGCCGACCCGCGAGATCGGTCGCCTGGCCGTGGAGCGCCTGATGGGCCGCGACGACGACGGCCGCGACCCCAAGAGCCGCCTGCCGTCGCTGGTGGTCCGGGACTCCACCGCGCCGCCGCCGAAGGCTTAGGCGGACGGGCTGCGGCGCCGCTGACGTCTTCGCCGATCGGTGCGTCTGGATCCCCGGGACAAGCCCGGGGACGACCTTTGAAGGCTAGATCTTCACCGGCTCCATCTTGGGCGTCAGCAGGTGCACGACCAGCAGTGCGATCAGATAGGCCGACGCCGCCAGTATGAAGATCGGCGTGTAGCTGCCGATCTGTTCCAGCACGTAGCCGGCGTACTTCGACATCGCCATGCCGCCGATCGCGCCGATCATGCCGCCGATGCCGATGACGGACCCCACGGCCGAGCGCGGGAAAACGTCGCTGGGCAGGGTGTAG
>Ga0209257_1003280_pt1 | contig 14111 bp, 12 predicted proteins | sample AraplaCvi_mCL_r2_FD_184277 | JGI IMG/M metagenome (GOLD analysis project Ga0209257, IMG submission 184277) | Arabidopsis root microbial communities from North Carolina, USA - plate scrape MF_Cvi_mCL_r2 (SPAdes) (version 2) | ecosystem: Host-associated > Plants > Roots > Endosphere | place: USA...
TCGAAGGCAAGGGCGCGTTCGGCTACAACGCCGCCAACGGCGAGTACGTCGACATGCTCGAAGCCGGCATCCTGGACCCGACCAAGGTCACCCGCACCGCGCTGCAGAACGCGGCTTCGATCGCCGGCCTGATGATCACGACCGAAGCGATGGTCGCCGAGCTGCCGAAGAAGGACGAGCCGGCGATGCCGGGCGGCGGCGGCATGGGCGGCATGGGCGGCATGGACTTCTAAGTCCCACTTCCCGAGTCACCGCAACACGGAAAACCCCGCAGCGATGCGGGGTTTTTCTTTGCGCAACGCAAGGCTTCGTGCGCAAGGCGTCGCGTGCGGATAAGCTCGCGCGCATGCCGACCTCATTGATCATCGTCGACGACTTCCTCAGCACGCGCGATGCGCAGTCGCTGCGCGAGGTCGGATTGCAGCTCACCTATCCCGAACAACAGGGCGCGTTCCCCGGGCGCAATTCGTTGGAACGCATCGAGATGGATGGCCTGGAGCACACGGTCTCGAACATCGTCGGCGAGCGCGTGCGGCCGATCTCGCCACTGCAGTCGCACGCGAAGTTCCGCATGACGCTGGCCTCCGACAAGGGGCGCGCGAAGGTGCACATCGACCAGGCGTACTGGTCGGGCATCCTTTACCTCAGTCGTCCCGAGGATTGCCTCGGCGGCACCGAATTCTTCCGCCATCGCCCGACCAACACCGAGCGCGCGCCGTGGAGCCAGGACGAAGCGCGCTCGCTGGGTTACGACTCGCTCGAGCACATGCATCGCGAGGTCATCGAGAAGGACAGCAACGACGACGACAAGTGGGAGCGCACCATGACCGCGCCGATGCGCTTCAACCGGCTGGTGCTGCTGCGCCCGTGGTTGTGGCACACCGCAGGGCCCGCGTTCGGCGACAGGATGGAGAACGGGCGGCTGGTGTACCTGATGTTCTTCGCGGGTGCGTAGGCAGCCGGATCGCATGTTTCAGGGGTTTCCAAACCTGAACAGGGGTGTCGATACAAGTCTTTAGCGCGCAATTTGAACCGCTGAGTTCTATTTTGCAGTGCAGCGTGCAATGCACCTAACGGTTCCTTCACGATCAACGCGCATCCCGACGTGGGGGAGGGAGCAGGCCCGCAACCGGTTCGACCGGGGCGGGCTTTTTATTTGCCTGCGCTTTGGCGCGCTCCTTGCCGAACGCTTACGCATCGCTTTCGTTCGTTTCGAACGCGTCCCGGGCGCGCTTCGCTTATCCGGGCTACCGCGCACTCGATGACACGCGCATTGCCGTTCGTCGGCGCGTGTCACATAACTGCGGCCGCATATCCGACGCATCCACGTCTTCGGTGATTGCGAGCGCCCGAGGGGGCGAGCGTGTCGCGTGTGTTCGCCAACTCCGGAGTGAATCATGAAGACGACGAGCAAGCGGGTCGCCCTTGGCGCGACCCTGTGTGTGTTGGCAAGCGCGGTCTCGGTACAGGCCGCCACTTTCATCGTGCAGACCAACGGCAACGGACTGAGCCAAGAGCAGCTGACGCGACTGGCCGCCGCGGGCGGCACCGTACGCGCCAACCTGCCGCAGATCGGCCTGGCCGTCGTCGACGCTGATGCCGGATTTACCGCGCGCGCGAGCGGCATCACCGGCCTGCGTTCGGTCACGGCGGATATCCGCATGCAGTTCGACCAGCCGGACGCAGTCGTGCAGGACGAGGGGGCGCCGAACTTCGCCAATCCCCCCAACTCGGGCGAGGACGACACCCGCTTCGACCTGGAGTGGGGTATGAAGGCGATCGACGCCGCCGGCGCATGGAACGCCGGAGCACGCGGCGCGGGCGCGGTGGTGGCAGTGCTCGATTCGGGGATCGTCTGCCAGCACGCCGACATCGCGCCGAACCTGCTGCCGAACTCGACCTCGTTCGTCCCAGGCGAGAACGTGTGCCACAACATTCCCGCCGTCTTCAACCACGGCACGCACGTGGCCGGGATCATTGCCGCGGCCGACAACGCCTTCGGCACGATAGGCGTGGCGCCGCAAGCGAAGATCCTGGCGGTGAAGGTGCTGTCCGGCGTGACCGGAAGCGGCGAGTTCGCCGGCATCATCCAGGGCATCGTGTACGCCGCCGACCAGGGCGCGAACGTGATCAACATGAGCCTGGGGGTCACCGACGGCCTGCCCAAGGGCGGCGCCGAAACCGCCGAGCTGATCAATGCGACCAAGCGGGCCGTGCAGTACGCGCAGGCGCGCAACGTGCTGATCGTCGCCTCCGCCGGCAACGACGCCCGCGACCTCGACCACGACGCCAACACGGTCGCTTTCCCCGCGCAGCTGCCGGGCGTGCTGGCCGTGTCCGCGACCGCGCCGGAAGCGTGGGGCCATGACCTGAATGGCGCCAACCTCGACCTGCCCGCCAGCTACACCAACTACGGGCAATCGGCCGTGCACTTCGCAGGTCCCGGTGGCGACTTCGACTATCCGGGCAACGAGAACTGCACCGTCGCCGGCCTGGTGCGTCCGTGCTGGGTGTTCGACGGCGTGTTCGCGCCAGGCGGCTACACCGCGCCCAATGGCAACCTGTACTTCTGGGCGAGCGGCACGAGCATGGCGGCGCCGCACGTGTCCGGCGTGGCCGCGCTCATCTTCGGCAAGTACCCGGGCATCAAGGCGCAGAAGGTCGAACAGATCCTGCGCCAGTCGGCCGACGATCTCGGCAAGCCGGGCAAGGACGACTACTACGGGCAGGGCCGCGTGAACGCGGCGAAGGCCGTCGCGAACTGACGTGCGGGATGCGCAGCGGCCGCCGCACGCGGCCGCTGCGTGGCGCGGCATGCGCGCATGCCAGAATCCCGGCGATGGATGCTTCCCCCGTCGCCAACCCCCAGATCGATGCCATCGCCGAACGCGCGCTATCGCGCCTGCGCATGGCCCATCCCGATCGCGCCGGAGCGCTCGCGCAGCCCGACGCCATCGCGCGCCTGCGTCGCGTCGCGATCGCCAGCGACTTCGCGATCGACACCCTCGTGCGTCAACCCGAACTGCTCGACCGCCTGCTGCAGGACGATGGCGCGCAGCCGCTGCCTGAGCCCGCACTCGACGCGAACAACCGCACCGACTGGCCCGCATTGCTGCGCCGCTACCGTGCAGCCGCCTCCACGCGTCTGATCTGGCGCGACGTGCTCGGCCAGGACGACGTGGACGACACGCTCGCCGGCAGCACGCACCTGGCCGAACGTTGCCTGCAGATCGGGCTGGAAGCGGTGGAGAGCGAATTCGCGCAGCGCCATGGCGTTGTGCGCGATCGCGACGGCAACGCGCAGCGGCTGGTGGTGTTCGGCCTCGGCAAACTTGGAGGCGGCGAACTCAACTTCAGTTCCGACGTCGACCTGGTCTACACCTACGAACACGACGGCGAATCCGACGGTTCGCGCGCGCTCGATGCGGAGCATTACTTCGCGCGCCTGGGCCAGCAGTTGGCGAAGCTGCTGGACGAACCGACCGTCGACGGCTTCTGCCATCGCGTGGATCTGCGCCTGCGTCCGTACGGCAATGCGGGTCGCGTGGCGTGGTCGTTCAACGCGATGGAGCAGTACTTCCAGCGCGAAGGCCGCGACTGGGAGCGCTACGCATGGCAGAAGGCGCGACCCGTCGCAGGCGATGCGCAGGCCGGCGAGCGCTTCCTCGACAGCCTGCGTCCGTTCGTCTATCGCCGCTATCTCGACTTCGGCGCGCTGGATGGCCTGCGTGGCATGAAGGCCGCGATTTCGGCCGAGGTCGCGCGCAAGGAACTGGCCGACGACATCAAGCGCGGACCGGGCGGCATTCGCGAAATCGAATTCCTCGTGCAGGCGCTGCAGCTGATCTACGGTGGGCGCGAACCCGAGCTGCGCGATCGCCGCCTGCTGCCGTCGCTGCGCGCACTGGTACAGGCGCGGCAGATGCGCGCGGACACGGGCGATCTGCTCGCCGAGGCGTATCGCTTCCTGCGCCGGCTGGAAAATCGCCTGCAGATGCTGCGCGACGCGCAGACGCACGCGCTGCCCGAACGCGAGGACGATCGCGACCGCATCGCTTTTGCGCTGGATTACGAAAGCTGGAGCGCGTTACGCGAAGCGCTCGATGTGCAGCGTTCACGCGTCGCCACCGAATTCGAAGCGCTGCTTGCGCCGCGCCGTCGTCGCAGTGCGCCCGATGCGCTCACGACCTATTGGCGTTCGCTGCCCGAAGGCGGCGACAGCGAAGCACTGGCGGATGCGGGTTTCATCGAAGCCGGCAATGCCGATGGCGCGCTTCGCGACTTCGCGCGCAGCCCCGGTGTTCGCGGTTTGTCGGACAGCGCCCGCGGACGGCTGGATCGCGTGATGCCGTCCTTGCTGCAGGCCGCGGCCGCATCGAGCGAACCGATGCTCGCGTTGCGGCGACTGCTCGCGCTGTTGCACAACGTGCTGCGTCGAAGCGCGTATCTGGCGTTGCTCGATGAACAGCCCGCCGCGCTGGCGCGTCTGGTCGAAGTCGTCACGCACAGCGCGCTGCTGGCCGAACGTCTTGCGTCGTATCCGTTGCTGCTGGACGAACTGCTTGATGCGCGCGTCGCCGGCCCGTTGCCCGGTCGCGACGAACTGCACGCCGCATGCGCCGACGTGGCACCGGGTGCCGACGACGATGCCGAAGCCGTCCTGCAGGCGTTGAACGAAGTGCGCCAGGCGTTGAGCTTCCGCATCGCGATGGCGGTGCGCGACGGTCGCCTTTCCGCGGTGGATGGTGCGCGTCAGCTCGCATGGCTGGCCGATGGCGTGGTGATCCGTGTGCTGCGGCTCGCCGAACACGAAGTCGCCGGTGCGCATGGCCGCGTGCCAGGGGCGCGCTTCGCGGTGATCGGCTACGGAAGTCTCGGCGGCGAGGAGCTCGGTTTCGGTTCCGACCTCGACCTCGTTTTCATCTACGACGCACCGGGTGGCGAGCACGCGCATTCCGACGGCGCGCGACCGCTGGAAGCCACGCGCTGGTTCGCGCGCGTCGCGCAGAAGGTAGTCGCGCTGCTCGGCGCCGTCACCGGTGCGGGGCGCCTGTACGACGTCGATGTGCGTCTTCGCCCCGATGGTGCGAAGGGCCTGCTCGTATCGAACCTCGCAAGCTATCGCGACTACCAGCGCGACCGCGCGTGGACGTGGGAACACCAGGCGCTCGTGCGCGCCCGATTCGTTGCGGGCGATGAATCGCTCGGTGCCGACGTCGAGGACGTGCGTCGCCAGACGCTGTCGCGCGTGCGCGACGTGCAGACGGTATGCAACGACGTCGTCTCGATGCGCCGCCGGATGCGCGCCGAACTCGATCGCACCGATGCTGCTGCGTTCGACCTCAAGCAGGGCGAAGGCGGTCTGGTCGATCTGGAATTCCTGCTGCAGTACGCGGTACTGGCGCATTCGTCGCAGCATCTGCAGTGGCTTTCGGCGCGCAACACGCGCGAGCTCATCATCGCGACGGGCGAAAGCGGTTGGCTCGATACGGACGAAGTGGACGCGTTGACGCAGGCGCATGCCACGTTCGTGGATGCGGGGCTTGCATGCACGCTCGATCGCCGGCCGCGAAGGTTGCCGATCAACGATGCGATCTCGACGGCGCGCGAGGCGATTTCAGCTGCGGCGCATCGGCATGGGCTGGTGTTCGATCAGGAAGCCAGTCGCTGATCGACTTCGCTTGCCACCCGCGCCGTCTCCCGAAGCGGAATCACATCGAACGCATCGGCGCCCTCTTCGAACGCCCGCGCGCGCCCGCTGTGCAACAACGCATCGACGAACTTCCGCGGCCGTCCTTCAACCTGCTCTTGGCCGACCACGAACACCGGCGCCCACGTCGCGCACGCTTCCGACACCATGTTGACCGAGTCCGCGGTGCATACGATGCGATCCGCCCAGGCGAGCAGGCCCGCGTAAGGATTCGGGCCGTCCGCGCCGTCGGTCCAGATCAGGCCGGGAATTCCGCGCAGCCGATCGCGTAACGCCGCGCCGACGTGCGAGGGCGTTCGTCGCGAGGTGGTGGCGAGGACGCTTCCGCCTTCCTCGCGCGCGATGCGTTCCACGCGCCGCAGCATCGTGTCGTAAGTGCCATCGTCGAAACGCGCGTGCGCACTCGCGCCGCCGACGAGCAATGCGGTGCGCGGGCCGGGCAGGGCCGCGAGATCGGGGAAGGCATGCCGGCCCGCCGCGAGCCACAGGTCGTCCACCGGATTCAGGCTGCCCATCATCGTGATGACGTTGTCGCCGCGCAGGCCGTCGTGTTCGGGCGCGATGACCAGATCCCAATGGCGCGTGTCGATGCGCGGATCGAGGATCTGCACCGCACGCGCGCCGCGTGCGCGCAACAGGCGCGTCGCAAGCGCGGACTGCCGGCCGCAGCCGATCGCAAGTGAAGGCGGCGTCAGCATCGCGTGCTTGAACGTGGGACCGAACGCATTCGCGCCGCCCGGCAGAACGCGCGGCGCGAGCCAGCGCCAGGGCGTGCGCGGGGCCAGCGTCCACGCGCGGAAAGGCTCGCCCAGCGCGGCCGCCAGCGCCTGGGCCTGCCTCACGTTGCCGGCATGGCCGTCGGTCAGGGTCCAGGTCGCGGGCCCGCGTGGAGTGGCGGGATCGGGCGTTCGTCGTTGCACGTTTGTGATTAATCCGTTCCGGATCAGTCGGCTGTTGCGGACGTGCCAGACTCTACACTTTCGAGCCTCGGCCGCGGCGATGTCGCGGCCTCAACGGAGTAAACGATGTCGCACGTCAGCCCGCTGCCCGAGTCCGCGCTGGACCAGCTCTTCCGTACCGCCCGCACGCACAACGAGCTCAAGGGCGAAGTGAGCGATGAAACCCTGCGCGAACTCTACGACCTGGCCAAGTGGGGCCCGACCAGCGCGAACATGTCGCCGCTGCGGCTGGTGTTCGTGAAGTCCGCCGACGCGAAGGCCAAGCTGGGCCCCGCGCTGGACGAAGGCAACTACGCCAAGACCATGGCCGCGCCGGTCACGGCGATCGTCGCCTATGACCTCGCCTTCTACGAGAAGCTGCCGTACCTGTTCCCGCACACCGATGCGCGCGGCTGGTTCGACGGCAAGCCCGAAGCCGACCTCACCACCATCGCGCTGCGCAACGGCAGCCTGCAGGGCGCCTACGTGCTGATGGCCGCGCGCGCGCTCGGCCTGGACACCGGCCCGATGTCGGGCTTCAACAACGCGCTGGTGGATGAAACCTTCTTCGCCGGCACGAAGATCAAGTCGAATTTCCTGATCAACCTTGGCCATGGCGACACGGCCAAGCTGTTCGCACGTTCGCCGCGACTGTCCTTCGACGAGGCGGCGCGAATCCTGTAACGCCGCTGCTTCCCACGCGGAACCCTCTTGCAGAACCCTCACGGAGAACCATCCATGTTCAAGCGCATCGCCCTCACCGCGGCCCTGGTCGTCGCCAGCGCCTCCGCTTTCGCAGCACCCGTCACCTACAAGATCGACCCGAACCACACCGACGTCGTCGCGAGCTGGAGCCACTTCGGCTTCTCCAACCCGATCGCGCATTTCGGCCAGGTCGATGGCGCCATCACCTACGATCCGAAGAACGTAGGCACCTCGAAGGTGGAAGTGACGATCCCGCTCGCCGGCCTGAACGCCAACGTCGAGAAGTTCAACGAGCACCTGCGCAGCGCCGATTTCTTCGATGCCGAGAAGTATCCGACCATCACCTTCAAGAGCACGAAAGTCGAAGCGGCCGGCGACAAGAAGCTGCGCGTGTTCGGCGACCTGACCATCAAGGGCGTGACCAAGCCGGTCGTGCTCGACACCACGATCAACAAGATCGGCGACCATCCGATGGCCAAGCGCGCCGCGGCCGGCTTCGACGCCACCACGACGATCAAGCGCAGCGATTTCGGCGTGGACAAGTTCGTGCCGAACGTGAGCGACAACGTCACCATCCGCATCACGACCGAAGCCGTGGTGCCGGCGGCGAAGTAAGCCGTCCTGCCTGAAGCCCCTCTTCCCACGGGAGGAGGGGCATCACGCTCCACCAGCAGTTACGTAACGGGCCATTTCGCGCTACGTTTCGCCCCCCGAAGGCGCGAGCCAGCCGATGATCTTCCAGCGTCCCGACAACTCCCGTGGCCGGTCCGACGTCGAACGTCGCGACAGCCGGCACGCGTTCTCCTTCGGCGGTTACTACGACCCGCAGTGGATGGGCTTCGGCCCGCTGCGCGTGCTCAACGAGGATCGCCTCCAGCCCGGCGCCGGCTTCGACATGGCGCGGCACGCGAACATGGAACTGCTGACGTACGTCGTGTCGGGCGAGCTTGCGCACGAGGACGCGATCGGCGGCAGCGGCGCGGTTCGCAGCGGCGAGCTGCAATGGCTCAGCGGTGGCCACGGCGTGAAGCACGCCGAACGCAACGCATCCGATGCCGACCCGCTGCACCTGGTGCAGATGTGGATCCAGCCCTCGCGCCTGAACCACGAACCGGCCTACGCCCGGCGTGTCGCCGCACCCCTCGATGCCCGCGGCTGGACCCTGCTGGCCTCCGGCGATGGCGCCGGCGACAGCCTCGCGATCCGGCAGGACGCGAGGATCTTGCAGGTGTGGCTCGATCGCGGTGAAACGGCGGAGTTCGAGCCGGACCTCTCGCGGCTGTACTGGGTGCAGGTCGTGTCCGGCCGGGTGACCGCCAACGGCGAGTTCGACCTCGCGGCCGGCGACGCGCTGGGCCTTCGCGACGAGGCCGGCACGTTACGCCTGCAGGGCGCCGGCGACGGCCGGGCGCTGGTGCTGCTGTTCGACCTGCCCGAATAAGCCCGGACGACGCCTCCGCGCCGGTCTTCGCGCCGGGGCTGGTAAACTTGCGGCCCCGCGTCGCCACAGCCGTTCCGAACATGACCGCAGCCAACGCCCATCCGACCCAGGCCAACGCCGAGCAGCGCTACGTCGTGCACCGCGCCGACCTGCCGCTGAGCTGCCCGCTGCCCTCGATGGCGCTGTGGAACTCGCATCCGCGCGTGTACCTGCCGATCGAAGCCGACGGCGGGGAAGTGCAGTGCCCGTACTGCGGCTCGCATTTCGTCCTCCAGGACTGATCGTCGACCGACGCCGCGCATGCGCCGGCTGACCGTCGTCCAGCTGCTGCCGGCCCTGGAATCGGGCGGCGTCGAACGTTCCACCCTCGAGATCGCCCAGGCGCTGGTCGAAGCCGGCCATCGCGCGATCGTCGTGTCCAAAGGCGGCCGGCTGGTGCCACGCCTGCTCGCGCTGGGCGCCGAACACGTCGCGCTCGACATCGGCCGCAAGTCGCCGTTGACCTTCCGCCATGTACCCGCATTGCGCGCGTTGTTCGTGCGCGAAGGCGTGGACATCGTGCATGCGCGTTCGCGCCTGCCCGCATGGGTCGGCGAATTCGCGCTGCGCAGCCTGCCGGCGTCGACGCGGCCGCGGTGGGTTACCACCGTGCACGGGCTCAATTCGCCTTCGCGCTACAGCGCGGTGATGACGCATGGGCAACGCGTGATCTGCGTGTCCGACACCGTGCGCGAATTCGTGCTGCGCCATTACCCGCAGGTCGATGTGGCGAAGCTGCGCGTCATCCCGCGCGGTATCGATCCGCGCACGTTCCCGCGCGCGCCGGAGCCCGATCGCGATGCGCGCGCATGGGCCGCGTCGATGTATCCGGCACTGGGCGGCGATGGTCCGCTGCTGCTGCTTCCCGGCCGCGGCACGCGCCTGAAGGGACATGCCGACGCGCTCGCATTGCTGTCGAAGCTGCGTGCCGGCGGACTCGATGTGCGCCTGTGGCTGCCCGGCGCGCGCGAGGCCGGGCGGGAGGCGTACATCGCCGAACTCGAACGCGAAGCGGCCACGCTCGGCATCGCCGGGCAGGTCGCCTTCACCGAGCCGACCGACGCCATCGCCCGCGCCTACGCCGCCAGCGACGTGGTGCTGCAGCTGTCGCACAAGCCCGAGGCGTTCGGCCGCACGGTGCTGGAAGCCTGGTCGGTGGGGCGTCCGGTGGTCGGCTGGGCGCACGGCGGTGTCGGCGAACTGCTGGCGAAGTGGCAGCCGAACGGCGCCGTGGCGCCGTTCGACATCGACGCGCTGCATCGCCACTCCTACAAACTTCTTACGCATCCGACGGCGCCGCCGGCTACGATTCCGCATTCATTGCATGCGATGCAGGAGGCCACGCTTGCCGTCTATGCCGAACTCATCGATCGACCCCGCTGACGCCGTGCCGGCACAACCGCGCGTGCGCGGCTGGCGCTGGGCGCCGGCATGGATCCTCGCGTACGTCGCGCTCTGGCCGGCACCGGGTTATGCCGAAGGCATCCTCGTGCTGGGCGCGCTGGCGGCGATCGTGCATCTGGCGATGTCGCGTTTCCGCGGCGGCGACAAGCTGCTGAGCAATCCCGCGTGGGCGCTGACCAGCGTGCTGTTCTTTGCCTACTGGACGCCGGAACTGGTATCGGCAATCGACGCCATCGATCCGGCGCGCGCGCTGCGCGAAGCGGCGGTGGACCTGCGCTATCTGCCGTTCCTGTGGCTGGTCGCATCGGCGGTGGCCGATCCGCGCGGGCGTCGCATCACCTTCGGCGGCCTGGCCATCATCGTCGGCATCTGGACGCTCGACGCGCTGGTGCAGGCGGCGACGGGCGCGAGCCCGCTGTTCTCCGGCATCGACGCCATCAAGCACGCCATCAGCGGACACGGCATGTGCACGGCGAAGGAAATCGCCGGCGTGGATCGCCTCAGCGGCATCCTCGGCCCGTGCAACCTCAAGCTCGGTCCGGTGCTGGCGAGTCTGTCGCCGTTCCTGCTGTTCGCCGGCGGACGCCGCATGGGCACGGCTGGCTGGCTGCTGGCCGCCGCGGCGGTGGGCATCGTGCTGGTGCTCGCCGGTTCGCGCGCGTCGTGGATCACCTATGCCGTCGCGCTGGTGCTGTCGGGCTGGCGGCTGGTGGGCTGGAAGAAGCTGGTCGGCGTGTTCGCCATCGGCGCGATCGCCATCGCCGTGCTCAGCATCACCGTGCCGCAGGTGCGCGAGCGTCTCGCGCGCACGACGCACGTGGTCAACGCCGATGTCGAAGGCGTGGACGCCGCACTGTCCGGCCGCGCGCGCATCTGGAGCGCGGCGTTGTGCATGGCGCGCGAGCATCCGATCAACGGCGTCGGCGCGCGCGGTTTCCGCGAGGCGTTCCCGGCCTGCGATCCGGCGCCCGGCACGCTCGCGGCCTGGGGGCCCGGTCCGGCGCTGCATGCGCACCAGATCTTCCTGGAAGTGCTCAGCGAGACCGGCGCATTCGGCGTATTGCTGTGGCTGGCCGGGCTCGCGCTGGCGTGGCGCGCGTGGCGCTTCGCCGACGAGGCGGCGCGCGAGCGCGCGCGTCCGGCGATGTGGGCGCTGGCGGTGACCGTGTTCCCGATCAACACGCACCTGGCGTTCTATTCGACGTTCTGGGGCGGGCTGACGTTGTTGCTCGCCGCGCTGTACGCGGGCAGCCTGCTCGCGCGCGAATAGCGTTCCGGGCAGTCTTCAGCGCTTGCCGTAGGGCGAGGTCATGCCCGGCGGCCGGCGCTTGAACCGGCGGTGGATCCACAGGTACTGCGTGGGCGCCTCGCGCACCATCGCCTCGATCGCCGCGTTGACGCGCGTGGAATCGACGGCCGCGTCGTTCGACGGGAAATCCTGCAGCGGTTCGCCCACGCGCAGCACGTAGTCGGCGCCTTCGCGACGATGGAAGAACGGCACCACCGCGCAGCCCGACAGGCGCGCGAACTGGTGGGTGGCGGTGATCGTCGCCGCCGGCACGCCGAAGAACGGCGCGAACACCGTGTCCTTGCCGCGCATGTCCTGGTCCGGCGCGTACCACAGGAAGCCGCCTTGCTTGAGGTGGCGGATCGCCGGGCGGATCTCGTCGTTGGTGAACATCGCCTTCGCGTAGCGCAGGCGGCCGCGCTTGACGGCCCATTCCATCACCGGGCTGCGGTGGCGGCGGTACATGCCGGTGAGCGGGAGGTGGTCGCACATCAGGCGGCCGCACATTTCCAGCGTCATGAAATGGCCCGACACCATCAGCACGCCGCGGCCCTGTGCGCGGATGTCGTCGAGCCGCTCCAAACCTTCGATGCGGACGGTGCGGCGCATCGGCGCGGCCGAACCCCACCAGGCGCGCGCGAATTCGAAGAACCCGATGCCCAGGTCGCGGAAGCTTTCGCGCAGCAGGCGTTCGCGCTGCTCCAGCGGCATCCCGGGGAAGCACAGTTCCAGGTTGATCCGCGCGGCGCGCCTGCGCGAAGTGCCCAGGGCCAGCGCGAGCGCGCCGATCAATCGCCCCAGCCCGCGCTGCAACGACCACGGCAAGCGCGCACCCAGGCACATCACGCCCAGCGCGAGCCACATCGGCCAATGACGGGGACCGAACGGCGGCGACGGCGGGGACGTGGGGGATTCGACTGCCTTGGGCATCCGGCGATTCTACGGGGCCGGTGCCCGCATGCAGTAGACGCACGCGGCATGCGCCCACGAATGGAGCGCACTAATGGACCCGCGAGGCGATCTTCTTCGCCCGCTCGTCACCAGCTTCGTTATCCTTATGCCGATGCCGACGGACCCCATCGAGCGCTTGTTACGCGGCCTGTATTCGGTCGCCCTGTATCTGTTGGCACCCATCACGGTCTATCACCTGATCTGGCGCGGCCTGCGGCAGCCTGCGTATTTCCTGCGCTGGCAGGAACGCTATGCGCACTACGGCGATGCGAAGCCGATGCGGACGCTGTGGGTCCATGCGGTGTCCGTCGGCGAGGTCAACGCCGCCGTGCCGCTGGTCAACGCGCTGCGCCGCGCGCGTCCGGACCTGCGGTTGCTGGTCACCACGATCACCCCGACCGGTTCCGAACGCGTGCATGCGCTGTGGGGCAACGCGGTCGAACACGTCTACCTGCCGTACGACCTGCCCGGCGCGGTCGGGCGTTTCCTGCGGCATTACCAGCCGTATGCCGCGCTCATCATGGAAACCGAGTTGTGGCCGAGCCTGTTGTTCGGCTGCCGCGACGCGGGCATTCCGGCGGTGATCCTCAACGCGCGGCTCTCGGAGCGTTCGCTGCGTGGTTATCGCGTGCTCGCCCCGCTGGTCGCGCGCGCGCTGCGCACCGTGCGCACGGTGGCCGCGCAGTCGCATGCCGACGGCAAGCGCTTCGTACGCCTGGGCGCGCGTCCCGAGCAGGTGGCCGAAGTGGGCAACCTGAAATTCGACGTCGCCGTGCCCGAGGACCTCGCCGGTTTCGCCGCGCAATGCCGCGCACGCACCGGCAACCGGCCCGTGTGGATCGCGGCGAGCACGCACGAGGATGAGGAGATGGCGGTGATCTCCATCCATCGCCAGCTGCGCGCACGCTTCCCCGATCTGCTGATGCTGTGGGCGCCGCGTCACCCCGAACGCTTCCGCACCGTCGCCGACACCGCGCGCGCCGCGGGCTGGGCCACGTCCACGCGTTCGCGTCAGCAGTGGCCGCAGGCGGACGACGCGGTGTTCGTGATCGACACCCTGGGCGAGCTGATGAGCTTCTACGCCTGCGCCGACGTCGCCTTCGTCGGCGGCAGCCTGCAGGCGATCGGCGGCCACAACCTGCTCGAACCGGCGGCGACCGGCACCGCCATCGTCACCGGCCCGCACCTGCACAACTTCGTCGAGATCGCCCAGCGCCTGGAAGATGCCGGCGCGCTGTGCGTCGCGCCGGACGCCGAACACGTCGAACGCGCGCTCGCGGAACTGCTGGGCGATCCGGAACGCCGCCAGCGCATGACCGCCGCCGGTCGCGCGCTGGTCGAAACCGGACGTGGGGCGCTCGCCCGCACGCTGGACCTGCTGCAACCCCTGCTGCCGCCGGCGGCGGCGTAACCGCACGTTTCACGGCGCCTCCACGTCGCATCGGGCATTCGCACGGGGTCACCCGAAGGAGCGAGTGCCGTGCCCACGTCCTCCCAGCGCCTGAGCAGTTCGATGACGCCGCGCATTGCCGCGTTGTCCGTTGCCTTCGCACTCGCGTCCTGCGCGACGCAGCCCGCCAGCGAAACCGCGGCGAGTCCGATGCTCCCCGCCGCGACCACGCCCGCGCCGCCCGA
>Ga0209257_1003281_pt1 | contig 14110 bp, 11 predicted proteins | sample AraplaCvi_mCL_r2_FD_184277 | JGI IMG/M metagenome (GOLD analysis project Ga0209257, IMG submission 184277) | Arabidopsis root microbial communities from North Carolina, USA - plate scrape MF_Cvi_mCL_r2 (SPAdes) (version 2) | ecosystem: Host-associated > Plants > Roots > Endosphere | place: USA...
GCATCTACGCCGATGCCTCGACCATCACCGGTTCGATCGGCATCTTCGGCCTGATCCCGACGATCCCGCGCGCGCTGGAGAAGATCGGCGTGCGCAGCGACGGCGTGGGCACCACGCGTTTCGCCGGCGCGTTCGACATCACGAGGCCGCTGCAGCCGGAAGTCGGGCAGGTGATCCAGTCGGTGATCGAGAAGGGCTACCGCGATTTCACCGGCCGTGTCGCCAGTGCGCGCAAGAAGCCGGTCGACCAGGTCGACGCCATCGCGCGCGGTCGCGTGTGGACCGGCGCGCAGGCGAAGGAGCGTGGCCTCGTCGACGAACTCGGCGGCCTGCAGCAGGCGATCGATTTCGCCGCCAAGCGCGCCGAGCTCGGCCAGCAGGGCGACTACCAGGTGCGTTACATCGAGAAGGCGGCGACGCCGTTCGAGCGCTTCTTCACCGGTTTCATCGCCAGCCGCGCGGGCGGCGCACTGATGCGCGATTCGGACCTGGCGCGCAGCCTCATCGCGAAGGCCTCGCCGCAGACCGCAAAGGACCTGCGCTTCCTGGAAAGCTCGATCACGCCCACGCGCGGCGTGCCGGTGAAGGCGCTGGCGTATTGCTTCTGCGGGTTCTGATCCGCTGCCGCGCTCCAACGAAAAGGCCCGCCAATGGCGGGCCTTTTCACGTAATGCGCGCCGAACGGATCAGCCGCCCGCCGCCTCGATCGCCTCGCGCTGCGCTTCGGCCGCGTCCTGCACCTGCTTGTCGACGTTCTTCGCCTTGTCGAGCGGTTCGTTGATCGCATCACGCAGCTGCGTTGCCTGCGGTTCCACGGGCCGTTCCTTTTCCGGCGGCTTGGGCTTCGAACAGCCGGCGAGCAGCGCCATCGTCATCACTCCCATCAGCAGCGTCCGCAGCATCCCCGCATCCTCGTGGCTGGTCTGCCGGCTATGCTACGCCGGCCGCCGCGCGCGGCAAGTTCCCGATGTGTGCCCACAATCACGGAGACGGCGATGGATCCCAAACGTTGGCGACTCGACGGCCAGCTGGCCCTGGTCACCGGCGGAAGCGCCGGCATCGGCCGCGCGGTCGCGCGCGAACTGCTCGGCTTCGGCGCCGACGTGCTGCTCGCCGCGCGCGATGTCGCCGCGCTCGATGCGGTGCGCGCCGAACTGATGGAAGACTTTCCCGAACGCGACGTGCAGGCGTTCGTCGCCGACGTCGCCGACGACGAACAACGCCGCGAACTGCTCGACTGGGTGGAAGACTTTGGCGAAGGCCTGCACATCCTGGTGAACAACGCCGGTGGCAACCTCACCAAGGCCGCCACCGATTACACCGAAGACGAATGGCGCCAGGTGTTCGAAGTGAACGTGTTCTCCGCGTTCGAACTCTCGCGTTACGCGCATCCGCTGCTGACGCGGCATGCGTCGTCGAGCATCGTCAACGTCGGCAGCGTGTCGGGCGCCACGCATGTGCGCACGGGCGCGCCGTATGGCATGAGCAAGGCGGCGATGCACCAGATGACGCGCAACCTCGCCGTCGAATGGGCCGAGGACGGCGTGCGCGTGAATGCGGTGGCGCCGTGGTACATCCGCACGCGCCGCACTTCGGACAAGCTCGCCGATCCGGATTACCTGGACGAAGTGCTGCTGCGCACGCCGCTGGGGCGCATAGGCGAACCCGAAGAAGTTGCAGCCGCAGTCGCCTTCCTGTGCCTGCCGGCATCGGGTTACATCACCGGCGAATGCATCGCGGTGGATGGAGGATTCCTGCGTTACGGGTTCTGAATGCGTGTCAGGCGGGCGCGCGCGTAAGCCACGCAAACAAAAAGGCCGCCGGACGGTGCTGAATCGTCTGGCGGCCCATGGCAGGCATAACGCCTGTCGTTTGCCTGTCGAGGATCAGAACTTTCGTTCGTGGGACCTCCTCTTCAAGCGCGTGTAGATTACCGCGCGCCACGCAACGAACGGGTGAAGAATCGCCGCCGCGCGCGTGACCCGCCGATAACATGCGCGTGGGCATCAATGACGATGGTCCACATGCAAGTGCGCTCATGTCCGGATACCAAGAGGCCCGCATGCGCATGGTGCGCAGCCATCTCGCAGCGCGCGGACTGCACGATGCGCGCGTGCTCGCGGCGATGGCCGAAGTGCCGCGCGAACGGTTCGTCGATGCGGGCATGGAGGAGTTCGCCTACGAGGACAGCCCGCTGCCGATCGGCGAAGGCCAGACGATCTCGCAGCCGTACATCGTCGCGCTGATGCTGGAAGCGGCGGAAATCGCGCCCGACGATCGCGTGCTCGAAGTCGGCACCGGGTCGGGTTACGCGGCCGCGCTCATCTCGCGCCTCGCGCGCGAGGTGGTCACCGTCGAGCGGCATGTATCGCTCGCCGATGAAGCACGCGCGCGTTTCGCACGACTGGACTACGACAACATCGACGTGCACACCGGCGACGGGAGTCGCGGCTGGCCGGACGCCGCGCCGTTCGATGCGATCATCGTGGCGGCCGGGGCACCCGCGCCGCCCGACGCGCTGCGTTCGCAGCTCGCGATCGGCGGGCGCCTCGTCATTCCCGTCGGCGACGAAAGCCGGGTGCAGGAATTGCTGATGATCCGCCGCACCGGCGAAGACACGTTCGAGCAGGAAAATCTCGGTGCGGTGACGTTCGTGCCGCTGGTCGGCGAGCAGGGCTGGGCCGAAGACGGGCGACGTGCGGCAAGTCGCCATAGCCCGACGAACGTGCGTGGAAACGATGCCGCATCGCTCATCGCTCGGAACGCGATCGCGTTGCCCGACATCGAGGACGACGCATTCGCCGATGCATTCGAGCGTTTCGCGGACGCGCGGATCGTGCTGTTGGGCGAATGCAGCCACGGCACCTCGGAGTTCTACGGCGCGCGCGCAGCGATCACCAGGCGCCTCGTCGAGCGCCACGGCTTCACGCTCGTCGCGGTGGAAGCCGACTGGCCCGATGCGTCCGTCATCAATCGCCACGTCCGTCATCTGCCGCGACGATCGCACGGCCCGGTGTTCGCGCGGTTTCCGACGTGGATGTGGCGCAATCGCGAAGTCGCAGCGCTTACGACATGGATGCGCCGTTATAACGAGGGCCGCGAGTACGCGAAGCAGGTCGGCTTCTATGGGCTCGACATCTACAGTTTGAATGCCTCGATCGAAGCGGTTCTGGGCTATCTCGATCGCACCGATCCCGAGGCCGCCGCCGTCGCGCGCGAGCGATACGGTTGCCTCACGCCGTGGCAGAGTTCGCCCGAAGTCTATGGCCGCGCCGCACTGCGAGCCGGGCACGCGATGTGCGAGGAGGCGGTGGTGCAGCAGTGTCGTGAGCTGCTCGACCATCGGCTTGGCGATGTGGACGAGCTGCAGCCCGATCATCTCGACGCCGCGCAGAACGCGCGCCTGGTCGCATCGGCCGAACGCTATTACCGCGTGATGTACTACGGCGGCGCGGAAAGCTGGAACCTTCGCGACGAGCACATGGCCGACACGCTCGATCAGCTGCTGCGCGCGCACGGCCCGCAGTCGCGTGCGGTGGTGTGGGCGCACAACTCGCACATCGGCGACGCACGACACACCGACATGGGACAGTCGCGCGGCGAACACAACATCGGCCAGCTGGTGCGCCAGCGGCATTCGGGCGAGGCGGCGTTGGTCGGCTTCGGTACGCACACCGGCACCGTCGCCGCCGCGCACGATTGGGGCGACCCGATGCAAGTGATGGATGTACGTCCCTCGCGCGAAGGGAGCGTCGAACGCCTATGCCACGAAAGCGGCGTACGTCGTTTCCTTCTGGACCTGCGCGAAGGGCACGACGAAGCATTGCGCCACGCGCTGCACGAACCGCTGCTGCAACGCTTCATCGGCGTGATCTACCGGCCCGACACCGAACTTCAAAGCCACTACGCACGCACGTCGGTGTCGCGCCAGTACGATGGCTATGTGTGGTTCGATGAAACGCACGCGGTGCATGCGCTGCAGGCGCCGTCGACGAGCGGCGACGAGTTGCCTGAAACGTATCCGTTCGGCGTCTAACGCGGTCCCGCGAACGTCTTGTCCTCCGGCACCGGCAAATCCAGCACCGGAATCTCCACGAAGCTCACCGCGTCGCCGCCATGGAAGATGCGGTTCAGCGCTTTGGACGGAATCGATTCGTCGTGGTTGCGGCCGCCCGTGCCGAGGTTGCGCTCCAGGCGCGGGAAGCTGGAACTGCTGATGTCCAGGCGGATACGATGCCCGCGCGGGACGAGGTAGGCGATGGAACGCATCGGTACGTCCAGCACGTATCGCTGGCCCGGTGACATCAGGCTCGGACGTTCGACGCCGTCGCGATAACGCGCACGCAAGGCGCCTTCCTGGATGTTGGTCGCGCGGCCGTCGGGCCATACATGCACAAGGCGCGCGATGAAGTCGGTGTCCGGCGCGGTGGAGGAGACGACCAGTTGCGCGCTGAGCTGCCCGACGATGCGCAGCGGTTCCTTCAACGGCGCGGAGGTGTAGACGAGCACGTCCTGCCGCGTCTCCACGTCGGTCTGGTCGACCGGGCCCGAACGCTGGTTCGGATCGCCCGTGCAGCACAGCGGACCGCCGCGTGACGGCACGGGGTTCGACGGGTCGTGAATATAATCGTCGGAGCGGATTTCGCGCGCGGCTTCCAGTGCGAGTACGCCGTCGCCATCGCGACTGTTCGCATGGCCGTTGCTCGACAGGTACCACGACTGCGGGCGCGCTTCGGCCGGCGGCCATTGCGTCGCATCGAGCCAACGCTGTTCGTTGAGCACGAAATAGCGGTACGGCGGCAGCGCCGCGAGGCCGGCGCCGCGGCCGCGCAGCCAGTGGTCGAACCAGGCGAGGTACCACTCGCGGTACGGCTGGTCGGCGTTGCGCACGGGCAGGTCGCCGAACTGGCCCGAACCGATGACGATTTCCTGCTCGCAATGATTTCCCGGCGCGATGATCACGTGCTGCACGCGCCCGGCCTCGGGCGAATGGCGGCGCACGGATTCGGTGATGGCGAGCGTGCCCGACAGGCTCGGGTCGCCCCAGGTGTCCACCACGAGCGCGGGCGTCGTCGGGCGATCGTCGGCGAACACGTAGTCCAGCGCGCGCCATCGTGCGTCGCCGAGCGGCGTCTGCAGGAAATCCTCGAAGCCGTTCGGTCCGGGGCGCACGCGTTTGACGACGTCGAGCGCGGGCAGCGTCGGTAGCGCCGCCGCCATGTCGAGGTCCTCCGGCCACGGACCGTGATCGGCTTTCATCCCATGTTTCGCGAACCAGCCCGCCGCGCCGGCGAGCTGGAACACACCGCCTTCGAATGCGCCGAAGTAGCCCGCGTGACCGTCCACGTCGCCGGCCGCGCCGCCCGCGGCGATCGGGATCATCGCGGCGTGCGCGGGATGGTTCGCGCGCGCCAGCGCGTATTGCAGTTCGCCCAGCGCGGAGCAGCCGATCGTGCCGACCTTCCCGTTCGACCAGGGCTGGCGGACGATCCAGTCCAGCGTCGCGACGCCGTCGCTGGTCGCGTGGCGCCACGGAAGGAAGTCGTCGCCTTCGGATCCGAACTTGCCGCGCACGTCCTGCAGCAGCACGGCATAACCGTTGCGCGCGAAGAACAGGCCTTCGCCGATGGCCTCGCCATAGCGGCGGCGGTCGTAGGGCAGGCGCACGTAGACGGTGGGAAGCGGGCCCTCGATGTTTCGCGGGCGATACAGCGTGCCCGCCAGATGCGTGCCGTCGGGCATGGCGATGCGGACGTCGTCGTCGATCCGCACGCCGAAGACCAGCGCGCGCAGCGGTTGCTGCCAGTGCGCCGGAATCCGCTCGCGCATCACGAAAAGCGCGGCCGCGGCCAGCACCAGTGCGGCCAGCACGAGGGCCAGCACGGTCCACCAGCCGAGCGCGGGGCGCACTGCGGACAAGTCCATCTCCAAGAATCGTTCCCTTGCGCTCGTGGCGGCCGCGGGACGGCCGTCCGGGTCGTGCGGCGGGCCGCCGCTCCGCCTTGTGTTCAAACGCGCAAGCGGCGCTCCTGCGGCCAGCGCGCAGGGATCAGGGAGCGCAGGTGCTGTCGGCCAGGACGCTGCGGATGCGGTCGGCTTCGGCCGGCGTGACAGGCTCGCCGCTGCCGAAGGTCGCGCGGGCGTCGAGCTCGCGCACGCGTTGCTTCCACGCGTCGCACAGAGAGGCATCAGCGACCGGCTGGCAGCGGTCTTCCATCATCTGGCACGCGGCGCCGCCGGCCATCGCGCCGGTGCCGTCCAGCCCCGTCACCTGCATCGGCGCGCAGAGCGGCGGCGGTTGTGCGTTCTCGCCGAAGTAGCGGTCGCCGTCCCAGGTCTGGCATTCGAACAACGCCGGCGGCGGTTGGCGCGGGGCGATGGCGATCTCGGGCGGCGGCGCTGCCGGAACAGGTGGGGGAACGACGACCGGAGCGGGAGGAGGCGCGGGTGCCGGCGGTGGCGAAACCGGCGCGGGCGCGATCGCCGCCGGTGCCGGCGTCTCCATCACCTTCTTCTGCTGCTTGCTGCCCTTCGGACACGGCGTTCCGTTCTGCAACGTCACCGCGCCGGACGCGTCGGTGCAGCGGTAGATGACGACCTGCGCATGCGCGGCGGGCATCGCCAGTGCGATCGACAGAACGAGTGCGATGCCTCGCATCAGCCGCCTCCGCAGTCGCTGGCAAGGCGCGCATCGATGCCCCGCTGCTGGCGGTCGATGTCGTCGCGCTCGCCCTGCAACGCGCTGTTGTAGCGGCGACCGAGGTTCCAGCGCTCGTCGCGCAAGCGCGCGCAGACTTCCGCCTGTGGCAACGCGTGGCATTCGTCGTACACCCAGGTGCCGGTGCCGTAGGAGGCCAGGGAGCCGGGCGGCGGCGCGCCGTCGGGCGGACGCGGCGGCCGGCGATCGCCCACGGTGACCGAGACGCGGCCGTTGTTGCCGATGTCGCCCTGCACGTTCGCGCGCACCTCGCCGGGATGGAACCCCGGTCGCGGCGGCAGCAAGCCGTAGCCCGGATAGCCCAGCGTCCACAGCGGCACCCAGCGCGGATTGCCGGCGCTGGTGTCACTGAGATAGTGGTTGCCGTCGGGGGTGACGCATTCGTACATCGGGCGCGCGGGCGTGGTGACGACGTAATGCGTCGCCGGCGCGGCGGTGGCGGGCGCGGGTTTCGGCGCCGACGCCGCGCGACGTACCGCCAGCGGCGCGTCCTTGGGGCGCTGCATTTCCTTCGTCTGCTGCGTCTCGCCCTTCCTGCACGGCGTATCGCGCAGGGCCAGCTCGCCCTGCGCGTTCGTGCAGCGATAGATCGTGATGTCCTGCGCGAACGTCTCCATCGCTGCAAGCATCAGCGGGAAGGCGAGGATCTTCGCGATGAACGGGGCCGGGCGCATGGGCGCATCTTGCGTCGGGCGTGGTGACGAAGGAAGCGCGACGCGCCGCCGCCGGTTGGCTGGCGTTGGCGTTTCGCTCAGGCGCGGATCTGGGCGCCGGTGCGGGCGTCGCGGATCGCGGTGGGCGAGGCGAGGCCGCCGGTTTCGCCGCCGGTGACGCCGTCCAGTCGTTCGACCACGCGCGGGTCCAGCGCGTCGCGCGTGAACGCGGGCGGCTCGCCGGCGAGGTTCGCGCTGGTCGATACCAGCGGGCCGCCGAATGTCTCGCACAGCGCGATCACGTCCGGATGCGCGCTCACGCGCACGGCGACGCCGTGGTGCGAGCCGGTGATCCAGCGCGGCACGCGCGGTGTGGTGGGGACGATCCAGGTGTTCGGCCCGGGCCAGCTGGCGAGGACGGCCTCGCGTTGCGCCTCGGTGAGCGCATCCCAGTCGAGCAGCCCGTCGAACTGCGAACGCGCGGCGGCGATCAGGATCACGCCCTTGTCGACCGGCCGCTGCTTGATGTCGAGCAGCCGCATCACGGCCGCTTCGCTGAAAGGATCGCACCCCACGCCCCAGACGGCTTCCGTCGGGTACGCGATGACACCGCCGCGGCGGAGCGCGTTGGCGGCTTCGTTCGGGCTGAGGGGCGGGGTCATGCCGCGAGGATAGCGCGTGAGGTGATGAAGCAGCCTGCGGTAAGGCTGCGGGCCTGGGTCCCGGCTTTCGCCGGGATGACGGGAAGGGAAGGCGACGGCGAAGGGTAGGAGAACGGAAAGGAGAAGGCGATTACGCCTTCGCCTTCTTCACGACCTTCTTCGCTGCCTTGGTCGCGGCCTTCTTGGCGGGCGCCTTGGCAGCCGTCTTCTTCGCCGCCTTCTTCGCGGTCTTCTTGGCCGCGGCCTTCTTCGCCGGCGCCTTCTTCGCGGCAGGCGCCTTCTTCGCGGCGGCTTCCTTCTTCACCTTGACCGCCGGTTCCTTCTTCGCGGCCTTCTTGCCGAAGCCGCGACGCACCGGCTTGCCGGTATCGGCCAGCAGCTGGGTGACTTCCTCCAGCGTCAGCGACGCCGGCTCACGGTCCTTCGGAATCTTGCCGTTGAGCTTGCCGTCGCTGATGTACGGGCCGAAGCGGCCGTTGAGCACCTGGATGTCGCTTTCGTCCCACTGCTTGATGATGCGGTTGCGCGCGATCTCTTCCTTCTGCTCGATCAGGAACACGGCACGCGCCAGGTCGATCGTGTACGGATCGTCTTCCTTGGCCAGCGAGGCGTACGTGGTGCCGCGCTTGGCGAACGGGCCGAAGCGGCCGATGCCGACGCTGACTTCATGGCCGGCGTTCTCGCCCAGCTTGCGCGGCAGCTTGAACAGCTCCAGCGCGTCTTCCAGCGTGATGGTGTGCATCGACTGGCCCGGACGCAGCGACGCGAACTCGAGCTTCTCGTCGGTGTCCTTGTCGCCGATCTGCGCGTACGGCCCGAAGCGGCCCAGACGCACGCTCACCGGCTTGCCGCTCTTGGGATCGGTACCCAGTTCGCGCGCGCCGGTGGCTTCGGAACGGTCGACCGATTCGGTCTTGTCCTCGACCAGTTCCTTGAACGGGCCCCAGAACTTCTCCATCAGCGGGACCCATTCCTCTTCGCCGCGCGAGACGGCGTCGAGTTCGTCCTCGAGCTTCGCGGTGAAGTCGTAATCGACGTAGCGGGTGAAGTGCGAGGACAGGAACTTCGACACCGCGCGGCCGACGTCGGACGGACGGAAGCTGCGGCCTTCCATTTCGACGTACTTGCGGAACAGCAGCGTCTGGATGATCGAGGCGTAGGTGGACGGACGGCCGATGCCGTATTCCTCCAGCGCCTTCACCAGCGCCGCTTCGGTATAGCGCGGCGGCGGCTGGGTGAAATGCTGATCGGCGTGGATGCGGTCCAGCGGTATGCGATCGCCGGTCTTCATTGCCGGCAGCTTGCGGCCTTCGTCCTCGTCGTCCGCGGTTTTGGTGTCCTTGCCTTCCTCGTACGCGGCGAGGAAGCCCGGGTCCACAACCGTCGTGCCCGAGGCACGGAAGGCGTGTTCGGCACCGGCGGCCAGGTCGACCGAGACGGTGTTGAGCGTGGCGGGCACCATCTGCGACGCGACGGCGCGCTTCCAGATCAGCTCGTAAAGCTTGCGCTCGTCGTCGCTGAGGTAACGGGCGACCGACGAAGGCGTGCGCAGCGCGGAGGTCGGGCGCACGGCTTCGTGCGCTTCCTGCGCGTTCTTGGACTTGTTCTGGTACGTGTTGGGCTTGTCAGGCAGCGCGCGCGTACCGTAGTCGCGGGCGATCACATCGCGGATCTCGACGATGGCGTCCTGCGACAGCGTCACCGAGTCGGTACGCATGTAGCTGATCAGGCCGACCGTGCCTTCCTCGCCGATCGCCACGCCTTCGTACAGCTTCTGCGCGACCTGCATGGTCTTGCGCGTGGTGAAGCCGAGCTTGCGCGAGGCTTCCTGCTGCAGCGTGGAGGTCGTGAACGGTGCCGCGGGGCGGCGCTTGCGTTCCTTCGATGCGACGTCGGTGACGTGCAGCGCGCCGTTGGCGGCGTTCGAAATGCGCTTGCGGGCGTCCTCGGCGGTGTCGCCATCGGTGACGGTGAACTGCTCGAACTTCTTGCCGTCCAGCTTGATCAGCTTGGCCGTGAAGGCCTGCGACGGATGCGCGCACTCGGCCTCGATGGTCCAGTACTCGCGCGCGACGAAGGCTTCGATCTCCTCTTCGCGCTCCACGATCATGCGCAGTGCCGGCGACTGTACGCGGCCGGCGGACAGGCCGCGCTGCACCTTGCGCCACAGCACCGGCGAGAGGTTGAAGCCGACCAGGTAGTCCAGCGCGCGGCGCGCCTGCTGCGCGTCCACGAGGTCGGAGGCGATCGAGCGCGGCTGCGTCATCGCTTCCTTGATCGCGCGCGGCGTGATTTCGGTGAACACCACGCGGTGCAGCGGCTTGCCTTCCAGCAGGCCGCGCTCCTTCAGGATTTCCGCGATGTGCCAGCTGATCGCTTCGCCTTCGCGATCCGGGTCGGTCGCCAGATAGAGCGTGTCGGCGGACTTGGCGGCCTTGGCGATGGCATCGACGTGCTTTTCGTTCTTGTCGATCAGGTCGTAGCGCATGGCGAAGCCGCGCTCGGGATCGACCGCGCCCTCCTTGGGCACCAGGTCGCGGACGTGACCGTAGGAGGCCAGGACGGTGAAGTCCTTGCCGAGGTATTTGTTGATCGTCTTGGCCTTGGCGGGCGACTCGACGATGAGGAGATTCTTGGCCATGGGGGCTCCGCAGGACCTTCCCGGTGCTGCGATGGGGGCGAATGGAAGCGGGAGAAGACTACGCCCGCGACGTGCGGCGCGGGCGTTCGGGGGCTTCTCTTTTTTCTATTGAGCCCATGCGTCGCCCGGCGCTGTCAAGCGCGGCGGCGTGAAGTCGCGACCGCGACCGCGCTGCGCCGGGCCTGTTCAGGTTCCCGGCGCAAGCCTTTGCCGGTCGCCTCAGCCCGCCCCGGCGGCGCGCTGGACGTACTCCTGGTAGGCCGGAATGGCGATGGCGAACACGATCCCGATGTAGGCCACGATCGCCAGGCCGCCGAGGATCAGCACCACCAGCGCGACGGTGCCCAGCCCGCGACGCTGGCGTTCCGGATGGGCGGTATAGGCCCAGCGGTCCACCACCAGCGTGCTGGCGACCATGTCGTGCAGGCCGCGCTTGCGGTCGGTGAAGGCGGCCATGATGTAGCCGATGTAGAGCGTCACGTAGCACAGCAGGTGCGAGGCCCAGCGGCCCAGCGCGCGGCCGCGGCTCATGCGGCGGCCATCGTCCTGCGTCACCTTGATGCCCACCGCCATCTTGCCCAGCGTGGCCTGCGTGGAGGAGGACTCCATGCCGACGTAGTACAGGCCGCTGATGACCGGGTAGGTGAAGTACACCATGACCATCACCAGCGCGATGCCTGCAGGCGAGGCGGAACCGCCACTGGAGAACAGGCCCGACACGCCGACTCCGAAGACGACCAGCCCGATCACCAGCACGATGTAGTAGGCGATGGTGACGACCAGCGAATCGATCATCAGCGCGGCCACGCGCTTCCAGAAGCCGGCGTAGACGATCTCGCCCGCGGCGGCCTGGTAGTCGGCGGCCTCGGTCAGGACCGCGCGCGGCGGCGCGTAGGGCGAGGCGCGGTCGACCGCATCGCCCGCGACGGCGGCCGGGGTGGCGTACACCGGCGGCGGGACGGCGGGCGCGGCCACGGCATCCAGGCCGAGCGAGTCGGAGAAGCGGTCCAGCGGCTGCCAGTCGCGCGCGCCGACATGCCATGCGAGCGTGTCGCGCTGGACGCGGCCTTCGCGGTAGGCCTCACGCACGTCATCGGCACCCATCGGCCCAACGCGTCCCTGTCCCGGCAGGTGGTAATACCAATCCGTCATGCGAGTCCCCTGAGTTGTGCAGCCCGCCCGGTGCGGGCAGCCTGTTCTTTCCGATCGATGCTTCCCGATCGATGCTTTCTGATCGATTATCGGCGACCGCGGTTCAGGTCGCTTGCGCCTTTTCCCCAAGGCGCTTTTACAGCATGACGTGACTCGATGCGGCGCTCAGTGCACCGGCTCGGGCTCGTCCTCGAACATCTGCGTTTCCATCCAGGCGTAGGCGGCTTCCGAACCCGGCTGGTTGAACAGCACCATCAGCACGACCCACTTCAGGTCGTCCAGGTCGATCTCGTCCTGATCCAGCGCCATTGCGCGGTCGAGCACCAGTTCGCGCTGGTCGGCGTCGAGCACGCCGTGCTGCTCCAGGAACAGCAGGAAACCGCGGCATTCCACGTCCAGCTTTTCCAGCTCGGGCCCGAAGTACACGCGGACGGGACCGTTCGCGCGCGGGGCACTGGCACTGGGCCGTTGCTGGGCCAGCGCATCGAGCCATTCGAAGGCTTTGTTGATCTCGGCCGGGCTGAAGCCGGCTTTGCCGAGTTCGTCGAAGAGGGGGCCGCTGCGGAGTGAATCGCGGTCGCGGACAAGGTCCGCATCGTCGGTGAAGTAATGCTCGAACAGGTACAGCAGGACGTCCAGGATGCTCTCTTTCATTTCCCTCGGCCTGCGCCGCACGCGGCGCGGTGGGCAGAACTTGCGGAAGGCCCGCAGGAAGCCTCGGGTTCCCTTAACGGGGAGCCGTCAGCGGCTGCGGAAATACCGGCCGTGTTGCGAAAAAACGCGGCCATCAAGCTCCATGAGCAGCAGCATGGAGGACACTGCCGCGGCCGTCAATCCGGTCCGCTGCACCAGCTGATCCATAGCGGTTGGGTCATGGCCGAGGGCGCGCCACAAGGTCTGGTAGTCGGGATCTGCAAGATCCGGACCACGACGGGCGTCCGCCCCGGCCGCCTGAGCGGGGTGGATGGGGGCGCCAAGCTGCCGGCGCAAGTCCTGTGCGAGTGCGGCGACCTGGGGCGTTATGGCATCGATCACGTCTTGCGCCGACCCGACCAGCGCCGCGCCATCCCGGATCAGGCGGTGGCAGCCACGTGCGAGCGGGTTGTGGATCGAGCCGGGGACGGCGAACACCTCGCGGCCGGCCTCGGCGGCGAGCCGGGCGGTGATCAGCGCGCCGGAGCGCTCGGCCGCTTCGATCACCACCGTCGCCACCGACAGTCCGGCGAGGATCCGGTTGCGGCTTGGGAAATGGAAGGCGACCGCCTGCGTGCCCGGGAGGTATTCGCTGACGATGGCGCCGTCCCGCGCGATGCGGGCGTGGAGTTCGCCATTGGCGCGCGGGTAGGGCACGTCCGGGCCAGTGCCCAGGACCGCGATCGTCCGGCCGCCCGCGTCCAGCGTGGCCGTGTGCGCAGCGGTGTCGATGCCGGCCGCCAGCCCGCTGCCGACGACCAGCCCCGAAGCGGCGAATGCGCGAGCGAAATCGCGCGCGTTGTCCCGCCCGCCGGGCGTCGGCCCGCGACTTCCGACGACGGCGATGGTTGGCTGCCACAGCAGTGCCGGGTCGCCCGCGACGAACAGCGCCAGCGGCGGGTTGGGCGATTTGCGCAGCAGAGGCGGGTAATCGTCGTGGTGCCAGCCGATGAGGTGGTGCGTCGGCGCCTTCAACCAACCCAAGCCGTCCGACGGCGCGACGGCGGATGAAAGCGCGCGGACCTGTTCCTCCGACCAGCCCGCCTCGCGCCAGGCGTCGGGCCCGGCCGCCACCGCGCGAGCTGCGCCGCCGAGGCGTTCGATCAGCGAGCAACGCGCGGCGCTGCTGCCGCCGGCGGCGATCAGCCGCAGCAGCGCACGGGTTTCGTTTTCGTCGGAGACATCGGACGGCGGCTGGCTCATGACGCCAGCGTGGCCCGCACACGACGACGGCGCCCTAGGGCGCCGTCGCGTGGTTCGATCAGGAAACTTCCCGACCTGATGTAAGCCGGCCGGTGTACCGGCGCGACGTCAGTTCGTCGCGTCCGGATGCTTCAGGCGATAGCCCAGGCGGGTCGGGCGGGTACCGTCCATCACGAGCGCGTAGCTGACCTTGTCGAAGGTGCGGAACACCATGACGTGGCTGGCGAACTCGTCGGGCAGCTTCACCTTCTCGCCGCGGGCGTGCGCATCGGGACTGCGGTCGATGCCGGCGCGGACGCGGTCGACTTCGACGCTGCCCTGGCGCCACACCGAGAACACGGTGCCGTTGTCCACGCCATCGGCGGCGCCGACGGAGAGGGCGACCACG
>Ga0209257_1003286_pt1 | contig 14099 bp, 14 predicted proteins | sample AraplaCvi_mCL_r2_FD_184277 | JGI IMG/M metagenome (GOLD analysis project Ga0209257, IMG submission 184277) | Arabidopsis root microbial communities from North Carolina, USA - plate scrape MF_Cvi_mCL_r2 (SPAdes) (version 2) | ecosystem: Host-associated > Plants > Roots > Endosphere | place: USA...
GCACGATGATCGACGCCATCGCGCACTGGGGCGAGATCGGCGCCGGGTTCGCGGCGCAAGACGGCAACGGCATCGCGCTCGCCGATGTGCATCTGCTGGCGCCGGTGCTCCGCCCGGGCAAGATTTTCGCGATCGGGCTCAACTATGCCGATCATATCGCGGAGTCGAAGATGGAGACGCCGCAGCGACAGGTCTGGTTCACCAAGGCCCAGACCTCGATCAACGGGCCTTTCGATCCGATCCTGATCGCGAGGAACACGATGACCGCCGACTATGAGGTCGAACTGGTCGCGGTGATCGGCAAGCGCGGCAAGCATATCGCGGCGGCAGACGCCGAGGACCATATCTTCGGCTATTGCGTCGGCAACGACGTTACCGAACGCATGTGGCAGCACGCGACCCCGCAATGGTCGCTCGGCAAGAGCTTCGACACGCACGCGCCGATCGGACCGTGGATCACGACCGCCGACGAAATCCCTGATCCGCACGCGCTCGATCTCCGCTGTTCCGTCAATGGCGACAAAAGGCAGGATTCGAACACGCGGCACCTCGTCTTCGACCTGTGGCAGCAGATCGAACATCTGTCGGCGGCGATGACGCTGGAGCCCGGCGACCTGATCTTCACCGGCACCCCCAGCGGCATCGGCGCCGCGATGGACCCGCGGCAGTTCCTCAAGAGCGGCGACGTCGTCCGCTGCGAGATCGACGGGCTCGGCCATATCGAAGGCACGATGGCGGCGGAGGCCTGACCGATGGTGCATGACTGCGACGTGCTGGTCGTCGGCGGTGGCCCGACCGGAGTTACGCTCGCATTGCTGCTCGCGAAACGCGGCGTACGGACAATCGTCGCCGAGAAGGATGCCGATATCTATCCCCTGCCCCGCGCGGCGCATGTCGATCACGAGATCATGCGGGTGTTTCAGGAGGTGGGGGCCGCCGACACCATTATGGCGGGCAGCCGGCGTACGACGCGCTATGACTTTCTGAACGCCGCGGGCGACGTGCTGCTGCGCTTCGACGGCGCCGACCGGATAGCCTCCGGGGGCTGGCCCGCGTCGAACATGATCCACCAGCCGTCGGTCGAGGCGGCGTTGCGGGCGCGGCTGGGCGATCCCGCCGAACTGCGCGTCGGATGGGAGATGACGGGCTTCACCGAAGCGGACGAGGGCATCGAGGCGCATTTCGCGACACCCGAAGGCAAACGGACAGTCCGCGCGCGCTATCTCGTCGGGGCCGACGGCGCGCGCAGCCCGATGCGCAAGGCGGCGGGTATCGGTTTCGACGATCTGGGGTTCGAGGAGCCGTGGCTGGTCATCGATACGCTGGTTCAGGATGCGTCACGCCTGCCCTCGGTCAATCTGCAGATCTGCGATCCCGCACGCCCGACAACCTGCGTGCTGATGGGCGAAGGACGCCATCGCTGGGAGTTCATGATCAAGCCGGGCGAAGATCCGGACGAGGTCGCCAGCGACGCATCGATCGCCCGGTTGATGGAACCCTGGAACGTCGACGGCGCGGTCCGTTTCGAACGCAAGGCGGTCTATACCTTTCGCGCGCGCGTTGCCGAACGCTGGCGTGCGGGGCGCGTGTTGCTGGCCGGGGACGCCGCGCACCAGATGCCGCCCTTTGCCGGGCAGGGTCTGTGCTCGGGAGTCCGCGATGCCGCCAATCTGGCGTGGAAGCTTGCGGCGATCCTGACCGACGGCGCGCCCGACGCGCTGCTCGACAGTTATCAACCCGAACGCGAGCCGAACCTGCGCGGCACGATCGGCCTTGCAATCATGATGGGCCGCACGGTGTGCATTGCCGATCCCGGCGCCGCCGCGGAACGCGACCGCCAGATGATCGCCGCGCACAAGGCCGGCCAAGGCCCTGCGGGACCGCCGGCCTTCCCGCCGATCAGCGACGGCCTGATCATGAAGGGCAGCCCCGGTGCCGGCAGCTATTTCGCGCAGCCCTGCGCCGGCGACGTCCGGTTCGATGACATTCTCGCGGCGGAGGCCCTGCTGCTCGATCGGGAGGGGGACGATCCGCGCCTTGAGCCTTTCCGGCCCGCACTGCGCGCCTGGCTCGATGCTCATGATGCCGAAGCCGTACTGGTCCGGCCCGACCGTTATGTGTTCGGAACCGGAGGCGCGGCCGAGTTGCGGCAGCGCTGGGACGCGCTGTTGACGGGGCGTGCCGAAGGATCGGCCTGAGCCTTCGGCACGCCCCGGCTGGCTGGGGCGGCAGGCAGAGACGAAAGTCTATAGTGCACTGATATTAAATAATTTATCCAAAGAATTTACGATTTCTACCGGTGATTTTGCGAAATAACTTCGAGCTTCAGCGACCATTTTTGAGATTTCCCGGGAAAAATCGGCGAGCTGTTTATTGCGGACCACGAGCGGAATGCCTGCAGCGTTAGCCGCGCTTCCTCGGCCATTCCGGGCGACGCGGATGGCGAACCAAGCGAACCGATACAATGGTATCGTTGCGGTTCATCGGCCTAGGCCCGCGCCCCATCGGCCCCTAGATGTCGAGTCACCGCAACGGCCGGGCGCTCGCCATATGTCTCTCCTTCGCTTGCCTCGCACTCCCACCGCACCTTTCTGCCCAAGCGAGGTGCGGGGCGACGTAGCAGTGCCGGAAAAGCTTTCATGGACGCAAAAGCTGTTCCGAACCGCAGGCCCCGGACTCCTTATCGCGGTCGGCTACGTGGACCCGGGCAATTGGGCGACCGACATAGAGGCGGGATCGCGTTACGGTTACGATCTCCTGTTTGTGGTCATCCTCTGCGGACTGGGCGCGATCCTTCTTCAGTATCTAGCGATGCGCCTTGGTTTGGCCGGTGGGCGCGATCTCGCGCAGATGGCGAGAGACAGATATAGTCCGTTTCAGTGCCGGCTTCTCTGGGTGCTGGCCGAACTTGCGATCATCGCCACTGACGTAGCCGAGGTGCTCGGAACGGCACTCGCCTTTCACCTTCTGCTGGGCATACCGCTCTGGGCGGGCGTCCTGCTCACGGGTCTCGACACGCTCATTGTCCTGGGCCTGCGAGGCCAGGGCTTCCGTCAGCTCGAAGCGATCATTCTCGGATTGATACTGACGATCGGCATCTGCTTCGCTGCGCAACTCGCAATCTCGCCGCCCGATCCGGCCGGCCTTCTTCACGGCGCGATGCCGAAGATCGATATCCTGACCGACCATCACGCGCTCTACCTTTCGATCGGCATACTCGGCGCAACCGTGATGCCGCATAACCTCTATCTCCACAGCTCGATCGTCCAGACGCGAGCCGCGGGAACGGACGAGCCCTCGGTGCGCCAGCACATCCGCTTCGCCACGATCGATATCGTCGGCGCACTGCTGCTGGCGACACTGGTCAATGCCGCGATACTCAGCCTGTCGGCTGCAACCTTTCACGCCAATGGCTTCACCGAGGTCGCGGAGATCGACGATGCCTATCGGCTCATCGAGCCGATCACCGGCGCGGCGGTTGGGGCCGTGTTATTCGGGATCGCCCTGCTCGCTGCGGGCCAAAGCGCCACATTCACCGGCACCATTGCCGGTCAGGTCATATTGGAAGGCTTTCTCGACCTTCATATCCCCTGCTGGCTGCGGCGCGTGATCACCCGGGGTCTGGCCCTGATCCCCGCGCTCGCAGGACTGTTATGGCTGGGGGATCATGCGGTGGGAAAGATGCTCGTCTTCACGCAGGTCGTCCTTTCGTTGCAGCTGCCTTTCGCGATCTTCCCGCTGATCCGCTTCACCAGCAACCACGAGATCATGGGGGCATTCGCCAGCAGCATGCCTATCAGGGTTATGGCATGGGGTCTGTTCGCCCTGATCGTGGCAGCGAACATCTGGCTTGTCATCGGATGGCTGGCCGCCGGCTCTTTCTAGCCGAGCTTCGCGTCCAATGTGATGACCGCCCGCATCAGCTTTGAGACAGGGCAGTTCAGCTCGGCCTGCCGCGCCAGCTCGAGGAACTTTGCCTCGTCGATCCCCGGCACTTCGCCCTGCAGAGTCAGGTCGGATCGCGAAATGGCGAAGCCCTGCCCGTCCTGCTCGAGCTTCACGGCGGCCTCCGTCGAAAGCATCGCCGGCGTAAAGCCGGCCGCCTGGAGCTGGAAGGCGAGCGACATGGTGAAGCAGCCCGCATGAGCGGCTGCGATCAGTTCTTCGGGGTTCGTCCCCTTGTCCCCCTCGAAGCGGGTCCGAAACGTGTAGGGCGTCGCCGCAAGCGCACCGGACTCGGTGGAGAGTTCCCCCGAACCGTCGCGACCGGTCCCACGCCAGATTGCTTTCGCGGTGCGTATCATGAGCATTCTCCTAATTGTGTTGCGGACATCAGGATGACGGCGTCGCGGCGCGTGCCGTTGCCAACGCCGTCGCCCACCAAAAGAGTTCATCGAGCATGACGCCCGCATTCTCTTCGAGATAGGGAAGGCTGGCAATCGCACGCCCGTTCTGCAGCGCGTCGAAGAAGTCGGCCCCCTGGATATGAACGCCGTTGCGGGTGGGGGCCATCTGCAGCTCGACCATGATCAGCCGGAGCTGCTCGCAGGCGCGCGCGCCGCCGACGCTGCCATAGCCGAGACACGCGCCCGGCTTTCTGGCCCATTCGGGATAGGCGTAGTCGAGCGCGTTCTTGAGCACCCCGGCAATGCTGTGATTATACTCGGCGGTCACGAAGATATAGCCGTCGAAGCTTGCGACCTTCCGCTGCCATCGCTGTGCCACTTCGTTTTCCGACGGGACATAGGCATTCGACGCGGGCTCGTCGAAGAAGGGCATCGGGTAATCGCGCAGGTCGACGAGCTCGACCTCCATATCGCCGCGCGCGGCGGCCAGGTCACAAATCCAATTCGCAGGCTTGTCGGCGAAGCGGTTCGCGCGTGTTGTGCTCATGATGACGGCGATGCGCGGAATTCCCATGATGCGCTCCTCTCGGGCAATCAGCTGAACCGGAAATCGGAAAGGTCGATCGACACCATCAGCGGGTCGGACCGGACGCTGAGGTCGTCGTTGCGCTGGTAGGCACGGCGCCGGGTCGGAAGTTTCAAGCCGTCGACTTCGACATAGTCGGCGACGAGATGGGCGCCCGCGAAGGCGCCGGCGACATCGACATGATAGTCGTGACGGCGGAGCAGACCATCGGGACCGAAATAAAAGTCCTGCGCGCGGCTGTGCGTCGCGATCCGGTCGGGGTACGTCGCCCGCAGACCGCGCCAAGTTTCGCCATCGACCTCCATCGCCGCAATATCCTCGATCGTGAAATCGGGTTCGGCGAGCAGAAAGGGCGTGTTGAAATAGGTCCAGAGGGCATAGCCGTTGAAGTAGGCGCGATGGAGCGGATCCCACGGCGTCGTCATGTCGTGACCCTCGAACGCCGCCCGCGGATCGAAGCGCTCGGCAATGACCGTTCCGCTGCGGTCCTCGATCGCAATGCGATCGGGGGTGAAGACCGAAATCCAGTCGGGATTGCCATAGGGGTCGAGCGTCGCCCGTTCGCGGCGCAGTTCGACGGTGCTGCGCCGGGGATCCGAATCCTGGACGATATCCTTCATCGCCCAGAATTCGCCGCCTGTGACGATGGTCGCCGAAAGGGTGGCGAATTGCCGCCAGCGGTCGAGCCCTCCATGGGCTTCGAGCGCTTCGGCGAGCAGAGGATGCATCGTCATTTCCCTGCCTCCTCCGCGGCGTTGGCCGCACCGGTATATTTGGCGAGATGCGTCTCGACGTCGGGGTTGGTCTGCAGCCCCGCCTTCATCAGTGCCCCGATCAGCCGCTGCGCCGCGGGGCGCTGCACCGACGCGATGAAGGCGGCCCACTCGGCGCCGATCGCATCGTCGGGCGGCAGGCTCGCTTGGTTGACCAATGCCTTGATCTCGCCGATCGACTGCTTGTCGAAGGACGCGATCCGGCGCGCCAGCGCGTCGACGAACCCGTCGAGTTCGGCGTCGGGCAGTGCGCGGTTGACGTAGCCGTAGCGTTCGGCGAGCTCGCCGTTGATATCATTGCCGCCGAGCAGGATTTCGAGCGCGCGGCCGCGCCCGACGAGCCGCGGCAGACGGGCCATCGGGCCGCCGCCGGGAACGAAGCCCGCACCGATCTCGAACTGCGACAGCACAGCCTTTTCCCGGCTGGCGAACCGCATGTCGCTTGCAAGCGACAGCTCGCTGCCAACTCCGGTCGCGCGGCCGCGGATCGACACGATCGATACCACCGGCGCCTTGCTGAGCCGCACGAGCATGTCGGGCAGCGGCGGCAGGCCGGTCGGCCCGGGCGCCATGCTGGTCGTCTGTTCGAGCGGCGGCACGAAATCATAATGGGTGAGGAAAAAGCCGGGGACCGCGCTGTCGAAGACCACAACCTTGAGGTCGGGATCATTCTCGATCGCGGTCACGACGCGGTCGAGCTGCGGCATCGAGTCCGGGCCGTAGATATTGAATGGCGGATTGTCGATCGTGACCCGCCAATAGGCGGGCGTCACCTTGGTGATCCGAAACTGTTCGCGAGCAACCTGCGCTGCGGGACCGTCTCCGGACTTTGCCTCGGCGGCACCCGCGATCGTCGTCGCGGCCAATGCAAGGGCCGCAGACACTTTCCATGCAATCTTCATAATCTGTCCTTCCGAACTGGTGGTTCGGATCGACAGATGGGCGCCGCCGACACGGCTCCTATTGGACCTTGGTATCGACGGACGCCCTTCAATCGCCGGTCGATACCAAGGTCTATAAATACCATCGGACAATGGCCGACGACGGTCCCCGCACCACATCGAGAGCGATCGCAATGCCGATCGGTGGACAAAGGGCGTGTTCGTGGCATTTTCCGGCAGACAGGCAATCGCTCCGTTTTTGATCGCATCGTCGATCATCGCTGCGCCGGCGCGGGCCCGGGAACGCGGAGACGAGGCGCCGCCGCCTCCCGCTATGGCGGGCGATCTGCCGGGGCTTCGCCCCCGCCTCGCCGATGCCGGGATCGGTCTTTCCGGACATTATGTGGCGGAGGTTGCCGGCAACTTCCGTGGCGGCGCCCGGCGCGACGTCACCGAAACCGGCGAATTCGGCGTCGGTCTCCAGTTCGACATGGAGCGGATCGCCGGAACCGACGGCATTTTTCAGGCAACCATCACCTATCGGCACGGGCCCCAGCTCGACGCAAAGGCGGGGCTCGGCACGCTGCAGGAAGTACAGGAAATTTACGGTCGCGGCCGGACCTGGCGGTTGACCCAATTCTGGTATGAACAGCGCTTCGCCAATGGCGCCATAGCCGTAAAGGCGGGACGCACCGCACCCAGCGAAGATTTTTCAGCCTTTTCCTGCACCTTCCAGAATCTCAGCTTCTGCGGATCGCAGCCGGGCAACGTGGTCACCGATTACTGGTACAACTGGCCCGTCAGCCAATGGGGCCTGAGGGTGCGCGCCGCACACCGGGACGCTTACGCCCAGATCGGCGTTTATGAGGTGAACCCCCGCAACCTCGAGCCAAGCTTCACGATCGGACGCTTCAAGGGTGCGACAGGTGTGCTTGTCCCGGTCGAACTGGGGCTGACGCGCGGCGCGGAGGATGGCGGCCGGGTGGGCAGCTATAAGGTCGGCGGCTGGATCAGCACGGCCGACGCCCCCGACCTGCTCCTCGACGCCGGGCATGGGCCGAGGGTGCTGACCGGCGAGGCTCCTTTGCAACGCGGTTCCGCCTATGGCGCCTGGATCGCCATCGAACAGCAGATCAGCGGCCGTTCGGCGCGGCGAGAAAGTCTCTCCGGCGTCAGCCTCTTTCTCAATGCCCTCGTCGCCGACGGGCGTACGTCCCGCATCGACAACCAGATCGTCGGCGGCCTGTTCGTCCGGGATCTCGTGCCCGGCATCGCCGGCGACATGCTCGGTTTCGGGGGCGCGCGTACCCACGTCAACGACCGGTTCGAGCAATCGGCACGCCTCGCGGGCGGCAAGCCGCTCGGCGCCGAATATGCGTTCGAGCTTTTTTTCGGATTCAAGCCCGCGAGCTGGCTCGACCTCCGCCCCAATGTTCAGTGGATCCACCACCCTGGCGGCCGGCGGGACGTGCGAGCGGTCGGCGTCGCAGGGTTGAAAGCGGTGCTCCACCTCTAGTTTTACAATGAAGGAGAAGAAACATGTCTATTTTCCATAACCTGCTCGGAAGACGTAATTTCCTGACCTCGGCTGCCGTCGGATCGAGCCTGATCATGCCGGTCTGGGCTCAGGCGAGCGAAGCGGTCGACGAGGCGTTGTCGGGCGGTCCGGGATCGGGCGGCGTGGGCATCCGGCCGTTCAGGTACCGCGCGACCGAAGCCGCGATCGCCGACCTCAAGCAGCGCATCGCGGCGGCCAAATGGCCAAGCCCGGAGCTTGTTCCCGATGCCTCGCAAGGCGTGAAACTCGCCACGATGCGGAAGCTCGCGGCCTATTGGGAAAAGGATCATGACTGGCGCAAGGCCGAGGCGAAGCTCAACGCCCACCCGCAGTTCATCACCAACATCGACGGCGTCGACATTCATTTCATCCACGTCCGTTCGAAACATCCGAACGCACTGCCCGTCATTATCACCCATGGCTGGCCGGGATCGATCATCGAACAGTCGAAGGTGATTGCGCCGCTGACCGAGCCGACCGCGTTCGGCGGTACTGCGGCGGATGCCTTCGATGTCGTCATCCCCTCGCTGCCCGGCCACGGTTTTTCGGGCAAGCCGACCGAGCTCGGCTGGGATCCGATCCGCATCGCCAGGGCGTGGATCGTCCTGATGAAGCGGCTCGGCTATAATCGCTATGTCGCGCAAGGCGGCGACTGGGGCAATGCGGTCACCGAGCAGATGGCGCTGATCGCGCCGCCCGAACTCATCGGCGTTCACACGAACATGCCCGCCACTGTCCCCGACGATATCGCCAAGTCCCTTGCGGCGGGCGGTGCTGCCCCGGCCGGTCTCTCCGCCGACGAGCAATATGCCTATGACCAGCTCGACACCTTCTACAAGCACGGCCTCGGCTATGCGCAGGAAATGTCGGGCCGGCCGCAGACGCTCTACGCGCTCGAGGATAGCCCCATCGGCCTCGCCGCATGGATGCTCGATCATGACGCGCGCAGCCAGGATCTGATCGCGCGCATTTTCGACGGCGCGAGCGAGGGCCTGACCCGCGACGACATTCTCGACAATGTCACCCTCTACTGGCTGACCGGTACCGCCGTGTCGTCGGCGCGGCTCTACTGGGAAAGCAAGCTCGCCTTCTTTGCGCCCAAGGGCGTGAAAATCCCGATGGGGGTCAGCGCCTTTCCCGACGAAATCTATACGGCGCCGAAGAGCTGGGCCGAAAAGGCCTATCCCAAGCTCGTTCACTATAACCGCTTGCCCAAGGGCGGCCATTTCGCGGCGTGGGAACAGCCGGCAGCGTTCACGTCGGAGCTGCGCGCGACCTTCAAGTCGCTTCGGTGAAAAGATCGGGGAGGGACCGGATCACCGGCCCCTCCCTCACCGAACCTCAGGGACGGGGGTTGGCGTCCCCGAGGCGGCGATCGAGGAAATCGAGTGTGAGGCCGGCGACTTCGTCGGCCTTTTCGTCGAGCGCGAAATGCCCCGCATCGAGCAGATGGATTTCGGCACCGGGAACATCGCGCGCATAGGCCTCGGCGCCCGGGACGATGAACGACGGATCGTAACGCCCCCACATCACAAGCAAGGGCGGACGATGCTGGCGCAGCCACGCCTGCCAAGCGGGATAAGCCGCGACATTGGTGCGATAGTCATACAGCAGATCGGCCTGGATCTGCCGCTGCCCGGGACGCGAGAGGAACGCATATTCGTCGGTCCAGCTATCGGGATCGTAATTTTCGGGGTTCGGACTGAGCCCGATATGCCGCTGCCGCGCGCCCTCGAGCGAGGTGAATTTGTCGACCTGCTCCTCATGCCCGGCGCGATCGGCCCAATAGTCGGCGATCGCCGCCCATTTGGCGCCGAGCCCTTCGGCATAGGCATTCGCGTTCTGGACGATGATCGCCTGCACCTTGCCCGGGTTCTTCATCGCGATGCGGAAGCCGACGGGGCCGCCATAATCCTGCAGGAACAGCGTGTAGCGGTCGATCTTGAGTGCCTCAAGGAAGCCGTCAGTCGTCTCGGCTAGATGATCGAAGCTATAGGCATATCGATCCGGCGGCGGGGCGTCGCTGTGACCGAAGCCCGGATAGTCGGGCGCGATCAGGCGATAGTGGCCCGACAACCGGCGAAGCAGCGGTTCGTACATCCGGGACGAGGATGGATAGCCGTGAAGAAGCACGACAACCGGCGCGTCCTTCGGTCCGGCCTCGCGATAGAAGATGCCCGTGCCGTCGACCTCGACGCGCTGGTAGGTCACCGGCGATGACGCGAGCGCCGCCGCCGCGAGCAAGGCTGCCGCGCTCACGCGGCCACCTCCGTCGACGCGATCGCATCGAGCAATTCGGCGGTGGTCAGTATCGCATGCGCGTAGGTCGGCCCGTTGAGCTCATGCGCCGCGTGCATCATGTCCTTCGAATAGGCGGCGGTCGCATCGCGGACGAGCGTGACATGATAGCCGATCTCCATGGCGTAGCGCCCTGTGGATTCGACGCACGTGTTGGCGAGAAGGCCGACAAGGATCACGTGCGTGATCCCGTGCTGGCGGAGCTGCTGGTCGAGATCGGTATTGGCGAACCCGCTCTGTCCCCAATGTTCCTTGGCGACGACGTCGCCCGGTTGCGGGACAAAATCGGGGTGCCATTCGCCGCCCCATTCGCCCTTGGCGAAGCTGTGACGACTCATGATCCCGATCTGCGTCGGATTGGGATGATCCCAATCCTCATAGTCGCCGGGTTCCCAGCGTCGGTGCGGCGCAATGAAAACCTGGATCTCGGCCTTGCGGATCGCCTTCACGATCGCGCGCAGATTGTCGAGCAGCCCGATCTCCTCGGCGATCGGCCCGACGCGCGGCCAGGCCTTTCCGCCTTCGGAGAGGAAATCATTGTAGGGATCGATGAAGAGCAGCGCGGTCGATGCCCTCCGATATATCGGCAATGCCATGGTCCTTCTCCCTCAGCCGCGCAGCGCGAAGCGTTCGATGCTTTCGGCAAAGAGCGGCGTTTCGCCGGCATTGTGCGCGAGTGACATCGGCTTGCGCTGCGCGGCGAAGACATCGAACGGGATGCCCTGACGGTCGAGGTAGGTGAGGAATTCCTCGGTCGCATGGGTGACCACATGGTTGGTGAATTCGCAGCGCCCGTCGCCGAGTTCCTTGACGCTCAGTTCCCAGCGAACGTGGATCGTCGTGCGCCCCGCGGCCGGGAAGATATCCGACACCGAATCGAGGATCAGATGATCCTTGTCGGCCAGCACCTCGACATAATGCTGCACCATCAGCGTGCCGCCGATGATCTCGACATTGATCGACATGCGCTTGCCGTCGGGCGCGGTCGTGAAGCCCGCCGCGACATGCGCCGGCGAGCAGCCCTGATATTCATGCTCGGGCAGCGAAAACGCCCATTCGGGAAGGTCGATCCTGTCGATCGATGCATTGATGATCGCGGTGTAGCTCGATTCGACGATTTGGGGCGTTTCCATGTCCAATGTCCTTTGAAGGAGGGGAGCGGCATCGTCCGCCCGCTTTCCAGCCGGCAGGGACGAGCCTCCACGCGAGATAGGAAGGATCCCGAAAGCGGGTATTGGACTTTGGTGTCGCAGCCCGCGGCCTCGCAGAGCGCGCGCAAATCCTACCGATACGATGGTGTCCCCAACACAAACGTATAATCGATTCCGCCGTCATGCAGGGCGATACAGGAGCGGTCGAACGGCCGGGTAACCGAAACGCCGATCGAAGCGAATTCCCGGTGCGACGCCCGCAAGCCGTACCGGGCCGAGGACGCGGACGGACTTCTCTCCCTCCCCCGCCCAGTCCGTCCGCGTCCCACACCGGCCGATCGGCCCGACCGAAGGGGTATAGAGTTATGCAGCTTCCCGCTCTCGAACATGGCCTGTCGGATCGCCGGCAATTCCTCGGAATCACGGGGGTCGCCGTCGCGGCGCAGCTGGGCCTCGGTCTCGCCACCGCCGGCGCCTTCCCGCAACCCGCAAGCGCACTGACCGCCCCCGCAAGCGGCGGTTTCCCGCCGCTCAAATCCGTCGACGCGGGGCTGCTCAATATTTCCTACGTCGACATAGGGCCTGCCAAAGGTCCGGTCGCGATCCTGCTGCACGGCTGGCCCTATGACATTCACAGCTTTACCGAGGTCGCGCCCCTGCTCGTCGCAAAAGGCTATCGCGTCCTGATCCCCTATCTGCGCGGCTACGGCCCGACGCGCTTTCTCGCCGCGGACAGCCTGCGCAACGGACAGCCGGCGGCGCTGGCGCAGGATCTGGTCGACTTCATGGACGCGCTCGGCGTCAAGCGCGCGATCCTCGCAGGGTTCGACTGGGGTGCGCGTACCGCCGACATCGTCGCCGCGATCTGGCCCGAACGCGCGACCGGGCTCGTATCGGTCAGCGGCTATCTGGTCGCCGGGCAGGAAGCGGGCAAGGCACCGCTGCCGCCCGAGGCCGAGCTGCAATGGTGGTATCAATTCTATTTCGCGACCGACCGCGGCCGCGCCGGCTACGAGAAGAATTGCAAGGATTTCAACCGGCTGATCTGGAAGCTTGCCTCGCCGAAGTGGAATTTCGACGAAGCAACCTATGCGCAGAGCGCCGCGTCGTTCGACAATCCCGATCATGTCGATATCGTGATCCACAATTACCGCTGGCGGCTGGGGCTTGCCGAGGGCGAGACGCGCTACGCCGATCTCGACCGGCAGATCGCGGCCGCACCGACGATCGGCGTCCCGACGATCACGATGGAAGGCGACGCCAATGGCGCACCGCATCCGCCGCCCGCCGCCTATCGCGCCAAGTTCACCGGCCGTTACGAGCACCGCGATATCGGCGGCGGCATCGGTCACAATTTGCCGCAGGAAGCGCCGCAGGCGTTCGCCCAGGCCGTGCTGGATGTGGCCCATGTTTGAGACACGCGCGCGCGATTCCGCACAATCGGCATCGGGCTTCGACCTCTCGCCGCCGACGCGCGAGCAGCGAGCAGCGCTCGCAACCGATCTCAGCGACGAGGAACGCGGGCTGCTGCTGGAGCATGCCGAAGAGGCACCCTTCTGCGGCCTGTTCCTCCATGAAAAGCGCGAGGGCAGCTATTGCTGCCGGCTGTGCGGACTGCCTCTGTTCAAGGCAGGCGCCAAATATGAAAGCGGCACCGGCTGGCCGAGTTTCACGACGCCGTTCGATCCGCATCACCTCCGCCGCGAGCGCGACACGCGCTATGGCATGGTCCGCACCGAAATCGTCTGCGGCCGCTGCGGCGCGCATCAGGGGCATGTCTTTAACGACGGCCCGCCGCCAAGCGGCGAACGCTACTGCATCAACAGCGGCTCGCTTGAGTTCGTACCGACGGGCGAAGCGCTTCCCGACAAGCTCGGTCGCGGGGCGCCGGAAGGCGCGCCTTGGCGCGCCTGATCCCGTTCACCCTATCTCGAAGACACTATAGACCGGCCCCTCGGGCAGCCGGTGTCCGATGGCAACCGCGAGGATCCGGTTGAGCCAGTCGTAGCGCGGATCGGCGGTCGCAAAACGCGGTGCGGTGCGGAAATAATATTCGCGCGGATCGACCGGCTCCCCGCGGCCGAGCCGCGCGATCACCTCGGCCGGACCGGTGCGGATGCCCGAATAGTCCATCGCGATCCCGGCGCCGTCGTCGGTACGGAGCACGACGCGCGCATCGAGCAGCACGGCGCCGTCTGCGCGTGCGATCTGCCAATCCGCTCCACCCGTCAGGACCTCACCCGACAGACGCTCGCCCGCAAAACGCCCCGCCGTCATCTCACCGACACGCCGGTCGATGCCGGCCGGGCCGCCGATCATATGGATATGGCTGACACCGACCTTCATCACGAACAGCGGGCGAACCTCGAGGTCGCCGAGCAGGGCGAAGGCTTCTGCAAAATCATCCATGTCTGTTCTCCTGTGCGGCGGACAGTTCAGCAGCGAGCAACGCCACCAGATCGGCGGCGGGCATGGGCCGCGCGAACGGCGCGCCCTCCCCCGCCCA
>Ga0209257_1003290_pt1 | contig 14081 bp, 12 predicted proteins | sample AraplaCvi_mCL_r2_FD_184277 | JGI IMG/M metagenome (GOLD analysis project Ga0209257, IMG submission 184277) | Arabidopsis root microbial communities from North Carolina, USA - plate scrape MF_Cvi_mCL_r2 (SPAdes) (version 2) | ecosystem: Host-associated > Plants > Roots > Endosphere | place: USA...
GCAAGGAGCGCAACTGCCTCACCCCGTCGGTCCGCGACGACATTCTCGACATGTGCCAGAAGACGGTGCGCATCGAGGACGCGTTCATCGACCTCGTCTTCGAGATGGGCCCGGTCAACGGCATGACCCCCAAGGAGATCAAGAAGTATGTCCGCTACATCGCGGACTGGCGCCTGGGCCAGCTCGGCCTCAAGCCGATCTACATGGTCGAGGAGCACCCGCTCCCCTGGCTCGCCCCGCTGCTTAACGGCGTCGAGCACGCCAACTTCTTCGAGACCCGCGCGACCGAATATTCGAAGGCGGCGACCCGCGGCAACTGGGGCGAGGTGTGGGACTCGTTCGACAAGCGCCAGAAGGCCAAGGCCACGCCGGTCGCCAACGAGGACGGCGCCGAGGGTGGACCGGACATGTTCTCCGGGTCGGGGATTGCGGCGGAGTAAGGTTGATTGCTTAGGTCTTTAACTCTTGAGAATTTTCGGGGCTTCTCTGAGCATCGTATTGAGTTTGGGCCGGAGACCATTCTCATCGGCCAGAACAATGCCGGTAAGACCACGGCAATAGAAGCGCTGCGGGTCCTGTCTGTGTGTCAGGCCCGCGCGCTAACGACCTCGTTCTCAGCTTGTCCGCCTTGGCTAGATGGGTTCTGCCAAGGGGCGGGTTTCCGACCCTCCTTGGAAACAATCGATTTCGATTTCGCAAACGTCCAGCATGCATACGAGACGAACAGGCCTGCCATTATCAGAGCGAAGCTCAATAACAATAGCGAGGTGCACATCTATATTGGCACCGGCCCGGAAGAAGTATTCTGTCAGCTGCGGATAAGCTCAAAGAAGATAGCGCATTCTCGCGCTGAAATGGGTGGTAGATCTTTTGGTAGTACAAAAGTCATGCCCCCGGTTGGGTCGTTATTGCCCAGAGAGAAGCTGATAGCTAAAGATAGATTGAATAGGTATTTAGATGGATACCTATCTTATAGGCATTTTAGAAATCAACTTTGGGAGCGTCCAGCAGAATATAGGCTATTTAGGCAGCTTCTTGAGGATACTTGGCATAACCTGAAAATACAGCAATTCGAAAATGATCATGGAAAAGATCGCAATGAATATTCCTTGATTGTAAGGGAAGGGCGATTTTCTTCAGAAATATCTTGGCACGGCCACGGGCTCCAGGCTTGGATGCAAACGATGTGGTTCCTGGCGCGGGTGGCTAGAGACGCGACAATAGTTCTGGATGAGCCCGATGTGTATCTGCATGCTGATCTGCAGCGTAAACTCATCAAAGTTATTGAAGGTCTAAATTTTAGACAATCGATAATCGCGACACATTCATCAGAGATTATTGGTGATGTTCCATTTCAAAACGTGACAGTTATCCAAAAGAGCGATCGTGTATCAAAACCTGCTGTAAATGCAGGGCAAATCCAAGATGCATTGCGAGGGATGGGAAGCCTTCATAGTATACAGCTTTCCAAAGTTGCTCAAAGGGGGCTTATACTCTTCGTCGAGGGAGACGATAAGGCCTACTTAAGTGATGTAGCCTACAAGCTAGGCAGTAGAATATTTGATCAATTCTCCGATATTGCGGTGCAGGAAATCAAGGGTAAAGGTAACTGGAACTATGCCCTAGGCGCCGCAAAGGCCCTTCGTGAGGCGTCCGGCGGTGATATTGTAACGGCGCTAATTTTAGACAGTGATTTCATGCTCGATGATGAGCGTAATCACTTTTATAAAAAGGCTGCTCAGGAAGGGCTAATTTTAAAAATATGGGACAGAAAGGAAATAGAGAGCTACTTTATATGCCCTAAAGTCATTTCGAGGTACATTAATCAGCGCTCGGATGTTAAGGCGGATATTTCGGATATAGAAATAATTATCTCAGAAACAGAGTTGGCCATTAAGCAAGATGTTATATTGTCATTTGCTGATGTTATTCAAAAGGCTGTCACTCCCAGGATAGAGCCCAAGACTGCCTTTAAAAGGGCGGAGGAAGAGGTTGGTTTGCGCCTTTCCCGCGGGGCGACGGTAGCTAGTCTAGCTTCTGGAAAAGACTTCATTGGAGCGATGTCCTCTAGGTGCCATAAAATTTACGGCGTGAGCTTTACAGCTTTAGGTTTATGCAAAGAGATGAAGCTATCTGAGTTCCCCGATGAAGTAAGAGAAGTGGTTTCTAGGATATGCAGGCCTGGCCCACTTAGTGTGAACGTGTTTTCCCATTCCGTGCCGGCGAAGCATGAGGTTGGATGCAACTGAGTTCGCTCCACCGTGTCCCCCACGGCAACACCCCGCCCCCAGATCCCATGCCGCAATGCAACCACCCGGACTCTTCGTGCATTGACCCCATGCCCCGCCGCCGGCGTCGAGGTCGGCCCGAAGGATATCGGCCTGGGCGGCCTCACCGGCAATAGCGGCGTGCGCCTGCGCATGGAGATCAACACCTTCGGCGCGGCCAAGAGCTTCCGTCCGATGGCCGGCCTGATCGCGCATTTCTAAGCCTTGGAAAGGCGGTGCGGCCCGGTCGCGCCGCCTTTCATGGCCAGAACGCGCTTTCCGTCCGTCATCCCCGCCTTCGCGGAGATGACGATCCGTTGGCGGTAAATTCCGCTGTCCTACACGAACCGATATGGTTACGTGATTCGACTCGCTTCCAACCAGAAGGAGTCGATGCCATGGAACACCAGCCGATCCAGCCCGCAGCGGAGCCCGATCCGCTCGCCAATTACACCCCTGTCGTGCTTCGTGCCCGCCACAATGGCTGGACCGCCGATCGCCAGCGCGCCTTCCTCACCGCATTGTCCGAGACCGGCAGCATCTCCGATGCCTGCAAGGTCGCCGGTGTCTCACCGCGCTCGGCCTATCGCTTGCGGGCGCGGCCCGATGCGCTGTCCTTCGCCGATGCCTGGGACGAGGCGCTGCTCGTGTCGGTGAGCCGACTGGCCAGCCTCGCTTTCGAGCGGGCGACGCGCGGCGCGATACGCGAATTGTGGAAGGACGGCGTGCTGATCGCCGAAAGCCGCCAGCCTTCGGACAAGCTGCTGATGTTTCTGCTCACCCATCTGCGCGCCGAATGGTTCAAGCCCAAGACGGCGATGTCGAGCTCGCCCGCCGCCGGCGCCGAACGCCGCTATGCCAAGGCGGTCGCGAACCTGACGGACAGCGACGAGCCCGCCGATCCGCTGCTGCTGCGCGATTACGAGCCCCAGCCGCCGCAGGAGCCGATCGACCCGATCGACGACATGGACGAGGACTGGTGAGCCTCGCGCGCGTGGATGTTGCGACTTTTGTGACTTTCCGCGGGGATTCGCGCCGATATGGGCGTGATCCGGCGCGCGCGGTTGCCCGGTAACCTCAGGCCCGCTTGCGTGCCGGAGCCTCGCCATGATTGCAGCCAAGGCCTTCGCCTTCGCAGATCAGCCGGTCATAGCCGCTGCCGGGGCAGATGGCGTGGGCGGTCAGGATCGCCGGGGTCAGCGCCTCGAGGCCCGATCCACGCCGGTCGAGCAGGCGACGGACGGGACGGCGCGAGCCGGTCCAGGCCTGGTGACCGGCCTTGGGCGCCGGTGGCGGGGTGACCAGCAGGCCGACCGGGCGATAGTCGCCCATCGCCAGCCTGGGGAACACGCCCTTGGCGATCCGGCGCGCCCAGCCCGGCGTGGCGGGGCTCAGCGGCAGGTGCGGGACGACGTCGCCCGGCATCTCGTAGCGCAGGCACGCGATGCGGGTGCGTTCATAGCTCGCGGCGAAATCGGCATTGCCGGCGCGCGCCGCGGCGATGGTCGCCACGCTCACCGGCAGGTCGGCCCATTCGCTGGCCTGGGCCGCGCGCAATGCGGCCAGGTTGGCGAGCGCGCCGCCCTTGGAGTGGCCGGTCAGGAACAGGTGCCGGCGCGCCTTGCGGTCGAGCAGGCTCTGGTCGAGCATCGCCTGGATCGCGGTGCGCACGCCGGGGCCGGATCCGGCGTCGCTCCACAGCCGGCGCATCGATTCGGCGAAGCCGAAATGCACGCCGCCACCATAATGCGAATCCTCGACGCACAGCGAGAAGGCGTCGTTCAGCCAGTCGAGCACGACGTCCCAGCCGTCATGCGCGTCGCCGAAGAAAGGGGGAAGCGAACCGCGGAATGCCACCACCACGCCCTCGGGCGTGCGGCCGACCAGCGCCTGGTCGATCTGGCGGTTGCCGATTGCGGTCTCGCGGCGCACGACGAACGGCGCCTCGATCCAGCCGACATTGCGGCCATGGACCTGCATCCCCGGCTGATAGGCCTGGCTGGACGCGTAGAGCAGGCGGCGTTTCATGCAGTCGTGCATCGGTATACTCCCCGGGACCCTATGCCTGTGCGCCCGATCGTGGTGAATGCACAATTAAGGTTAACACCGGAAAGTAGAGTCGCGCAGCCGGGCCGGGGCCGCGCCGAAGCGTTGCGGGGCGCCCGGATTGGGGGCGCCCCGCCGGGCTCAATGCTTGTCGTCGGGCTTGCGATAGGCGTCGTGGCACGCCTTGCAGGCCTTGCCCACTTCGCCGAACTGGGCGGCGAGGCCGGGCTTGTCGCCGGCCTTGGCGAGGTCGGCCAGCTTGGCCGCGGCGGCGGCATAGTCGGCGGCGCGCGCCTCGAAATTGGCGCGGTCGCTCCAGATCGCGGGCAGCGCTTCCGAGGTGGGGGAGGTGCTGCCGGCGGGGAACATGCCGGGGATCGCCTTGGCCCAGTTGGCGAGCGCGCGGGCGGCGAAGCCGACCGTCTTGGGATCGTCGCCCCGGTCGATCGCGCCCTTGATCTGGCCGAACAGCGCGGCGGACATCAGGAAGGCGGCCTTGCGGCCGGCGATGATGTCGGCATTGGCGTCGGCCGCGGCGGGGCGGGCGGCTATAGCGTGGCTGCCCGGGGCAGTCGCCGCGACGGATACGAACAGCGCCGCAGCGGCGCCGAGTGCAAGCGTGGTAGTGCGCATCGATGGCTCCCTTGGTCGGAGGCGCGCAGGCTAGGCCGGGCGGCGCCCGCCCGCAACGGGAACGGAAGCGTATCCATAATGGAGGAGCTTCTGTCCGAAACGGAGCGCGAATCGCCTATCGTCGCGGCGTGGCAGAAGGCGAGGCTCCTCGGGTCGAACAGGCATGCGAACGTTGTGGCGGGGTTGCCGTCACCCGCGACGCCTGGGCCGAATGGGACGTCAGTTCCCAGGCCTGGGTGCTCAGCGAAACGTTCGATTTCGCCTTCTGCCACCAATGCCACCGCGAGACGCGGCTGGTGGCACGGGGAGTGGGGCCGGGGCGCTGACCTCTCCCGCGCCGGCTTCGCTCCCCGCTGGACCCTGGGTGAGGGCGGGTGTCAGTCGGCCACGCCGAGCTGCCACAGCATGAAGGCCATCTCGTCGGCGGATTCCTTCAGGCTCTCCCACCGGCCGGACTTGCCGCCATGGCCGGCGCCCATGTTGGTCTTGAGGACCAGGACATTGTCGTCGGTCTTGGTCGCCCGGAGCTTCGCCGCCCATTTGGCCGGCTCCCAGTATGTCACCCGCGGGTCGTTGAGCCCGCCCGAGATGAACAGCGGCGGATATGCCTGTGCGGCGACATTGTCGTACGGGCTGTACGAGCGGATCAGTGCGAAGGCGTCGGCATCCTCGATGGGGTTGCCCCATTCGGGCCATTCGCCCGGGGTCAGCGGCAGGCTCTCGTCGAGCATGGTGTTGAGCACGTCGACGAACGGCACGTCCGCCACGACCACGCCCCACAAGTCCGGGTCGGAGTTCACCACCGCGCCCATCAGCTCGCCGCCGGCCGAGCGCCCGGCGATGGCGATGCCGCCCTTGTGGGTGAAGCCCTTGTCGATCAGGCCCTTGGCCACGTCGACAAAGTCGTTGAACGTGTTGGTCCGCTTCTCGAGCTTGCCGTCGAGATACCATTGCTGGCCCAGATCGTCGCCGCCGCGGATATGGGCGATGGCGAAGGCGACGCCGCGGTCGAGGAAGGAGATGCGGCTGGTCGAGAAGCCCGGCGGGATGGCATAGCCATAGGCGCCGTACGCATAGAGATAGAGCTTGCCGCTGCCGTCCCGCGGGAAGTCCTTGGGATAGACGATCGAGACCGGCACTTCGGTGCCGTCACGGGCGGCGATCTTCAGCCGTTCGGTGCGGTACTTGCTCCCGTCATAGCCCGACGGGATCTCCTGCACCTTCAGCGTCTCGAGTGCGCCGGTGGCGACGGTGTAGTCGTAGACGGTGCCCGGCGTGACCATCGATTCATAGCTCAGGCGGAGCGTGTCGACGGCATATTCGGGATTGTCGCCCAGGCCCGCGACATAGCTCGCCTCGGGGAATTTGAGGCGGACCGGGGCGATGGCGGGGTCGTAGCGGTGGAGCTCGATCTGATCGAGCCCGTCCTCGCGGCCCTCGACGATGAAGAAGTCGGCGAAGCAGGCGACGCCGGTCATGTAGAAATGCGCCGAAGGCCCGATCCGCTCGGCCCAATCGCCAGGATTGGCAAGCGAGGCGGTGACCAGGCGGAACTGCGGGTCGGTGTCGTTGGTGTGGATGAACAGCGTGTCGCCGTGCAGGTCGACATCATATTCGCGGCCCCGCTTGCGTGGGCTGACCAGGATCGGCGCGGCGAGCGGATCATGGGCCGGGTAAAGGCGGATCTCGCTGGTCTCGTGGTCGCTGGTGGTGAGCGCGATCCACTTGCGGTCGCTGGTCAGCTCGGCGCCGACCGAGAAGCCGAGCTCCTCCTCGAAATAGATCGTCACGTCCTCGGCCGGATCGGTGCCCAGCCGGTGGAGCTTGATCGTCCGCGTCCGCCAGTTCTCGTCGGTCACGCCGTAGAGGATCGCATCGCCGCCGCTGGTGAAGACAATGTTGCCGATCGTGCCTTCGATCGAGACGTCGCCCCATTTGCCCGCCGCGCCCTCGATCCGCTCGCCGATCGCCTCGCCGCCGGCGAGGTCCTTGAAGCGGATCGTGTAGCGCTCCGATCCGTCGTCATCGGTCGAATAGGCCATCAGCGTGCCGTCTTCGCTGATCGTGATCGCGCCGACGCGGAAATATTCCTTGCCCTCGGCGAGCGCCGGCTCGTCGAGGATCAGCTGGTCGGCGCTCCCGGCGACGGGCTTGCGCCACAGCCGCGGATATTCGCCCCCGACCTCGTGGTCGCTCCAGTAGAGCCAGTCGCCATCCTTTTGCGGCACGGAGGATTCGTCCTCCTTGATCCGCCCGCGCATCTCCTTGAACAGCGCCTCGGAGAGCGGCTTGAGCGGCTCCATCACCGTCTCGAAGAAGCTGTTCTCTTCCGCGAGATAGGCGAGCACGGCCTTGTCGGTGACGGTCGGATAGCCCGGATCCCGGAGCCAGGCCCAGGGGTCCTCGATGCTGACCCCGTGCGTGGTGAAGCTGTGGGGCCGGGTGGCGGCGACGGGCGGCTTGGGAAGATCGGTCATCCCTCGTTTCTTAGCCCCGCCCACCCGTCTGTCGAGCCCGGTTCAACGGCGTCCCGGGCGCCTGACCACCATTACCCGGAATGCCGCAGCCCCTTTCACGGGTGTGCCGGCGGGGTTCATGGCGGGGGTGAAGAGCTTCTGCCCGATCACCGGGGTGCAGCCCAGCTTCTCGGTCTTGTCGCCCGACTTGGCGTCGTCTCGCTTGCAGCTCTCGATGCTTCCGTCGGCCGCGATCACCACGCGGTAGAGATAGTCGATCCCCGTCTCGCTCGTGGTCGAGGCGAGGCTCATCAGTTGCGAATCGGTGAGCCAGTGGTCACGGTCCTTGAGCGCCACTGGCGGCTTGCCGCCCGGGGCGAACTGGGCGGGATCGGCGCCCCAGTCGATCAGCTGGTCGGTGATGCACTGGCGCAGCGCACCGACTGCGGCGCGTGCGCTGGGCACCTCGAAGCTGGCGAAACTGCCCGCGTCGCTGCTGGCGCTCACGCTACGTGCCGCGGCGAAGCTGTCGAGCATCGTCGGCTCGAAGGACGCGAGCTGCAGCACCGGCCCACTCGGGAGCTTGCCCATCGGCGTTGCCGATGCCTCGATCGGCTTCGCGTCATCGAAGCGCAGCTGGACCGGGAAGCGCGCGTCTGCCGCACGTTCGGGCACCTTCTTGCCGCTCACCAGAACGACGAAATCGTCGGTGCCCGGCACCGTCCGCACCGCGAGCAACGCGGGCGAAGGCGCCTGCACCCCGCGAACCAGCGAGCACTCGGCCGGCGAGACCTTCACTTCCCATTTGCCGCTGGACTGGGCCTGGGCGGCAAGCGGTGCGACGACGAACGGAATGGCAGTGAGAAACGTGCGGATCATGGCAAAGCCCCCTTTGCGAAACCCGCACTCTCCGCAATTGTCGGCCGGTACGCAAGCGGGTCAGGCGAGGGCCGCGCTCCGGCGCACCAGCCGCGGCGCCAGCACCATGGCGAGGCTGACCAGCGCCATCGCGGCGGCGGCAAGCGAGACTGCTGGATAGCCCAGCCCTTCGCGGATCACTTCGCCGCCCAGCGCTGCACCGATCGCGTTGCCCAGGTTGAACGCGCCGATGTTCATCGCGGAGGCGAGGTTGGGCGCCTCGTGCGCGGCGTCCATCACCCGCATCTGCAGCGGCGGCACCAGCGCGAAGCTCGCAGCGCCCCAGAGCGGCATCAGCACGATCGCGACGGGCAGCGAGAACATGCCGAAGGCGAAGGCGACCAGCAGCACGGCCAGCGCCGCGGTCATTGTGATCAGCGCGCCTTCGACCGACTTGTCGGCATAGCGTCCGCCCAGCCAGTTGCCGGCGGTCAGCCCCACGCCGAAGATCACCAGCGCCACCGTCACCCAGAAGGTCGAGGCATGCGCGGCCTCGCGCAGGATCGGTGCGATATAGGTGAAGACGGTGAACATCGCGCTGAACCCGACCATCGTCAGGGCGAGGGCGAACAGCACCGGGCCGCGGCCGAGCACGCGCAGTTCGGCCATCATGTCGGCGTCCTTCTCGGCGGGCAGCGCGGGGACGAAGAGGCGGAGCGCGACCATCGTCACCACGCCGATCGCCGCGATGCCGGCGAATACCGAGCGCCAGCCGAACACCTCGCCCGCCCAGGTGGCGAGCGGCACGCCGCCGATCGTCGCGATCGTCAGGCCCATGAACATGGTGGCGATGGCGCCCGCCCGCTTTTCGGGCGCGACCAGCCCGGCGGCGACAACCGATCCGACGCCGAAGAAGGCGCCGTGGTTGAGCGAGGTTACGATCCGCGCGGCGAGCAGCATCGTATAGCTGTCCGACACCGCGGCGAGCAGATTGCCGGCGGTGAAGATCGCGGCCAGCGCGATCAGCAGCGTGCGGCGCGGCACCCGGCCGGTGGTGAGCGTCATCAGCGGCGCGCCGATCAGCACGCCGATCGCATAGGCGCTGACCAGCAGGCCGGCGGTGGGGATCGATACGCCGAGGTCGCCCGCGATCACGGGCAGCAGGCCCATCGGGGTGAATTCGGTAACGCCGATGCCAAAGGCACCGATGGCGAGCGCGGTAAGCGCGGGACGGGAACTCATGCGGCGATGCTCCGGGGATTTGTGCGGAAGCGCAAATGGACTGCCGCTCCCGCTTCCGGTAGACGACATGAAGGCGAAACATCTGTGCACTGGATTCACGAATGACCCGCGCCATGGCCGATCGCTCGGGCGAGATGGAGATATTCGTCACCGCGGTGCGTGAGGGCAGCCTCTCCGCCGCCGCCCGCCGGCTCGAGCTCACGCCCTCGGCGGTGAGTCGTGCGCTCGCACGGATCGAGGCACGGTTGGGCGTCCGCCTGATCACCCGCACCACCCGCCGGCTGGTGCTGACGCCCGAGGGTGACGCCTATCTCCATGCGGCCCAGCGCATCCTGGCGGACATTGCCGAGGTCGAGGAGGAGTTGGCCGATCAGGCCTCCCCGCGCGGACGGCTTCGGGTCAGCGCCGCGCTCGCCCACGGCCGGCTGACGATCGTGCCCCTGCTCGGCGAATTCGTCGCCCGCTATCCCGGCATCCTGGTCGATATCAGCCTGAGCGATAGGCTGGAGGATGTCGCCGGCGGCCGCGCCGATGTCGCGATCCGCTTCGGCCCGCTGGCGGACAGCGCGCTCACCGCCCGCAAGATCGGCGAGACCGGGCGCTCGATCGTCGCTGCGCCGGCCTATCTCGCCCGGATGGGCACGCCGCAGGTCCCCGAGGACCTCCACGCGCATAATTGCCTCAACTTCAATTTCCGCCGCGCCGAGCCGGTCTGGCCGTTCCGACAGGACGGGCGCGACTATGCGCTGCCGGTCGGCGGCAATATCGAAGCCAATAATGGCGAGACGCTGGTCGAGCTGGCGCTCGCCGGGGTCGGTATCGCCCGGGTCGGCACCTTCAGCATCGCCGCGGATCTCGCTGCAGGCCGACTGGTATCCCTGCTCGAACCGTTCAATCCGGGCGACCGCGAGGACATCCATGCGGTGTTCGTCGGTGGCGCCACGCGGCCGGCACGGGTACGGGCGTTCGTCGATTTCCTGACCGAGAAACTGGGGAGGCTCTGAAGCGCACAGGAGGCGCGCTCAGTCGTCCTCGTCCCGCCCAGGTCGGTCGTACAGCACCCATTCCTGTTCGCCGGTCACGACATCGGCATAGGGACGACCGCTTGCATCCCGGCTCGGCGCGTAGCGGAAGCGCTTCTTGATCAGCCGGCAGGTCGTCTCATCGAGATCGGCATTGCCGCTCGAGCGGGTCACCTGGCAGTCGGTCACCCGTCCGTTCACCCCCACGGTGAAGCGCAGCCCTACCGTTCCCTGCGCCCCGGCCCGCGCCGCCGCCCTGGGATAGTCGCGCCCGGTGATGTCGCCTTCGAGCAAACGCAGCGCCGTGCCGCCACCACCGCCCGCACCATTGCCGCGCCCGCCCGATCCGGTGCCGTTGCCCGTGCCGCCCGCGCCAGTTCCCGGCCCGGCGACCAGTGCATTGCCCGAGCTGGCGTCGCTGCCCTGTGCCGGCGTGGTCGCGGCGGGCATGGGCTGGGGCAGGGGAGTCTTCACCGGCGTCGCCACTTCGGTGGCGCGGGATACGAGATTGGGCGGTGCTGCCTTGCCCTCTTCCTTTGGTGTGCGCGGCCTGGGCTTGGGCGCGATCTCGGGCTCCGGAGGCGGCGGTGGGGGCAGGGCGAAGTCGACCAGCTGCATCGCCGGTGTCGGCACCACATTCAGCCGGACCCCCAGCCCATGCGCCAGCATCAAGACGAGCAATCCCACCAGGACGAGCGCGCAGAACGCGCTGCCCAGCCGCTCACGAGGAGAGGAGATGCCGGCTCCTTGACGCATGCCCGATCAATGCCCTGTATGGCCCGAACGATCCCATGAACGGCTTGTTGTTTTCAGTTCATGCAACCGGGCGTACCGCATGCAAGTTCTAACCTGCATTGGTTTAAGGAAGGGATGGAAATCATGCGTAAGCTCATTGCGGCCGCTGCCGCTCTGGCGCTGGCCATGCCCGTCGCGATGCCGATCGAGGCGGCGCAGGCCCAGAGTCACTACAAGGGCAAGTCGACCAAGGGTCGTGCCTATTACAAGAAATGCCGTCGCTCGCCCGGCCATGCCGGCCTGATCGGCGGTGCCGCGGTCGGCGTGCTCGCGGGCCCGGCGATCATCGGCCACGGCCTGCTCGGTGCGGCGGTCGGTGGTGTCGGCGGTGCCTTTGGCGGCCGTGCGATCGACCGCACGATCAGCGCCAAGAACCGCTGCTACTACGTCCGCCGCCGCTAGGTGGAACGGCCCCGCGCGGTCACCGGCCAGCTGCCGGTGACCGTGTCGCCGTCCACCAGATGATAGCGATCGTACAGATTCACCGTCGGGTCGCAGTGTGGAGGCACCAGCGTTGCACGCTCCGCCAGGCCCGGCAGATCTTCCCCGATCAGCGCACCCTGCTCGTCGCCCATGAAGGCGTAGCGCGCGGTGCCTGACATGGGTACGGGCACCCCGGCATCGGTGGCGAAAGACTTCAATCCCGCATCGATCGTCACCATGCCGGGCGTGTTCGCGCTGACCACGGTGGAATCCACCCACAGCGCCTGCTCGAACGCCGGCCCGGCCAGCTCGCAATCGCGATATTCGCGGTCGAGGAAGATATAGCTGCCCACCTGCAGCTCGGTCAGCACGCCCAGTTCGGCATCGATGGCAAAGGTGCCCGTGCCGGCACCCGTCACCACCGGAATCGCGAAGCCCGCGGCCTTCAGCGCCGCCAGCACCGTCCGAAGATAGTCGGTCTTCCCGACGATCGCCGCATGCCGGTCGGCGAAGGTCGTGATGTGCTGCTCGGATCCGCAATAATATTGCACCCCGCCGAGCGTCAGCCCTGCGGCCGCGATCGCACGGGCGAGCGCGACGGCAGCCTCGGGCGAAGTCACGCCGGTGCGGTGCTTGCCCGGATCGACATCGACGAACACGGTCACGCCGCTGCCCGCCAGCGCGCGCACCACGTCCGGATGGTCGGCCACCGCCGAGAGGCGGATCTTGCCTGCCAGCGCCGCCAGCCGCGCGATCCCGCCTTTGGTCACCACCGGTGAGGTGAGATGGATATCGCCCACCCCGTCGGCCGCCAGCGCTTCGGCTTCGCCCAGCTTGGCGCAGCATATGCCGACAGCGCCGGCAGCGATCTGCCGCCTGGCGATCTCGCCGCTCTTGTGCGTCTTGGCATGCGGCCGCAGCGCCAGGCCCTTCGCGCGGGCATAGTCGGCCATCGCCGCGATGTTGCGGTCCATGGCCGCCACATCGAGCAGCAATGCGGGGGTGGCCAGATCGGCGCGGGGCAGGGGGAAATCACTCATCGTCGAAGCGATAGCCCAGGGTGTGACTTTTGCCGAATATCGGCGCAAAGCAGCCCCATAGATTTCAGCAATAGAGTAATCCGATGTCCAGCTATGCCGATCGTCTGAAGGCCCTTCGCGAGCAGTTGAAGCGTGACCGACTCGACGGGTTCGTCGTGCCGCTCACCGACGAGCACATGTCCGAATATGTCGGCGCCTATGCCCAGCGCCTCGCCTGGCTCACCGGCTTCCAGGGCTCGGCCGGTACCGCGGTGGTGCTGCCGGAGGCCGCGGCGATCTTCACCGACGGGCGCTACACGATCCAGGTCCGCCAGCAGGTCTCGGCCGATCACTGGGAATATGTCGGCGTGCCCGCCACCAGCGTCTCGTCCTGGCTCGGCGTGCATGCGCCCGATGGCGGCCGTATCGGCTACGACCCCTGGCTGCACACCCGCGCCTGGGTCGAGGAAGCGAAGAAGGCGCTGGCCGAGAAGGGCGCCGAGCTGGTCGCGGTGAACACCAATCCGATCGACGCGGTCTGGCCCGACAAGCCCCAGCCCTCGGACGCGACCCTTGCCGTCCAGTCGGACGATCTCGCCGGCAAGTCCTCCCCCGCCAAGCGCGCCGAGATCGCCGACTGGCTGGCCGAGCGCAAGGCGGACGCGGTCGTCCTCTCCGCGCTCGATTCAATCGCCTGGGCGTTCAACATCCGCGGCACCGATGTCAGCCACACTCCGGTCGCGCTCGCCTATGCGATCGTCAATGCCGACGGCACCGCCGATTTCTTCGTCGCCGAGGAAAAGGTGACCGACGAAGTCCGCAAGCATCTCGGCAATGCGATCCGCATCCATGATCGCAGCGCTTTCGCGCCGGCGCTCCAGGGTTTCGCCGGCAAGCGGGTCGCCGCCGATCCGGGCAGCGCGGTCGCGGCGATCTTCGACGCGCTTGATGCTGGCGGGGCCAAGGTGCTGGCGCTGCGTGATCCGGTGATCCTCGCCAAGGCGATCAAGAACCCCGCCGAGATTGCCGGGCAGAAGGCCGCCCAGGCCCGCGACGGCGCGGCGCTGAGCCGCTTCCTGAAGTGGTTCGAGGAAACCGCGCCCAAGGGCGGCCTCACCGAGATGTCCGCTGCCGACAAGCTGCGCGAATTTCGCGACCAGACCGGCGTGCTCAAGGACCTGAGCTTCGATACCATCTCCGCCACCGGCCCGAACGGCGCGATCCCGCACTACAAGGTCACCGACGAATCGAGCCTGCCGATCGAATTCGGCCAGCTCTACCTCGTCGATTCGGGCGGCCAGTATGCCGACGGCACCACCG
>Ga0209257_1003291_pt1 | contig 14079 bp, 10 predicted proteins | sample AraplaCvi_mCL_r2_FD_184277 | JGI IMG/M metagenome (GOLD analysis project Ga0209257, IMG submission 184277) | Arabidopsis root microbial communities from North Carolina, USA - plate scrape MF_Cvi_mCL_r2 (SPAdes) (version 2) | ecosystem: Host-associated > Plants > Roots > Endosphere | place: USA...
CCGATCGTCGATCTTGCCGCACCAGTTTGGTCTCGCTAAAAAACTGACCGTCGAGAAAGGGGAGATCGGTGCGGTTAGCCCGGTCCCCGCGCCAGCGGGCCCTGACCTTCGCTGCGGCGTCGTGTCCCAAGACCTGGAACGCTGTCGCAATGGTGCGGCAACGAGGGAAAGGCTTTGGATATGCAACCCCAGATTTCCGTCATCACACTTGGCATCAGCGATCTGCCGCGGTCCCGTAGATTTTATGTCGAGGGCTTCGGCTGGATGCCTGTCTTCGAGAATGAAGACATCATCTTCTATCAGATGAACGGCTTCGTGCTTGGCACGTTCGAGAAGTCGGCGCTCGAAAAAGACATGAACCGATCCGGTCTTACCTCGCCGGGCGCCTTTTCGCTGGGGCACAATGTGTCGAGCCAAGCGGAAGTCGAAGACGCGATTGAGCAGCTCGTCCAAGCGGGCGGGCGTATCATCAGACCATCAGACGCCCCGCCTCATGGAGGTTATCGAGGATATGTAGCTGATCCGGACGATCACGCTTGGGAGATAGCGTGGAATCCGGACTGGCCTATCGATGAAAATGGCCATGTCAGGTTTGCGATCTAGCGTCGTCATCCGCTGGCCTGTGGGATCACAGGCCAGCGGACGATCGACAATCCACCTGCGCCAAACATCCACCTGAAACGCACCGACCCATCCACGCGATTTGGCTGCTCGTAGACCGTCCGGCTTCTGGCTGAAACCAAGGAAAGCTGATGTCGCATCGCGATCCGAGGCATCTTTTGGCGCTGTCGTACAATTATCGGCCTGGCCACGACGCTATCCGCGCCGTGCGACCCAGGAGAGCTCTTCCTTTCAGGAAAACAGAGATCTTCATCTGACGCCCGCCCGATTTCGATCGGGCGGGCGTCTTTTTTGGGGATCCGCTCGACACAACTCGAGTCGCTCGTTTCGCTGCGATTGGCCGGTCGCGGACTGTCCGGTTACCGGTCTGCTGAAGATAATTCGGACGTTCGAATGGGACAATTGCACAGTTTGTAGGCAGCGCTAACATCCTCCTCATTGTTGAGGGTGATTGGATGGCAAATGCAAAATCTTGGCCCGAAGGTCTTTCCGATGCCGAGGCTGTTCAGCGATTTCGGACATTATGCCTTGCGGGGTGCGACGGGATCCAAGACCTATCGGACGATGCGCGATACAAAGCGTTGCGGAAGACACTTCTTTCGCGCGAAGATCTGCGACCGCTAGCGCCGTCATTTATAGCGGCACAGCCGAATATCGCGTCATTCGTACGATTTGTGCGGGAAACGAAAGACCGGACGCAGCGACGCGAAATGGTCCGAAAAGAATTCACCGCGTTGCAGGACAGGGTAAAAGAGACCGAGGTCCGCAACTCGTCTGACTGGACTGGTCGGACTACCGCGCAGCAACAGGCTGCTATAGTCAAGGCCCTGGCCCCCGCCGCGCTTGATGCGATTCAGAAATTGATCGACGACGAAGAGCGGTCCCGAGGGAATGGTGGCCCAGTCGATCCTGAGCGAGAAGTAGCGCTTTCAAACCTCAAGTCGCTTCACTCAGCGCTCGGAGAGTTAATTTCGCTCGTCAATGCCGACAAGCCTATCGGCCCCATGCTCCTCAGGCTTCGCGCAATCGGCGATGGAGCAAAGAGTACTATGGCAAGCTTTACAGGCGCCCTTCCAATTACGACTTCCGCAATGGTGGCATTCAGCGCCGTCGTCGGAATTTCAGAGTTCTTTGTTGGGAACTTGGTCCTCTCCGTTGGTGCCGGCGCGCTCGCGGGCAATACGGTCAAAGACGTGATGCTCAAAAAGGATATCTCACCCTCTTGATTGGCCGACAGCGGAACGTCTGCTTCGAAACAGCTGAACGGCGATACTGAGACAGCGCATCGCCGCTATGGCCTCCGCCCGCAAAGCCTGCAGTTGCAACTAGGAGGAGCGCTCCTTCAACTCCTCATCGATCGCCTCGAAAAGTTCGATCAATCGACGCGCAAGATCTTGTGCATCCGGATTGTCGGCGACTTTTCCGTTAGGCGAGCCCAATATCAGGCGGGCGGCAAACTCGTTGCCCCAATGGGATGGCTCGGCAAATTGCCACCATGGCCACCACTGGGTCTTTCGGCCGCCGCCTACTCGCCGTACGGCACGCTCGATCAGCTCGCGCGCCCCGCAACCCGTCTCGTCGCTCGCTTGCACACCCTTCGCGCGCGGGTCTGGGGCTCGCACGCCGAGATATACCTGCGAATATGACTCGCTACTGGCAATCCCGACGACGCAATTTTCCGGCCACCCTTCACGCCGAAAGCCCCACAGCTCGCATTCGGAAAGAGCCGTGTTAAGCGACCCGCCGACGCGAAGGCATCCGCCAGACGCCACCGCAATTTCCTGCTCAAGATAGGAACCGAGCTCATCGACAATGCGCGCATAAACATCCTCGCTGGCCAGCATCACCATGGCGATCGCCTTGCGGGTGCCGGATGCCCCCGAGAGCTCGGTTCGCACCGCATCAATGTAGGGTTGGTCCAGCTCGTCGGTCACACCTTCATCCTCGAATTCTAGATCGATGAAACGCACAAATTCCTCGGCATGCATGCGTGTGCGTGCCGCCTTCACCGTGCCGATCGCACGCGTTAGCGCGCGGCGGAGTGAAGGTGCCTCTTCGGTTTCGGCAAGATAGGGGAGCGTGAGCACATGCCCCTCTGCAGTCCGCGGCGCCTGATTGGACAGGAAGATGAGGACGGCCTGGCGCTGTCCGGCCCAGGCCTGCAGTTGGTGATGATAGTCAATAAGCTGGTCGCTCTGCTGGTCGGCCCAAGGCTTGTTTTCAATACCGATCAGCATCCTCGGGGTATCGACCACGAGATCGATGCGACGCCGGGCGCTGGTCATGACCTCGCGTCGCACCGTTACAACCTCATGGACGCCGATACCGGGAAGCTTGAGCTCCTCAAGAATGGATTGAAGGAACAAAATGCCTTGGCCGTGCGCACCGCGTGGGCTGAGAAGATCGGCGAGCACTTGGCTGAGCGCATTCTCATTCGGACGGAACAGCGAGAAGGCGTTCAGCCGCGGCGCGCCATAGAGCTCGGCGCCGGCTCGCGTGGCGTCGAGCGTCGGCACCTGCAATGCAAGCCGCACGAGGTAGTCTGCCAATGCGATTTTCGGCTCAGTCTTGCTCACGCCTCACTGCGCTCCCTGTTTCTCTCGCCGAACCACTGGGGCACCTGCTGATCCTGGAGCAAGCGAAGGCGTCTCCAATCCAGGGCGGAATATATGTCGTGAAGATCGTCGACATTGTCCACGGGAAGCGAGGCCGCGACCTCGCGCGTGAAGCGAGACGCCAGGGCTTCGTCGGCAAGATAGGCACCTTGCCACCACTCCACGACCCGTTCCCTGCTCTCTGCGAAGATCGCCCCTGAAGGTAAGCGGTCGCGCTTCTCGTGCTGGTTCACGCGGCGGTCGCACGGTGCGAGATTCCACAGGTCGCCGCACGGCCAAGCCGACCAAGGGAAGCAATGATCTATGTCGAGGCGGGGAAGTGCCAGTCGCGTTCCCGTCCAGATGCAAGTGACGGTGCCGTCTGCGCGACTGATGCGCTCAGCCGCCAGCCGCGCGATCGCGGTCGTCCTAAGCGGCTCGCGCCATTCGAGCGCGGCCTCCGCCGCCCCCGGCGGAATGGGGACGCCCGTGCGCTCGGCGTAGCTGCGGGAAAGCCGCGCCCATTCGGCGCCCAGCATCGGTTCGATCCAGGCACCGAAGCGCGACAGCGCCCGCCAGAGGTGCCCCGGTACGACAATCGTACCCCACGCGCGGAGCCGCGGCAGGTCCAAACCAATCCCGCTTGCCCTTCCCGGCCGCTTGCGATTCACCTCAAACACGCGCCTATCGGATGCTGGAAAGCGGGTGAAGTTAGCGGGCATCGTCGCGATCGTCGACGCCGCCTCGCCGATCGCGGCAAGAACGGCTTCGGCGCGTTCGGCACCAAACACCGCACCGACGCGGAGTTCCGAAGGATCTAGCCCGTCGTCAAGAAGGTGCCGGAACCCCGCTTTTGCGAACCCTAGACCATCGGGGCCACGATTGCGGGGAGCTTGTGGGAGACCAAGCCGCACGAGCGGCAGGTACATGCGGACCCAGAAAAGTGCGACGAGACCCAGCGGAATCTCGACGGCGTCGGACTGGCCTGTCGCCGGAAGCGCGGCCGCCGGTGCCTGTTCGGCAACGCGCGCTACCGCGCGCAACAACCCTAGTTTGTATGTCGACGATTTCTCATCACCGAGAATGATACCGCGGACGAGCGGAAGCGCGCCCGTGCCGTCGTCGGGCATACGGAGGGCGATACTCGTCCACGTCACACCATCGCGCTCTTGGAGGTCGGGCGTCGCCGTGACCTTGAGCACTTCCATCCCGTGCGCCCGCGCGAGATTTTCGACTTCGCCTGCCGATGTCGAATGCATCGGCCGGTCGACTGGGGCCGGCCCAGACCGAAGCGTCATGGCGAGTATGCCGCCGGGTTTTAGGAGAGTGACGAGCTTGCGCAGCGCGCGAGGCCGATCGTCCGGCGCGACATGTTGCCAGACCGCCGAAAGCGTGATGACATCGAACGAAAGGCCCAGCCTGTGAACCCGGTCCAGCGAGGGAAGCCGGTCGTCGAGCCATCGTATTCCCTCGTCGCCCACGCTCGCTGCATGCGCCCGAAATCCATCCGCCGGCTCAACGGCAACCACCTCGAAGCCTAGCGACGATAGCCAGCGCGCATCTCGCCCCGAACCTGCCCCGACATCGAGCGCAATCCCGCCCCCTGGAAAGAGTTGGTGGAGTTCGCCGAACACGGCGCCCGCAGGCAACGCATCATAACGCCCGGCCAGCTCGCCGGCGGCCGTGGAATATGCGGCGATAGTCTGATCATAGCTCGACGGCACATAACCCCCTCGGCCCCCATAACCGGCAACCTCATCCACACCAATCTTCATCTCTTGGCGAGTAAGTTCGCACGGAACTAATGGCTGGCTGGAAGACTGTCAGCAACACGCATTTAACATGGACGCCGAGGCATCACCTGGTTTTTCAGTCGTGGTGTGATCGAGCAGATTTTGGACGGCACGTAGGTTGCTGGTTGCCTCGCAAATGAAACCTAGGTTTCAAAGAGCGATCGTGGACAATTATTACTGATCCGATTTGGCTTGGACCAGATTCCGCCTATTGAAAGCCCAAGTGCTCGATATCAAATACGGGTTCGTGAAATCTTCTTCGAGCCCCGGCTCTGGAAGTAGAAATTGGCCCGTCCAAGAGGTCAAATCGCTGCGGGGAGTTCTTCTAGATGCTAATCTTACATGTGTCGGATATTCATTTTCGGTCGCCGGAATGCCTCGACCCCGACACCGACCCAGATTTTGCAATCCGTACCCGAATGATGCGAGATCTGGCGCAGCAAGTCGCGGAGCTGGGAGAGGTGGACGCGATACTAATCGGCGGCGATATTGCCTTCAAGGCAGCTGCCGATGAGTACGCTACCGCTTGGCGATGGATTCAACAGCTTGCTGGAATCTCGGGATGCCCCACAAATCGCATCTTCGTTGTGCCCGGAAATCATGACGTCGATCGGGGAATGATCGGCAAGGCGGTGCCGATCCAGAATGTGCAACATGCGGTTGCGTCGTCGCCAGCCGCGAAAAGAGAAGGAAAACTGCGGCAGCAACTGGGGGACGAGGATAGCGGTCAGCAGCTATTGAAGCCGCACAGCGAGTATAACAATTTCGCCGCGCCGTTGGGATGCCAAATCTGGCCCAAGAAGCCATTCTGGCACCAAGATGTAGATCTGGAGGGAGGCGTAACCCTCCGGATATACGGGCTTAGCACGACATTGCTTTCCGGACAGGACGGCGAAGATGACGACCCGGGCGACCTCTATCTAAGTCCCTTGCAAACCGTACTGGACCCAGCTCCTAACACGGCAAACCTTGTGATTATGCACCACCCTCCGGACTGGCTCGCAGATGGTGAGGCCGTCGATGATGCGCTGACCGCCCGCGCGATGTTTCATCTGTTCGGCCATAAGCACAAACAACGCGCCATAATGGGCACAAGCTATGTTAGGCTCGGCGCGGGAGCGATTAATCCATCGCGGAGCGAGAAGCCCTACGACCCTGGCTACAATCTCATTAGTCTCAAGGTTGGAGGGTCCGGATCGGACCGCAAGATCGACGTGGAACTTCGGCAAAGACGCATGCAAGACGAGCCGGAGCTGTATGTCCCTATCAAGAATAATCAGGGTGGCGAAGTTTTCGAAACCTCGATCCCTCTACCCGTGGAACCGGATCTGCCGATCATCGGCGCTCGACCGCTTCCCAAAAAAGCGACATCAAGCGATGATGGGCTTAACGAAGAAGTACCGGTGATCGAAATCGACGCGGAGGCTGCGATGGGCGAAACAGACACGCGGGATCTGCTTTTTCGCTTCTGGCGCCTCACTAGTAGTCAGCGGCGCGAAATAGCGCTGAATCTCGGCCTCTTGGAAGACGGAGAGATGAAGCTTCCGGAACCCGAGCGCTATGGCCGGGCCCTCATTCGCGCCGGAGAACGGAATATCTTAAGCGAAGTGGCGGTCGCCGTCGCCCAATTGGAGAAATGAAATGGCCGCTAAAACGCCCGAAATGGATTCGAACTTCGCACGCTGGTACGCAGACGCTTTCATGGATGAGGGCGCAGTTCGCGACGCTCGATGGAAGAGCGTTGTGGATATCGCGGCGAAGGCCAATCACGTTACTATCGAGGTGCTTGTAAGGCTTGCATTCGCTACAAAAGCGTCCGCGACAGGCTCCAAATCTCAGTCGAAACTTGCCGAGGCTTATGACGCCGTTGTCGCCAGCATAAGCTCCGGCGGGCACTCGTTCGATGCAGGCCGATCGGCCCGCGAGTTGCAAGTACTTGCTGCGGCAGTGCTGGTCAGGCTGTTTGGAACCAAGCCAGACGCCGCAATAGCCGTGACCACAGCCGCCTTTGGCGGGCACAGAAGCGCGCAGCTTCCGATGAATTTTGCAGAACTTGCAGAGCAGGCGCTGGTTCGGTTCTCAGTTAATCAGCACACCCGTGCGGACGAGAAATCCATGGTCGGCGCGGCTTCTAAGCTGGAGTTCGAGGTGTCCGAGGAGGCGGTACAAAACAACAGTGGCTGGAAGGAGCAGATCGAGGGCCTGCGCGACGAGGCAGCCGCGGCTCTGCAGGCAATCATCGAAAATCAAAATCGCATAAACGCCGCGCTCTTGCGTAGGATCGCACTGAGCGACGAAGAGCTGCAGATGCTTTGGTGGCTGACAGCAGGTGAAAGTACAATTCAGGGTAAGCCATTCGGGAAGGTCAGCGCGGACCAGCAACCACTGATATTGGCGCAAGAACTTGCAACGCTCACTGCCGTGTCCCCAGGGCCGAAGTCGATTTCCGCAATGTTTGGACGCGCAGGAATCTCGAACAAGAAAGTGAAAGTTGCCGACGTGGTCAACTCGGTGGACATTCGATGGGCCCGTGAAGTCTCTGGATCGGAGAGTATTTCGCCTGTTACGACGCCTCTTCATTTCGCTCTCGAGCAACGCGTCGAGCTCGACTCAAATGACGCGTGGCAGAGCGGCTGGACAGCTATGACCGAGCTAAAGGCAGATACCGCGGTGTCGGCAGTCGAACTGGCAACGCTCTTCTATCGCGAATACCTCTATCTGTATGTGGATGCGTAATAATGGCAGCCGACGTGACCACCTGCTCGAACAGCGAGTGCAATTTCGCAAACGATGGCAAATGCGTCGAGGGATACGCTTTAGAGGAATGTCCACATTACGGGAAGCTGTCCATCGATCAGCTGGAAGAGTCCGAACCGGCTGAAAGTCCGAGTGAGGTAGCAACTCCCACGATCACCCTAAATGCTGGCAGCGCGCTCGATCGGGCGAGCGCGTCCGTGCTTCAGCGGGCGAGGATATCGAATACCGTCGCCATTATTGGGCCGCATGACAGCGGTAAGACGAGCTTGATCGCCGGCGTGTACGACCTTTTTCAAGAAGGCGAAGTAGGCATCCACTCGTTTGCGGGTTCCGCAACGATGCCGGACTTCGAGAAAATCTGCCATGATTCCCGAGCCGCCTCGAGACGATCAATTCCGCATACCCAACGCACGATCGTCGGTGCCGAGGTGACCTTCTTCCATCTGGACATTAGTAAGGCTGATCGGTCCGAAGTCACATCTCTTTTCATTGGCGATCGATCCGGCGAGGACTATCTCATGGCCACCGATGAGATTGCACAGGCTGCGAATTTCTTCGAGTTGCGACGCGCGGACACCATTACAATACTCGTGAATGGAGCGCATCTCACTGAATCGGAGCATCGGCATGAGACGAAAGCGATGACACCTCAGTTGATCGCCGCCTTGGTTGAGGCTGGCTCGATCGGAAAGCGGCAGAAGCTCGCGCTGGTACTGACAAAGAAAGATGCCATCCTCGCTTCCCCGCATTCCGTTCGAGCACAGACGGAATTCAGCGATATGGTGGAGGCAATTCGCGACCAATATTCCCACAAGGTCTCTTCTATAGTCTCATTTACCGTTGCAGCGTCGCCGAAGGTCGATAGCGGTGTACAACGAGGCGACGGGCTCAGCGAACTTTTGTCGTCCTGGCTAGCAACGAGCGGACCCGAACATCTTTCATATCCCGCGGCTGCGCTTCCGGCACGATACATTGACCGGCTATCGGTTCTAAAGGTCGAGGCAGAGAATGACTGATATCTCGAGTGTTACTGTCATCGGCCTCCCCAGCTCGGGTAAGACCACCTTCCTAGCAGCCCTGTGGCACATGGTTCGCGAGGCAGGCGCCACTACGATGCTGACCTTCGACACCCTCAGCAACGGAAATTACGAGCACCTGAACATCCTCGCCAAACGCTGGCGAGCCGGAAAGATTCAGCGGCGAACAGCTCTTAGCGGCATGAAGACCGTGACGATGCAATTGAAGGATTCCGCCGCGCATAAGGCGCTCATATCATTCCCTGACATCCCCGGGGAAGACTTCAGCAGAATGTGGGAAAAGCGCGAGCTCGACGAGCAGATGATAGAGACGCTCAATGCTCCGGCCATCGCCCTCCTTGTAAATGGAGACACAATTCAGTTTCCGGCCTGGGTATTGGAGCGAATGGCAATCGCCAACGGCGCCGGACTTCGGAGCGAGGAAAGCGAACTCGTTGCTTGGCGCCATGAGCTTGCGCCAACGCAGGTCCAGATTGTGGCTTTATTGCAGTTCCTCATGGAGGATGAACTTTTCATTGGCGATCGTCGGATCGCGTTAATGATTTCGGCTTGGGACAAAGTTGAGGGCGAAGAGTTGAAACCAATGGAATTTCTCCAAGCGAAGCTTCCCTTGCTGTTCCAGTATCTTAGGAGCGGAAGAGATCCTTGGGATTGGCGCGTCTGGGGCTTGAGCGCGCAGGGCGGTGTTTATGAAGATCCAGATAAAGATGAGCATTTCCAAGAGACCGAGAATCTTCGCGAGCTCGCAAGACCTTCAGATCGAATCAGATTGGTGAGCGAGGATAGTGAGGTTACCGACATTACGGCGCCGCTGGCGTGGCTGATCGGTTAATGTCGCCCGCGTTCGTACATCAATCATTGCATGGTTACAGTGACGGGCATCGATTGATTTCTTCGTCGTTCCAAGTCGGGGGCGTGGACGCTCGAACCATGGTCGTCATGAGCGATTTGGCCGGCCCCTCTGTTCGTCCAGCGGAAGGCGGATATTTGACGGGTTACCCGCTTGAAGGCGTTGGTAAATACGTGCTTGCGCGAACTTGGTCGGCCCCCGAAATGCCCCGCCCCGGGTGCGTTTGGACCCATTCACTGATAATCGATAACGCCGATCTAGCACGAATTGCGTCAGCTGATCCACTGCTCCGATTGTTTCGTCGACCGACCCCCGGCGATAGAGAAAGCTACTCGGTGCCACTCCCCGTTCGGGAAGCATCAGGCCGACCGCCAAAAGATGAACTGCAGGAGAGAGCTTCTTCTATCTTAAATGCAATTTACGCCGCTCCTCGAAAGCCGATTCTGGCCGATGCATTGATCCCAGATACGGATGAGCAAATCGCCACCCAGATTTGGATGCAGCAATGGCCGCGACTGAGGCGGTCATTCGGATTTTGCACCCTTACTAGCGTGAACAGATCCAGCAAGAACGGCGCTCTGGATCTACAATTCGTTACCGAAATGCAGCGTGCGCAGCGAACTTCCGCCTTTGCAGATGCCGTCGTGGATCGCGACGTCCCGCCGCGTAATGAACTGAGTGTTCTAGTTGGTGATCTTGTTGCTGCAGGTCACTCCGACCTCCGGGAGTTTCTCCGCAAGGTTGGCGGCGATGTAGAAGGCGGTCGCTCAGCGATGATTCCTCTCTGCGAGCTCTACGTTTCGCTTTTTGACGGCGACATCCCAGACCTATCAAGAGCAATCTCGGCGCTTGATCGGCTCGGCGACAAAGGCCGCCAGCAGGCGCGCTCGGTGAGGTCTCTCGTTACCCGCCATGCTGTTGAGCATGTTGCGACCGTCGAGGACGACGTGTTCGAGTTCTTGCTCAATACCATAGAAGGGGATTCCAAGGCCGGACACAAGCAAGACCTAGACGATCGGTTTGGCGCCGCCGTGTGGCAGCGGTCCCCTGTACGGTTCATTGAATCGATCGAGGATGGCGGGGCTATCGGGTCGGCGGCCAGCGCAGTTTTGAAAAATCTCGGGACGGCCCAACTTTTGAACGGATTGGCAAAGGCTCCGGAAATTACTCCCACAGTGATCTCCCGCCGGCCCGAACTTCTCGAAAGCGTGGAATTCTGGCGATTGCCGGGTGCCGATGAAAAATTTGTCGAATTGACACAGCCAGCCAGCGCCGCGCGAGTAGCCGGTGCGCTTCTCACAGCTGGTCGCAGCGATGCCGCCAGCGAAATCGTCGCGCGCGCCGACCCCGGGGAACTGGCGATGGCGCTAAGCGCCAAGAGCGCAGACCCTAGCGCACAGATCCTCTGGCTCAAGGCACTTGCCCGAGATCCCAAAAAAGTCAGCGAAGTCCTGGCAAGTGGCAAACTCGCCCAACTTAGCGCTCTGGTCTCAATTGCTCGCGACACCAACCCCGATGATGTGGTTGCCTCGATAAGTCCCGATCCGTGGTACACTGCGCTGCAAGGCGCACGCGGCTCTATCCCACAGGGCGACGAAGATTACCTTTCTGCTTTCCTAATGGCGCGCGGCTTGGGATGGAGGTCGACGTCGCCAGGCGAACTCATCGGATATTCCTATTCCCGACTGTACAAGGCAATGGCAGCGGATCGCCTTCCTTGGGAATCAGAGCGACTTGCGACGCGGCATCTCGGATGGAGGTCATTGTTCGATCGAACGAACTGCCCTCGACTGCGTCGCGCAGTGGTGGCGAAATTTGTCGATTCGCCGCTTGATCCGGAACTCTTCGGTCGGCTTGCTGGAGATCATAAACTAACCAAAGAGCTTATTGATGAGGCGGCCAACTCTGGCCGCGGAAGACGCTATCTGAATGAGGTTCGAAAGCGCCTGCGAAACGCCAAGGAGAAGGGCATGAGAGCACGCGCCGAGTATATCGAGACGAAAATATAGCTTTCACTTTTAGTCCAAGTTTTAGTGAGTTTTGCCCCACGCCCGTTGGAACAGCTTCATGCCGGATGTTCTCGGCATCACGCGTTCGCTAACGAGGCCGTGGATACGAGAAAGAAGATTGGGGTGAGTGTCGGTGAAAATAATCGGCGAGGCTCGCCAGATGGTGTTCGGGCAAACAATAGTCGCCAGCCATCGCTTGCGTGAGCAAACTACTTATCAGGCCGAGGGTACGAGATGAATGTTTGCCCGGAGTGCTTTGAGAATACGACGCTGAAGCGCCGGCTTGTCGAGATTCGTCCCGGTCTTCCCGACGGCGAATACTGCCAGTTCCATCCGACCCGCAAGGCCATCCCGATTGCTGAAGTCGGCAGGATCGTCGAACCCGCTTTGCGCGCCAACTACGCGATCGGCGAGTGGATGTTCGACTCGCAGGAGGGCGACGACCTCCAAAGGGTCATCAACGAGACAACTGGCGCCGACGATGACCTTGTCATCGACGCGCTTATCCGATGGCTCGTTGACAACGATGACTACTGGCCGCCTGATGGCGAAGAGGCCTTCTTCGCGGAGGACCAGACCTACGTCCCGATCCGCCTCGACGGCTGGCGCCATGGCGCACTCTGGCATCGCTTCCGCGAGGCGATACTCCACCGCCAGCGCTTCTTTAACGATCCCGCCAAGGAGTTCCTCGCCGAGATTTTCGACGGAATCCAGAACCAATCGGACATCGACAATAAGCCAGCCTTCTACCGCCTGTCGCCAGCGGACGAGCCCCTCTTCTATCGCGCCCGCATCGTCGCCGACGAGGAAGCCTTCCGCGCGATAGCGGAGGACCCCGCGGGTCTAATGGGGCCGCCTCCGCGCCCGCTACGGCGAGCGGGCCGTATGAATGCTGCCGGCATCGCTGTGTTCTATGGCGCGACGGAGAAGGACACCGCCGTCGCCGAGTTGCGCCCCGCCGTGGGCTCGCTAATCAGCCTAGCAGCCTTCCGTGTCCACCGCCCGATTTACGTGCTCGACCTCACCCGGTTCACCCGGGCGGGCCGGCAGCTCGACATCTTCGCTAAGAACCAGATGGTCCGTGCCACGCAATGGGCGTTCATGCAAAGCTTCGCCTCCGAGATCAGCCAGCCAATCCTTCCCGGCGACGAGCACCTAGAATACGTCCCGGCGCAGGTGGTGGCGGAGTACCTCACCAACCAGTCTATGCGCTGGCGAGGGACCGAGGTGACACCCGACGCGATCATTTTTCGCTCAGCGCAGCGGGAGGGCGGTAAGAACATTGCTGTTATGGGCGACGCCGCGATCATCTGCTTGCAAGCGCCTCCAGAGGCGGAAGGCAAAGCTCCGCCCACACGCCCTGAGGCGGACTTAGACTTTCTGGATTTCGCATCCCCCCTCCCCGCGGCATCGAACGCAGGGTTGGCTTATGTGGATGGCTCGCTTGAGTTGCTGGAGGTGGGATCGGCGGTCTATGCCGTCGACACTCACTACGCGTCGCCGACTACCGGCCTCGTACTACCGGATCTAGACGCTCCAGATTTCTAGCGAGTACCTCCATTACTCATAGACCCAACGCCGTCGAGAAGATGCACCTACCTGCATCCCAATGTAAGCGTGTCCTGAAGGCCGCAGCTAGGCGGCCTGAGCGATCTGCTGCTGATCGGGCTGCCAGTTCCAGGGCATGAGCTTGTCCCAGAGGGAGGCGGGCCAGCCTGAGGCGATCTTCTCGATGACATCGGCGATATAGGCCTGCGGCTCGATGCCGTTGAGCTTCGCGGTCTCGATGACGGAGTAGATAGCGGCGGCGCGTTCGCCGCCGGCCTTCGACCCGGCGAACAGCCAGTTCTTGCGGCCGATCGCGATGGCGCGGATGGCGCGCTCGGCGATATTGTTGTCGATCTCCGCGATGCCCTCGTCGATGTAGCGGGTCAGCGCGTCCCAGCGCTTGCGGCCATAGGCGAGCGCCTTTGCCATCGCCGACTTGGGCGACAGGCGGCGCAGGGCGTCGTCGATCGCGTCGCGAAGCGCATCGATCTGCGGCCTGGCCTGCTCTTGTCGATGTCGGAGCCGGATGTCGGGCGGCTGACCGCGGACGTCCTCTTCGATCCGGTAAAGCCCGGCGATACGGTCGAGCAGGTCGGTGGTGAGCGGCGTCGGGCTCGTCTGGTGGCACTCGAAGATCTTGCGGCGGAAGTGCGCCCAGCAGGCGACCTCCTGGATGCCATTGCCCTGGTAGAGCTTGTCATATCCGGCATATCCGTCTGCCTGGAGCAGACCGGTGAACGACCTGAGCTCGCTCTGCGGATGGATGCCGCTGCGATCGGGGGTGAACCGATACCAGGCGAGCGCCGGGGTGGCGGCGCCCGATGCACGGTCATCAACGACATAGGCCCAGAGCCGCGCCTGCGCGGTGCG
>Ga0209257_1003295_pt1 | contig 14067 bp, 13 predicted proteins | sample AraplaCvi_mCL_r2_FD_184277 | JGI IMG/M metagenome (GOLD analysis project Ga0209257, IMG submission 184277) | Arabidopsis root microbial communities from North Carolina, USA - plate scrape MF_Cvi_mCL_r2 (SPAdes) (version 2) | ecosystem: Host-associated > Plants > Roots > Endosphere | place: USA...
CGGCATCAAGCAAGGCGAGGCCTTCTTCTGCGCGTCCGACATCGGCTGGGTGGTCGGCCATTCCTACATCGTCTATGCGCCGCTCTTGAAAGGCTGCACGACGATCCTCTACGAGGGGAAGCCGGTGGGGACGCCGGATGCGGGCGCCTTCTGGCGCGTGATCTCGGAGCACAAGGCGCGGGCACTGTTCACCGCGCCGACGGCCTTCCGCGCGATCCGGCGCGACGATCCCGAGGGCAAGCTGCTGAAGCACTACGATCTCACCGGCTTCCGGGCGCTGTTCCTCGCCGGCGAGCGCTCCGATCCGCCGACCCTGGAATGGGCCGAGCAGCTCTTGCAGGTGCCGGTGATCGATCACTGGTGGCAGACCGAGACCGGTTGGTCGATCGCCGCGAATTGCATGGGCATCGAGCTCCTGCCGGTGAAGCACGGCTCGCCGACGCGGCCCGCTCCGGGCTGGGATCTCAAGGTGCTGGACGAGAGCGGCGCACCGGCGGCACCGGGCGAGATCGGCAATCTTTGCGGCAAGCTGCCTTTGCCGCCGGGCACGTTTCCGACCTTGTGGAACGATGACCAGCGCTTCGTCGAGAGCTACCTCACGCGTTTCCCCGGCTATTACCAGACGGCGGATGCCGGGATGATCGACGCGGACGGCTATGTCTATGTGATGGCGCGGACCGACGACATCATCAACGTCGCCGGGCACCGGCTTTCGACCGGTGGCATGGAAGAAGTGCTGGCAAGCCATCCCGACGTCGCGGAATGCGCCGTCATCGGCGTCCATGACTCATTTAAAGGTCAAGTGCCGCTCGGCTTCCTGGTGCTGAAAGCCGGCGTCGATCGGCCGGCGGACAAGATCGTCGCCGAGGTGGTGCAGCTGGTGCGCGATCGCATCGGTCCGGTGGCGGCGTTCAAGACCGCGACGGTCGTCCAGCGCCTGCCGAAGACCCGCTCGGGCAAGATTCTCCGCGGCACGATGCAGAAGATCGCCGACGGCCGGGAATACCCGATGCCCGCCACGATCGACGATCCCGCCATCCTGGGCGAGATCGACGACGTGCTGCAGCGGATCGGCTACGCAAAGAAGTAGTCGGTGCCAGGTGCGGAGAAAGATGCGCGGGTCAAGCCCGCGCATGATGCGTTTCTTATTGCGTCACCCGCGGACTTGACCCGCGGGTCTTTCGCCGATTAGCGGCTGTCGCCGCCGGCGCGGTGGGCGCCCTGACGGTTGCCGCCCTGACGGTTACCACCCTGAGGGCGACCGCCCTGGCGATGGCCGTCTTGGCGGGCCTGGCCGCCGCGGTGATCGCCACCCTGACGGTTCTGGCCCTGGCGCTTCTGGCCGTGATGCTGGTCGGCTCGGCGCTGCTCGCCGTTGCCGTGGTTGCGGCTGTCGCTGGCGCCGGCACCCTGGGTTCGGCCGCCGCTGCGATGACCGCCGCCGCCATTGGCCGCCTTGCGGGCGCCCTGGCCGGGACGGCCCTTGTGCTGGCCGCGGTTGCCGCCGCGATGGCGCGTCGGAAGGCCGCCTTCGTCATCGAGCGGGGCGTTGCGCGGGTCTTCCGGCACGCCGACGAAGGGATGGTTCTCGACCACCGGCACCTTCATCCGGGTGATGCGCTCGATGTCGCGCAGCAACCCGCGCTCCTCGTGGTCGCAGAAGCTGAACGCCACACCGGTGGCACCCGCACGCGCGGTGCGGCCGATGCGGTGGACATAGGCTTCCGGCTCCATCGGGAGCTCGTAATTGACGACATGGCTGATGCCGTCCACGTCGATGCCGCGGGCGGCGATGTCGGTCGCGACCAGCACTTTCACCTTGCCGTTCTTGAAGGCGTTCAACGCCTGCTGCCGGGCGCTCTGGCTCTTGTTGCCGTGGATCGCGGCGGTGCCGAAGCCGTCCTTCTCGAGCTGCTCGGCGAGGCGGTTGGCGCCGTGCTTGGTGCGGGTGAAGACGATGGCGCGGGTCATCTCCGGCGTGCCCAGGAGCTGCGCCAGCAGCGCCCGCTTATGGCCGCGGGCGACGAAGTAGAGCTTCTGGTCGATCCGCTCGGCGGTGGTCGACTGCGGCACGACTTCGACGCGGACCGGGTCCTTCAGCAGGCCCTTGGCCAAGTCGGCGACGTCGTTCGGCATGGTGGCCGAGAACAGCAGCGTCTGGCGCTGCTTCGGCAACAGCGGGGTGATGCGGCGGATGTCGCGGATGAAGCCCATGTCCAGCATGCGGTCGGCCTCGTCGAGCACGAAGAACTCGGCGCTCTCGAGCTTCACATGGCCCTGCTGGATCAGGTCGATGAGACGGCCCGGGGTCGCAACGACGATGTCGATGCCCTTACGGAGTGCGTCCACCTGCGGGTTCTGGCCGACGCCGCCGAAGATCTGCGTCGAGCGCAGCGGCAGGTGACGGCCATAGGTCTTCAGGCTTTCGAGAATCTGCACCGCGAGCTCGCGGGTGGGGGTGAGAATCAGCGCGCGCATCGACTTCGGCGCCGCCCGCTTCTTGGTCTCCATTAGCCGCTGCAGCATCGGCAGCACGAAGGCCGCGGTCTTGCCGGTGCCGGTCTGCGCCAGGCCGAGCAGGTCGCGGCCCTGCAAGAGATGCGGGATCGCACGCGCCTGGATCGGCGTCGGACGCTCATAGCCGGACTCCTTCACCGCCTGCATCAAGGGGGCGGTCAGGGCGAGATCGGCGAACAGGGTCAGTTCGTTGGTGGTCGTTTGGGTATGCGTGGTCGTATTCAAGCCGGAATCCTTTTCGGCATGTGTCATCAAGCCGAAAGAACGCGCGTGAATCCACGCGGCGAAACGCCGGCGAGCGAGCCCGAGGCGCGCCGCTCGAGTACTATGACGGTTTTCTGATGGATCTCAGGACGGGCGCCCCTGTGACAATTTGGCAGGAGGGGCGCAAGCGCGCAGTCGCGAGAATTGCGCGCCTCATATGAGGGATGCGGCGCGCAATGTCAAGTGATTGGGAATTTGGCTGCGTTTACTGCGGCTTGATCCAGTCGATCGTGCCGGTCCACTTCATCTGCTGGACGAAGTCGTTGTAGCCGATGGAGTAGCTGCCGTTCACGTCGAGCTGCTGGGCGCCGACGTCGGTATAGGGGTTGGCGCCCATCGGATAGGACCGCGGATCGTTGACGATCAGGCGTAAGTCCGAGGGCGAGCCTTCGTAGCCGATGACCAGCACGACGTCCTTGCCGCCCTTGTCCTCGGTGCCGCTCTTGGGCGGCTGGACGATGGCGATGAAGGGACGCTCGAAGCGGATCTCGTGGATGGCGTCGATCGGGGAGAGGACCTTGTGCTGCTGATAGCGCATCACCACTGGATCCTCGCCGAAGAACTTGTAGGCGAAGGGTGCATAGCCCTGGACCAGCTTCAGGGTCGCTTCCTCCGCCGACATCTTCGGCGCCTCGCAGGCCTGCACGCCGGTCAGGAAATCCGCCAGGCTGCATTGCCAGTTGTCGGCGCCGTAGAGCGGCGGCACGTTGTAGAAGTCCATGACCATCTGGCCAACGGCAGCCCAGCTCCAGCCGGGCTTCGATTCCTGGATCGCCGGAATATCGAGCTCGGCCTTGGGCGGGATCACGTCAGGCACCGTATCCTGGGCCCAGGCTCCGGCGGATCCGCCGACAAGAACCGCGGCCGCCAATGCGGAGCGAAGAAGACGCCGTCTGGAGCGAATCATGACTTTGGCTTTCCCTGGCAGCTCTGGCCGAGCAAACTCCCCTTCAATGGGGACCGATTCGGCGAGAGGACAACAATTTCGCGGGTCCGAAGGTTGCACAGAATTTCGTGGTAGAAAACGCTGAAACCGCAGTCCCGGCCGTAATCCTGGCCGGCGGGTTGTCGCGCCGCATGGGCGGCGGCGATAAATGCCTGTTGCGTTTGGGCGACCGGACTCTGCTTGCGCATGTGATCGACCGGATTCGGCCGCAGGTCGCGGCACTGGCGCTGAATGCCAATGGCGATGCCGCCCGATTTGCCGGATTCGGGCTCCCGGTTCTGGCCGATGATCACGCGGACTTTGCCGGACCGCTGGCCGGCATTCTGGCGGCACTGGATTGGGCGGCGGCATCGGGCGCTGCCGCGGTGCTGACCGTGCCGGCCGATACGCCGTTCCTGCCGCGCGATCTCGTGGCGCGGCTGGCCGCGGCGGGGGTCCCGGCCCTGGCACGGAGCCGGGGCCGCACGCATCCGGTCGTCGGGTTGTGGCCGGTGGGTCTGCGCGACGGCCTGCGCGCAGCGCTGCGGGAGGAGGGCTTGCGCAAGGTCGAGGACTGGACCGCGCGGCTCGGCCCGGCTCTGGTCGAGTACGCGGCGATGCCTGAAGATCCCTTCTTCAATATCAATACGCCGGACGATCTCGCGCATGCCGCGGCGCTGCTTTAGCCGCCGTTAGGAAAAACTGGCCGACCGATCAGAATAACCCGTTGGACGCTCCGCAGGCGGCGAACCTATCGTTTCCCCGTCGTCGTGAACGTCCGTCCCTCGAAGGCTGGCAGCGGCGAGATTTCAAATCCGCTCTCCCACGTTCCAACGTCGTGTGCCGCCGGCATCGTCGATGCCGCCCGCACGACCTTGCCCAAGCGAGGACAGGTGATGCCGATGAAACGCCTACCGATTTTCGCCGCCGCGGCCGCCTTGCTGGCGGCCGGTCTCTCCAGCGCCGAAGCCGCCGAGATCACGGTCATGGGTTATCGCGGTGCCTTCCAGGAAAACTATGTCAAGGCCGTGGTCGAGCCGTTCGAGAAGGCCAACCCGGATATCAAGGTCACCTTCTTCGGCGTGCAGAATGCGGCAGTCTCGCTCGGCACGATGCGGGCGCAGAAGGATTCGCCGCAGACCGACGTGGTGATCTTCGATCTCTCGGTCGCGAAGATCGCCCGGGACGAAGGGCTGATCGCCGAGCTCGACACCGCGAAGCTGAAGAGCTGGAGCGAGCTCGGCCAGGTCGGGCGCGAGCTCGGCGGCTTCGCGCCGCCGCTGACCTACGACACGTTCCTGATGCTCTATGATCGCGACGCCTTCAAGGCGCCGCCGAAGAGCTGGGCGGCGCTCTGGGACAAGGCGGAGCAGGGCAAGATCATCATCCCCGCCCAGGGCGGCGGCGACATTCAGGCGATCGCGCTCACCATCGTCGCCAATCGCCTCGCCGGCGAGGCCGACTACACCAAGACCATCCGCCCGGGCGTGGACAAGCTGATCGAGATGGCACCGCTGGTGCAGACCTGGGAGCCGAAGCCCGATGCCTATACGCTGGTCGGCAACGGCACGGCGGCGCTGGCAGTCGGCTACAACGCGCGCGGCCAGTACTATCACGACCAGACCGGCGGCCGCCTGCAGACCGCGGCGCCTGCCGAGGGCACTGTCACCCAGGTCAACGTGATCTCGGAGATCGCCAACACGCCGAACAAGGAAGCGGCCGAGCGGTTCATCGATTACGCGCTCGGCGCCGAGGCCCAGGCCCGCTTCGCCGAGGCCATGTTCTACGCGCCGACCAATACCAAGGCGCAAGTCTCCGCCGAGGCCAAGAAGCGCATCCCGCTGATGGATGCCGCGAACCAGGCCTCGCAGATCCCGGTTGACTGGATCGCCATCGGCGAGCTCCGGGAGAAGATCCTGGCACCCTGGCGGCGGGAAATCATCCCGGCGGGCCGCTGATGGTGGCGCTGGCCCAACGTGCCGACCGGGAGCTGGTGATCCCGGCGGCGCAGCCGGAGGGGCATCTCCGGTTGGAGGGTGTCACCAAGCGCTTCAACGAGGTCCTCGCGGTCTCCGGCGTGGATCTGGAGCTGCCGCGCGGCAAGATGCTGGGGCTGCTCGGACCGTCGGGCTGCGGCAAGACCACCACGCTCAGGATGATCGCCGGGCTGCTGCCGATCAGCGACGGCCGGATCCTGGTCGATGGCGAGGACATCGCGCATCTGCCGCCGCACCGCCGGGATTTCGGCCTGGTGTTCCAGAACTATGCGCTATTCCCGCATCTGACCGTCGCTGAGAACGTCGCCTTCGGCCTCGACATGCGCCGGGTCGCGAAGGCCGAGGCGCGGGCGCGGGTGCAGGCGGCGCTCGAGCTGGTCCATCTGCCGGGCTTTGGCGACCGCAAGCCGCGGCAGATGTCGGGTGGGCAGCAGCAGCGCGTGGCGCTGGCCCGTGCGGTGGTGGTGCGGCCGCGCGTGCTGCTGCTCGACGAGCCGCTCTCCAATCTCGACGCCAAGCTGCGGGACGAGATGCGCACCGAGATTCGCGAGATCCAGCAGCGTCTCGGCATCACCACGGTCCTGGTCACGCACGATCAGGTCGAGGCGCTGACCATGTGCGACCTGGTCGGCGTCATGTCGCATGGCCGCCTGGAACAATTGGGCACGCCGGAGGATATCTACGAGCGTCCGGCCTCGCTGTTCGTGGCGGATTTCGTCGGCCGGACCAACACGCTGGAATGCACGCTGGTCGATCAACGCCATGTGCGCATCGGCGAGGCGGTCTATGGCTGTGCCGCGACCGCGCTGCCGCCCGGCAAGGTCAAGGCGGTGATCCGGCCGCACCGCATCTTGCTGACCCCGCCGCGGGACCGGTCGCTGATCTCCAATGCCACCAATTGCGCGGCGGGCCGGGTCACGCGCGTGGTCTATGTCGGCGATCTCCTGCAATACGAGATCGATATCGGCGGCACCCGGCTCGCCGTCGAGGCGCCGACCCGCGCGCTCTCGCAGCCGATGGCCGTCGGCGACAAGCTGCTCTGCGAATGGTCGCCGGACGACATGCTGGTGTTTCCGGCATGAAGGGGCCGGCATGAGCCTGGTGCTTCCCTTGCCGGCTGAGCAGCGCTTCGCGCGGCTGCGGACGCTGCGCCTGCCGATCGCCCTGCTGTTGCCGCTGGTGCTGATCAACCTGATCGCCTTCGTGCTGCCGGTGGCGCGGCTGGTGCAGATCTCGTTCCTGGAAGGCCATGGCGGCGTCCTGACCGACACCCTGACCGTCGCCAACTATCTCGGCTTCCTGACCGACAGCTACTATCTCGGCCTAATCGGCAACTCGTTGCTGCTTGCCGCGATCGTCACCGTGGCGACCCTCGTCGCCGCCTATCCGATCGCGATGTTCCTGCATACGGTCTCGCCGCGTTGGCGCAACGTGCTGTTCGTCATCACCATCTCGCCGCTGCTGGTGAGCGCCGTGGTGCGGACCTATGGCTGGATGATCCTGCTCGGCGACCAGGGCCTGGTGAACGATGCGCTGATCGGGCTGGGGCTGATCGAGAAGCCGGTGCGCCTCATCAACAACACGCTCGGCGTGGTGGTCGGCCTGGTCGAGGTGCTGATGCCCTATATGGCACTGTCGCTGATCGCCGGTTTCGGGCGGCTCGATCCGGCGCTCGAAGAGGCGGCGGCCTCGCTCGGCGCCGGAAGGATCCGGCGCTTCCTGCGCGTGACCCTGCCGCTGACCGCGCCGGGAATCGCGCTCGGCTCGCTGCTCTGCTTCGTGCTCTCGATCTCGTCCTTCGTCACGCCGAAGCTGCTCGGCGGCGGGCGGGTGTTCCTGCTGGCGACCGAGATCTACGACCAGGCGGTCGTGCAGCTCGAATGGCCGATGGCGGCGACCACCTCGGTCGTGGTGCTGGTCCTGTTCGGCTGTGCCCTCATCCTCTACACGCGCCTGGTCCGGCGCTTCGATTGAGGTAGGTCCATGGTCGGTTCATCCTCGACGATTGGTTTCCGCTTCCTGGTGGGTGCGCTCTATCTCTTCCTACTCGCGCCGATCCTGGTCGTGCTGCCGCTGTCCTTCGCCTCCGACACGATGATCGTGTTCCCGCCCACCGGCTGGAGCCTGCGCTGGTACGAAGCGATGTTTCAGCACGAGGGCCTGATGAAAGCCTTCCGCGTCAGCCTGGTGCTGGCTGCGGTGGTGACCGTCATCTCGCTGGGTGCCGGCCTGCCCGCGGCCTATGCGCTGAAGCGCTACACCTTCACCGGACGCGACGCGCTCACCAATCTCTTCACCGCGCCATTGCTGCTGCCGACGATCGTGCTGGGGCTTTCCATCCTACTGGTCTTCGTGAAGCTGAACCTGCTCGGCACCTTCCCCGGCCTGGTCGTCGCGCATCTCGTGATCACGACGCCCTATGTGGTCCGCATCATGTCCACCGCGCTCTCGACCCTGCCCCCCTCGGTGGAGGAGGCCGCGACCATGCTCGGCGCGACGCCGTTCAAGGTGTTCACCCGTGTGACCTTGCCTCTGATGATGCCGGGCCTCATCGCCAGTGCCGCACTCGCTTTCCTGCTCTCCTTCGACGAAGTGGTGATCTCGCTCTTCATCACCGGGCCGCGCATCTCGACCCTGCCGGTTGAGATCTTCAACTATGTCGAATCGAAGACCGATCCGCTCATCGCCGCCGTCTCGGTGGTGCTGGTCGCCGCGACCTTGGCGGTCGTGCTGCTGGTCGAGCGCTCGATTGGCTTCTCCAAGGCCATGGTCAAGTGACCTGGGCCGCACCCTCGCATTTCCTTCCCACTGGAGTACCCGCTCGATGGACAATGTCGCCCTCTGGATGTCGCAACCGCATTTCAACTACCTGGAAATGAGCCGGCTGGCCGGGTTCACCACGGTCGTCGTCGAGCTCGAGCACGGCACCTATGATCTTGCCTCGCTCGACCAGTTCCTCGCCTTCACCCGCGCCCATCGCATCCAGGTCCTGACCAAGGTGATTGCGCCCAATGCGGAATCGATCCAGCAGGCGCTGGATTTCGGCGCCGACGGCGTGGTGGTTCCGCATCTGCGCGACGCCGCCCACGCGCATGAGGTGACCAAGGCGGCGAAATATCCGTTGCTCGGCACGCGCTCGTACACCGGCGGGCGCATCTTCGACTATGCCCGCCCGGCTGCCGATGCCTTCGAGACCGAGAACCGGCGGACCAAATGCTATGCGATGATCGAGACCGCCGAGAGCCTGGCCGATGTCGAGAAGATCGCGGCGCTGCCGACCGTGGACGGCCTGTTCCCCGGTCCCTCGGACCTGGCGCTCGCCTGCGGCCGCGGGGCCTATGCCTTCGGCCCGTCGGACCGCGCCGATCTCACGCGCATCGCCGCCGCGGCCCGCGCCGCCGGCAAGCCCTGGATCATGCCGGCCTGGACGCCGGCCGAGCGCAGCTTCGCGCGCGAGCAGGGGGCCGCTCTCCTTGTGGTCGCCACCCAGAACATGACCATCCGCCAAGGCATCGCCGCGACCGTCGAGATGCTGCGCCGGGAATCCGTCGTCGCCGCTGCCTGATCATCACCCATAAGGATCCGTTGCCATGAAGATCACCCTGGTTCAGACCAACCCGCAGACCGATCGCCCGGCCAATCTGTTCCGCGCGACCGAACTCATGTCCCGCGCCTTCGAGACCGATCGGCCGGACCTGATCGTGTTGCCGGAATATTTCGAGTATTACGGCGGCACCATGGCCGACAAGCTGGCCGCGGCGCAGCCGGCGCCGGGCGGTGAGGCCTATGCGGCGATGCAGGCCTTCGCGGCGAAGCACCAGGTCTTCGTCCATGCCGGCTCGATGATGGAGACGATCGCCGGCGAGAAGCGGATCTATAACACGACCGTCGTCTTCGACCGCACCGGCCGCGAGGTCGCGCGCTATCGCAAGATCCACATGTTCGACATCGTGGCGCCCGACGGCACGGCTTACAAGGAATCCGCGACCGTGCGGCCCGGCGAGGACGTCGTCTTCTATGAGATCGACGGCTTCAAGGTCGGCTGCGCCATCTGCTACGACATCCGCTTCGCTGAGCTGTTCCTGCAGCTGGCCGCGGGCCGTGCCGACCTGATCGTGCTCCCCGCCGCCTTCACCCTGCAGACCGGAAAGGACCACTGGGAAGTGCTCGCCCGGGCGCGGGCGATCGAGACCCAGGCCTATTTCGCGGCCTGCGGCCAATGGGGCGCCCATCTCTCCAACGGCGAGAAGCGCTTCACCTACGGCCATTCGCTGGTCTGCGATCCCTGGGGGCATGTGACGGCGCGCGCCTCGGACGGCGAGGGCTATGTCACCGCCGCCGTCGAGCGCGCCCAGCTCGATCGGGTCCGCGCCGCCATCCCGATGCAGGATCATCGCCGCCTGGCCTGTGCGTGAGGAACGCCATGTACACGATCAATGCGATGCCGAAGCCGGTTCCGGCGGAAGACCTGGCGCTGCTCGCCGAAGTGGAGACCGCAACCGTCGGCCATTGGCACCTCTTCGGCTTCATGGATTGCGGCATCCGGCCGCTGCTGCGCCACCGCCGCGTGGTCGGCACGGCAGTGACGCTGGCCATTCCCGGCGCGGATTCCACCCTGCTGCATCACGCTGCCGGGCTGCTGCGGCCCGGTGACGTCCTGGTGGTGGACCGGCTCGGCGATGAGCGCCATGCCTGCTGGGGCGGGGGAGTCACCATCGCCGCCAAGGCGGCGGGGGCGGTGGCCGGCATCGTCGATGGACCCTGCACCGATCTCGCCGAGATCGAGGAATCCGATTTCCCGATGTGGTCGCGGGGCCTCGCCGCCATCACCACGCGGCTCTACGACATCGGCGGCGGGCTGAATATCCCGGTCTGTTGCGGCGGCGTCCCCGTGCTGCCGGGCGATGCCATCCTGGCCGATGAAAGCGGCGTGCTCGTGCTCCGGCGCGAGGAGGTCCGGGCGATCGCCCAGGAAGCCATCCGGCGGCAGAGCACCGGCAAGGCGCGCGAGGGCTCGGTGCGCGACGGCGCCAAGCTCGGCGAACTCACCGGCGCCTCAGCCAAGGTGCAGGCCCGGATCGCCGCGACCGGATGACGCTGCAGGCGCCGCGCTTGATCGACCTCGTCCGGGGCGATAGCTTCCGGCCGGAATGAACATTCGCTTTCTCGAGACGGCGATCTGCCTCGCGCGGCTGAGGAACTTCCGGGCGACCGCCGCCGCCCTCAACATCACGCCGGCCGCGGTCTCGAACCGGATCGCGGCCATGGAGGTCGAGCTCGGCGTCCGCCTGTTCGACCGCGACAGCCGCGAGGTCCGGCTGACGCCGGAAGGGCTGGCCTTCATCCAGGGTGCCGGCGATGTGGTCGAGCGCTACCAGAACCTGGTCGGCGACCTGAAGCCCCGGGCCGCGGTGGTCGGCTCGGTCAAGATCGGCCTGCTGCCGAGCATGGCCTTGACCATGCTGCCGGGGATGGTGGCGTTCCTGCGCGAGCAGTTTCCGATGGTGCGGCTCTCGATCGTCACCGACACCTCCTCGGTGATCTTGCAGAAGCTCCGGCAGCGGGAAATCGACATCGCGGTCTGCATCGCCCCGGAGGACACGACCGATCTCCACGTCGCCGATCTCTGTCATCTCGGGATGTTCTGGATCGTCGATCCGAAGATCCTGCAGCACGATGCCGACGAGCGGCTGCGCATCGAGGATCTGCTCGCCTATCCGATCATCTCCTACGAGGTCGGGACCCACAATCACGCGCGCATGCGGGACTATTTCGCCGACCTCGTTTCCGACGGGGCGGTGATGCATTATTCGAACTCGCTGGCGACCACGATCGGCATGATCGCCTCCGGCATCGGCATCTCGGTCCTGCCGCCGGTCTGCATCCAGCGGGAGCTGCGGGAAGGAACGCTGGCGGTGCTGCGGGTCGATCCGGCCTTTCCGCCCACCAAGTATTCGATCATCCGGATGGACCGGGACGACCGGAAGATCGTGCTCCTGGCCGACGATGTTGCGCGCGACATCGCCGCGGCATTCTGCCGGCAATACGACGACAGCCTGGCAGCCTTCGCCGAGGCCGCACCGCCGGGCGGATAGGCCGGTGCGGCGGTCAGGGCTCCTGGGCGGGGCCGGGCTCGGCGGCGATCAGTCGCACGCGGTCGAGCAGGATCAGCACCTTGCCGACGCCCTCGAAATTGACGGTGGCACGCCGCCCGGTGACCGACTGGACTTGGCCCAGCCCCCAGTCCGGCCGGTCGGGATGGCGTACGAAGGCGCCGGGCGTCAAAAATTCGGACATGCGTTCGTGCTCACCCTCACTCTTTTCGAAGTATACTCTGGCCGCCGGGGGCCGAACCGCTAAACTAAGGCCGCCTGCTTCGGGGAACAGCCAGAGTAACGCCATATGAACTTCGACCTGCAGATCCTGGAACTGGTTTGCTCGCGGCTCTGCCATGACCTGATCAGCCCGGTGGGTGCCGTCGGCAACGGCCTGGAGCTCATGGCCGAGGAGGGCGACGACGACCTCATGGAGGACGCCCGCCGCCTGGTCGAGAGCAGCACCCACCGCGCCTCGGCGCTGCTGCAGATGTACCGCTGCGCCTATGGCAATGCCGGCAATCAGCTGAGCTTCGGGGCGGGTGAGGCGATGAAGCTCGCGCGCGAGGCCCTGGACGCCAACCGGGTCGAGCTCAAGGCCGAGCTTCCGGCGGTCAGCGATTCGCCGAGGGGATTCGGCAAGCTGCTGCTGAACGCCATCCTGACCACGGCCGAGTGGCTGCCTCGGGGCGGGGTGCTTTCCCTGGCGATCAGCCAATCCGAGGGCGGGGCGGCGTTCGGCCTGACGGCGGAAGGCCAGCAGGCCGGGTATTCTTCGGAGGCTGCCCGACTCCTGGCGCTGGACCGCAACGGCATCGACCTCACTGCCCATAACATCCAGCCTTACCTCACGGGACTAATTGCCGCGCACCATAAATACCGGCTGGAACCCTCGCAGCCGGCGGCCGGCATGGCGATTTTGCAGGCCCGGCTGGCGGGTTAGGCAGTTCCCGGCCCGTATTAATCCCGATGGGATTATGGGCCGCTGGCTTCACCCTAAATTAATGCTTTTCTGAAAATCTGAGCGTCAATCCGGCCCCGCTGAGAGGGTCGGTGCGGTCTGTCCGCGCGTACCTAAAACGGGGCGAAAGCTATGGATGATCTGCTCAAAGAATTCCTGACCGAGACCTCGGAGAACCTCGCCGTGCTCGACGTAGAGCTGGTGAAACTCGAGCAAAATCCCAACGATATGGAACTGCTCGGAAACATCTTCCGGCTCGTTCACACGGTGAAGGGTACCTGCGGATTTCTCGGCCTGTCGCGGCTCGAATCCGTGGCCCATGCGGGCGAGAACGTGCTCGGCAAGGTGCGCGACGGCGAGATCGAGGTCGGCGCCGAAGCCGTCTCCCTCATTCTCGAATGCCTCGACCGCATTCGCACCGTCATGACCGATCTCGAAGCGACCGGCGCTGAGCCGGCCGGCGACGACACCGATCTCATCAAGCGCCTCAACGCCTTTGCCGAATCCGGCGGCGTCAGTTCGGTCGCTCCGGCGGCTGCGCCTGCCCCCGCGGCGGCGGCTCCGGTCTCGGCTCTGGCTGCGGCGGAGAGCTCGGCCACTATCTACGAACAGATCGGCGGCATGGGCACGGTCGATGCGGTGGTCGAAGTCTTCTTCGCCCGCATGACCGGCGATCTCCGCGTGAAGCAGGCCTTCGACGGCGCCAGCATCGACCATCTTCAGGGCCAGATGCGCGACTATCTGGCGAAGCTCTGCGGCGGTCCGGATTCGAGCGCCAAGTCGGTGCTGATCGAGCGCAATCTCAACGACGCGCAGTTCGACGCGGCCTGCGGCCATCTGCAGGCGGCCTTGAACCAGCTTGAAATCTCCGCCGCCCTCTCGGCGCGGATCATGGGCATGATCTTCGCCACCCGCGATGAAGCGACCGGCGGCGCGACCGCACCGGTCTCGGTCCCGGCGAGCGAGGAAGTCGCCGCCGAGCCGGTGGCGAAGCCCGCCAAGGCCGCCGCCAAGAAGGACGGTGGGGCGGAGGGCGGCGCGGCTGCGGAATCGGTCGCCAACCAGACCATCCGCGTCAATGTCGAGCTGCTCGAGAACCTGATGACCATGGTCAGCGAGCTGGTGCTGACCCGCAATCAGGTCCTGCAGATCCTGAGGAAGCAGAAGGACAGCGAGTTCGCCGCCCCGCTGCAGCGTCTCAACCACGTGACTTCCGAGCTCCAGGAAGGCGTGATGAAGACCCGCATGCAGCCGATCGGCAATGCCTGGGCCAAGCTGCCGCGCCTGGTGCGCGACCTCAGCCACGAA
>Ga0209257_1003297_pt1 | contig 14064 bp, 10 predicted proteins | sample AraplaCvi_mCL_r2_FD_184277 | JGI IMG/M metagenome (GOLD analysis project Ga0209257, IMG submission 184277) | Arabidopsis root microbial communities from North Carolina, USA - plate scrape MF_Cvi_mCL_r2 (SPAdes) (version 2) | ecosystem: Host-associated > Plants > Roots > Endosphere | place: USA...
TGGGGTCCGACGCCATCCGCGCCGGCGCCATCTCCCTGATGATCGGCGGCCTGGCGATCATCGTCTTCATCATCCTGGCCTACGGCCTGTTCGGGGTCTTCGCCGCGCTGGCCCTGATCGTGAACGTGCTGCTGATCCTGGGCATCATGTCGATGACCCAGGCGACGCTGACCTTCCCCGGCATCGCCGGCCTGATCCTGACCTTGGCCGTGGCCGTCGACGCCAACGTGCTGATCTACGAACGGGTCCGCGACGAGGCGCATGCGGGACGAACGCCGATCATGGCGCTGGAGCACGGCTACAGCCGCGCGCTGGTGTCGATCCTCGACGCCAACATCACCAGCGCCATTTCCGCCATCATCATGTTCCAGTTCGGCTCCGGCCCGATCCGCGGCTTCGCCTGGACCCTGCTGATCGGCGTCGTCACCTCGGTGTTCACGGCTGTGGTCATCACCCAGGTCCTGATCGGCTTCTGGTTCCGCGCCACGAAGCCGAAGAAACTGCCGATCGAGTAGAGACGACCCATGCCCTGGCCCCTCATCCGTCTCCTCCCGCGCGTCTTCCACGTGGATTTCGTGCGGCTCGCCCCCTTCGCGGCGATCGTCTCGGCGCTGCTCGTGCTGGGTTCGATCGGCTCGTTCGTGGCCCAAGGCCTGAACTTCGGCATCGACTTCGTCGGCGGCACCGCCATCGAAGTGCGCACCAAGGGCCCCGTGCCCCTGGGCGAGCTGCGTGCGGCGGTCCCTGCCGCTGGCGGCCACGACGCCCAGGTGCAGGGCTTCGGCCGGCCCGACACCGCGATCGTCCGCTTTCGCACCGAGGGCAACGCCTTCCAGGCGGCCGAGCAGGTGAAGCAGAAGCTCGCCGCCCGCTTCCCCGGCATGGAGTTCAAGCCGCCGGTGGTCGTGGGCCCGAAGGTCTCCAGCGAGCTGATGTCCGGCGGCTTCATGGCGCTGGGCATCGCCCTGGCGCTGATGCTGGCCTACATCTGGTTCCGCTTCCAACTGCAGTTCGGCCTGGGCGCGGTGGTGGCCGTGTTCCACGACATCGTCCTGACCCTGGGGCTGCTTTCCATCACGCAGATCGAGTTCTCCATGACCTCGATCGCGGCCTTGCTGACGGTCATCGGCTACTCGATGAACGAGAAGGTCATCACCTTCGACCGGCTCCGCGAGAACCTGCGCAAGTACAAGACCACGCCGCTGCGCGAGGTGATCAACAAGTCCGAGAACGAGCGTCTGTCGCGCACCCTGATCACCGGCTCGACGGCGATCCTGGCGTTGGCGGGGGCCATGTTCCTGGGCGGCCCGGTGCTGTTCCCGCTGGTGTCGACCATGGTGTTCGGCATCGTGATCGGCACCTATTCGTCGGTCTACGTCGCCCTGCCGATCATCCTGCTGTGGGGCGTGAAGAGGAACGACGACCCGGCCGAGCCGCTGAAGCCCGCAACCGTCCGGCCGTAAGGCCGTGGCGCGCAACGCCCCCAGCATCGACGCCTATGGCGACGGCGGCTTCCGCCTCGCCGGCGAGCGGCACGAGGGCTCGGTGCTGATCCTGGCCGACGAGGCGCGGAGCTGGGGCGTGGGTAACCTGGGCGAGCTCACCCTGGAGACCCTGCGCCCGGTGCTGGACGCCGGCGCCGCGGAGGTGGAATTCCTGCTGCTGGGCGTAGGCGCGCGCAACGTCATGCCGCCGCGCGAGGTCCGCGACGGCCTGCGCGCCGCGGGCATCGGTCTGGAGTTCATGGACACGCCGGCGGCCGCCAAACTCTACAATCTGCTGACGTCCGAAGGCCGCCGCGTGGCGGCGGCTTTGATCGCTGTCTGAGCGTCAGCTTCCAGCCTGAAACGAAACGCCCTATACCTCCCGCCCAAGGGCAGGGACTCAGAGGGTTAGTTACATGGCTGGACTACTCGCCAACTTCCGCAACACCATCATCGTCAGCTTGATCCTGGCGCTGATCATGGTCGGCGCCTACGCGGCGGGTCCGCAAGGGACGGGACCCGCCTACTGGCAAGCCGTCTTCCGCTGGCTGCACGTCTTCTTCGGCATCCTGTGGATCGGCCTGCTCTACTATTTCAACTTCGTCCAGATCCGGAAAATGCCGGAGATCCCCGCTGAGCTGAAGCCGGCCGTCTCCAAGTACATCGCCCCCGAGGCGCTGTTCTGGTTCCGCTGGGCCGCCGTCGCGACCGTGGTCATGGGCCTGGCGATCGCCGGCGTCCGCGGCTACTCGGCCGAGACCCTGTCGCTCGGCCTGGCCGGCGGCTACGACCCGGCCCTGGACCGGCAGTACACCCTGCTGGGCCTGGGCATGTGGCTCGGCATCATCATGATGCTCAACGTCTGGGGCATCATCTGGCCGAACCAGAAGCGCGCCCTGGGCATCGTCGAGGCCGACGCCGACACCAAGGCCAAGGCCGCGCGGATGGCCATGCTCGGCTCGCGCACCAATCTCCTGCTGTCGATCCCGATGCTGGCGGCGATGACCATGTCGCAGACCGTCTTCGGCTGACACGGCGACACGACCGCGAGAAGGCCCGCCGCGCTGGCGGGCCTTTTTCGTTGATAGGCCCATGAGCGACGACCTCGACGACCTGATCCGCCGTGTGGACCCCGACCGCTGGCTCTCCAGCCGGTTCGTGGCCGACGTGCAGCGACGCGCCGACGTCATCGCCCTCTATGCGTACGACCACGAGCTGGCGCGCGCGCCCAAGGTGGCCTCCAACTCGCTGCTGGGCGAGATCCGCCTGACCTGGTGGCGCGAGATGCTGGACGAGGCCTACGACGGCCGCCACGTCCGCCACCACCCCACCGCCCAGGCGCTGGCCGATGTCATCCGGCGCCACGGCCTGCCGCGTGAGCCGCTGGAGGCGATGATCGACGCCCGCTACCGCGAGCTGGACGCGACGCCGATGAGCGACGCCGAGGCCCTGGAGTGGGCGCAGGGCACGGGAGGCCGCGCGGCGGAAGTCGCGGCGCGTATCCTGGATCCGCAGACTCCCGCGGAGCGCGCGAATTCTGCCGGCGCCCTGTGGATGCTGGGCCGGCGGCCTCTGCCCGCCCTGGTCGCGAGCCAGGCCGCCGCGGCGCGTGCCGACGTCCGGGCGCTGAGCGCAGCGGCGTTTCCCGCCGTGGCGCATGCGACCCTGGTCCTGCAGCGCGCGCGCTCGGAATTCGCCCGGCGGCTGCAGCTGACGGTCGCCGTGGCGCGGGGCCGGATCTAGCCTCGCCAGGGCGTCAGGCGCGGGATCCAGCGCGGCACGGCGGCGGTGAAGGCGGCGTAGTCCTCCGGGAAGGTCCGCCGCAGTGTCGGCTCCTCGTAGCCCAGTACGAAGGCGTGGAAGGCGGCCCAGATCGCGTAGCCGTAGAGGACCAGCGGCAGGCTGACGAACAGCGCGGCCTGGCCGAAGATCAGCGCTAGCACTGCCACGTACATCGGATTGCGCACCCAGCGGTATGCGCCGGTGACCACCAGCCGCTCGGGTGGCGCCACCGGCGCCGGCGTGCCGCGCCCCTGCAGGGCGAACCGGGCGAAGCATTCGAGCAGCAGCAGGCCGCCCAGGGCGACCAGCCCATAGCCGAGGATCGTCAGCGGCAGCGGGGCCGGCGGCCCCCACCAGTGGGTGATCCACCACGGGATCAGGCCCGCGATGGTTCCCGGCGCCAGGACCAGGAACAGCGCCGAACCCAGGAGCGCGACGGGGCGGGTCATGCGGAGCCTCCGAAGACGCTCCAGCTTAACCTATTCCGCCGGTTCCAGCGCCGGCGCGCCTTCGGCCCAGGCCTTGAGGTCGGCCAGGGCGCGCTCGCCCATCGCCCGCTTCTTCAGCCGGGTCTTCTCCTTCGAGCCCAGCCGGTTCCCTGCGGCGTCGCGCTTCGGGGCCTCCATGGGCGGCAGCAGGCCGTAGTTGATGTTCATCGGCTGGAAGCTGCCCTTGCCGCCTTCCAGGTGTCCGCCGGTGATGTGGCCCACCAGGCCGCCGAGGGCGGTCGTGGGCGGGGGGGCGGGGATCGGGCGACCCAGGCGCTCGGCGGCGGCGAAGCGGCCGGCCAGCAGGCCCACGGCGGCGCTCTCGACGTAGCCCTCGACGCCGGTCACCTGGCCCGCGAACCGCAGGCGCGGCTGGGCCTTCAGCCGCAGCGACGTGTCCAGCAGCCGCGGCGAGTTGATGAAGGTGTTGCGGTGCAGGCCGCCCAGGCGCGCGAACACCGCCTTCTCCAACCCGGGGATCATCCGGAAGATCTCGGTCTGGGCGCCGTGCTTCAGCTTGGTCTGGAAGCCCACCATGTTCCACAGCGTGCCCAGGGCGTTGTCCTGGCGCAGCTGGACGATGGCGTGGGCCTTCACCAGGGGATCGCGCGGGTTGGTCAAGCCCACCGGCTTCATCGGCCCGTGGCGCAGTGTCTCGCGGCCCCGCTCGGCCATCACCTCGATCGGCAGGCAGCCGTCGAAGTAGGGGACATGCTCCCAGTCCTTGAACTCGGACTTCGGCCCGGCCAGCAGGGCGTCGACGAACGCCTCGTACTGGTCCTTGTCCATCGGGCAGTTGATGTAGGCGGCCGCGTCGCCGCCGGGGCCTTCCTTGTCGTAGCGCGACTGCCGCCACGCCACGCCCATGTCCACCGACTCCAGGGTCACGATCGGCGCGATGGCGTCGAAGAACGACAGCTGGCCCTCGCCGGTCAGCTCCAGGATCGCCTGCGACAGGGCGGGCGAGGTGAGGGGGCCGGTGGCCAGGATCACGCTGTCCCACTCGGCGGGCGGCAGGCCGGCCACCTCCTCACGGGCGATGGTGACCAGGGGGTGGGCCTCCAGCCGGGCGGTGACGGCCTCGGAGAAGCCCTCGCGGTCCACGGCCAGCGCACCGCCGGCCGGCACCTGGTGCTCGTCCCCCGCCGACATGATGATCGAGCCCAGGGCGCGCATCTCGGCGTGCAGCAGGCCAACGGCGTTGCCGGTCCAGTCGTCGGCGCGGAAGGAGTTCGAGCAGACCAGCTCGGCCAGCTTGTCGGTCTGGTGGGCGTCGGTGCCGCGAACGGGGCGCATCTCATGCAGCACGACCGGCACGCCCGCCTGGGCGATCTGCCAGGCGGCCTCCGAACCGGCCAGGCCGCCGCCGACCACGTGGATGGGGGTGATTGTCATGCGTGGCGTACTAGCAACGAACGAGAAGGATCGCGAGCGGGGCCTTGCACGCTTAAGAGGGGGCGCGGCAAGGTCCCCCCGAAGGGGCTGGCCGAGTCGCGCTCGGACCAAGCAGGACGGATGACCAAGTTTTCTCCCAGTGACGCGGCCATGGAAGGCTTCCGCCTGACCAAGGAACACCCGGGCGTGATGCTCGCGTGGAGCGCTGTCTACCTCGGGGGCATCCTGCTTATCGGCCTCGTGATGATGGCGACCCTTGGGCCACCTTTCATCTCGTTGATTCGCAAGGGTCAGCTAGGGTCGCCGGAGGATGTCGACAACCTGGCAACCATGCTGGCGCAGTCTTGGCCAGCGTTTCTGCTCCTTCTCCTCATGACGGCCCTGCTGATGTCCATCATTACGGGCGGCGTCATGCGACTCGTGCTGCGGCCCGAGGAGCACGGTTTCGCGCACTTGAAGGTGAGCCGTACCGAGTTGAAGCTTACAGCTGCCAACTTACTGTGTATCGGTATCGGCGCTCTCTCCATGATGGTGGGTATAGTATTTACCGCGGGAGCGGCCCAGACGGGATCAATCGGCGCAACTGTAGCGGTCGGCTTGTTTTTGGCGTTCGCCCTATGGATTGGCGTTCGGCTTTCTCTACTGCTTCCCACTGTATTCGATACGGGTCAGATCTCTCTACGTCTCGCTTGGGACAAGACGCGGGGCCATTTCTGGCAACTGCTGGGCATGATCGTGCTGGCAGTGATCTTCTATCTGATCGTCTGGATTCTCTTCGGAATGATCGGATTTGCTGTGGTCGAACTCTCGGGAGGTGAGGCGGCGATGCAAGATTTGACCCGCATCACGCCGGTAACGGCGATCGCCGCAGTCATCAGCCTCGTCCTACAATTTCTGCTCTGGGTGCTGCAGATCGTGATGATCTACGCCCCGTTCGCCGTCGCCTACCGCGAGCTGGTGCTGGAAGACGCGCCGCCAGCGCCGCCCGCGGTCGAGGTCGCCTAGGCCTGCGCGCTCGGCCGGGCGGTGACCCGCTCGTGCCAGGCCTTCAGGTTCGCGAACCCGTCATCCAGCGGCAGGCCGATCCAGCCGGCGAAGTCGACCGTGGACAACAGGCAGATGTCGGCCATCGAGTAGTGGTCGCCGGCCACGAACGCCTTGCCGTCCAGCTCGCGGTCCAACCACTTCTGGGCGCCCTTGTAGGTCTCGGCGTTGGACTCGCCGAAGTCCTTGTACTGGGTCAACAGGGCCGCCGTGCGCGGGTGGGCGTGGCGCCAGAAGTTGCCCACCGGCATCATCACCGTGAACTCGATGCGGCGGATCCACATGTCCACCAGCGCCTGCTCGACCGGCGTGGTCCCGAACAGCGGCGGCTCGGGGTTGGTCGCCTCGAAATAGCGGCAGATCGAGACCGTCTCGGAGATGCAGGTCCCGTCGTCCAGCTCCAGAGTCGGCACCTGGCCCATGGAGTTCTTCGCCTTGAACTCCGGGCTCTTGTGCTCCCGCTTCATCAGGCTCACGGGCGTCTCGGGAAGCTCGATCCCCTTCTCGGCCAAGAAGATACGCACGCGCCGCGGGTTCGGCGCCGGGTTTGGCGCGCCGTAAAGGATCATCTTCGTTTCCATCCCCTCGTTGTTGGGGACAGGCTATTTCAAACGCCTGTTCGCGGCTAGGGCCGCTTCGCGGCCTGTCCTCCCCTAAAGAGGAGGGATGTTTACGCCCCGACCAGCCGCTTCTTCCGCTCGCCCTTGCGCTGGCGGTGGCGTTCCAGGAGTTCGCCGAGGTAGCGGCCGGTCCAGCTCTTGGGCTCGGCGGCCACGTCGTCGGGCGAGCCCTGGGCCACGATCTCGCCGCCGCCGTCGCCGCCCTCGGGGCCGAAGTCCACGATCCAGTCGGCGGTCTTCACGACGTCGAGGTTGTGCTCGATGACCACCACCGTGTTGCCCTGGTCGGCGAGTTCGTGGAGCACCTCCAGCAGTTTCTTGGTGTCCTCGAAGTGCAGCCCAGTGGTGGGTTCGTCGAGGATGTAGAGCGTCTTGCCGGTGGCCCGCCGCGACAGCTCCTTCGAGAGCTTCACCCGCTGGGCCTCGCCGCCGGACAGGGTGGTCGCCTGCTGGCCAACCTTCACATAACCCAGGCCGACGCGCTTCAGCGTCTCCATCTTGTCCCGGATCGGCGGCACCGCCTTGAAGAAGTCGGCGGCCTCCTCGACCGTCATGTCCAGCACGTCGGAGATGCTCTTGCCCTTGAACAGGATCTCCAGCGTCTCGCGGTTGTAGCGGTGGCCGTGGCAGACGTCGCAGGTGACGTAGACGTCCGGCAGGAAGTGCATCTCGATCTTGATCAGGCCGTCGCCCTGGCAGGCCTCGCAGCGACCGCCCTTGACGTTGAAGCTGAAACGGCCGGGGCCGTAGCCGCGGGCCTTGGCCTCGGGCAGGCCGGCGAACCAGTCGCGGATGGGTTGGAATGCCCCCGTATAGGTCGCGGGGTTGGATCGCGGCGTGCGGCCGATCGGCGACTGGTCGATGTCGATGACCTTGTCGAAGTTCTCCAGCCCCTCGATCCGCTCATGCGGCGCGGGCGCGTCCGAGGCGTTGTGCAGTCGACGCGCGGCGGCCTTGTAGAGTGTCTCGATGGTGAAGGTGGATTTGCCGCCGCCGGAGACGCCGGTGATGCAGGTGAAGGTGCCCACCGGGATCTCGGCGGTGATGCTCTTCAGGTTGTTGCCGGTGGCCCCGACGACCCGCAGCACCTTCTTCTTCGAGATCGGCCGGCGGTCGTCGGGCACGGCGATCTCGCGGGTCCCGATCAGGTACTGGCCGGTGATGCTGTTGGGGTTGGCCATGATGTCCTCGGCCGTGCCCTGGGCGATGATCTCGCCGCCGTGGACGCCGGCCGCCGGACCCATGTCGATGACATAGTCGGCGGTGAGGATCGCCTCTTCGTCATGCTCCACGACGAGCACCGAGTTGCCGAGGTCCCGGAGGCCCTTCAGCGACACCAGCAGGCGGGCGTTGTCGCGCTGGTGCAGGCCGATGGACGGTTCGTCCAGAACGTACAGCACGCCGGTCAGGCCGGAGCCGATCTGGCTGGCCAGGCGGATGCGCTGGCTCTCGCCGCCGGAGAGGGTTCCGGAATTGCGGCTCAGATTGAGGTAGTCCAGCCCGACGTTGACCAGGAACCGCAGGCGATCGTTGATCTCCTTCAGGATGCGACGGCCGATCTCCAGCTGCTTTTCGGTGAGCTGGCCCTCCAGGCTTTCGAACCAGGCCTGAGCGCTCTTGATCGCGAGCCGCGAGACCTCCCCGATATGCTGGCCGGCGATCTTCACCGCCAGGCTTTCGGGCTTCAGGCGGTAGCCCTCACAGGCCAGGCAGGGCGTCTCGGACTGGTAGCGGCCTAGCTCCTCGCGCACCCAGGCCGAGTCGGTCTCGCGCCAGCGGCGCTCCAGGTTCGGCAGCACGCCCTCGAAGGTCTTATTGACCTCGTACTTCCGGGCGTTGTCGTCATAGACGAAGCGGATCTTCTCCGAACCGGAGCCGTAGAGGACCACGTTCTTCGCCGGCTCGGGCAGCTTCCACCACGGCTCGTCCATGGAGAAGCCGTAGTGGCGCGAGAGCGCCTGGAGGGTCTGGGTGTAGAGCGGCGAGGGACCCTTGGCCCAGGGCGAGATCGCGCCCTTGTGCAGGCTCTTGTCCTTGTCCGGCACCACCATGTCGGCGTCGAAGGCCAGCTTCGCGCCCAGGCCGTCGCACACCGGGCAGGCGCCGTAGGGGTTGTTGAACGAGAACAGCCGCGGCTCGATCTCGCTGATCGTAAAGCCGGAGACCGGGCAGGCGAACTTCTCGGAGAAAAGCAGCCGCCTGGGCTCCTTCTCGCCCTCGGCCAGGTCGGCCCATTCGGCCACCGCGATGCCGTCGGCCAGCTTCAGCGCCGTCTCCAGGCTGTCGGCGTAGCGCGCCGCCTGGCCGGGCTTGGTGACGATCCGGTCCACCACGATGTCGATGTCGTGCTTGAACTTTTTGTCGAGGACCGGCGCGTCCTCGATCAGGAACATCTCGCCGTTGACCTTCACCCGCTGGAAGCCGGACTTCTGCCACTCGGCGAATTCCTTGCGGTACTCGCCCTTGCGGCCACGCACGACCGGAGCCAGCAGGTTGAGGCGGGTCCCGTCGGGCAGGGCGTTCAGCTTGTCGACCATCATCGAGATGGTCTGGCTCTCGATCGGCAGGCCGGTGGCCGGCGAATAGGGCACGCCCACGCGCGCCCACAGCAGGCGCATATAGTCATGGATCTCGGTCACCGTGCCGACGGTGGAGCGCGGGTTGCGGCTGGTGGTCTTCTGCTCGATGGAGATGGCCGGGGACAGGCCCTCGATCAGGTCCACGTCCGGCTTGCTCATCAGCTCCAGGAACTGGCGCGCATAGGCCGACAGGCTCTCGACGTAGCGGCGCTGGCCCTCGGCATAGATGGTGTCGAAGGCGAGCGAGCTCTTGCCGGAGCCCGACAGCCCGGTGATGACGACGAGCTCGCCGCGCGGGATGTCGACGCTGACATCCTTGAGATTGTGCTCGCGCGCACCGCGCACGCGGATCTGGTTGTGCTGGTCGGCCATACTGTCCCGGAAACACGGAGAGCCCGCGAAAGGGTCCTTTCGCGAGACCGCCTAATGTAGGTGACGGGACTCAGGGATAACACGGGAACGGACGGGGAACAAAGGGCCTGCGACCTTGCGCGCGCGAAGACTGCTGACAGGACGGTGGCAGCAGGGCGGCAGGTGGCTGGCGAGGGCAAAGCTGCTAGGTTCCGCCCTGGGGTGAGCTTGAAGGAACCGCATGGCTGAGACTGCGCGGGTTGTGCCGTTGGTGCGGTCCGAGGAGGCGCCGCATCGCGCGGCGGTGCTCGGGACGTTCCGGCTGTCGCTGCCCGGCGGCGGCGATGCGACGCCGAAGGCGCGCAAGACCCGCGCCCTGCTCGCCTTCCTGCTGGTGACCCGGCGCGCGTGGCCCCGGGAGAAACTGGCGAACCTGCTCTGGAGCGACCGGGCCGACGAACAGGCCAAGGCCAGCCTGCGCCAGGCCCTCTACGAACTGCGCGACCTGGCGAACGGGCCGCATCCGCTGCTGGTGGTTCGCCGCGACGAGGTCGAGGTCCGTCCCGGCGCCTGCGAGCTGGACCTGGACCGCCTGACCGCCCAGGCGCGCGACGGCGAGATCGGCCCGCTGGCGGCGGCGCTGGACCGGGCCCACCTGACGCTGCTCTCCGACCTCGCGGGCGCAGGGCGCGACTTCGACGAGTGGCTGACCTGGGAACAGTTCCAGGTGCGCGAACGGCTGATCGCCCTGGCGGTCGAGTCCGGGGAGGCCGGACTGGCCGAGGGCCGCTTCCCCGACGTGCGCCGCCTCGCCGACGCCCTGGAGAACGCCGACCCGCTGAACGAGCCCGTGGCGCGCCTGGGCCTGGCCGCCGACCGGGCGGTGGGCGACGGCTCGGCGCTGCGTCGCCGCTATGACCGCTTCGCCCGGCGGCTGAAGTCCGAGCTCGACACGGACCCCTCCGCCGAGACCCAGGCTCTGCTGCGCGACGAGCGGCCGCCGGCTGCCGCCGCGCCGCCTGAGCCGCCGAGGGAGGCTTCCGGCCCCCCGCCGCCCGGACCCACGCGCCGCGCCTTGTGGCCGTGGATCGCGGGGCTGCTCGTGGTCGTGGCGCTGGCCGCCGCCTTCGGCTGGAGCCGCTACGCCCAGGCGCCGCCCGCCCGGTCGATGGCCGTGCTGCCCTTCCGGGCCGCCGGCGCGCCAGGACAGGGCGGTTACTTCGGGGCCGGCGTGTCCGAGGCCGTGTCGGACCTGCTGGCGCGCGACAAGACCCTGAAGGTGCTGGGCAGCGCCTCGGCCCGCCAGTTCGCGGCGGGGGGCCAGCCGCTGGCCACGGCGCGCCGCCTCGGCGTCGGCTACCTGCTGGAAGGCGACGTCCAGGCCGTGGACGGCCGCGCCGACGTCCAGACGCGGCTGGTGCGGGTTCGCGACGGCCGCACCGTCTGGCGCGCGCGCTACCAGCGGCCGCTGGCCGACATCTTCGCCGTCCAGAACGAGATCGCCGCGGCGGTGGCCCAGACCGTCGGCGCGCGCATCACCGCCCGCGACAACCCGCATCTGAAGACGCGGCCCGAGGTGTACGACCGCTACCTCCAGGCCCAGAGCCTGGCGCGCGAGCGCCGCGTGCAGCCGCTGGAGGAAGCGCGGCGCCTGCTGCTGGAGGCGGCGGCTCTCGACCCGGACTATGCGCCGGCCTTCGCGACCCTCGCCCAGGTGACCATGCTGCTCTCAGACCATCCGACGTCCTATGGCGTCGTGCCGGTGCTGGCGGCCCAGGACGAGGCGCGCCGCTACGCACAGCGGGCGATGCAACTCGCCCCGGAATTGGGGGAGGCCTACGCGGCCTACGGCCTGCTCTCCATGGCCGACGCCGAGTCCCTGCCGTTCTACGCCCGCGCCGTCACGCTCGACCCGCAGCGGCCCGACTTCCACCGCTGGCTGGGCCAGGCCTACAGCGCCGTCGGGCGCGAGGCCGACGCGCTCGCCGAATACCAGCGCGCGGCGGCGCTGGACCCGCTGTCGTGGCTGTCGGCCGAACATGTGGTCGGCCAGCTCTACCTGTTCGGCCGCGGGCCTGAGGGCCAAGCCATGGCCGACCGCTTCGCCCGCATCTCCAACGATCCCCATGGCGTCGCCCGGGTTCGCGCCGCCCTGGCGCGGGAGCAGGGGCGGATTGCGGACTATCTACGGATCTCCGAGCAGGTCGTGCGCCGCTGGCCCGAGCGCTCGCCGCGGGGCGACCTCGCCAAGGCCTGGTCGCTGCTGGGCGAGCGTGGCCGCGCGCTGCAGGCGCTGGGCCCGGAACAGGCCGCCGCGCGGGCGGCGCTTGCCAACGACGGCGAGGCGATGGCGCGTGAGACGCTGCGGATGGACCGTGCGTTCTGGCAGAGCGAGCCGGGCTTCTGGGACCTCGCCGACGCCCTGGTGCTGACCGGCCACGCCGACGCGCTGCTCAAGGTCTATGACGCTGAGTTCGGCAGCGTGGAGGACTTCTACGCGCGGGCCCCCGCCAAGGCCCTGTCGGTCGGCCCGGCGCTGATCGCGGCCCTGGACCAGGCCGGTCGGCGGCAGGAGGCCCAGGCCTTTTCGGCGCGGCTGCTGCAGCGGGTGGACGCCGATGCGCGGGCGGGCGTGGCGGCGGCGGTGGTCGACTACGACCGGGCCCAGGTCCTGGCGCTGACGGGCCGACGGGACGAGGCGGTCGCCCAGCTCGCAGCCTCGGTCCGCGGCGGCTGGGTGCGCGCCGCCTGGCCCCGGGGTCGGCTGTCCGACCGGCTGGCGTTCCGCAGCTTGCGCGGCCATCCCGGACTCGCGGCGATCCAGGCCGAGCTGGACGGCCACATCAACGCTGAGCGGGCGCTGATCGGCCTTCCACCCCTGAAGAACTAGCCGCGCCGGTCGCTTTTGACGCGGCTTTGACGGTCGCTTGGGCCGTCGGTTGACGGCGATCCGTCACACCGGGACGCGAGGCCGAGAGAGGCTCGGCGACCAGGGATCACTTGAGACATGCGTGTACTGTACGCCGCCGCGGCCATGGCGCTTCTAGGCCCGCCCGCGTGGGCGCAGCGGGCCGACGACAATGCGGTGAAGTCGGCCGACGACGCCTTCGGGACGACCGTCGGCAACGAGGACATCGGGCTCTACGCCCCTTTCGAGGTCCGAGGCTTCAGCGCCATCGAGGCCGGCAATGTCCGGATCGAGGGCCTCTATTTCGACCGACAGGCCGACCTGACCGCGGCGCTGGCCCCGGCAAGTTCGATCAAGGTCGGCATCTCGGCCCAGGGCTACCCGCTGCCCGCGCCGACCGGCGTGGTCGACAACAGCCTGGTGCGCGTGGGCGACAAGCGCGTGATCAGCCTGATCGCCAGCGCGGGGCCGTTCGACGGCCGCTCCGCCGAGGTGAACGCCAAGCTCCCGATCACCCAGACGCTGGGCGTCGCCTTGGGCGCCGCGGTCGCCCGCTTCGCCTTCGAGGGCGGCAACAGCGACATCGAGAAGACGGCGTCGATCGCGGTCAACTGGCGGCCGACGGCGCGGCTAGAGCTGATCCCGTTCTACGACCGCTTCGAGGTGAGCAGCGCGGAGGGCCAGACCTCGATCTTCATGGGCGGCCCCTACCTGCCGCCCAAGTACAAGCGCGGCCGCTTCTTCGGGCAGGACTGGGCCAGGGGCGAGAGCGCCGGCACGAACTACGGCCTGTATGCGGCGGCCGATGCGGGTGGCGGCTGGACGGCGAAGGCGGGGGTGTTCCGCTCGATCTCGAGCGTCGAGCGCGGCTTCGCCGACCTGTTCCTCAACACCACGCCGGCGGGCGAAGCCGATCATGTGATGATCGTCGATCCGTCGCAACGCTTCGCCTCGACCTCGGGCGAGGTGCGACTGTCGCGGACCTTCGAGGAGGGCGGCCGGCGGCATACGATCCACCTCGTCGCCCGCGGCCGCGACCAGCGCCGGCGTTATGGCGGCTCGGACAGCATCGACCTGGGGCGCGCGGTTGTGGGCGTGCCGGTCGACCTGCCGGAACCGACGTTCAGCTTCGGCCCGCAGACCCGCGACCAGGTCCGCCAGCGGACCGGCGCGCTGGCCTATCAGGGCCACCTGGGCCATGGCCTCGAGATCAGCCTGGGCGGACAGCGCACGCACTACCGCAAGACGGTCATCGAGCCCGGCGGCCTTCGCCAGGAGAGCCGCGACAGCGCCTGGCTCTACAACGCCGCCGCCGCGTGGCGCGCCAACGACCGGCTGGCCTTCTACGGGAGCTACGCCACGGGTCTGGAGGAGGGCGGCGTGGCCCCCCCCAACGCGGCCAACAAGGACTTC
>Ga0209257_1003302_pt1 | contig 14054 bp, 9 predicted proteins | sample AraplaCvi_mCL_r2_FD_184277 | JGI IMG/M metagenome (GOLD analysis project Ga0209257, IMG submission 184277) | Arabidopsis root microbial communities from North Carolina, USA - plate scrape MF_Cvi_mCL_r2 (SPAdes) (version 2) | ecosystem: Host-associated > Plants > Roots > Endosphere | place: USA...
CGTCCTGCACTTCCTTCAGCGCGGCGCGGGTGGAGCGGATGAAGCCCAGGAACATGTACGTGGCGATCGCCAGGATCAGCGCGCACAGGCCCATCGTCAGCGCGGTGCGCTGCTGCAGGCGGCCGATTTCGGCCGTGGCGGCATGGTCGAGCGAGCTGCTGGACGCCGACAGCGCCGAGGCCAGCGCCAGGCGCGTGGCTTCGGTGCGCGCGGCCATGATCTTCACCGGCAGCACCGGGGTTTCGGCGTCGAGGATGTGCTTCTGGATGTCGGCGTTCTGCTTGGCCACCGCGTCCAGCGCCTTGCGGAACGGCGCGCCCATCGTGGTGCCCAGTTCCGCCATTTCCTCTTCGGCGTCCTTGATCTCGATTTCCGAACGCGTGCGGACGTAGTCCTGCATGTTGCGCGAGACGGCCAGGCCGGTGCGGTCGTCGACCCAGATCGCGCCGTCGCCCAGCACGCGCAGGGCGGTGGCGCTCTGCTGCTGGGTGTACTCGGCGAGCGTGGGCACCCACACCGTGGCGGCGCGGCCCATGTAGAGCACGGCGGCGTTCTGCGCCTGCGCCAGGCCGGTTTCGTCGGCGATCAGGCCGTGCACTTCACCGAGCTTGCGCACGGCGGCGGCGTGGTCGTTCGTGGCGGCGGCCGAATCGGCGTGCTCGCCGTTGGCCTTGTCCCATGCGGTGCGCGCATCCTTCAGCGCGGCCGGCAGGGCCGATGCGGTCAGGCTGCGGGCCTGCCAGGCGTTCAGGGCGTCCAGCTCGCGGTTCACCACCGAAGCCGATTCCTGCAGCGTCTGGTCGGAGACCTCGTCCTTCGCGAACTTGCGGACGATCTGCAGCTCGTGCTGCTGGATCGCGAGCATCGCGCGATGCAGGTGGCCCAGGCCGGCGACGGCGTCGCGCTGCTTCTCGGCGGCAGCGACTTCGGCGTTGGAGCGCACGAGCAGGATGCCGGCCAGCACACCGCAGGTCAGCATGAAGGCGGCGCCGATCGCCACGGCCTTCTGGTTGAAGCGCAGCTGCGACATGAAGCGGGTGGCCGGAGCCAGGAAGCGGTCCATCAGCGTGACGGACGGCCGGGAGTGGGCAAGGCTGGACATGGATCCTCTCGGGCGGAACGGACCCTTCTGGGTCGACACCCGTTGCATCGGCTCGGCGTGAGGAAACTTTAGGTACGCAGGCGTTCGTAGCCCGGGTAAGCGAAGCGCACCCGGGGAACGGTCGTCGCGACGTTCGCCCCGGGTGCGCTTTGCTTACCCGGGCTACGAGGGCGCTAAAGATTCCGGAAGTGCGGCCGATGACCCCCTTGTCGCCAGACACCATCCCCAAGGAGCCATCCCATGCGCCGTTCCCTTATCTCTGCCGCCGGCGTCGCCGTGCTGGCCCTGTCCTTCGCCGCTCCGGCCTCGGCCGACCTGAAGCCGGTCAAGCGCGTCGAGCCGCAGTACCCCGCCGAAGCCGCCCGCTCGGGCACCCAGGGCTTCGTCGAAGTCGAATTCACCGTGGACGAAGGCGGCAAGGTCGCCAGCGTCTCGGTCGTCAACGCCAAGCCGGCCCGCGTGTTCGAGCAGTCCGCCGTGCGCGCCGTCAAGCAGTGGGAGTTCGCTCCGGGCGGCGGCAAGGGCAAGGTGCGCCTGGACTTCTCGCTGTAAGCGATCCAGCGCAACACATCCGGCATTGCCGGTTGAAGGAAAGGCGCGCCGGCGACGGTGCGCCTTTTCTTTTGGCGCTTTGCAGGATGGGTTCGCCTCGCGAAACCCATCGCTCAAGCGGTGGATGATGGGTTCGCGGTGCGAGACCCATCCTGCGGACTGATTTCGTAGCCCGGGTAAGCGAAGCGCACCCGGGTGAGCGTGACAGGTCCCGGGTGCGCTTCGCTTACCCGGGCTACAGGAGCCGGTACTGTTCGCAGGATCAGAACCGGTGCTTGGACGCGCAGGCCGTTACGTGGTTGTAATCGCTGGACATGCAGCGATAGAACGCCTGCTTTTCGCCGGTCGCGGCGGCGCAATCCTGCGGCGTGATCTGCGCCAGCGATTCGCGCAGCTTCGCCGCCATCGGCTCGAAATCCGAACGTTTCATGTAGCCGTCGTCGGTGTTCTTCTGGCCGACTTCCAGCATCGTTTCCAGGCCGTAACGCGCGTTCCCGACGGCCTTGTCGCAGGACAGTTCGACGTCGCTGTCGTGCACCTGCATCAGCGACTGCGCGATGCCCTCGACCGTCGCCTGCGCGTCCGGCGGCAATGACTTCGTGGTTTCGTCGGCGCCAGCCGCGTGTGCGGTGGTGGTCAATGCCATTGCAAAGGCCAATGCGAGCGCGGCCATCGACGCCATCGGCCTCGTGTTTTTCATTTCCATCCCCATCCCCGGAGTCCGTTTCCCCGAAGCTTAGCTTCGTAGGATGGGTTTCGCGAAGCGAAACCCATCATCCGGGCGTGCGGGGCGATGGGTTTCGCCACGCGAAACCCATTCTGCGAAGGCGCCGCCGCATCGGGGGCGCATCGGGCATGTGGGGCGATGGGTTTCGCCACGCGAAACCCATCCTACGTTCACCCGTTCGCGGCACGCAGATACTGCGGCTTCTGCGGCGCCACGCTGAACACCGCCACCGTCTCCACCAGCTGCGCGGCCTGCTGTTCCAGGCTGCGTGCGGCGGCGGACGCCTGCTCGACCAGCGCCGCGTTCTGTTGCGTGCCTTCGTCCATCTGCGCGATCGCCCCGTTGACCTGCTCGATGCCGGCGGTCTGCTCGTTCGACGCGGCGGAAATGTCGGCGATGATGTCGCTGACCTTGCGCACGCTGGCGACGATGCCCTGCATCGTGCGTCCGGCCTGGTCCACCAGCTGCGTGCCCTGCTGCACTTCGACCACCGAATCGGTGATGAGCTGCTTGATCTCCTTGGCCGCATTCGCCGAACGCTGCGCCAGCGAGCGCACTTCGCCGGCGACGACCGCGAAGCCGCGGCCCTGTTCGCCCGCGCGCGCCGCTTCCACCGCCGCGTTCAACGCGAGGATATTGGTCTGGAACGCGATGCCGTCGATCACGCCGATGATGTCGCCGATGCGCGCGGACGACTCGCTGATCGCGCTCATCGTGTGCACGACGCGGCCGACCAGCGCGCCGCCATCGGTCGCGACCTGCGCCGCCTCGCGCGCCAGCTCGTTCGCCTGCCGCGCGCTATCGGCGTTATGGCGCACGGTGGACGTCAGCTCCTCCATCGACGAGGCGGTTTCTTCCAGAGAAGCGGCCTGCGCTTCGGTGCGGCGCGAGAGGTCGTCGTTGCCCGCGGCGATCTCCGCCGCCGCACTGCCGACCGCATCGGATCCCTCGCGGATGTGGCCGACGATCTGCGAAAGCCGCTCGACCGTTTCGTTCGCATCCTCGCTCATGCGCGCGAACACGCCGTGGAAATCGCCACGCATGCGCGACTGGAGATCGCCGCGCGCGAGGCCGCGCAGCAGCGTGGACAATGCGGCCAGGTTTCCGTCGGCGGTCGCCATCAGGCGGTTGAGCGTTTCGACCATCGTGCGGAAATCGTGGTCGAAGCGCGCCGCGTCGCCACGTGCGGTGAAATCGCCGTCGGCCGCGGCTGCGGACAGCCGCTGGATCTCGCCGTTGATCGCGCGCAGGTTCGCCTTCACCGAATCCATCGTCCGCGTCAGCACGGCCTTCTCGCCGGGCAGGCGGTCCATGTCCTGCGACAGGTCGCCGATGGCGTAGCGTTCCATGATCGACAACGCGCGCTGGATCGATTCGATGTGCGAGGCCACCAGCGCGTTGGTGTCGCGCGCCATCGTGCCGTATGCGCCGGGGAAGGCGGATTCGTCGATGCGGAAGCCGATCTCGCCTTCGTCGTGGCGACGCGCCATTTCGCCCTGCGCCGTCGAGTAATCCTCCAGGCGCCGGCACATGCGTTCCAGCGCCTGCTGCAGCTGGCCGATCTCGTCGCGTTGTTCGGTATGACTTGCCTCATTGGAGCAAGCCAGATCGAACCGCCCGTCCGCCATCGCCTGCGCCGCCTGCGTCGCACTCCGCACGGAGGCGGCGATGTTGCGCGCGATCAGCAGGCTCAGCGCGATCACCGCGGCCAGCGCGATCAACGCGCCGATCATCAGCGTGCCCGCGAAGCGCCACGCGCGCGCCGCGATGTCGTCGGTGTATTCGCCGCTGCCGATCACCCAGCCCCAGCGCGGCAGGTGTTCGACGTAGGAAATCTTTTCCACGGGACCTTCGACGCCGGGCTTGGCCCACTGGTAGTCGACGAAACCGCCGCCGTCGCGCGCGACCTTCGCCATCTCCACGAAGATGCGCTTGCCGTCGGGGCTCACGTAATCGGTGAGGTCCTTGCCGTTCAGTTGCTTCTGGTGCGGGTGCATGAGCATGCGCGGATGCTCGTCGTTGACCCAGAGGTAGTCGGTGCCGTCCTTGCTGCGCAGCGTCGAGAGTGCCTGCAGCGCCTCGCGCTGCGCGACGTCCTCGGGCAGTTTGCCGGCCTGCGCGAGGTCGGCGTAACGCTGCGCCATCGCGAGCGCCGCGCCGACGCGCGTGTGGAGGCGGGCGCGTTCGTCGGCGATCTGGCCGTGGTAATTGCGTTCCACCGCGATGCCAGTCAGCACGACCAGTCCGATGGAGAGCGTGGCGATCATCCACACGAACTTCGCGCGCATGGAGAGGGAGGAGAAGCGGAACAGGTTCGGCATGGGGCACCGCGAAAGGCACTCGACGCGGATCGCGTCTTGCCCGTGTTATCGGCGGCGGCGCCGTTTGATGCAGATCAAAAAACCAGGAATTTGCAGGGTTTGTTGCTGAATGCGCGAAGTGGGACGTGGGTCCGGAATGGCCGGCGCTGCTGCCACGCATCATGTGCGGGAACGTTGCGGGCGCGATGGGTTCGTTTCACGAAACCCATCCTATGTAACTCGTAGCCCGGGTAAGCGCAGCGCACCCGGGTCGGGCGTGACAGACCCCGGGTGCGCTGCGCTTACCCGGGCACGGTCGAATCAGGCAAGCACGCAGCGTTGTGCGGCACCCCTCACCCAACCCCTCTACCGCAGGGAGAGGGGCTTCACACGCTCAATCGTTCGCCGCCCGCAGGAACGGCTGCGGCTCATGCGACACCAGGCGGAATGCGGCCACGGTCTGCATCAGCTCGCCAGCCTGTTCCTCCATGCTGCGCGCAGCGGCGGAGGCTTCCTCGACCAGCGCCGCGTTCTGCTGCGTGCTCTCGTCCATCTGCGCGATCGCCTGGTTCACCTGCTCGATGCCCGCGCTCTGTTCCTGCGAGGCCGCGGTGATGTCGGCGATGATGTCGCCCACGCGCTTCACGCTGCCGACGATCTCGTCCATCGTGCGACCCGCGCTTTCCACCAGGCGCGTGCCGGTGCCGACGCGTTCGACCGAATCGTTGATCAGATGCTTGATCTCCTTGGCCGCATTCGCCGAACGCTGCGCGAGCGAGCGGACCTCGGAGGCGACGACCGCGAAGCCGCGACCCTGTTCGCCCGCGCGCGCGGCTTCCACCGCGGCGTTCAACGCAAGGATGTTCGTCTGGAACGCGATGCCGTCGATCACGCCGATGATGTCGGCGATCTTCGACGACGACGCGCTGATCTGCGACATCGTGGCGACGACTTCATGCACCACTTCACCGCCGCGCGTGGCGACCTGCGATGCGGTGATCGCAAGCGCATTGGCCTGGCGCGCGTTGTCGGCGTTCTGGCGCACGGTGCTGGTGAGCTCCTCGATCGACGAGGCGGTTTCTTCCAGCGATGCCGCCTGCGATTCGGTGCGATGCGAAAGATCGTTGTTGCCGGCGGCAATCTCCGACGCGGCGCTGTTGATCGTGTCGGCGCCTTCGCGGATGCGGCCCACGACCTGCGCGAGCTGGCCGACGGTGTGGTTCGCGTCCGCGGCAAGACGGCCGAACTGGCCCGGCAGCGCGACATCGACGCGACGGCCGAGGTCGCCATCGGCAACGGCCGACAGCAGTGAGCCGACTTCGTGCAGGCCCTGCTCGGAGGTCGCCATCAGGCGGTTCAACGCCTCGACCGTATCGCGGTAGGCGAACTCGAAACGCGTGGCGTCGCCGCGGCGGCTGAAATCGCCCGCGACCGCCGCATCGACCAGCAGCTTGATCTGCGCGTTGATCGATTCCATGCCGTGCTTGACCGAATCCACCGCTTCGGTGATGCGCGCGCCCTGGCCGGGCAGGCGTTCGATATCGACCGACAAATCGCCGCGTGCATACGTACCGACGACTTCCACCACGCGCAGGTTCACGTCGATGTGCGTGGCGACCAGTTCGTTGATCGCGTTGGCCATGTCGCCGTAGATGCCGGCGAAACGCTCGGCCGGCATGCGGTGGTCGATCTGGCCTTCGCGATGCTGCGCGGCCATTTCCTGCTGCGCGTCCACGAAGGCGCGAAGCTCGGACTGCATGTGCTTCATCGCCTTCATCAGGCGCGCGGTCTCGTCGTTGCCGTCGACGACGATCGTGTCGTCCAGGCGGCCGGCGGCGACGTGGTTGGCGACGTTCATCGCGCGGCCCAGCGCGGCGGTGATCGCACGCGCGAGCACGATGCCGACGCCGAGTGCGGCCAGCAGCGCGAACAAACCGGCGACGATGCCGAACACCAGTGCGCGGTTGGACGCGGCGACCGAATCGGCGACGGTCGCGGAGAAACGCTTGTAGGCGGCGTCGCGTTCGGCGTTGAGGTGGTCGCGGTACGTCGCCAGCGCGGTGGACATCGCCTGCACGTCGTCGGGGTTCACTTCGCCGCCATCGACGAAGACCTTCGCCACGCCGTGCGCGGATTTGTAATACGTCTCGAAATCCGAAGACAGGCGGGTCAGCGCGGCATCGCGCGGCGTGACCTTCGCCAGCTTCTGGTAGCGCGCGCGGATCTGCTGCGCGACGTCGTCCGCGCCGGTGAGCGTGTCCGCATCGGCGGACGCGGCGGCGGCGTTGAGCGTGTTGATGAGTTTGTCGAGGGCGGCGACGTTTTCGGTCATCGCCTCCAGTCGCGGGAACTGCTCGTCGCGGATGCTGGTGACGCCGGCGTTGTTGCGCTGGGTCACGACGGAAGACGTGAGGAGATAGGCCAGCAGGCACAGCAGCGACAGGATCGCCGGTGCCAGCACTTTCCAGAAAAGGGGAACGCGCGACAGAAGAGGCATTGATGGAGCCTTCATGAGGCAGCGCCCGGCGCGTGGTGCGCCGGGCGTTGCGGGTGGCGTGGAACGCTGTTTGGTGCGGTGACGCTTACGGCTTCAGCACGACGCGGACGCTGTCGTCGACATCGGCGGCATCGAGGTAACCGATGGCCGACGGCGAGCCGGCGACGAACTTGCGAACGTCCGCGCCGCTGCCCAGCTGCTTGGGACGCTGCGCCTTGCCGGTGAAGGTCAACTGCGCCCAGTAGGCCTTCAGCTGCGCGGCGTCCTTGCCGGTGACCTTCGTGTAGAACTCGGCGCGCGCCGGGCCATCGGGCAGGTCCACCGGCGTGGCGGCACCGCCGCCCGGGAACGCGACGGCCTTGTTGAGGAACAGCTGCGACACCTGCGCCTGCGTGAGCGACTTCACTTCGCTCTTGGCCGACACCACCACCACCACGCCCGCGTGGGCGAAGGTCGCGGCGCCTGCGAGCACGAGGCCGGCGGCTGCGATAACCAGATTGCGGATCGTCATCGTCTCGTCTCCGTCAGAACACGAAATCGAGGGAGATCGACAGCAGGTCGTAGTTCTGACCCGTGACGAAACCCGGCTGGCGGTTGACCAGGCCGCCGGTCGAACCGGTCGGCACGTCGACGTGCGCGTACTCGGCCTTCAGCGCGAGGTTCTCGTGGAAGTCCCAGCGCGTGCCGATGGTGACGCTCTTCTGGTTCGCATTCTGGGTCGACAGACCGGCGTTGATTACGCCGATCGGATCGCGCGCGCCGATGCTCGTGTCGCTGTCCAGATGCACCTGGGCCAGCGTCATGTACGGCGTGAACGCGCCGGTGCGGACACCACCGCTGACGTACATGTTGGTGTTCTTCGCCAGCAGGTTGTCCTCGCCGGTGATGCGCGTGACTTCGCCGCGCAGGAACCACGAGCCCGGATCGAACGCGTAACCGAAGGAGGTGAACTCCAGGTCGTCGCCGTCGATGGCGTACTGCGCGGCCAGCGGCGCCAGCGGGCCCTGGTACAGCGCGAGCAGCGGCGTGGTCGGGGCGTCGATCTTGGTCTTGCTGTAGCTGCCGAACAGCGTGGAGCTGCCGAACTCGGCGCGCAGCGCGAGCGTGCGGGCGTCCTTCACTTCGAACGTGCCTTCATCGGCATCGCCGGCGGCCAGCTGCACCGACATTGCGACATCGCCCACGTTGAACTTGTACGTCGCGTCGGCACCGTCCAGGCTCACCGCGATGTCGTACACCTCCACCGGCGGGCGAACCCACGGCATGGCGTAGCCGACCTTGCGGTATTCGGACAGCATGAAGATCGGCGCGGTGAAGCGGCCGGCGCGCACCTGCAGCGCCGGCGTGAACGCGTACTTGACGTGCGCCAGTTCGACCTGCGGCTTGTAGGAGCCCTGGTAGTCGTACTCGCTGATCACCTGAACGACGGCGGAGAAGTTGTCGGTGAAGCGCGCATCGACCTGCGCGGCCAGGCGAGTGTCGGGCGTGGTCGACCACGCGTGCGTGTAGCCAGCGCCTTCCGGACCCTGCGTCGGCACGAAGTCGGCGCGGTTTTCGCTGTTGTGCACGGCGCCGAGGGTGCCGTAGCCGCTGAAGGAGAACATGCCGTCGTCGGACTGGGCGTCCTGTGCGAGGGCGGAGAAGGGGAGGAGCGAGGCCATGGCCAGTGCCAGGGCGCTGTGACGGAACTGCATGGTGATTCCTGAGATGGTGCAAGGGCGCGCCATCGCAGGCGCGGACTGAACCCCGACCGCGCGATGCATGTTCGGCGGAGCGACCGCGATAACGGCAGCGTGTCATGCGACTGAAACGAAAATTTCACCTTTTCCCTGTTCATGAAAATGACTGGGGAAAAACTGAAGTTAGTGAGCGCGGACCTTCATGCGCATCGCGCATTGCGACGGCGGTTCGTCACACGCGCGGTCGCGAAGAGCGTGCTCTGTCCGTGCGATGACCCGAACGTCATTCCAGCGAAAGCTGGAACCCATCTGGACTTTTGATCCTGTAGCCCGGGTAAGCGCAGCGCACCCGGGTGTGCGTGACAGTCCCGCTTCGCTTACCCGGGCTACGGCACCAGGCATCGGGATCGGCGACGACGATCTCGCGCATGCGAAACCCATCGCTTTCGCCTCAATCGTTGGCAGCCCGCATATGCCGCGGGGCCTGGGAAGTAAGGCGGAACGCCGCGACGGTCTGCATCAGCTCGCCCGCCTGTTCCTCCATGCTGCGCGCGGCGGCGGAGGCTTCCTCCACAAGCGCCGCGTTCTGCTGGGTGCTCTCGTCCATGTGCGCGATCGCCTGGTTGATCTGCTCGATGCCCGCGCTCTGCTGCAGCGTGGCGGCGCTGATGTCGCCGATCAGGTCCGCCACGCGCTTCACGCTGCCGACGATCTCGTCCATCGTGCGGCCCGCGCCTGCCACCAGGCGCATGCCATCGCCCACGCGTTCGACCGAATCGCCGATCAGGTGCTTGATCTCGCGGGCCGCGTTCGCCGAACGCTGCGCGAGCGAGCGCACTTCGCTGGCGACCACCGCGAAACCACGGCCCTGTTCGCCCGCGCGCGCCGCTTCCACGGCCGCGTTCAGCGCCAGGATGTTGGTCTGGAACGCGATGCCGTCGATCACGCCGATGATGTCGGCGATCTTCTTCGACGAGTCGCTGATCCTCACCATCGTGTCGACCACGCCGTGCACCGCGTCGCCGCCGCGCGAGGCGATCGCGCTGGCCTCGATCGCGAACTGGTTCGCCTGGCGCGCGTTGTCGGCGGTGTGGCGCACGGTGCTGGTGATCTCGTCCATCGAGGAGGCGGTTTCCTCCAGCGACGCCGCCTGCGCTTCGGTGCGCTGCGACAGGTCGCTGTTCCCCGCCGAGATCTCGCGCGCCCCTTCGCCGATGGTGTCGGCGGCGACCTTGATCTGGCCGAGGATGCCGGCCATCGTCTCCACCAGCGAGTTGATGCCGCTGCACAGTTCAGCGATGGAACCGGTTTTGTCGGCGGTGTCGATGCGGCGCGTCAGGTCGCCGTTCTTCGCCGCGCCGACGACTTCGTGCGTCTGCGCGACGGCACGCTGCAACGCCTGCGTATCGCGGACCTGCGCGGTGATGTCGGTGGCGTACTTCACTACTTTGAACGGCTTTCCGTTCATGTCGAAGATCGGGTTGTACGAGGCCTGGATCCAGACCTCGCGCCCGTCCCTGCCCAGGCGCCGATACACACCGGCGTCGTATTCGCCGCGCCCGAGCTTGGTCCAGAACTCGCGGTACTGCGCGCTCTCGCGATAGGCCGCTTCGGCGAACATCGAATGATGCTGGCCGCGGATCTGCTCCAGCGTGTAGCCCATCACCGCGAGGAAGTTGTCGTTCGCCGACAGGATGCGTCCAGCCAGGTCGAACTCGATCACCGCCTGCGACTTGCTGATCGCCGCCAGTTGCCCGGCGAAGTCCGCAGCCTGCATCTTCTGCGCGGTGATGTCGGTGGCGAACTTCACGACCTTGCGTGCGCGGCCGTGGCTGTCGAAGACGGGGTTGTAGGAGGCCTGGATCCAGATCTCGCGGCCGTCCTTGCCGATGCGGCGGTACTGGCCGGCATCGAACTCGCCGCGTGCGAGCTTCGCCCAGAACGCGCGGTACTCGTCGCTGCCCGCATGTTCGCGCTCGACGAACATCGAGTGGTGGCGGCCCTGGATCTCGTCCAGGCGATAGCCCAGCGCGTGCAGGAAGTTGTCGTTGGCGTGGAGGATCGTGCCGTCGAGGTCGAACTCGATCACCGCCTGCACGCGGTCGATGGCCCTGATGCGGCCTTCGATGTCGGAGACGCGTGCGTCGTCGATGGGCGAGGCGTTGGCGGCGGGGAAAAACAGCGCGGTGATGCGGCGCCAGAGCGGCGCGGGTGTCGCGGGGCTACCTGCCCGTTCACGCCCGGGAGAGGGCGACTGCGTCCTTACAGTGTTCATCGATGTGGCCCTCGGATGTCGTCAAATCGGAGACGCCGTGCGCGGCACGGCGTCCGTTACTGCGCTGATTTGTGGACTCACGGAAGATCGCCCGTGGGGACGGCGGACCTTGGGTGCGACTACAACGCGGCTGGCTTGGCGGATGCGCTCCGCCTGGCGTGCTTGTTGGCGTTGTTTTTGTTGTGCTGTGAAGCGATGAAGCGATGAAGCAGTGGAACGTGAAGCGTGAAGCGTTCGATCAGGCGGCGTTCGCGTGCGACACCAGGCCCATCTCGGCGCTGGTCATCAGCTTCTCGATCTCCAGCAGGATCAGCATGCGTTCGCCGTGCGTGCCGATGCCGGTGATGAACTGGCGGTCGATGGTGGCGCCGATTTCCGGCACCGGGCGGATCTGCTCGGATTCCAGGCGGATCACGTCGGAGACGCTGTCCACCACCATGCCCACGACGCGGTCGGCGACGTTGAGCACGATCATCACCGTCAGCGCGTTGTACTCGGCCTTGGCGAGGCGGAACTTCAGGCGCATGTCGATGACCGGCACGATGGTGCCGCGCAGGTTGATCACGCCCTTGATGTAGTCCGGCGCGTCCGGCAGGCGGGTGACGGTGTCGTAGCCGCGGATTTCCTGGACCTTCAGGATCTCCACGCCGTATTCCTCTTCACCCAGGGCGAAGGTGAGGTATTCGTCGGCCGATTCGATGGTGGCGGTGATGTCGTTCATTTGGGTGTCTCGGTTGTGTTTTAGCTCCCTCCCCTGCGAATGCAGGGGAGGGTTGGGGAGGGGTGAAGTCCATTGCCTCACGCTCGGCGCAATGCGCCTCGCGACCCCCTCCCAACCTCCCCCTGCAAGCAGGGGGAGGAGATGCATCTGTCACGCCGCCTGCGGCATCCGCTGCGCCTGCACCAGGCCGCCGACGTCGACGATCAGCGCAACGCGGCCGTCGCCCAGGATCGTCGCGCCGGAAATTCCCTGCACGCGGCGGTAATTGGCTTCCAGGTTCTTGACCACCACCTGCTGCTGGCCGAGCAGTTCGTCCACTTCCAGCGACAGGCGCTGGCCGTCGGCTTCGACCACGACCGCGATCGGCGCGCCCATGCGCGCGCTGCCCGACAGGCCGTACTGCGCGGCCAGGTCGATCAGCGGCAGGTAATCCTCGCGAACGCGCAGTACGCGCGCTTCGCCGGCGATGGTGCGCACGTCGCCATTGGCCGGCTGCAGCGATTCGATCACCGAGTTCAGCGGCAGGATGAAGACTTCGCCGCCGACCGCGACGGTCATGCCATCGAGGATGGCCAGCGTCAGCGGCAGGCGGATCGACACGGTCGTGCCGGTGCCCTTCTTCGAGCGGATCTCGACCTGGCCGCCAAGCGCGGCGATGTTCTTCTTGACCACGTCCATGCCGACGCCGCGACCGGACAGGTCGGTGAGCTGTTCGGCGGTGGAGAAGCCGGGGTGGAACACGAGGTCCCACACCTGTGCGTCGGTCGGGTTGTCGCCGATGGGCAGGTTGCGTTCGGCGGCCTTGCGCAGGATGCGTTCGCGATCCAGGCCGCGACCGTCGTCGGTGATCTCGATGACGATGTGGCCGCCCTGGTGCTGCGCGTTGAGGCTGATCGTGCCGGTTTCGTCCTTGCCCGCGGCGCGGCGGTCGGCAGGCGATTCCAGGCCGTGGTCGATCGAGTTGCGCACCAGGTGCACGAGCGGATCGACGATCTTCTCGATCACGCCCTTGTCCAGTTCGGTGGCTTCACCGCTGGTCTTCAGGCGCACCTTCTTGTCCAGGCGCGCGGCGAGGTCGCGCACCATGCGCGGGAAGCGGCTGAAGGCGAATTCCACCGGCAGCATGCGCACGCCCATCACGGCTTCCTGCAGGTCGCGCGTGTTGCGGTCGAGCAGTTCCAGGCCGGAGAGCAGCAGTTCGTTGGCGACCGGATCCAGCTGCGTGGAGCGCTGGCGCAGCATCGCCTGGGTGATGACGAGTTCGCCGACGAGGTTGATCAACGCATCGACCTTGTTGACGGCGACGCGGATCGAGGTGTCGCCCGCATCGGCGGAACCGGCCTTGCGTGCGTCGTTCGCGTTGCTACGCGTGTCGAGGGCGACGACGTTGTCGCTCTCGCCCAGCGGCGACGGCGGCGGCGCGACGGCGGAGGTCGCCGGGATGCCTTCGATCGCCAGTTCGCACTGGTCCTCGACCCATGCGAACGCATCGTCGATCGCGCTGCGCGGCACGCTGCCGGGCAACATGAGGTCCCACGCGATGTACGCCTCGTAGGGATCGAGTTCGGAGAATTTCGGCAGCGTGTTGTCGAGCGCGGTGACGCCCAGTTCGCCGTGACCGGCCAGCTCGCGCAGGATGCGCAGCGGGTCGTTGCCGGACAGGAACAGCGACGGCGCCGGCTTGAAACCGATGCGCCATTCGGCGATTTCCGGCTCCTTCGCCGCAACCTTCGCGATGGACGAAACATCGCGGCCCATCATCTTCGCCAGGCCGTCGTGCGCGCGCTTCAGGCCCGCGTCGTCGATCGGATCGCCGTGTTCGGCCGCGCCCAGCAGGCCGCGCAGCGCATCGCCGGAGACCAGCAGCGCGCCGATCGCATCGGCGTCGAGCTGGCGGCGTCCGCTGCGCGCTTCATCCAGCAGCGTTTCCAGCTGGTGCGTCAGTTCGCTGATCGAGGTGAAGCCGAACGTCGCCGCGCCGCCCTTGATCGAATGCGCGGCGCGGAAGACGACGTTGATGGTCTCGCCGTCGGCCGAGCCCGATTCCATCGCGAGCAGGCCCGCTTCCATGGCATCGAGGTTTTCGCGGCTTTCTTCGAAGAAGGCGGCGTGGAAGCGGGTGATGTCCATCGTGACGGCTCGGGTAACTGGATCAGGCGGGGAAGCAGGAGGAACGGATCAGCCCAGGACCTTGCGGACGG
>Ga0209257_1003303_pt1 | contig 14047 bp, 14 predicted proteins | sample AraplaCvi_mCL_r2_FD_184277 | JGI IMG/M metagenome (GOLD analysis project Ga0209257, IMG submission 184277) | Arabidopsis root microbial communities from North Carolina, USA - plate scrape MF_Cvi_mCL_r2 (SPAdes) (version 2) | ecosystem: Host-associated > Plants > Roots > Endosphere | place: USA...
TCGACCTGGCCGTGCCGCGCGATATCGAGCCGGAAGTGGGCCGTTTGAACGACGTCTTCCTTTACACCGTGGACGACCTGGGCAAGGTGGTGCAGACCGGAATGGAAAATCGCCAGGCCGCGGTGGCACAAGCCGAAGCCATTATCGAGACCCGCGTGCAGTCCTTCATGCACTGGATCGACGACCGCGCCGTGGTGCCGGTGATCCAGGGCCTGCAGGAAAACGGCGAAACGATTCGCCTGCTGGAACTGGAACGCGCCCGCAAGCTGCTGGCCAAAGGCGAGTCGGTCGATGCGGTACTGGAAGCGCTGTCGCGCGGCCTGACCGCGAAGTTCATGCACGGACCGCAGCAGGCGCTGCACCGCGCCCAGGGCGACGAGCGCGCCCAGCTGGCCGAACTGCTGCCACAATTGTTCCGCAGCCGCCGTTAGCGGCGCCTCCCGCTGCCTGCCGCATGTGCGGCACACTCCCGTTTTTCCGCGCCGCCTGGCGCTTCCCTCCGCATAGGACCCGAATGAAACCATCAATGCTGGCCAAGCTGGACCAACTGGCAAACCGCCTGGTCGAACTGGACGAACTGCTGATGTCCGAAGGCGCCACGTCGAATATGGACAGCTACCGCAAGATGACGCGCGAACACAGCGAGCTGCAGCCGCTGGTGGCGCTGTACAAGGATTACCTGCAGGTGCTGGGCGATATGGACGATGCGCAAGCGATGCTGTCCGATCCGGACATGAAGGAATTCGCGCAGGAAGAAATCGAAGCCGGCAAGGCGCGCCTGGGCGGGCTCGAACTGGACCTGCAGAAGATGCTGCTGCCGAAGGATGAAAACGACGAGCGCAATATCTTCCTCGAGATCCGCGCCGGCACCGGCGGCGATGAATCGGCGCTGTTTGCGGGCGACCTGCTGCGCATGTACACCCGCTTTGCCGAGCGTTCACGCTGGCAGGTGGAGATTGTGTCCGCATCCGAGAGCGACCTTGGCGGCTACCGCGAAGTCATCGCCCGTATCATCGGCAACGGCGCCTACTCCAAGCTGAAGTTCGAATCCGGCGGCCATCGCGTGCAGCGCGTGCCGGCGACCGAAACCCAGGGCCGCATCCACACCTCGGCCTGCACCGTGGCCGTGATGCCTGAAGCGGATGAAGTGGAAGACGTCCATATCAATCCGGCCGACCTGCGCATCGACACCTTCCGTGCCTCCGGCGCGGGTGGACAGCACATCAACAAGACCGACTCGGCGGTGCGCATCACCCACCTGCCGTCGGGCATCGTGGTGGAATGCCAGGACGACCGCTCACAGCACAAGAACAAGGCCTCCGCGATGAAGGTGCTGGCGGCGCGGATCAAGGACGTGCAGCTGCGCGAACAGCAATCGAAGGAAGCGGCCACCCGCAAGAGCCTGATCGGCTCCGGCGACCGCAGCGAGCGCATCCGCACCTACAATTTCCCGCAAGGCCGCATGACCGACCACCGCATCAACCTCACGCTGTACAAGCTGGACATGATCATGGACGGCGACCTGAACGAACTGACCACCGCCCTGACCACCGAACACCAGGCCGAACAGCTGGCCGCCCTCGGCGACTAATTTGAAAGTCGGGGTCAGCTCTGGCAATCCGCCATTTGTTTCGCCGCTACGGCGTAGCGAAACAAATGGCGGATTGCCAGAGCTGACCCCGACTTAGTTTAAGGAAGCCTTCAGCGCTTTGTGCGAGAATTGGCCGGTCTTTTAACCTTGATGATCTGAATACGATGAGCAACCGTAACGTACTGCTGGCGATCGCCTTTGTGAGCTTTGGCATGATCGGTGCGGCGATGTACCTGCAGCATGCGCTGTACCTGATGCCTTGCCCGCTGTGCGTGATCCAGCGCTACCTGTTCATCGCGATCGGCCTGGCGGCTTTGATCGGCGCCTTTACTTCGAAGCCGAAAATCGCGGCTGGCGTCGGCTTGCTGGCTGCGCTGGGCGGCATGGGCGTGGCGATCAAGCAGTTGTGGATCCTGGCCCATCCCGGCCTGTCCTGCGGCATCGATCCGATGGAAACGATGCTGAACAAGATTCCTGCCTCCGAATACCTGCCTTGGCTGTTCTATGCGGAAGGCCTGTGCCAGGACGCGAATGAAAAGTTCTTTGGCCTGGTGATCCCGATGTGGTCCTGCATCTGGTTCGGCATCCTGGCCATCGTCACTGCGTGGCTAGTGCTGCGCAAGCGCGCATGAAACTCCAGGTGACGGCCGGTATCACGCTTAGCGCCCTGCAGCGCAAGCCTTTGCTCGATCCGGTCGACCAGCGCATCCTCGTTTGCCATGCGCTGGGTATCAGCCGCACGGCATTGATTACGCAATCGGACCGCGTGCTGGACGCGGAGGAAGTGGCGCGCGTGGCGGCACTGCTGCAGCGCCGCCATGATGGCGAACCGGTGGCCTACATCGTTGGCCAGCGCGAATTCTTCGGCCTCGATTTCGAGACCACCCCGGCGGTTTTGATCCCGCGTCCCGACACGGAACTGCTGGTGGAACTGGCGCTGATGCGCCTGCCGCCGCGCGGCAGGGTGCTGGACATGGGTACCGGCAGCGGCGCCATTGCCGTCGCCATCGCCCACAGCCGGCCCGATGCCAGCGTGACCGCGCTGGACGTGAGCCAGGAGGCGTTGGCCGTGGCCGCGCGCAATGCGCAGCGCAATAACGCCGCGGTGCGTTTCCTGCACAGCGACTGGTACGCTGCGGTCGAGGGCGATCAGTTCGACCTGATCGTCTCCAACCCGCCCTATATCGCGGATGGCGACAGCCACCTGTCGGAGGGCGACCTGCGTTTCGAACCCAGCGGCGCGCTGACCGACTTTGCCGATGGCCTGAGCGCCCTGCGCACCATCATTGCGGGCGCGCCGGACAGGCTGGCGCCAGGCAGCTGGCTGCTGATGGAACATGGCTACGACCAGTCCGCCGCTGTGCGTGAGCTTCTGTTGTCATCCGGTTACACTGATGTGCAAAGCTGGCAAGACTTGGCCGGCATCGAACGGGTCAGCGGCGGCCGCCGCCCCGGTTAAAATACGGCAACATGCGGCTTCCCGGCCGTTTTTGGGGGCCATCGTACGCGCTTTTCGGTTTTCGGTTAATCTCGCACCAATTTGATTTGCTGCATCGGAAAGGAAGCAAATTGTCCAATCTATTGACTCGCCGCCTGGCCTTGTTGGCCGACGATCAGCACCGTGCAGTGCTGGGCGGCGGCCTGCGCGGCATTGAGCGAGAAACTTTGCGGGTCCAGGCCGACGGCCGCCTGGCGCATACGCCCCATCCCCTGCCCCTGGGCTCGGCCCTGACGCATCCGCACATCACCACCGACTATGCCGAGACCCTGCTGGAGTTCATCACGCCGGCGGAGCATGACATCAAGACTACGCTGGAAAAGCTGGATGCGATCCATCGTTTCAGCTACACCAAGCTGGGTAATGAGCTGATCTGGAGCCAGTCCATGCCGTGCGAGCTGCCGGCCGAGGAAGACATCGAGATCGCCTGGTACGGCAAATCCAACCTGGGCATGCTGAAGCACGTGTACCGCCGCGGCCTGGCCCTGCGCTATGGCAAGGCGATGCAATGCATCGCCGGCATCCATTACAACTATTCGCTGGACGAGCGCCTGTGGCGCATCCTGGCCGAGAACGAAGGCGCGACCAACATCACGCCCAAGGCCTACCAGTCGGAAGCCTACCTGGCCACCATCCGCAACTTCCGCCGCTACAGCTGGCTGCTGATGTACCTGTTCGGCGCGTCGCCGGCGCTGGCCGAAGGCTTCCTGCGCGGCCGTCCGCACAAGCTGGAAAAGCTGTCCGGCGACACGCTGTACCTGCCGTATGCGACCAGCCTGCGCATGAGCGACCTGGGTTACCAGAACGAGGCGCAATCCGGCCTGCACCCGCACGAGAACAGCCTGGATTCCTATGTGGCCACGCTGACCAAGGCAGTCAACCAGCCTTACGAGCCGTATGCGAAGATCGGCACCAAGGTAGACGGCGAATGGGTCCAGCTGTCGACCAATGTGATCCAGATCGAGAACGAGTATTACTCGACCATCCGTCCGAAACGCGTGATCAATACCGGCGAGCGTCCGATCCAGGCGCTGTGCAACCGCGGCGTGCAGTACATCGAAGTGCGCTGCATGGACGTGGACCCGTTCGAGCCGGTCGGTATCAATGTGCAGACCGGCCGTTTCCTTGACGTGTTCCTGCTGTTCGCCGCGCTGGAAGAAAGCCCGCTGATCACGCCGGAGCACGGCGAACTGCTGGCGCGTAATTTCGCCCGCACGGTAAAAGAAGGCCGCCGTCCTGGCCTGACCCTGACCCGCGATGGCGAAGAAGTCACGCTGAAACAGTGGGGCCTGGACATGCTGGAGCGTTTCAAGCCCGTGGCGGAACTGCTGGACCGCGAACACGGTAGCCGCGAGCACATGGCTGCGCTGGAAGCTCAGGCGGTGAAGTTGCACGATCCGGAACTTACGCCTTCGGCACGTGTGCTGCAGGCGCTGCGCGCGAACGGCAAGTCGTTCACTGCCTTCGGCCTGCACCAGAGCGAGAAGCATGCAGCTTATTTCCGCAGCCATCCGCCAAGCGCGGAGGACGTGGCGCGCTTTACCGAAATGGCACGCGTCTCCATCGCGGAACAGGAGGAACTGGAACGTACCCAGACCGGCAGTTTCGACGATTACGTCAAGGCCTACCGGGCCAGCAACCTGTGCCCGAACCACTGCACCTGACCTTTGCTCACCTTCTTTAACGAACAGCACGCGCAACAGTTCGGCGGCACGGAGCACCTGGTCGGGTCCGTGCAGGCAGAACTGGAGCGGCGCGGGCTGGGACAGATCGTGACCCCGCAAAGCGTGCCGCTTACCGCGCTTGAACGCACGCACAGCCCGCGCTACCTTGCTTTCCTGCGCAACGCGTGGAGCGAATCGCTATTGCATCCGCACTTTGCGGGCTGGCCGGTTGTCACCGCCAACCAGCATGCAATACGCACCATGCGCACTGATATCGAACCGGAAGATTTCCGCGCCCGATTTGGTTTGTATTCAATGGATACCTTTACGGGGATCGGCGCCGGTACATGGAGCGCGGCCAAAGGCGGCGCCGACTGCGCGGTCAATGCGGCGCATGCCTTGCGGGTCGGCGAACGCGGTACCTTTGTACTGACGCAGCCGCAAGGCCACCACGCGGGAGCAGACTTCTGCGGCGGCTACAGCTACCTGAATAATGCGGCGCTGGCCGCCCAGCACTTGCTGGATGACGGGATGGCTAAGGTTGCCATCCTCGACCTCGACTACCAGCACGGCAATGGCGCGCAGGGCATCTTTTACGAACGTTCCGACGTGCTTTGCCTGTCGATCCATGCCGACCCGCGCCATGCCTTCCCGTACTTTTGCGGCCATGCCGACGAAACAGGCGCGGGCGCCGGACTTGGCTACAACGTCAACATCCCCCTGGCGCCGGGCGCCACTTCGCAGGCCTGGTTCGCTGCGCTGGAAACGGCGTGCGTGCGCCTGTCGATGTACCGGCCGCAGGCACTGATCGTGGCACTTGGCGGCAACATCTTCCAAGGCGAGCAGCACGGGGGTTTCGGGCTTACGTCGGCCGACTTCCTGCGGCTGGGCGAGCGCCTGGCCTGGCTCGGCTTTCCCACCAGCTTCCAGCTGGAAGGCGGGACCATCCGGCGCGAGCTGGGCATCAATATCGTCAACGTGCTGGAAGGCTTCGACTGCGCCATGGTCTGAGCTTAGCCGGGCAGCGCCAGCCGCGCTTCCAACCCGCCGCCGTCGCGCTGGTGCAGCGTCAGCGCGCCGCCCATGGCCGTGGCCAACTGGCGCGCAATTGCCAGGCCCAGGCCAGTACCGCCGGTTTCTCGGCTGCGTGAAGACTCCAGCCGCACGAAGGGTTCGAAGACCGCTTGCAGCGATTCAGCCGGAATGCCCGGGCCGCGATCCAGTACCTGGACCACGATGCCGCGGGATCCCTCCGGCGCCACGTGCACTTCCGCGCTTCCGCCAAATTTCAGTGCATTGTCGATCAGGTTGCCCAGCACGCGCCGCAACGCCTGCGGACGCAACTCCATTGCTCGGCCAACTGCGCCATGCAGCGTAACGTCCTGCCCGGCGTCGGTGTAGTCATGCACCATGCTGTCGAGCAGCGCGTCCGGATCGATGCGTGTCGCCGCTTCCGAAGTGCCGTGCAGGGTGCGCGCGTAGGCCACGCCTTCCTTCACCAGCTGCTCCATCGCCTGCAAGTCCTGCCGCAGCTTCGCCTGCTGCGTCTCGTCGTCCATCATGTCGACCCGCAAGCGCATGCGCGTAATCGGCGTCTGCAGGTCGTGTGAAATCGAGGCCAGGATCTGGATGCGTTCCGCCATATAGCCGGCAATACGCTGCTGCATGGCGTTGAAGGCGCGCGCCGCACGCGCGACTTCCGACGGACCGCTTTCCGGCAGGTGGGCGCCCTGCATGTCGGGGCCAAGCGCATCGGCTGCCAGCGCGAGCTGCTGCAGCGGCCGCGTCGCCAGGCGCACCGCCAGCCAGCAGCACAAGGCAAACACCGCAAGCTGCGCCACCATCAAGGCGCCAAACCAGGGCGACATCGGCACGTTGCGCATGGGACGGAAATCAATCGTCAAAGGCATGCCGTCGCTCAATCGCAGGTGCACCTGGTAGCGCTCGTGTTCACCGAGAATCTGGTGCACGGTCAGCTTGTATTGCTTGCCTACGCCTTCCTCGAACGAGCGCACTGCGTTAGCCTCCAGCACGTCGAGGTGCGGTAGCGATTCGTCGCATTCCTCCAGCCTGAATTCGTAGCTGCGGCGCGCCAGGCGCGGCAACCACTCCGCGCGTTGCGCGGCAGGCAGTGCGTCGAGCAGGGCCACCGAGGTGGTGACCTCGCGCTCGATATAGCCCATCATCATATTGGTGGTCGCTTCGTTCCGCTCGCGCATGGTGAGCCAGAACGACAGGCCTTGTGCCACGGCCACGCCAAGGCACAGCAGCAAGGCAAGGCGCGCGAACAGCGAACGTGGCCAGTGCAGTCGCATCATGGCTCGCCTGCCGACAGGGTCACGGCGGCCGAGAACACATAGCCTTCGCTGCGCAGGGTCTTGATGTAGCGCGGCTCGCGCGCCGTGTCACGCAGGCGCTGGCGCACGCGGCTCACCAGCAGGTCGATCGAACGGTCGAACTGGTCGGCATTGCGGCCCTGGGTCAGGTTCAGCAGCTGGTCGCGCGTCAGCACGCGTTGTGGATGGTCGAGGAAGACGCGCAGCAGGCGGTACTCGGCGCCGCTCAGCGCGACCTGGGTGCCGTCGGCATCGAGCAGGTGGCGCGCCACCGTGTCCAGGCGCCAGTCGCCGAAGGCCAGCATCGGCACCGATTCGTTGACCTGCATGTTCGGCGGCAGCATGCGCGTGCGGCGCAGCACGGCATTGATGCGCGCCAGCAGTTCGCGCACGGCGAAAGGTTTGGGCAGGTAATCGTCGGCGCCCATTTCGAGGCCGATGATGCGGTCGGTTTCGTCGTTGCGCGCAGTCAGCATCAGCACCGGAATGGCCTTGTGTTTGCCGGCACGCAGGTCGCGGCACAGCGCCAGGCCGTCTTCACCGGGCAGCATCAGGTCCAGCACGATCAGGTCCGGCGTGTCTTCTTCGATCACGGCGCGCATCTGGCGGCCGTTGGCTGCCAGCGACGTGCGCAGTCCGTTTTTCTGCAAATAGGCGCCGATCAACTCGCGGATATCACGGTCATCGTCAACGATCAGGATGTGGTCTTGGTTTTCCATGAAGCCATGATACCCAATGCCCGGCACAGATTTGTATCCCAGTGTGTACAGCCGGACCAGGTACACAATACATTGCACTGGCGGGGGTGGTGCGACATACGCCAGATACCTGCGGGCGGTCCAATGGAGTCATTCCAAAACACGGAGCCGACCATGACCAACCCGCTCGACACTCCGCTGGCCTTCCTGGCTGGCCTGCTGACCATCGCTTCGCCTTGCGTGCTGCCGATGCTGCCCATCCTGCTGGGCTCCGGCGTCAACCAGCGCAACCGCCGCCGCCCGCTGTTCATCGTGGCCGGCTTCATCCTGAGCTTTGCCAGCTTCGCCATGCTGCTGGGCGTGGTTTCGGCCACCATTGAAGTGGCGCAGGAAGTGCTGCGCAATACCGCCATTGCCCTGCTCGCGCTGTCCGGCCTGTTCCGCCTGTGGCCGGCGCCATATGAATGGCTGGTGGCCCGCCTGCCGAACCGCAGCGCCAGCGCGGCACCGCGCGCCGACGACGGCAGCAATGGCGGCGCCTTCCTGCTCGGCGTGTCGCTGGGCGCGGTCTGGACCCCATGCGCCGGCCCCGTACTGGCCTCGATCCTGGTGCTGGTGGTGAAGGCACAGGACCCGGCCTGGTCGGCCCTGCTGCTCACCCTGTACGCCATCGGCGCAGCCGTGCCCATGCTCGGCATCATCTACGGCGGCCAGTACGCCACCCAACGCGTGCGTTCCGTGGCCCGCCACGCCGAGCGCCTGCAGCGAGTATTCGGCGTGCTGGTAATTGCCACCGCCATCGCGATTTACCTGCAATACGACACCCTGGCCTATTCCTGGGCCGCCCAACACCTCCCAACCCTGAAAGGACTGTGAACATGAAGCACTACCTGAAATTCCTGGCTGCCGCGGCCACTTTGGTTGGCGCCAGTGCCAGCGCCAGTGCAGCAACTGCGCCGTTTGAAGCCCCCGAGTTCAGCGGCATTACCCAATGGCTGAACAGCGAGCCGCTGACCATGAAACAACTGCGTGGCAAAGTGATACTGGTTGATTTCTGGACCTATGACTGCATAAACTGTATCAACACCCTGTCCCATGTCGTCCAATGGCACGACAAGTACAAGGACAAGGGCTTGGTCGTGGTCGGCGTTCATACGCCGGAGTACGCTTTCGAGCGCAAGACCGAGAATGTGCGCACCGCTTTGAAGCGATTCGACATACGCTATCCAGTCGCCCAGGACAACCGCTATGCCACCTGGAATGCGTACAACAACCGTTACTGGCCAGCTTTCTATTTAGTTAACAAGAAGGGCCAGGTGGTGTACACCCACTTCGGTGAGGGCCAGTACGAGCAAACCGAAGCGCGGATCCAGCAACTGCTGGCTCAAACCGAGTGAGTTCAAAGTGAGCGAAAAATTTTTTAAAAATAGCTTGCAATTAAATCGCACACTATCTATAGTGTGGACATGGGCAGCAAGCAACGCCCCGGAAGCTGGAAACAAATAGCACGCTAGTTAATCGCTCACTACTCACGAAAAGGAAAACATCATGGCAAAGATCTCCAACATCCTGTACCGCGCAAACGCAACTTCCACCGGCGGCCGCGAAGGTAAATCGACCTCCAGCGACGGCGCCCTGGACGTCAAGCTGACCACTCCAAAAGAACTGGGCGGCAATGGCGCGTTCGGCACCAACCCCGAACAACTGTTTGCAGCCGGCTACTCGGCCTGCTTCATTGGTGCCCTGAAGTTCGTTGGCGGCCGCGACAAGATCGCCGTACCGGCTGACGCTTCGATCAACGCCACTGTCGGCATCGGCCCGATCGAGACCGGCTTCGGCATCGAAGTGGAACTGAAGATCTCCCTGCCGGGCGTAGACCGCGCCACCGCAGAAAAACTGGTGAACGCCGCCCACATCGTCTGCCCGTACTCGAACGCGACACGCGGCAACATCGACGTCACCCTGACCATCGTATAAGCAAGCAAGGGCCCGGCAGCAAAAGCGGCCGGGCCCACCCAAAAGGAGAAATATCATGAAAGCATTTGCAACCATCATCGTTTCCGCCGCCCTGGCCCTCTCCGCTACCGCCCAGGCAGCACCATCCGACACCAACAGCGGCGAAGGCTACCAGGCCGACACCAGTTTCGTATCGACCAAAACCCGCGCGGAAGTGAAGGCTGAGACCATCGCCGCCATCCGCCGTGGCGAAGTCTTCAGCGGCGAGCTGTATCCGCTGGACTTTGCCGCCCCGACCCGCGGCAAGACCCGCGCTGAAGTGAAGGCCGAACTGGCCGCTGCCATCCGTAACGGCGAGCTCCGCGTCGAATACTAAGCTGGCATAAAATGGTCGCCTCCTATCAAGCGAGGCGACCAATGATTGAATGGCAGTGGCTGGACTTCAACAGCATTCCCAACGCAGACCTGTACGAAATGCTGCGGCAGCGGCAGGAAGTCTTCGTGATCGAACAGCAGTGTTTCTACTCAGATATGGATGGCTATGACGAGGCCGCCCATCACCTGCTCGGCTGGCAAACCGTTGAAGGCAAGCGCTCACTAGCAGCTTACCTGCGCTGCATTGCGCCGGGCATCAAGTATCCCGAGATGTCGCTGGGCCGTGTGCTGACCGCCCAGGCCGCACGGGGCAGCGGCGCGGGCCGCCAGTTGATCGCCGAAGGAATCCGCAATGCGGAAGCACTGTATCCCGGCCATCGAATCCGCATTGGCGCCCAGGCGCACCTGGAAAAGTTCTACGGCAGCTTCGGCTTCAAGGCTGTGGGCGAGCCGTATGACGAGGACGGGATTCCGCATTTGGAAATGCTGCGTTAAGCACAAAAAAAAAAGACGGCCCGAAGGCCGTTTTCTTTTTTCCCCACCGCTTACTGGGTAATGGAAGTCACTTCAACATCGAAGATCAGCGGCGAGTTCGCCGGAATATTGGTCTTGGCGGTGGAACCGTAGGCCATCTCTGCCGGGATGATCAGGGTGCGCTTGCCGCCCGCCTTCATGCCGAGCAAGCCCTGCTCCCAGCCTGCGATTACTGCGTTGGCGCCCAGCTTGACCGACATCGGGGTGCCGACGGTGCGCGAAGTGTCGAAACGCAGGCCGCGCTTGTCCGTCACGCTGTCATCGTACAGGTAGCCGGAGTAATGCACGGTCAGGGTGTTGCCCGTGGCTGCCATCACGGTGCCAGTCCCGGCTGTTACATCAATCTTCTGGAAAGCAGGCTGTGCGGACTGTGCCGGCGGCGTCGCATTGATGGCGGTCACTTCGATTTCATACACTACGGCCGTGCTTGGCGGCACGCGGAATAGTCCGGTCGTGTCGTCTTTGAGGCCATATTGAGCCCACGCCATGTTGGCTGGGATCAGCAGCTTGCGCTTGCCGCCCACCTGCATGCCGACGATGCCCTGGTCCCAGCCCGCGATACGGCTGTCCACACCCAGCAGGAAGCTGAATGGCTGGCCACTGTATTTGTCCAAGAATTCCGTACCCTTGTTGTCTGGCTTGGTGTTGTCGTACAGCCAGCCGCGGTACTGGATGGTCACCAGGTTCTTGGCGGCAGCTGCGGCGCCCGTGCCGGGTTGGAGATCTTCCTTAGTAAATACCGGCTGCGGCGGAATCGGCGATGGCAGCGTGCTGAAGCTATGCACCTTCAGCTCGTACACCACAGAGGTATTGGCAGGGACAATCACCTTGCCAGTTGAATCTTTGATATCCACCGGGCCGAAGGCCATGTTCGACGGGATGATCACCAGGCGCGAGCCGCCGGCTTGCATGCCGGTCAAGGCCTTGTCCAAACCCGCAATGCGAGTGCCAACGCCGACCGTCATGGTAACCGGCTTGTCGACGCCGTTCGTAATGGAGCTATCGAACGGTTCGCCCTTTTTATCGGCCTTGGTTTCGTCGTAAAGCCAACCACTGTAACTGTAGGTGACCAGGTCGCCGGAGGCTACTACCGGGCCAGTAGTGCCCGGCTTGCTGTCCACGACGACCGCGTAGGCCGGCTGCGGCGGCAGCGGAGTGGTGTCGTTATTTTTGGCACCACCACCGCATGCTGTCAGGGCCGCGGCGCAAGCCAGGGTGGCGATTGCCTTGAACATCGAGTTCTTCATTTCAATCTTGCCTATTCGTTAAAGGAGGGTAACGGAGCAGCAGTTTAGCAGACCGTTAAATCCCCCTCCACATGAGGCAAGATCCGTTACAAATTAAATCTCCACTTGTGTGCCAAGCTCGATGACGCGGTTAGGCGGAATCTGGTAGTAGTCCGCCGCCGCGCGTGCATTGCGCGACATGGCCACGAACAGGTGCTCGCGCCATGGCGCCATGCCGGCACCTGGCGACGAAATCACTGTCTGGCGCGCGATGAAGAAGGAAGTTTCCATCATCTCGAACTTCAAGCCTTTTTCTTCGCACAAGGCCATGATGGCCGGCACGTCCGGCTCGTCCTTGAAGCCGTAATTGATATTGAGCTGGTAGCACTCGTGGCCCAAGGCCGTGACGCGCACCTGTTCCGCCGGCGGCACATAAGGTTCTTCCACGATGTGCACCGTGAAGAACACCACGCGCTCATGCAGCACCTTGTTGTGCGACAGGTTGTGCAGCAGCGCGTGCGGCACGCCATCGCTCTCGCCGCGCAGGAACACCGCGGTACCCGGCACGCGGGTCGGCGGCGCCATGAACAGGGAGTTCAGGAAGTCTTCCAGCGGAATCGCGTGCTTTTCCAGATTCTTGAACACCAGCTCGCGACCGGTGCGCCAGGTCAGCATGGTGGTAAACAGCGCGGTACCGAGCAGCAGCGGGAACCAGCCGCCATGGAACAGCTTCAGCGCGGAGGACGAGAACAGCATCACGTCCATCACGATGAAGAAGCCGGTCGCGGCGAAGCACAGCACCAGCGGCAGGTGCCAGCGGTAGCGGATCACGAAGAAGGTCAGGATGGTGGTAGCGAACATGGTCGCGGTTACCGCGATGCCGTAGGCGCCTGCCAGGTCGTCCGAGCTCTTGAAGCCAACCACGGCGATCAGGACGACGATCAGCTGCAGCCAGTTTACGACCGGGATGTAGATCTGCCCGATCTCGCTGGCCGAGGTATGCTGCACGCGCATGCGCGGCAGCATGCCGAGTGCGATCGCCTGCTTGGTCATCGAGAAGGTGCCGGAAATCGTGGCCTGCGATGCAATCACCGCAGCGGCCGTGGACAGCACCACCAGCGGGTACACGCTCCATGCGCCGAGCTGGTTGAAGAATGGGTTGGAGATCGCTTCCGGATTGCGGATCAGCAGCGCGCCTTGCCCCAGATAGTTCAGCACCAGGGCCGGGAAGCAGACCCAGAACCAGGCCATGCGGATCGGCCTCTTGCCGAAGTGGCCCATGTCGGCGTACAGCGCTTCGGCACCGGTAATCGCCAGCACCACGGCACCCAGCGCCACGAAGGCGATGAAGCCATTGTCGCGCATGAAAATGGCGGCGTGGTAAGGATTCAGCGCGGAGAGGATGGCCGGGGTTTCAACGATATTCACGACGCCCATGGCTGCCAGCACGGCGAACCAGATCGTCATGACCGGTCCGAAGAAACGGCCGATACCGGCCGTGCCGTGGCGCTGCACCGAATACAGGGTGACCAGCACGACGATGGTCAGCGGCACCACATATTGTGCAAGCCCCGGCGCGGCCACTTCAAGGCCCTCGATCGCGCCCAGCACGGAAATGGCCGGCGTGATGACGGAGTCGCCATAGAACATGGTGGCGCCAAACGTGCCGATCAGAAGCAGCGGGAAATGCGCCTTCGGCGCCGCTTTGTGCACCGAATTCAGCGCCAGCGCCATCAGGGCCATGATCCCGCCCTCGCCGCGGTTGTCGGCACGCAGCACGAGGCTGACGTACTTCAGCGACACGATCAGGGTCAGGCTCCAGAAGATCAGGGAAATGATGCCCAGCAGGTTGGCTTGGTTGAGTGCCAGTCCGTGGGTGGGGTCGAAGACAGTTTTGAGGGTATAGAGGGGGCTGGTACCGATATCGCCGTAGACGATGCCAATGGCGGCCAGCGTCAACGCAGCTACGCTGCTTTTCTTATGTTGTGACAAGATTTCACCCAAAATTGGTTTTGGTGCATCGCACAATAGGCCAACTAAAGGCCTTTTGCAAGTTTTTCAGCCGCCGGTGAAAACTTGGCGGATGTGCTATTTTCCACCTTTACTCCAAGAAAATCATCGCTCTCATGAATACCGGCATGCTGTACGCCGCAGGCGCTTTCCTGTCCT
>Ga0209257_1003304_pt1 | contig 14045 bp, 12 predicted proteins | sample AraplaCvi_mCL_r2_FD_184277 | JGI IMG/M metagenome (GOLD analysis project Ga0209257, IMG submission 184277) | Arabidopsis root microbial communities from North Carolina, USA - plate scrape MF_Cvi_mCL_r2 (SPAdes) (version 2) | ecosystem: Host-associated > Plants > Roots > Endosphere | place: USA...
CGGCGAAAAGACCCTGCTCCCCGGCCTCATCGACCTCCATGTCCACCTGACCGGCGACCCCGGCGGCGATTATCGCAGCGAGGCGGTCGATCCCGACGAATGGGGCGTCGTCGTCGGCGCCAAGAATGCGCGCATCACGCTCCGCGCCGGCTTCACCACCGTGCGCGAGGCCGGGTCGGCCCAATATACCGCCTTCTCGCTCCGCCGCGGTACCGCCGAGGGCTTCATCGAGGGGCCGCGCATCATTGCCGCCGGCCCGCCGCTGTCGATCATCGGCGGGCACGGCGACGTCACCGGCTTTCGCGAGGATATCCACGCCGTACTTGATCAGGGCTATACCTGCACCGGCGCGGTCGAATGCGCGGAGAAGGTCCGCAAGGCCTCGCGCGCCGGCGCCGACGTCGTCAAGATCACCGCGACCGGCGGTGTCCTGTCGCAGCAAGGCCGCGGGCTCGAGGGCCATTTCTCGAACGCCGAACTCGAAAGCATCGCGACGACCGCGCATTCGCTGGGGCTGAAGGTCATGGCGCATGCCCATGGCGCGCGCGGGATCGAATCTGCTGCCGCCGCCGGCATCGACAGCATCGAGCATGGCACCTTCGCCGACGAGGCCGCGCTGAAAGTCATGAAGGCGAAGGGCACCTATATGGTCCCGACGCTGATGGCGTTCGAGGGCATCCGCGAGCGGCTCGGCAAGGGCATCTATACGCCGACGGTCGAGACCAAGGTCCGCATGACGCTGAACGACGTGGGCAAGGCCGTGGGCCGCGCAAAGGCGCTCGGCGTGCCGATCGCCTTCGGTACCGATGCAGGGGTGTTCGAGCACGGCCGCAACGCCGGCGAGTTCGCGCTTCTCGTCAAATATGGCCTCACCGCCCGCGAGGCGCTGGCCAGCGCAACGACGGTCGCCGCGAAGCTGCTGTCGATGGAAAGCGAGATCGGCCGCATCGCACCGGGCATGTCCGCCGACATGATCGCGGTAAGCGGCGATCCGCTGAGCGACGTGACCACGCTCGAAAAGGTCGACTGGGTGATGGTCCGCGGCCGGATCGCCGACTAGCGGACGTCAGGCGGCGCGGTCGATCCGCGGGCGCGCCGCCTTCCTCGCAGGGCCGATCAACCCGGCGATATCGACCGCCTCGGCGAACTGGACACCAACGCGGTTTCCTTCGGACCAGCGCGCCGACGCCTCGACGATCTCGTCCGACCCGAATTCGATCATCAGCCGCGTCCCGTCGGGCACGTTCCACAGTCCCTCGATCAGCGCGCCACGCGACGAGATATTGCGGATGATCGCTTCATATCGATAACCGCCGCTCTCTATCTGGATCGTCCGGAAAGTCCGCACGCGCGGCTCGCGCGCGCTCTTGAAACCCTGCGCCACGACGCGCCCGCCGCCTTGAGCGAGGATCGCCAGCACCTCGTTCAGGTCCATCGGCTTGCCATAGATATAGCCCTGCACATGGCTGCACCCGAGTCCGCGGATCAGGGCAAGGTCATCGTGCGTCTCCACGCCCTCGGCGGTCGTCTCCATGTCGAGAGCGGTCGCGAGCCCGACGATCGACGAGATGATCGCCGCGTTCATGCTGCTGGGGTCCGCCGCACCGAGCACGAAGCTCTGGTCGATCTTGATCTTGTCGAACGGCGCCTTCTTCAGATAGCCGAGCGCCGAATAACCGGTTCCGAAATCGTCGAGCGCAAGGCGGACGCCGGTGCGTTTCAGCTTCTGGAACATTTCCAGATTTTCGGGGCTTTCGTCGAGGAACACGCCTTCGGTGATTTCCAGCTCGAGCTGTTCGGGACGGATACCCGCGGCCGCCACCGCGTTCATGATCGTCGCGGGCAATTTCTCGTTCGCGAACTGCCGCGGCGAGACATTGACCGCGACGCGATAATCGGGGCCGAGCCGCGCGATCGCGTCGCACGCCGAACGGATGATCCATTCGCCGATCGGGACGATCAGGTTCGATTCTTCGGCGATCGGGATGAACTTCGACGGGCTGATGACGTCGCCCATGTTGCGCTGCCAGCGGATCAGTGCCTCGAAGCCCGATATATGCTCGCTGCCGACATCGACGATCGGCTGATAGAGAAGCTTGAGTTCGTCCTTCGCGAGCGCGTCGCGCAGCGCGTCTTCGATGGCCTTCCGCTCGCTTGCCTGATTGTGCATCGCGTCGGCGTAAAAGCGGTAGACCCCGCGCCCCGCATCCTTCGCCGCATAGAGCGCGAGATCCGAATTGCGGACAAGCGCGGACGAGGTGACCCCGTCGCCTTCGGATACCGCGATGCCGATCGACGAGCCGATCCGCACCTGCTCGCCCTCGATCGCGAAGGGCTTGGCGAGGCTCAGAATGATCGCGTTTGCAATGCCCGCCAGCTTTTCGGCCTGGACAATCTGCGGCAGGACGATCTGGAATTCGTCGCCGCCAAGGCGCCCGACCTGTCCCTTGTCGCCGACGATCTGCGTCACCCGTCCCGCGACCTGCTGGAGCAGCTGGTCGCCGACCGGATGGCCGAGCGTATCGTTGACCGCCTTGAAGCGGTCGAGGTCCATCAGCAGCAGCGCACAGGGTTGTGCCTGCCCCATATGGTTGCGGAGCGCGCGTTCGAGCAGATCGGTGATGTGGAGGCGGTTCGCGAGCCCGGTCAGCGTGTCGTAGCGGGCGAGCTGGTTGATCTCGCGTTCCGAGCGCTTCTTTTCGGTAAGATCGGTCCCCGACCCGCGAAAGCCCTGGAAATTGCCAAGCTCGTTGCTGATCGGGTGACCCGAGATCGACCACCAGCGCTCTTCGCCGTCGACCGCAGCCTGCACCGTCAGTTCGTTGAAGGGTGTGCGCGACGAGAGGCTGAAACCGAGCGTCCGCTCTTCGCTGTCATCGTTGCCGACGCGCTTGCGAATGATGTCGGTGAAGGGACGGCCGAGGATGTCGGCAAGCGGCAGGCCCAGCTTTGCCGCGACCGTCGGCGAGATATAGACAAGCTGGCCGCCGCGATCGGTTTCCCAGAACCAGCCGCGGCCGGCGCGCTCGAAATCGCGCATCAGGCCCAGCGCGCGTTGCTGCTCGCTGATCGACAGCCGGCTGGCGCGCGTCGCGCGGCGCTGATGGCGAACGTCCTCGCGCATCATCACGATCAGTACGCCAAGGAAGACAAGGCCGGCGACGCCGAAAGGCCAGGATGCGATCCCGATCGCACCGCCCAGCGCCGTCGCGCCCGCGAAGGCAAAGAAAGCGGGCCGCGCGATCGCGACCGCCGACGCCGCCACCAGAATCGTACCGAGCTGGATCGCCGAAAAGGCGTCGAAATACAGGCGGCCGTCATTGACCGCGACGGCGGGGAACATCGCGGCCGCGTTGAGCAGGCTGCCGATCACGATCGCACCCATGCTCGCGATGACGACGGGACGCGTCCGCTCCGCGATATGCCTGGGGCTGACCCGGGTCCACTGTCCGATGATCGTCAGCAGCAGATCGCAGGCAAGTCCGCTCGCCATCACCGCCCATTGCGACGGGTGCTGCAGGAAGCCGGGAATGCCGGGGACGAAAGCGCAGACGAGGAACGCGAGCGCGCGGCCGAGGAACACATAGTGCCACAGCTGCGCGACGCGCGTCAGCCGCGCCACGAATTTGGGCGAATCGAACAGGGAATCGCCCTCGGGCAATTCGCCGTCGACCGGCCGCACAATGCTCCGCTTCACACCCAAAAAACTGCGTCCCTGCCGCTCTGGTCCGACGGGCAAGGCTCTGTCCCAAAGGCGTTTCCAAATCCTTACTCCAAGCCGCTGATCAGCCCCGATTCTGTGCCAAAACGGAAGGGGTTGGGTTTCGCTTCGCAACGGGTTAGGGTGGCGCATGCCCGCTGTACGCCTGCTGCCGCCCGACCGATTTTTCGACCGCGACGCATGGCGCGCGATCACCACCGCGTCGCGCTGGCGTGGTCCGTGGCTGGTCGCGCACGCATGGATCGTCAGTATCGCAGCGGTCGGGCTGGCCGCGTGGAGCGGAAATCCGGCGGCCTGGCTGCTCGCCGTGGCGATCGTCGGCGGCCGTCAGCTCGGCCTTGCCATCCTGATGCACGAGGCCGCGCACGGGTTGCTGCATCCCGATCGAAAGATTAACAATTTTCTCGGCCAATGGCTGACCGGCGCCGCGGTCGGATCGGACCTGATCGCCTATCGCACCTATCATCTGCAACATCACAAATTCACGCAGCAACCCGAAGACCCCGACCTGTCGCTGTCGAAGCCCTTTCCGACGACGCGCGCCAGCCTCGGCCGCAAGGTGCTGCGCGATCTGACCGGCCAGACCTTCTTCAAGCAGCGGATGGCGCAGTTCGCTTACGCCTTCAAAGGGCTCACGGCGATGCTCCGCGGCGAACAGGTCGACAAGGGCCGCGCCAGCACCAAGGCCGGCACCCCGTTCAACAAGCAGTCCGACGACGGCATGACGTCACCGACGATCGACGTCGCGGGCGCAATGGCTGTCGCGCGCGCGGTCGGGCGCTTTCTGGTCGTGCAGGGTGTGCTGCTTGCGGCGTCGCTGCTGCTCTATGGATGGACGCCGTATCTGCTCTGGCTCGCGGGCCTCGCAACGACCTTCCAGCTTTACCTTCGCATCCGCAACATCGCCGAGCACGCCTGTACGACGACGGGCAGCGACGACCCGTTCACCCACGCCCGCACGACCTATGCCGGCTGGATCGCCCGCGCCACGGTGGCGCCATATTGGGTGAACTTCCATGCCGAACATCACCTGTTCATGGGCGTCCCCTGCTACCGCCTGCCGGCCGTCCACGCGATGCTGGGCCAGCAGGGCAAGCATGACGCGATGACGATCGCGCCCACCTATGCCGCGGTGCTGCGGCAGGTCACCGCGAAGCCTACGCGGGGCGCCGTCGAAAGCGCCTAGTCCGCGAGGATCAGCACCCCGTCGGCAAGCCACTGGCCGAGCCACGCCGCCAGGTCTTCCATCGCGGCCGCTTCGCCTATCCGTTCGATGACATGCGCGCTGAGGTCGGTGAAGCTGGCGCCCGCTGCCAGCCGGCCAAGCGCATCGGCTTCTCCCGCTGAAAGGCTGCGGAAGCTGGTCTGCTGCCCGCCCCGCCAGACGAGAAGCGTCACGGGTTCGGCAAACAGGGCAAGCTCGGGCGGCTCCGCTTCGGCGTCGAGCGCGCTCCACAACGCCGCGCTGTTGAAACGCACCGGCAGCAATTGCACCGCGGGGTGAAGCGCCAGCGGCTGCTCGATCCACGCATCGCCCAGCTCGCCGACCCGCGCGGCATCGAGCACCGCGACGTCGGCCGCATCGAAAGCAGATCGCAGCGCCCAGTCGATCTGCGCCAGCTCGGCAAGCTCGCCGTCGTCGGGGAAATGCTCGGCAAGGAATTCGGGAAACGCGCCGCCATAATAGCGCAGATTCCGGGTCCCCGACGGATGCGCCGCCAGATAGGCCCCCGCGACGGCATCGAACTGCTCGTCGCCCAGATAGGCGTGCAAGCGCTCGAAATGATCGGACAGGACGCCGATCAGGCTCGCGCGATAATTGTTGCGATAGATGTCGAGCCGCTGCCGCGCGCCCACCCGCTCGTCGTCGACGATCAGCGCCTCCGCGCTGGCGTCGCCCGCGATCACCCCCGCGAGAAAGCGCCGCTGAACCTCGCGCAGTGCCTCAGGCATGGACAGGCTCCAGCACGTTTTCCGCCAGCGCCCGCGCGCGGTCGAGTTCGGCGATGACATCGGCGAGCGGCGGGATGTCGTCGTCGCGCTCGATCATCGTCGCGACAGGACCGAACATCCCGATCGCCGTCGCATAAAGGTCCCACACGGCATCGCAGACGGCCGCATCGTGCGTGTCGATGACATAGTCGCCCATGTCGCTATGCCCCGCGAGATGGATCTGCTGGATGCGATCGCCGGGAAGTCCGGCGAGATAGTCGAGCGGATCGAGCCCGTGATTGCGCGCGCTGACATAGATATTGTTGACGTCGAGCAGCAGCAGACAGTCGGCGCGCTCGGCCATCTCGGCGAGGAACTCCCATTCGCTGCGGTCCGACGACCGGAACGTCACATAGGAGGACGGATTCTCGATCAGGATGCGCCGCCCGAGATAGTCCTGCACGCGGCCGATATTGCCGACGACGCAATCGAGCGCAGGCGCATCGTAGGGGAGCGGCAGCAGATCGTGGGTGTTGTGCGCGTTGATCCCGGTCCAGCAGAGATGGTCCGAAATCCAGAGAGGCTCGACGCGTTGCTCGAGCGCCTTGAGCTCGGCCAGATAGTTCATGTCGAGCGGCTCATCCGACCCGATCGACAGCGACACGCCATGCATCACGACCGGATAGTCGGCGCGGATCGCATCGAGCATCGCGATCGGCTTGCCGCCCGGCACCATGTAATTTTCGGAAATGATCTCGAGCCAGTCGACCGGCTGCGGTCCGGCGAGAAATTCGGGATAATGGTCGGGGCGCAGGCCAAGGCCGAAACCCGGCGACGGCGCGGTCTTGCTCTCGGTCATGTCGTTCGTTCGCCCCGGAAATGGAAGGCCCGGCGGAGCGCCGGGCCCGCCAGATCAATCAGACGCCGATCTTGCCGCCATCGGTCAGGCACTTGCCGGCCGCGAGCTTCTTGAAGCCCTTGCCCTTGCAGCTGTTGGCGCCCGCGCAGCTGTTGCCCGCGGTGCTGCAACCCGAATCGCCGCTGCACGAGGCCGCTTCGACCTTGCAGTCCGACGAGCCCTTGCAGCTGTTGACGCCATAGCATTTGACCGTGTCGCTGGCGCCGATCTGCTTCGGCAGCGGCTTGTCTGCGGCTACGGCGGTCGCCGAAAGCGCAAGCGCGGTGGCCGAAGCGGCAATGATACCGGCGAATTTGTTGCTGTTCATGTGATCGTCCCTTCCCTTGGTTGTCCAGATAAGGTGGAGCGAATCGTCGCTCCCGTGCTGTTGTCACACGACCCGCGGGTCTTGTGGCATGATCTGGATCACAGGCGAAGGGTTTCTTCCCGGGCCGCGACGAAGCGAGGCCCGGGAAGCGAAACGATCAGCCGATGTCGCCGATGACACCGCCGTCCGACAGGCACTTGGCGGCGGCGACTGCCTTGAAGCCATGGCCCTTGCATTCATTCTGGCCCTTGCACTCGTTCGACGCGGTCTTGCAGTCGGCGGTGCCCTTGCAGCTGTTGACGCCGTAGCAGTGGACGGTGTCCTTCGCGCCGACCGCGGCACCCGAGCTACCGGCGGGCGCAGGCGCGGCCATGGCGGCGCCGGCAAGCGCGAGGGCGGTGGCCGAAGCGGCGACAGCGGCGGCGAATTTGTTGCTGGTCATGATATCCTCCGAAGACTGGGCGAAGCGGCACGATGCCGGTCCCCGGAAGGATATTCGGAGGCGCGGTCCGAAGGTTACAGCGCGCGCTTCTTTATTCGGCGCCCGAGACGAAACGCGATCCGGCGCGGTCCTTCACCGTCGTTGCGGGGTCGAAGATCATTCCGTTCATCGCGATGTAGACGCCCGGCGGCAGCGTCTGCACCGCAGCGAGCGCGAAGCCGACGTTGAATTCGGCGTCGCTCGCGCGCACCGACGCGGGCTGCATCGCGCCGGTCATCACGATCGTCTTTCCGGCAATTCCTGCGAGCACCCGCCCGGTTACCGGCATCGTGTCGGTCCCGTGCGTGACGAGGATGCGCGACGCATCGCTTCCCGCCACCGCGGCGCGGATCGTTTCGCGGTCGGCGTCGGTCAGCTCGAGGCTGTCCTTGCGCATCAGCTGGGTGACACGGTGCGGGACGTGGACATTATTTTCGCGCAGCAGGTCGGGCAGCGCGGTCGGCCCCACCTGATATTCGGAGAGCGCGTCGAAATAGACCTTGTCGATCGTCCCGCCGGTCGTGAAGATGTCGATGACGTCGCTCACGCCAGCGCCTCGGCGATCAGCCGCCGCGTGTTGTCGATCCCGAACAGCGCGATGAAGCTGCCCATACGCGGCCCGGCGCTCGATCCGAGCAGGGTCTCGTACAGCGCCTTGAACCAGTCGCGCAGGTTTTCAAAGCCATAGGCCTCGTCCTTGCCGATCTCATACACGATATTCTGGATATCGTCAGCCGAGGCATCGGCGGGCAGCGCCGCGAGCTTCGCGTCGAGTTCGGCCAGCGCCGCACCCTCGCCGCCCTGCGGTTTGCGGCGCTGCAGCGTCGGCGCGACATAATCGCGGTTGTACGCCATCGCATTGTCGATCAGCCGGTCGAGCTCGGGATAGGTCGCCGCGCTCGCGCCGTCGACATATTGGCCGAGGTAGCGCCAGATCTGATCCTTCGACGCGTCGGCACCCATCACCCCGACGAGGTTCAGCAGCAACCCGAAGGTCACCGGCAGTTCGGCCGACGGCATATCCTCGCCGCGCGCGACATGGACATGATGCACCGGGTTGCCGAGCTTCTTGTCGGGCTCCTGCGCGGGATAATTGCCGCGCATCTGCAGATATTCGTCGACCGCCTTCGGGATCACGCCGATGTGCAGTTGCTTCGCCGCCTTGGGCTCGCGGTACGCGAAGAAGGCAAGGCTCTCCTCGCTGCCATAGCTCAGCCATTGCTCGAGGCTCAGGCCATTGCCCTTCGACTTCGAAATCTTCTCGCCCTTTTCGTCGAGGAACATTTCGTAGATCAGCCCCTCGGGCTTCTGCCCGCCGAGCGCGCGGGCGATCTTGCCCGACTGGATGCCGCTGTCGGTCAGATCCTTGCCGTACATTTCATAGTCGACGCCCAAGGCGACCCAGCGCATCGCCCAGTCGACCTTCCACTGCAGCTTCGCGCCGCCGCCGAGAATCGAGTGGATAATCGTCTCGCCCTCGTCCTCGAACGAGACGAGTCCCTTGTCGGCGTCGACCACCGTCACCGGCACCTGCAGCACGATGCCCGACTTCGGGCTGACCGGCAGGATCGGCGAATAGGTCGCGGCGCGCTCGGCGCGCAGCGTCGGCAGCATGATGTCGAGAATGTCCTGGTTATGGCGCAGGACATTCTTCAGCGCGTCGTCGAAGGCGCCCGCCTTGTAGCGCTCGGTCGAGCTGACGAACTCGTACTGAAAGCCGAACCGGTCGAGAAACTCGCGCAGCATCGCATTGTTATGATGCGCAAAACTTTCATACTTGCCGAACGGATCGGGAATGTCGGTCAGCGGCTTGCCGAGGTGCCCGGCAAGCATTTCCTTTTGCGGCACATTGTCCGGAACCTTGCGCAGGCCGTCCATGTCGTCGCTGAACGCGACGAGGCGCGTCGGCGCATTGCCGGTCAGCGTCTCATAGGCGCGGCGGACCATCGTCGTGCGCAGCACTTCGTTGAAGGTGCCGATATGCGGCAGGCCCGAGGGGCCATAGCCCGTCTCGAACAGCACGGCCTCGCCGCCCGGCTTGCCCTGCGGATAGCGTTTGATCAGCTTGCGCGCTTCCTCGAACGGCCAGGCCTTGGACGTTTGCGCGGGGTCGCGCAGCGAAGGATGAAGGTGCAAGTCAGTCATGGCGCGCGCCATAGCGGCAAGATGCGCCGATGGGAAGAAGACCGGACGCGCCGCCGGTCCCCTTCCCCGCCGATTACCCGCGCGGCTGCACCGCCGGCATGAAGCTGCTCCGGCGCAGCAGCGCCGCCGACACAAGCGATACGATCAGCGCGACCGGGAGTATCTCGGTCAGCGTCAACGCCATGCGGAACAGCGGATTTTTATACTGCTCGGCCATCGCGCCCATCTCCGACGAGAATTTCGCGATCTCGGCGGCCGATTTCCCCGCTGCGCGCATGTCCTCGATGCTCGACGCGATATATTCGGCCATGAACGTCCCGCCGGTCCTCCACATATAGAGTTCCCAGCCGAGCACATAGAAGAGCCCCGCGACGAGCCCGATACCGATCCCGACGCCAAAGGCCTTCCAGAAGCCGATCACCCCGCCCAGATTGACGTCGCGATAGCGCTTCACCCCGACGAACACGAAGATGAGCGCCACCAGCATCGACAGATAGCCGGCGACCATCCCCATCGCCCCATGATCGGCGAGGAAGCTGATGTTGATAAACATGCCGATGACGACGATGAAGCCCGCGATGGCGCCGTAAACCGCGATGATCCTGCCCATGAATAGTCTCCCCTTGCGGATGAATGCCATGCGAGGAGAGGCGGAACAACGGCCGAAATCCATCGCCCGAACGGGTGATTTGGCGTGTTTCGTCCAATTTTACGGCAATATGTCGAGCGTCCGGGCCTTCTGGATGGCCTGCGTCCGGCTCGCGACCTCCAGCTTCTCGTAAACGCGCGCAACATGCGTCTTCACCGTGTTCGGCGAGATGTCGAGCTGGCGCGCGATGACCTTGTTCGCATGTCCCGCCGCGAGCATTTCGAGCACCTCGCACTCGCGCGCGCTGAGGCCGAGCGCGGCGATCGCCGCGTCGTTTCGCGCAAAGGCCTGCCGCGGACGCGCGGTCAGCCGGTTGCCTACCCATATGCCGAGCGCAACGCAGACGGCCGCGACACAGACGATATAGAATTCGGCCGACCAGCGGTGCACGACATGCCGATAGTTCAGCCATTCGAGCAGGAACGCCACGGCGGCCAGCGCAATGCCATAGAGGAAGATCGACCGGGCCATGACCTGCGATAGATCATTCTCCGCGAATGCTTGCAATATGGAGCCATCACCCCGATTATCGTTACCGGAAAATTTACCATGTCGGGCTTAGCCTCTGTCCATGACGAACTTCCGCACCCCCACGGCGCGCAGCCACAACCGGACCCCGGTCTCGATCGAGATCATGGTCAATGGCGTCCTCAATTTCGTCGACGGCCGCATCGCCGACCTGTCCGAAGGCGGCGCGCGCATCGACGGCGCGAGCATGCCGGCGCGCTCGCGCTGCGAAATCCACTACGCCGGCGAGGTCACCTACGCCGTCGTGATGTGGTCGGAATTCGACCGCATGGGAGTCCGCTTCCCTTATGAGCTGACGCACGGCCCGCTCTACAATGCACTGCAGAGCGCCCGCCGCACAAGGGCGACGGACATGCCACCGGCTTTCCTGAGCCAGCGCCCCACCAGCTTCGGACGCCGCGGGCTGAGCTGATCCCTTTATCGCGGGCGCCTTGCCGCGTTCGCCTTTTGTCCCTAGCATATTCCGATGCTCCCCCGCGTCGATCCTCTTGCCCTGCCCGCGATTCACGCGAGCCATGTCGGCATCTGGATCGCCGACCCGGCGGGCCGCGTACAACGCGTCGGGCGCGGCGAGGCGATCGCGGCGGTCGCGGCAACCCCGCACCTGCTGCTCAATGCGACGCTGACCGGCGACCGGCTCGGCTATCCCGAATTGTCGGGGCTCGACCTGCTCGAGCTTTTCGCCTTCCTCTATCCCGCACGCTTTGCCGTCCCGACGCCGGCGGGGGTCGCCGCAGCGGTCGGGCTCGAAGCGCCAAAGGCCGAAGAGGATATCGCGCCCTTTCTTCGCCTCGCCGCCGCGACGATGCTCGCCAGCCTCGATGACCCCGAATGGCCCGAACGCGAAGGCGCGTGGCACGGCCTGCAATCGCTCGGCCGCCAGCGCTGGCCATGGGCGTCGCTCATGCAAGCGCGGCTGGACCCGCCCGACAAGGCCGACCGATGGCTCTTCGCGCGCCTGCCTGAATGGGAGGAAGCGCCGCCGCGCCCGCAGCCGCGGCAGGTGACGGTGAATCCCGACGACGTCCGCGCGCGGCTCGACCGGCTGACCGGCGACGGCGCCGAGCGCCGCGCCGGGCAACAGGATTATGCCCGCGCCACCGCCGCGATCTTCGCACCGCGCGAGCGCAAGGACATGCCACAGATGCTCGTCGCCGAAGCGGGTACCGGGATCGGCAAGACCTTGGGGTATCTCGCCCCCGCCAAGCAATGGATCGACCAGTCGGCGGGCGCGATCTGCATCTCGACCTACACCAAGGCGCTGCAGCGCCAGCTCGCGCGCGAGACCGAGAAGCTCTACCCCGACGCAGCGACGCATCGCGAGAAGGTCGTCGTCCGCAAGGGGCGCGAAAATTATCTCTGTCTGCTCAATCTCGAGGATGCGCTGCAAGGCGGCTTCTCGGGTCGCCCCGCGATCCTTGCGCAGCTCGTAGCGCGCTGGGCAGCGTACACGCGCGATGGCGATATGGTTGGCGGCGACCTGCCCGGCTGGCTCCCCGCACTCTTCCGCCGCAACGGCACCACCGCGCTCACCGACCGGCGCGGCGAGTGCATCTATGCGGGCTGCCCGCATTTCCGCAAATGCTTCATCGAACGCTCGGCGCGCGCCGCGGGTCAGGCCGATATCATCATCGCCAATCATGCGCTGACGATGGTGCAGGCCGCGCGCCCGCGCGATGGCGGAGCGCCCGCGACGCGGTTGATCTTCGACGAGGGTCATCATCTGTGGGACGCCGCCGACAGCATGTTTGCAGCCGCGCTGACCGGACAGGAAGCCGTCGAGATCCGCCGCTGGGTGCTCGGCCCCGAGGGCAAATCGCGCGGTCGCCGCCGCGGGCTCGCAGCAAGGCTCGCCGATGTCGCGAGCTATGACGAGGCCGGCGACAAGGCGATCCAGGCCGCGATCCACGCCGCGGGCGAACTGCCGGGCGAGGGCTGGCTCGGCCGGATATCCGAGAACGAACCATGGGGCGCGGTCGAGCGACTGCTCGTTGCGGTGCGCGCGATGACCTATGCCCGCAGCGTCGACACGCGCACCGCTGACAGCGGCTATGGCCTCGAAACCGAACTTGCCGATCCCGATCCCGAGCTGGTCGCCGCCGCGGCGGGTGCAAGCGACGCCATCGAGGCGCTGCTCCGTCCCCTGCTGGCGCTCGGCAAAAGGCTCGACGCCTTGGTCGAGGACCCACCCGACTGGCTCGACGGACAGGCGCGGGCGCGCGTCGACGGCGCGCGGAACAGCCTCGGCACCCGGATCGACACGCTCGGCGCCTGGCTGTCGCTGCTCGGACGCGTCGGCGGCCCTGCCGATCCCGATTTCGTCGACTGGCTCGCGGTCGACCGCTTCGACGGGCGCGAGTTCGACATGGGGCTGCATCGCCACTGGCTAGACCCGGCGCGGCCGGTCGCCGACATCGTCTATCGCCCCGCGCAGGGCGTGCTCGTGACCTCGGCGACGCTGCGCAGCGGATCGGGTTGGACCGATGCCGACATCCGCACCGGCGCGCGGCATATGGACGGCGGGGTCCAGCATTTCGCGGTACCGAGCCCGTTCGATTATGCACGCCAGTCCGAAGTGCTGATCGTCACCGACATCCCGCGCGGCGACCTGCCCGCGCTTGCCGGCGCGTACAGCCGGCTGATCGAGGCGTCGGGCGGCGGGGCGCTCGGGCTGTTCAGCGCGATCCGGCGGCTGCGTATCGTCCATGCGCGCATCGCCGATCGCCTCGCGCGCGCCGGGCTGCCGCTCTATGCGCAACATGTCGACCCGCTCGACACCGGCACGCTGGTCGACATCTTCCGCGCCGATCCGCACGCCTCGCTGCTCGGGACCGACGCGCTGCGCGACGGCGTCGACGTTCCGGGCGACTCGCTGCGGCTCGTCGTGATGGAAGGGGTGCCGTGGCCGCGCCCGACGATCCTCCACGCCGCGCGCCGCGCCGCGCAGGGCGGCGGCGCCTATGACGACAGCGTCATCCGCGCGCGCATCGGACAGGCCTTTGGCCGCCTGATCCGCCGCGCCGACGATTTCGGGCAGTTCGTGATGCTCTCGCCAAGCTTCCCTTCAAGGCTGCTTGGCGCCTTCCCCGAAGGGACCCCGATCCGCCGCCTGCCGCTCGACGAAGCGGTCAATCATGTTGCCGCGGCGAATGTCGAACAAAGAAAAACCGCGTTTCCTGCCTTTTCACCGTCATGAGATTGCGGCAGAGAGCTTTTGATTGAGGGGATCGAAGGCAACGCGGGGAGCGTTTTTTGAAGACTTTGACCATCCTGCGCCATGCCAAATCGGGCTGGGACGTGCAGGTCGAGCGCGATTTCGACCGTCCGATCAACGCTCGCGGCCGACGCGGTGCGGAGATCATC
>Ga0209257_1003306_pt1 | contig 14041 bp, 11 predicted proteins | sample AraplaCvi_mCL_r2_FD_184277 | JGI IMG/M metagenome (GOLD analysis project Ga0209257, IMG submission 184277) | Arabidopsis root microbial communities from North Carolina, USA - plate scrape MF_Cvi_mCL_r2 (SPAdes) (version 2) | ecosystem: Host-associated > Plants > Roots > Endosphere | place: USA...
TGCCGAACGCCCGTCCAGGGACGGACGGGCCGGGCGATCCGTAGCCCGCGACGTTGCGCCATGGATGGCTGCATTGCCGCCGGGCATTGTCGTCTTTGATTCTGTCGCTTCGCTCGCCCTCACCCTCTGCCGCTTCGCGGCCTTTCCCTCTCCCGCTGGCCGGAGAGGGACAAAAGCGACTCGACTGAAACGACTCAATAAAGAACGCGCGTCCGCAACGTCCCCGGGATGCGCGCCAACTCCTCGCGCACCTGCGCCGCCTGTTCCTGCGTGGCGGTGACGTCGATGACGACGTAGCCCACCTTCGGATGCGTGCGCAGGAACTGGCCGTCGATGTTCACGCCCAGTCGCGAGAACACATCGTTCACCTGCGACAGCACACCCGGCACGTTGCGGTGGATGTGCAGCAGGCGCGTGCTGCCGGTGTGCTCGGGCAGCGTCACTTCGGGGAAGTTCACCGCCGACAGGGTCGATCCGTTGTCGCTGTAGCGGATCAGCTTGGCCGCCACTTCCAGGCCGATGTTCTCCTGCGCTTCCAGCGTGCTGCCGCCGATGTGCGGGGTGAGGATCACGTTGTCCAGGCCGATCAGCGGCGAGACGAACGGATCGGCGTTGCCCTGCGGTTCGACCGGGAACACGTCCACCGCCGCACCGCCCACCGCGCCGGAGGCCAGCGCGCCGGCCAGCGCGTCGATGTCCACCACCGTGCCGCGCGAGGCGTTGATCAGGTGCGCGCCCGGCTTCATCTTCGCCACCTGCGCCGCGCCGAACATGCCCTGCGTGGCCGTCGTTTCCGGCACGTGCAGCGTGACGATGTCGCTGCGTTCCAGCAGGTCGTCCAGCCCCAGCGCCATGCGCGCGTTGCCCAGTGCGAGCTTGGTTTCGATGTCGTGGAAGATCACCTGCATGCCGAGCGCTTCGGCGATCACGCCGACCTGCGTGCCGATGTGGCCGTAACCGACGATGCCCAGCGTCTTGCCGCGCACCTCATGGCTGCCGGCGGCCGACTTGGACCACCCGCCGCGATGGCACTGCGCGCTCTTCTGCGGGATGCCGCGCATCAGCATGATCGCCTCGGCCACCACCAGCTCGGCGACCGAGCGCGTGTTGGAGTAGGGCGCGTTGAACACCGGGATGCCGGCCAGTTCCGCCGCGTCCAGGTCGATCTGGTTGGTGCCGATGCAGAACGCGCCGATCGCCATCAGCCGGCGCGCGTGCGACAGGACCTCTTCGGTCAGCTGCGTGCGCGAACGGATGCCGACGATGTGCGCCTGCGCGATTTCCTGGCGCAGCACGTCGTCCGGCAACGATTTGTCGTAGAGCTGGATGTTCGAATAGCCGGCGTTGCGGAAGCTTTCGACTGCGGTCGGCGCGACGCCTTCCAGCAGCAGGACGCGGATGTCGGACTTCGGGAACGAGGTCGTCAGGCTCACGACGGTATCGGGTGTGGGTGGGCTTTGGACTATGTCAGAAATCCGCCCCGGTTGCTGCGCTGCATCACTGGCGCCGGCGGACGGCCGATGGCAGGCTGGGACCTCGCTCCGGCCGCCTGCCCAGACCTGTCCTCCATGACCGATCCGCATTCCTCCGATCAGCAATCGTCAGAGCCGCGCCTGGAACGTCTGCGCGAGCGGCTTCCGGCCCTGCGCCTGACCACCGATCCGGCCGACGCCGAGCACTACGGCCGCGACTGGACGCGTCGCTGGACGCCCGCGCCGCTGGCGGTCGCGCTGCCGTCGTCGGTGGATGAGGTCGCCGCGATCGTGCGCTGGGCGGCGGAGGAGGGCGTCGCGGTCGTGCCATCGGGCGGGCGTACCGGGCTGTCGGGCGGCGCGGTCGCCGCCAATGGCGAACTGGTGCTGAGCCTGGAGCGCATGAACCGCGTGCTCGAGTTCGACCGCGTGGATCGCACGCTCACCGTGCAGGCCGGCATCGCGCTGGAAGCGGTGCACAACGCGGCGCGCGAGCACGGGCTGGTGTATCCGGTCGATTTCGCCGCCCGCGGCTCGTGTTCGATCGGCGGCAACATCGCGACCAATGCCGGTGGCATCCGCGTGATCCGCTACGGCAACACGCGCGAGTGGATCGCGGGATTGAAAGTGGTGACCGGCACGGGCGAGGTGCTCGAACTCAACCGCGCGCTCATCAAGAATTCCAGCGGCTACGACCTGCGCCAGCTGATGATCGGTTCGGAAGGCACCCTCGGCATCGTGGTCGAAGCGACGCTGCGCCTGACCGACCCGCCGCCGCCGACCAATGTGATGCTGCTGGCGCTGCCCTCGTTCGAAACGCTGATGCAGGTGTTCGCCGCGTTCCGCGAGCGCCTCACGCTGGAGGCGTTCGAATTCTTCACCGACCGCGCGCTGCACCACGTCCTCGCGCACGGTGCGCAGAAGCCGTTCGACGAAGTGCATCCGTACTACGTCGTCACCGAGTTCGCGGTGGGCGACGAGGCGCGCGAGGCCGCGGCCATGGCGGCGTTCGAATACTGCCTGGAGCACGGGCTCGTCAGCGACGGCGTCATCAGCCAGAGCGATGCGCAGGCCGCGCAGTTGTGGCGGCTGCGAGAGGGCATCACCGAGAGTCTCGCGAAGTACAAGCCGTACAAGAACGACGTATCGGTGCGCATCTCGGCGATGCCGGCGTTCCTGGCGGAAACCCAGGCGCTGCTGGCCGGCGAATACCCGCAGTTCGACGTGGTGTGGTTCGGCCATATCGGCGACGGGAACCTGCACATCAACGTGCTCAAGCCTGAAGGTGCGCAGTACGCGGAGTTCGTGGAGCAGTGCGAGCACGTCACGCAACTGTTGTCCGAAGCGCTGGCGCGACACGGCGGCAGCATTTCGGCCGAGCACGGGATCGGGCTGGTCAAGAAGCCTTACCTGTCGGGCACGCGATCGGCGGCGGAGATCGAGCTGATGCGCGGGATCAAGCGGGTGCTGGATCCGAAGGGGCTCTTGAATCCGGGGAAGGTCTTCGACGCGTAACCTCGCCGTCCTTCCGTGCCCGGTTAGCGAAGTGCACCCGGGTTGGGCGTGGCGGTCCCGGGTGCGCTTCGCTTACCCGGGCTACGGCGAGGTTGCAAAGGCGACGCACGCCCAATCGGCAAGTGAACGCGCGGCGGATGCGCTACCCCGCGCACCGATTTTCCGTCCATAACCCGGTACCCTTCGCGGGCCGGCCGCGATGCGGCCCTCCAACGAACCGGGAAATCCTGATGAAGCGTTCCGCTGTCCTGCTTGCCCTTGCCCTCATGGCCGCCGCGCCGGTTGCCTTTGCCTCCAGTTTCGCCGGCACCTCGGCCGGCTCGTCCGCCGGTGGCAGCTCGGCGTCCAGCGGCGCGAGCTCCGATTCCAGCTCCGGCAAGGACGACAAGGTCGTGCAGGCTGCGCGCGAAGACGCCGCCAGCTTCGTGGCCAGCAACGGCGCGATCCGTGGCGCGCAGTTGGAAGCCGCGCTGCGCCACCTGCGCGAGCAGGTCCCGCAGGCGCGCGAAGCCAGCGACCTCGAACTGGCGCAGGCCATCCTCGCGCAGTGAGTGACGTGAACGGCCGCCGCGGACGCATTCGCGGCGGCCTCGCATGGCTGGTCCTGGCGGCGTGCGTCTGGAGTACCAGCGCCGTCGCCGCGATCACGTTCGATCCCGCCGGGCTTTCGCCGGACGAACGCATCGCCACGCAGCGACTGCTCGACGACGCGCAATCGCATCTGCCTCCCCGCATGGCCGCGCTGGCCGAACGCGACATCGCCGTTCGCTGGTCGCCGCTTGCCGCCGACGTTCACGGCCACGCCGGGCGCTCGGAACTCCTGCTCAATCGCGATCTGCTCGCGCCGCTGGTCGAAGGCGGCGACGCCGCGCACCGCGCCGCGCTCGCGACGGTGCTGCACGAACTTGCGCACTACCACGATCGCGGCGAAGGCATTTCGCGCGATCCGCGTTTCCTCGACCTCGCCGGCTGGCAGGTGCGCGCAACGCGCTTCAACACGCGCGTGGCCGGACGCATGCGCGAGAACCGTTTCGTCGACCGCAGTCCGGACGACTACGAGCTGACGCGTCCGTCCGAATACTTCGCCGTCAACGTCGAGCATTACCTGCTCGATCCGCAATACGCCTGCCGCCGGCCGGCGCTGCATCGCTATCTCGAGGAACGCCTCGGCGCGACCGCAGGCGCCGCGCCGTGTGCGAACGACCTGGTCTACGTCGATGCCGGCGAAGGCGACGGCGGCGCGCTGCGTTCGATCGACCCCGCGCGGGTCTACGCGATCGACTACCTGCTCGCCGAAGGCAACGCGCAGCCGATGAGCCGTTGGGGCCACAGCATGTTGCGCCTCGTGGTGTGCGCGCCGGGCCGCACGCCGGGGCCGGATTGCCGTCTCGATCTGGCGCACCACCGCGTGCTCTCGTTCCGCGCGTTCGTCGACGACGTGCAGATCTCCAGCTGGAGCGGCCTGTCGGGGCGCTATCCGTCGCGCCTGTTCGTGCTGCCGATGGAGCAGGTGATCGACGAGTACACCAAGGTCGAACTTCGAGGCCTGCGCTCGGTGCCGCTGCGTCTTTCGGACGACGAGATCGCCGCCGTGCTCGAACGGACCGCGCAGCTGCACTGGAGTTACGACGGCCGCTATTACTTCCTCGGCAACAACTGCGCCGCCGAAACCTGGAAGCTGCTGCACGACAGCGTGCCGCGGCTGGCGGGGCAGGGCATCGGCAGCATCACGCCGACCGGACTGCTGCGCCGTCTGGAGAACGCGGGCGTGGGCGATGCGTCGGTGCTCGACGATGGCGACGAAGCCCTGCGGCTGGGCTATCGGTTCGAATCGCAGGGCGCGTACTTCGACCAGCTCTACGCGACGGCGAAGGCCTCGTTGTCGTTGCCGTATCGGACCGTGACGCAGTGGATGGACCTGTCGCCCGCGCAACGCCGGCCATGGATCGAGCGCGCCGACCTGCGCACGAGCGCGGCCCTGCTGCTGCTGGAGCAGGCGGCACAGCGGCGCGCGTTGGCGCAGGTGCGCGATGCGCTGAAGCGGCGCTATCTGGCGTCCAGCCGCGACGAGGGCGACGCGCCGGATGTCGTGCGTCGCCTGTTGAAGGAAAGCGCCTACCTCGGCCAGCCCTCGCGTCTGGTCGACGGCGGCTACGGGATTCCGCAGGCGGACGAGCGCGCGGCGTTGCAGGCGCGCAGCGCGACCTTGCAGTCGGAACTGTCGACGACTCGCGCGGAACTGGAACAGGGTGCGCGCGAATGGATGGGACCGCAGCAGCGCGAGCGGCTGGACGGCATCGTCGCCAATTCGGACCTGCTCGGGAAACGGTTGCGCGCGCTGCACGCGGAACAGGGCGGGTTGCGCCTGCCCTGAGGCGCGGCGAACTGCGATCAGTCCGCCATGTACGGAAGCATGTCCTCGACGAGCCGCTTGCGGCTGCTGCGCGCATATTCGGCCGGCGAGAACGGCATCGAAAGCGTCTGGTAGCGTGCGATCAGCGCGCGCACGCCGCGCTTCGCATCCGCATCGAATTCGCGCCGCGTTCCGTTGCCCGTGAGCTGCGTGAGCCGCGCCTGCGCCGCTTCCTTCGCGACGATATGCGCTTCGTCGCGCGGCTGGGCGACGCACAGCCCGTACGTTCCTTCGAGCAGGTGCCGCCAGATGTCGGCGAAGCCCGCGTCGAAGGCGTCGTCGTCGAATCCGTTATCGCGGTCGGCGAAGCCGGGAATCGGCCCGTCGATCGCATGCGAATCGCGCAGGGCGCGCAGATAGGCGTCCCTGAAACGCGCCATGAGCGTGGCCGTTGCCGCGGTCGCGTCGCCCTCGTGGGCGGCAAGCGCTTCGCGTGCCCGCGCAACCCAGTCCGTCGAATGCGGGTTGAACCAGCGTCCGGCGGGAACGCCCGGTGCCGGCAGCGTTCCGAACACGAAGGAGCGAATGCCGCCTTCGCCATCCGTCTCGTACGCGGGCCGGGGAACCAGCCCGCGTTCGATCAGGTGCGACAGTTCGGCCTCGTCGATGCCGCATGCCTGCGCGAATGCCTGTGCAGGCACGAAGCGTTCGCGCAGGTAGGCTTCGATCACGATCAGTCCGCGCGACCGGCGAATTCGCCCGTCGTGGTGTTCACCAGCACGCGTTCGCCGTTGCCGATGTATTCGGGAACCATGATCTCGATGCCGGTGGACAGCTTCGCCGGCTTCGGGCGCTTGGTGGCGGTGCCGCCCTTGAGTTCCGGCGGCGTCTCGATCACTTCGATCGCCACGCTCTGCGGCAGTTGCAGCGCCACCGGCGCGTCGTCGATGATCTGCACGTAGCAGCCGGTCAGGTCGGGAACGATGTAGCCGGCCAGATCGCCCACCACGTCGGCGTCGAGCGTGTACGGCGTGTAGTCCTCGTCGTCGAGGAAGACGAACGCTTCGCCGTCCTTGTACGAGAACGTCGCCTGGCGGCGGCTGAGCTCGACTTCCTTCATCTCGTCCTCGGCGCCCATGCTCACGTCGAGCTTGGCGCCGCCGGGCACCGAGTACATGGTGAAACGGAACTTGACGTTGCCGCCGCGGCCCTGGGGCGAGCTGCGTTCGATGTCGCGGATCTGGTAGACCGCGTTGTTGTACTCGACAACGTTACCTTTTTTGACGTCGTAGGCTTTCATGGCGTTTTTACGTTAATGGAGAATGGGGAATAGGGAATTGGAAGAAGCGGGTACGGGGTGACGGGCGTCGCTTTCTCGATTCCCAAATCCCCATTGCCGATTCCCGGCTTACTTCGGCGCCAGACGCGTCGCGCCGTCCAGGCGGATCGTCTCGCCGTTGAGGTAGGTGTTGCCGAGGATGTACGCGACCAGATCCGCGAACTCCTTCGGCTGGCCCAGGCGCGAGGGGAACGGGATGGACGCGGCGAGCGACTGCTGCACCGAGTCGGGCATGCCGTCGACCATCGGCGTCCAGAACACGCCCGGCGCGATGGTCATCACGCGGATGCCGAAACGGGACAGCTCGCGCGCCATCGGCAGGGTCATGGCGACCACGCCGCCCTTGGAGGCCGAGTACGCGGCCTGGCCGATCTGGCCTTCGTAGGCGGCGACCGAGGCGGTGTTGACGATCACGCCGCGCTCGCCGTCGGTGCCGGCCTCGTTGTGCTGCATCAGTTCGGCGGCGGCCTTGGCGACGTTGAAGCTGCCGACCAGGTTGACCATCACGGTGGACTGGAACTGCGACAGCGGCATCGCGGAGTCGCGGCCGAGCACGCGGCCGGCGCCCAGGATGCCGGCGCAGTTCACGGTGACATTCAGGCCGCCGAGGAATTCGCGCGCGGCCTTCACGTTCTCGACGACGCCGGCTTCGCTGGTGACGTCGGTCTTGAAGTAGCGGGCGTTGGCCTCGCCCAGTTCGGCGACGGCGGCCGCGCCCTTTTCGTCGTTCACGTCGAACAGCGCGACCTTGCCGCCGTTGGCGACCAGTTGCTGGGCGACGGCGAGGCCAAGGCCGGAAACACCGCCGGTGACGATGGCGCGGACGGATTGGAGTTGCATGGGCTTGGGTCCTGGACGCGGAAAGGCGGGATTTTAACGTTTTCCGGTGAGCCCAGTTGCACGCCGCCGCGTAGCCCGGGTAAGCGAAGCGCACCCGGGTCAGGCGTGACAGGTGCCGGGTGCGCTTCGCTTACCCGGGCTACGAGAGCACTGGTTACGCCATCCCCGGCGCCGGATACCGCTCCCGCAGCTCCTGCGGCGTCATGCCGGGCGCGAACAGGAACCCCTGGCCCACGTGCACGCCCAGTTCCAGCAGGAAATCGCGATGCTGCTCCGTCTCCACGCCCTCGGCGACCAGCGCAAGGCCGAGGCTGCGGGCGATGCCGGTGACGGCCTGGCAGATCGCCACGTCGGACTGGACCTCCGGCACACCCTGCACGAAGAGCTGGCTGAGCTTGAGGCCGTGGATCGGCAGGCGCCGCAGGTAGTTGAGCGCGCTGTAACCCTCGCCGAAATCGTCGATGGTGAGGATCACCCCGAGCTGGCGCAGTGCGGCGAAGGTGCGCAGCGTGTCGGGCGCGTCCTCGATCAGCACGCGTTCGGTGAACTCAAGTTCCAGCGCATACCCCGGCAAACCGTATTCGGCGAGCACGGAGGCGACGGTGCTGGCCAGGTCCTCGCCGAGGAACTGCCGGTACGACACGTTCACCGCCACGCGCGGGATCTTCAGCCCCGCGTCCTGCCATTCGCGCATCTGGCGGCAGGCTTCGTTGAGCACCCAGTCGCCGATGCCGACGATGTCGCCGGTGGTTTCGGCGTGGTCGATGAACTTGTCCGGGCGGATCTCGCCCAGCGAATGGTTGCGCCAGCGGATCAGCGCCTCGGCCGCGACGACATCGCCGTTGCGCATGTCGATCTGCGGCTGATACACGAGGTGGAACTCGTCGTTGTTGACCGCGCGGCGCAGGTGCGTTTCCAGCTGCAGGCGGTGCAACTGCTGTTCGGCCAGTTCCGGCGTGAACGTCTGCCAACCGTTGCGGCCGCGACGCTTGCTGTCGTACATCGCCACGTCCGCGCTCTGGATCAGCTGCTGCGAACGCACGCCGTCCAGCGGCGCCTGCGCGATGCCGATGCTCGCGGTGATGCTGAATTCCTCGCCGTCCAGGCGGAAGCTGTCGCCGAAGATTTCCAGGATCGCGTCCGCCAATCTTTCGGGGCGCGACGGATCGTTGCCGGTGTCGCACAGGATCAGGAATTCATCGCCGCCGAAGCGCGCGATCAGTCCCTCGTTGCCGATCGCGCGCTGGATGCGCCGCGCCGCCGAGGCGAGCAGGCGATCGCCCGCTGCATGGCCCAGCACGTCGTTGACGACCTTGAAGCGGTCCAGGTCGACATACAGCACGGCCAGCTGCGAACGCAGCGGATCGTCGAGGCGGCTTTCCAGTTCGGCCAGCACGGCGTCGCGATTGAGCAGCCCGGTGAGCGGATCGCTGCGCGCCTGCACGCGCAGGGTTTCCTCGTCGTGCTTGCGCTCGGTGATGTCCTGCAGCGTGCCGGTCAGGCGCGTGTTGATCGGATCGCCGGCCTCGGCCTCGCCGATCACGCGCACCCAGAACGAACGTCCGTCGGCGCGATGGCCTTGCACTTCCAGGTCCAGGTTGCGGCCGAAGGAAATCGCCTGTCCCAGCGATGCGCGCAGCCGGTCGCGGTCGTCGACGCGCAGGCAGGCGAGCATGCCTTCGATGGTGTCCGGCGCCGGACGATGGCCGAGGATGCGTTGCGCTTCTTCCGTCAGGTACAGGCGGTCGGGGGTGACGTCCCATTCCCAGCCGCCGATGTGCGCCATGCTCTGCGCGCGGTCGAAGAGCGTGCTGTCGCGCTTCAGGCGCGTGACGTCGGAGAACAGCGACAGCACCTGTTGCGGTTTGTCGCCGCCGGCGGGGAACTGCGGCACGCACGTCACCGTCAGCCACATCAGCTGCTGGCGCGTGCGGTGATACAGGCCGACCACGGTGCTTTCGATGATGCGGCCGCTCTGCAACGCGCGCGCCGAGGGATAGCGGTCCGACGGAAGTTCGCGTCCGTGTTCGTCCACGACCAGCCACTGCTCGCCGCGCATCGCGTCGTTCATCAGGTCGTCCTCGCCGACGCCGAGGATCTTCATCGCCGCGACGTTGGCGTAGGTGATCTGCAGATCCGCGTCCTGCACGACGATGCCGCGATCCATCGCTTCCATCAGTTCGCGATAGCGAAGCTCGGCGGTGTGGCGGCTGCTCAGGTCGCGCGCGACGGCGACCATCGCCTTGCGGCCATCGAACGTCAGTCCAGCGGTGTGTACTTCGACCGGGAAGCGCGTGCCGTCGCCACGCATGTTGGTGACTTCGACCACGTAGGTGTCGCCGCGGTTGAGCGTTTCCCACACCGGGACCATGTGGTCCTGCGGCAGGTCGGGATTGAGCGTCTCGATCGGCTGGCCGACGATTTCCTCGCGCGGCCGGCGATACGCGTTCATGCCGGCCTTGTTGAGGTCGAGCACGATGCCGTCCCACGCGATGATGCTCACCGGGTCGGGCACGGCATCGAAGAGCGTGCGATAGCGTTCGCGTTCGGCCTCGCACTCGCGCAGCGAATGCGTCAGTGCCTGGTGCGCCTGCAACAGCAGCTCGCGCGTGGCGGCGGGAAGGGCGCGGTCGTGCGCGGCCTCGTGCAACGCCGCCAGCGTGGTTTTCGCATCCGCCGGTGTGGGCGGGGCGGTTTCCTGCGCGGGCGTGCGTTGCTTCATGTGGTCGGCCGGTCAGGTGTTGGCGAGTGCCTTGCCGACCTTGCTTCCGGTCTCGCGCCCGAGTTTCGAGGCGAGCCAGCGGCCGGTGTCGGCGAGTTTGGCAAGGTCGATGCCGGTCTCGATGCCGAGGCCGTGCAGCATGTACACCACGTCCTCGGTCGCCACGTTGCCGCTGGCGCCCTTCGCATACGGACAGCCGCCCGTGCCGGAAACGGCCGAGTCGACCACGGCGACGCCTTCCTCCAGGCACGCCAGCACGTTCGCCAGCGCCTGGCCGTAGGTGTCGTGGAAATGCACGGCCAATGCATTGACCGGCACTTCCGAGGAAACGGCGAGCAGCATCGCGCGCGCCTTGCCCGGCGTGCCGACGCCGATGGTGTCGCCCAGCGACACTTCGTAACAGCCCATGTCGAACAGCGCACGCGCGACGCGCACGACATCGGTGAGCGGCACTTCGCCCTGGTAGGGGCAGCCGAGCACGGTGGACACATAGCCGCGCACGGCGACGCCGTCGGCGCGCGCGCGTTCCATCACCGGCGCGAAGCGCTCCAGCGATTCGTCGATGGACGCGTTGATGTTCTTCTTGTTGAACGCCTCGGACGCCGCGGTGAACACCGCGATTTCCTCCACGCCCACGGCGCGCGCGCGTTCGTAGCCCTGTTCGTTCGGCACCAGCACCGGATAGCGCACGCCGTCCCTGCGGTGGATGCCGGTGAAGACCTCCGCCGCGTCGGCCAGCTGCGGCACCCACTTCGGGCTGACGAAACTGGTGGCTTCGATGCTGCGAAGGCCGGTATCGGACAGCCGGTCGATCAGTTCGATCTTGTCGGCGGTCGCTATCGTGGTTTTTTCATTCTGCAGCCCGTCGCGCGGGCCGACTTCGACGATGCGGACGGAGGACTTCATGGCAGCGCCGCTCATTCGTCCTGCGCCAGCGCGACGAGCACGGCGTCCGCCTCGACGAAGTCGCCCGCCGCCGCACGCACCTGCGCGACGGTGCCCGCGCGCGGCGCCTTGAGGCTCAGCTCCATCTTCATCGCTTCGATCACCATCAGCTCCTGTCCGGCTTCCACGGCGTCGCCTTCGGCGGCCTTCACCAGCACCACGCGGCCGGGCATCGGGGCGAGCACGTTATGGCCGGCGTTGCCGCCGCCGCTGCGCTCGTGACGATACATCGGCACCCCCAGCAGGCGCAGGCGGCGTTCGCCGTCGTGCACCACCAGCCGCTGGCGATCTTCGGCCAGCGTATCGAGTTCAAACGTAAACCGGCGTCCATGTCCGCCAATGCGCAGGCTGAGCGTGCCGTCGGCGTCGATGCGGGCGCCTTCGACCGTATGCGGCCGGCCGCCCGTTTCGATCCGGTACTCGCCCCCGGCGCCCTGCGCCTGCAGCTCGATGCGGTTCTCGCCCTGCAGGAACGCCAGGCTGCGGTGCCCGCCGTGGCCCAGCCGCCAACCGTCGGCGATGGCCCATGGCGAGGTGGGATCGCTGGAGGCCGCCGCGCGACGCCGCGTGTCCTGTTCCTGCGCGAGCAGCAGCGCGGTGGCACCGGCGAGCAGGCGCTCGGTGTCATCTTCGTCGGCGGACGTGAGGAATTCGTCGAGATGGCGGTCCAGGTAGCCGGTATCGATCGTGCCGTTCACGACGGCCGGATGCCGCGCGAGGCGTTCGAGGAATTCGATGTTCGACTTCGGCCCGGCGATGTCGCATGCCGCCAGCGCCGAGCGCAGTCGCGCCAATGCGGCGGGGCGGTCGGAGGCGTGGACGATGAGCTTGGCGATCATCGGGTCGTAGAAGATCGTGACGGTGTCGCCTTCGACCACGCCCGAATCGATGCGCACGCCTTCACTCACGCGCGGCAGGCGCAGGCGTTCGAGCTTGCCCGAACCGGGAAGGAAGCCGGCATCCGGATCTTCCGCGTACAGGCGCACTTCGATCGCGTGCCCGTCCTGCGCGATGGCGTCCTGCGCCAGCGGCAGCGCTTCGCCCGCGGCGACGCGCAGCTGCCATTCGACCAGGTCCAGCCCGGTCACCATCTCGGTGACGGGATGCTCCACCTGCAGGCGCGTGTTGATTTCCATGAAATAGAAGCGGCCCGGCTTTCCATCGGCTTGTTGGCCGACGATGAACTCCACCGTGCCCGCGTTCACGTAATCGATCGAGCGCGCGGCGAGCACCGCGGCGTCGCCCATCGCACGGCGCAGCTGCGGTGTCAGGAACGGCGAGGGCGATTCCTCCAGCACCTTCTGGTAGCGGCGCTGCGCGGAGCATTCGCGTTCGTTGAGATGGATCGCGTGGCCGTGCGTGTCGGCGAACACCTGGATCTCGATGTGGCGCGGCTTCTCGACGTAGCGTTCCAGCAGCACGCGATCGCGACCGAACGCATTGGCCGCTTCGCGCTGGCAGCTTTGCAGGTTCGCCGCAAACTCGCCGCTGTCGCGCACGATGCGCATGCCCTTGCCGCCGCCGCCGTGCGCGGCCTTGATCATCAGCGGGTAGCCGATGGCATCGGCTTCGCGCTGGAGGCGATCGGGCGACTGGTCCTCGCCCGTGTAACCCGGAACGACCGGCACGCCCGCGGCCTGCATCAGTTCCTTCGCGCCGGCCTTGCTGCCCATCTTGCGCATCGACGCGGCCTTCGGGCCGATGAAGGCCAGGCCCGCGGCTTCGACCGCATCGGCGAAATCGGCGTTCTCGCTGAGGAAACCGTAGCCCGGATGCACCGCCTGCGCGCCCGACTTCAACGCGACTTCGATGATCGCCTCGCCGCGCAGGTAGCTGTCCTGCGGGCGCGGACCGCCGATGGGCCATGCCTCGTCGGCCTGGCGCACGTGCTGCGCGTCGGCATCGGCTTCCGAATACACCGCGACCGTGCGGATGCCGAGGCGCCGGCAGGTGCGGATGACGCGGCAGGCGATCTCGCCGCGATTGGCGATCAGGACTTTGTCGAACAGGCGCTGCTGGGGCTGGGGCATGAGGTCACTCGGGACGGTGGCACACGGCTTCGATGTTGTTGCCGTCGAAGTCGATCACGAAGGCGCCGTAGTAGTTCGGGTGGTAGTGCGGTCGCAGGCCCGGCGCGCCGTTGTCGCGCGCGCCATGCTGCAGGGCGATGGCGTGGAATTCGTCGACCGCCGCGCGCGAGGCCGCGACGAACGCGACATGCACGCCGGTGGTCGGCGTGGGACCGGTGCCGATCCAGAAATCGGGCTTCCTGTCTCCGAAGCCGCAACCTTCGTAGCCGCCGGTCTGTTCCTTCGTCACGTCCATGACGATGTCGTAGTCCAGCACGCCGAGCACGCGTTCGTAGAAGGCGCGCGAGTGGGCGTAATCGGAAACGGTGATGCCTGCGTGGTCGAGCATGGTCGGATCCTCCCGTCGATGGGTCATTCGCACCAGCGCGGCTTGCGCTTGTCCAGGAACGCGCCCAGCCCTTCCTGGCCTTCGTCGGAGACGCGCAGGCGGGCGATGAGGGCGGCGTTGTCGTGATCCAGGCGGTCGCGGTCGCGCTCGAACGCCACGCGCCGCACCAGCGACTTCGCCTGCGCGCTGGCGTGCGGGCCGGCCTTCAGCAGCAGGTCGACCTGGCGCTGGACCGCGCCGTCGAGCGCGTCGTTCGCGACGACCTGGTGCAGCAGGCCGATCTGGAGCGCCGTGGCGGCATCGAAAATCTCCCCCGTGGCGAACCAGCGGCGCGCCTGGCGCGGGCCGATCGCGTCGAGCACGTAGGGCGAGATCACCGCCGGCAGCAGGCCCAGCTTGCTTTCGGTCAGGCCGAACTTGGCGTCGGCCGAGGCGAT
>Ga0209257_1003309_pt1 | contig 14015 bp, 10 predicted proteins | sample AraplaCvi_mCL_r2_FD_184277 | JGI IMG/M metagenome (GOLD analysis project Ga0209257, IMG submission 184277) | Arabidopsis root microbial communities from North Carolina, USA - plate scrape MF_Cvi_mCL_r2 (SPAdes) (version 2) | ecosystem: Host-associated > Plants > Roots > Endosphere | place: USA...
GCTGGCGCCGCTGGCCGGCGAAGCCGTGCCCAGCGGCGGCGAACGCGGCCTGGCCTAGCCGCCGCTGGACTTCAGGCCGCTGGCGGGCGGCTCATCGGCCCATTGCAGATGCACGACGCGGTAGCCATGCGCCTTGATCGTGCGCAGCAGCAGCGGCAGCGCCGCCGCGGTGCGGTCCTGCGCATCATGCAGCAGCACGATGCCGCCGCGCGAGGCGGCCAGGCGCTGCGTCAGCTTGTCGGCCATCTGCTGCGCGGTCTGCGGCTCCCAGTCCTCGACGCCCAGGTCCACCGACATCACCGTGGTGCGCGACGCGGCGAGCGCCCCGCGCAGGAAGGGCGTCTCCTCGAGGAAGGGAAAGCGATAGGCGGGCGCGGTGCCGCCGAGGACCTCGCGATAGGCCGCCTCGAGCGCGCGCAGATCGGCCAGTTGTGCCGCCTCCGTCAGGGCCGCGAAGTGTTCGTGGCGCCAGCCGTGCACGCCGACGCTGTGCCCCTGCGCCTTGACCTCGCGGGCCAGCGCCGCATGCGCGCGCATCGGCTCGCCGACCATGAAGAAGGTGGCGCGCACGCACTCGGCCTGCAGCGCCTTGAGCACCAGCGGCGTGGATTCCGGGCGAGGACCGTCATCGAAGGTGATCACCACCTCATCCGGTTGCAGCGGCAGTGGCGCATGCTGCATGCGGCCGTAGGCGGCCGCCTCGCGCGGCAGCGTCAACACGCGCGCGGTGCCCAGGGCGTCGTCGCCGCAGGCAGCCGTCGCGCTCAAGGCGCTGCCCAGCAGCAAGGCTGCTGCGGTCACGCGCAACGGCCGCAGTGTCGATCCAGCGTTCATCCTGTCTCCTTCATGCTTGTTCGTGGCTTGGATTCGTCATGCATTGGCGCGCCGCCGCAGCGCCCTGACGCGGCGCCCTAACGCGGCGCCCTCAGCCGCGCCACCTCGTCCAGCGGCGTGGCGCCGAAGTAGCGCTTGAACTCGCGGCTGAACTGGGACGGGCTTTCGTAGCCGACGCGAGTGGCCGCGACGCCGGCCTTCACGCCTTCGTTGAGCATGATCAGCCGCGCCTTGTGCAGTTTGTAGCTCTTCACGTACTGCAGCGGCGAGGTGTTCGTGACCGCCTTGAAGTTGTGATGGAAGGCCGACACGCTCATGTTCACCAGCTTGGCGAGCTGCTCGACGTTCAGCGGCTTGGCGTAATTCGACTCGATGTGCTGCAGCGCCTTGGTCACCTGCGCGAAGTGCGTGTGCCGGTGCGCCAGCGCCTGCAGCGCCGCGCCGCTTTCGCCGCACAGCACGTGGTAGATGATCTCCTTGATGATCAGCCGGCCCAGCACCTTGGCATCGCGCGGATGGTTCATCGCATCGACCAGCCGCTCGAGCGCGCACAGCACCTCCTCGGTGAAGCGGGCGCTGTTGACGCCGGGGCAGTCCAGCGTGGCGGGACGGTCGAAGTCCTCGTCCTCGAGGTCGATCAGCAACTCCTGCAGCATCGCGGTGTCGATGTCGATCGACACACCGACGAAGGGCTCCTTGCGGCTCGCGATGGTCTGGCATTCGAAGGGGAGCGGGACCGTCAGCAGCAGGTAGTTGTCGGCGTCATAGCGGAAGCTGCGGTCGCCCACATGCCCCACCTTCGCGCCCTGCGCGACGATGACGATGGAGGGCTCGTAGAGCACCGGCGTGCGGGGATGCGGCGTGTCGGTGTAGAGCACGCGGACGCCGGCCACCGGGGAGGGCGTCGAGAACGCCCCCGTCGAGAAGCGGGTCGCCGCATCGATGATGCGCCGGCGGATGCTGTCGTTGAGGGTGGTCGCCATGGGGCCTCGAAGGACATCGGGCGCGAGCGGCCTCAGGCCGCCCGCGCCGCGGGAAGGGGCGGGTCCGGATCAGCGGGCCGCTTCGAGGATGCGCTGGCTGTCCTCGGGGCGGATGTCCTGGTGCTCGCCCAGCGCGGTGCCGCCGTGCTCCTTGAGCTTGGCGATGATCGCCGGGATGGTGCTGCCATCGAGCCCGTAGGCCGACAGGCGCGTGCCGACGCCCAGCCGCTCGAAGAATGCGCGCGTTGCCGCGATGGCGCCGTCGATGCGCTGCTCTTCGCTGCCGTCACGCAGGCCCCAGACGCGGTCCGCGTACTGCAGCAGCTTGGCGCGCTTCTGCTCCTTCTTGTAGGCCAGCAGCGAGGGCAGCACGATCGCCAGCGTCTGCGCGTGGTCCAGGCCATGCATCGCGGTCAGCTCGTGGCCGATCATGTGCGTGGCCCAGTCCTGCGGCACGCCCGCGCCGATCAGCCCGTTGAGCGCCTGCGTCGCGCTCCACATCACGTTCGCTCGAACGTCGTAGTTCTGCGGCTCGGTCAGCGCGCGCGGGCCTTCCTCGATCAGCGTCAGCAGGATGCCCTCGGAGAAGCGGTCCTGGATGCGGCCTTCGGCCGGGTAGGTCAGGTACTGCTCGACGGTGTGCACGAAGGCGTCCACCACGCCATTGGCCACCTGGCGGGCGGGCAGCGAGTAGGTGGTGACCGGATCGAGGACCGCGAACACCGGGTAGGTGAACGGCGAGAAGAAGGCGAGCTTGTCGCCGGTGGCCCGGCGGCTGATGACGGCGCCGTTGTTGGACTCGGAGCCGGTGGCCGGCAGCGTCAGCACGACGCCCATCTTCACGGCGCCAGCGACATTCGCGCCATGGGTCAGCAGGATGTCCCAGGGGTCCTGGGCGGCGTCGTGGCGCGCGGCGGCGGCGATGAACTTCGTCCCATCGGCGACCGAGCCGCCGCCCACGGCGAGCAGGAAGTCGATCCGCTCGGCCTTGACGACGTCGACGGCCTTCATCAGCGTCTCGTAGGTGGGGTTGGGCTCGATGCCGGAGAACTCCAGCACGGTGCGGCCGGCCAATGCCGCGCGGACCTGATCGAGCACGCCATTCTTCTTGATGCTGCCGCCGCCGTAGGTGATCAGGATGCGGGCGTCGGCGGGGATTTCCTGACCGAGCTGGGCGATCTGGCCCTTCCCGAACAGGATCTTGGTGGGGGTGTTGAGGCTGAAGTTGTTCATGGCTGCGGACTCCGTGGCGGTGATCGAAGAAGGTTCGATGCGATGGGGTGGATTGTTCGCATCCACTCAGGTCCGGGCAAGGCACGAAACTGCATTCGTCTTGCCCATTCCTGCTCGATCAGGGATGAATGGGCAAGGTCCGCGAGGCGTCCCGCCGCCGCCATGACGCTCGTCACACGCGGGCGAGTGCGCATTGCCGGGCGGCGCCGGTTGAGGGACAGTCGCGCGGTTTCCGGACTTCACAGGACTTGTCTTGACCACCGTCCCCTTGACCGCGGCCGCCGGCGCCACCAGCGACGCGCGCGCCCGTTTCGACCGATCCTTCCTGGGCCATCCCGCCGGCCTGGGCTGGCTGGCCTTCTGCGAGCTGTGGGAGCGCTTCTCGTACTACGGTATGCAGGCGCTGCTGGTGCTGTATCTCAGCAACTACCTGTTCATGCCCGAGCACATCGGCATCGTGGCCGGCATGGACACGCTGCGCGCGATGATCGAGCACATCACCGGATCGCGCTCGACGCAGCAGCTGGCCTCGGTGGTGTTCGGGCTCTACACGGGCTTCGTCTATCTCACGCCGATCTTCGGCGGCCTGCTGGCCGACCGCGTGCTGGGCCGCACGCGCACCGTCGTCATCGGCGCGCTGCTGATGGCGCTGGGCCATTTCCTGATGGCCATCGAAGCGGCGCTGCTGCCGGCGCTGGGCTGCCTGCTGCTGGGCGTGGGCTGCTTCAAGGGCAACATCGCGGCCCAGGTGGGCGATCTGTACGGCCCCGAGGACAAGCGCCGCGCCAGCGCGTTCCAGATCTTCATGCTGGCGGTGCAGATCGCCGTGATCGCCGCGCCCATCGTCTGCGGCACGCTGGGCGAGCGCGTGGGCTGGCATTGGGGATTTGGCGCGGCCGGCGTGGGGATGCTGATCGGGCTGGCCGTGTACCTGGCGGGCCGGCGGTTCCTGCCGCCGGAGACGGCGAAGAAGGTGGCGGCCGAGCGCGCGCCCAGCCCTCCGAGTCCTCCGATCGGGCGCCGCGGCGTGATGCAGGTGCTGCTGCTCGTGGCCATCCTGCCGCTGCTGATGCTGTCGATCGTTGGCAATCAGCAGTTCTACAACGCCTACCCGCTGTGGTCGCAGAAGTACATGGACATGGCCGTGGGCGGTTTCCTGGTGCCGGTGACCTGGCTGCAGTCCGTCGACGCGACGGTGAGCTTCCTGACCATGCTGGGATCGATCGCGTTCTGGCGCTGGTGGGCGACGCGGCGGCGCGAGCCCGACGAGGTCACGAAGATCGCGCTGGGCTGCTTCGTGGCGGCGGGCGCGCCGGCGCTGCTGCTGATTCCGGCGATGTCGCTCGAGGCCGGGGGGGCCAAGATCAGCATCCTGTGGACCTTCGCCTACACGCTGGTGAATGACATCGGCTTCGCCAACATCATGCCGGTGGGGTTGGCGCTGTACTCGCGCGCGGCGCCGCGCGGGCTGCAGGGCGTGATGATCGGGATCTACTACCTGCATCTGTTCTTCGGGAACATGTTCGTCGGGTGGCTCGCCGGGCTGCTGGAGGTGCTGCCGGGCTCGCAGTTCTGGACGCTGCATGCGGCGCTCGTGGGCAGCGCGGGCGTGGCCATGCTGCTGGTGAAGCTGCTGTTCGGGCGCTTGCTGGCGCCGCAGGAGTAGCGGACTGCGACCGCCGCTGGCCCTCACCCCTCCGTCTGCCGCAAGCGGGCGAGGGGGTCATACCGGCCGGCGCGCTTCTTGCACCCTCTCCCGAGATGCGGGAGAGGGCGGGGTGAGGGCCAGCAGTGCCGCGCAGTCAGGTCGCCTCAGCGCGGGAGCGGTGCCGGATTCGCCAGATAGGCCTTGAACAGCCGTGCGAACTGCCCGCCGTCGGTCGTGATGTTGGCCGAAGCGCTGCCGCCTCCGCTGAACACGATCGCAAACACGCCACTGGCCGTGTACTCGCTCGCGTGGGTCAGCATGTACTGGACGTGGTTGTCGCGGTAGTGCCCGGGCGTTCCGCCCGGCGTCGACGACGGCACGCCCATCGGCGTCTGCCAGAACAGGATCGGCAAGTTCCCGAGCTTGCTTCTCACCGCCGCCCATTGCGCGAGGTCCTGATGGAAGTTGGGCGTCGCCACGTTGTTCTCATCCCAATAGAACGGGCCATTGCCGCGCCCCGCGCATTCGGCCGGCGGCGGGGACACTTCGAAGCAGCCTGCATCGCGGTCGCTCGTCTGGCCGACCATGAAGTCCGCCTTGTCCGCGCCCAGCTTCAGCATGAAGGCGCCGACCGCCGTGGCATCGCGCCCCCAGAACGACGGCGGGAACCCGATCTTGGCCTTGGGCGCGTAGGCCCGTCCCAGCGCCAGCAGGCAGCCGGCCATGCCGACGGCGTTGTCCGGCTGGCCCGCGCATTCCGCGACCTGGCTCACGCGCGCCGGCAGCTTCGTGGGGTCGGCGCCCGGCGCGCCGGTCATCACGAAGCCCCAGAAGTCCGGCTCCAGGTTGACCAGCGTTGGCAGGCCGGTCGCGCCGATCTTCTGATACATCAGCTTGACCTGCGCCCAGTAGCTGGACATGAAGGAGGCGTCGTTGATCGCGGCGAGGTTCCCTTCACCCCGTGACGCCATCTGGTACAGCGTGAACATCGGCACCGCGCCGGCGGCAGAGACGTTGGCCGAGACGTAAGTGACGTAGGCGCCGCTGGGACTGTTCCAGCTCGGCCAGGACCCGTCGCCGACACCAACCAGATAGGTGTCGATGATGTCCGGACGGATCTGCTGCGCCGTCATCTCAGCGATCGGATTGCCCGCCCCCAGGCCGCCCAGCAACCGGTTGGGAGCGCCCAGCGCCGCCGTGATCGACGATGAAGGAGCCGGGGCTGGAGCCGGGGCTGGAGCCGGGGCTGGAGCTGGAGCTGGAGCTGGAGCTGGAGCTGGAGCTGGAGCTGGAGCTGGAGCTGGAGCTGGAGAGGGGGCGGGCGAAGGAGAAGGTGCGGGGGATGGAGCCGGCGATGGCGACGGCGATGCGGCCGGTGAAGGGGCCGGCGCGGTGCCCAGCGGGGGCGTGGTCGCCTCCGTGCCTGGCGACGCCGCCGATCCGCCCCCGCCGCAGGAGGCCAGGCCTGCCATCAGAAGGGCGAGCGCGAGCCGCTGGACCACGGGCGTGGCGTTCGGAGTGGTCGACATGATTTCCTTTCGAATGATGTGAAGCGTCATGCGCGCGAGGCCGTGATATCTCCGTTGCAACTCGGATGCGTCGCGCCGACAAAATTTGTCAACGTTGTCATCCCGGGCGGACGAGGAATGTCAGTCGGGCAAGGAGTTGCCGCCTCGCGCGTCGTGCGCGCGAAGGCTTGCAATTCGCGGGCCAGCCGCAGGCCTCGCGACAAGGGCATTCATGCCCCCGAACGCAGCGACTTCGGGGCATCGGAATGGGGGGACTGCGAGCCCCGGGGCCATGACTTGCGAGCGCGCGGCCCCTAAGCTGGTGGAGGTCGCTGGGACGACTGATCGCGCCGGAGCGGTTCGAGCGCGATCGATTCTCGCTTCCGCAAGAAGGAGCTCCGCCATGCATGCGCTCGCCCGCCTCACCGTCGCCCGGCGGCTCACCCTCGGCTTCGGGTTGGTCTCCGCGTTGATCCTGGCCTTCGCGGCCGTGGCCTGGAGCCAGTTGGAGGACATCCAGACCGCCGTCACGCAAGTGGTCGACGACCGCTACCCCAAGATCGACGTGTCGCGCGACATCTACGACGCCGTGAACCTGCAGGCCCGCGCGCTGCGAAGCGCCATCGTGGCCGCCAGCCTGGGACGGCCGTCGGAGGTCAATGGCCAACTGGACAAGCTGGACAGCGCGGTCTCCGCCAACCAGGCGCGCTTCGACCGGCTTCGGGGATTGATCAACACGCCCAAGGGCGATGAGCTGTTCAAGTCCATGATCGACCTGCACGCCGACTTCGGCCGCGTGCGCGCCGAGCAGGCCCGTTTGCTCCGCGAGGGCAAGTGGGAGGACGCCGCGCGGCTCTCGCTCGGAGAGGGCCGGACCAAGCAGGAGGTGTTCTTCGCCAAGGTCGAGGAGATGGTCGAGTTCCAGGAAGGCCTGATGCGCACCGGCGGCGCGGCCGCGGAGGCGCGGATCGCGCACACCATCGCCTCCACGCTTGGCGTCGCCAGCGCCGTGCTGGTCCTGTCGCTGCTGATGGCCTGGGCCATCACCCGCTCCGTGCTGACCGAACTCGGCGGCGAGCCCGCGGCGGCGCGCGACGAGGCCCAGCGCATCGCCCGGGGCGACCTGACCAGCTCGATCACGGTGGCGCCGCGGGACACGGCCTCGCTGTACGCGGCGCTGCGTCTCATGCATGGGGCGCTGGTGGAGACCGTCTCGAGCGTGCGCCTGGGCAGCGAGTCCGTGGCCTCGGCCTCGGCGCAGATCGCCCAGGGCAATCAGGATCTGTCCAGCCGGACCGAGGAGCAGGCCAGCGCGCTCGAGCAGACCGCCGCGACGATGGAGCAGCTCAACGCCACGGCGCGCAACAACACCGACGCCGCCAAGCAGGCCAACCAGCTCGCCAAGGGCGCATCCACGATCGCCATGCAGGGCGGCGAGGTCGTCGGCCGGGTCGTGAGCACCATGCAAGGCATCAGCGACAGCAGCCGCAAGATCGCCAACATCATCGGCGTCATCGATGGCATCGCCTTCCAGACCAACATCCTGGCGCTGAATGCCGCCGTCGAGGCGGCGCGCGCCGGCGAGCAGGGCCGCGGCTTCGCGGTCGTGGCGTCGGAGGTCCGCGGCCTGGCGCAGCGCAGCGCCGAAGCGGCCAAGGAGATCAAGACGCTGATCGGCGACAGCGTCCATCAGGTCGACGAAGGGACCGCGCTGGTGGACCAGGCCGGCAAGACGATGGACGAGATCGTCGCCGCGATCCAGCGCGTCAGCGACATCGTGGCGGAGATCGCCGCGGCCAGCGTCCAGCAGTGCTCAGGCATCTCGCAGGTGAGCGATGCCGTCAGCCAGATGGATCTGGTCACGCAGAAGAACGCGGCCCTTGTCGAGGAAAGCGCGGCCGCCGCCGAGAGCTTGAAGAACCAGGCGCAGCAGCTGTTGCAGGCGGTGTCGCTCTTCAAGCTCGCCAACGGCCAGGGTGCCAGGCACGGGCCGCGCCACTAGGGCGCCCGGATGAGCCCGAGCGCCTCAGGCGCTCAGGGCTGCTGCTTCCAGAGCTGGCTGCTGGTGCCCTGGTAGCGGCTGGTCTTCAGCGCGCTGCCCGGCTGGGCGCCAGTGCCATCCACCGCCTGATCCGGAGCGGTGCGCAGCGTGAAGCGGCCGCTCGTGGCATCGACGCTGAAACGCTGGTTGGCGCTGCCGGTGCACTGCGCCACCACGAGGGCGGCGCCGTCGGCATAAGCGCCACCGTTGTCCAGGCAATAGTGCGGATCGAGCATGCTGCGCACGAGGCCCGTGGCGGCGTCGTAGTGCCAGGTCTGGCTGGTGCTGCCGGCGTTGCAGCTGGCTTGCAGCACGGCGTTGCCCTGCGCGGCCCGCGACTGGTTCAGGTCCATGCACAGGCCCGACCCGACGTTCACCAGACGCGTGGCCGCGGCCTTGGCGCCGGTGTTCGAGACCACTGGCGCATACACCACGCCGAGCTTGTCCACCTCATCGCCATCGCGGCCGTGGAAGCCGACGATGGCCCAGCCCGACGGCGCGGTGAAGGTCGTGCAACTGCCGCTCGTGCTGCCACCGGCCAGCGTGCGGTGCGCGCTGGTGGTGAAGGCGGCCGAGAAGATGCGGGTCTGTCCCTTGTACTGGTCCGCGCACAAGCTCGCCGAGGTCAGCACCTCGCCATCGGCCAGCGTGAGCGCCTGCTCGTTGCCACCGGTGCCGCCGTGTCCGAGCGGGAAGCCATTGGACAGTACGACCTCGACGCGATCGACACGGCTGCCACTGCGGATCTTGAGCTGGCGCACCGCCGGGCTGGCGGGCAGCAGGTTCACATCGTTGAAGCTGGTGCCATGCGGGCCACCGACCGTGTCGCTCAGACGGCGGTTGTCGGCGGTGCTCCACTTCCATTGGGTGGAGACCGGACGGTGGTCCGACAGCTCGGTCCCGTTCGCGTCCGTGGCATCGGTGCGCACCGCGTAGCCGGACGGCGTGAGCGTGATCTGGCCATTGCCGCGGAACAGCACCTTGTCCACGATCTCGCAGCTGGCGCTGGTGAATGCCGGCTCGCACAGGAGCGGGTCGCCCACCGGCGGCACGCTGCCATTGCGCACGCCCTGGATCCAGGCGTCGGTGAAGCCGTGGCGCAGGAACTGGCCCATGTTGTCGCCACCGCGCGTGTAGCGGGTGTTGGTGTCGCCGAACACGATCACCGCGTTGCCGGCCGATTCCGACTCGATGTACGCGAGCATCTGCTCGACGTTCTTGCGGCGTGCGGCCAGGTCCGCGGTCTCCACCTGAGCCTGCGCATGCAGGTTGTAGATGTCGACGTAGACGCCTTCGGCCAGGCGCGTGCGCGCCATCGTGAAGCCCTTGGGCGTGAGGCAGTCCACGCCGTTGCAATCGCTCCAGCGCACGCGCGCCAGGTCGTCGAAGGGGAAGCGGCTCATCGTGTTGAGACCGCTGCCGATGCCGGCGCCACCGCTGGTCGGGGTGCGGAAGGCGTGGTCGTCGCAGGCGTCGTACAGATCGGCGTGGTAGTTGAAGTCCTCTTCCACGTTGACGATGTCGAAGGCCTTGACGTAGCAGCTGATCTTCCTGGTCGCGGTCGAACGGTCGCCCGCCGCGCTGGAGGCGCCCTGAGGCAGGCCCGCGACGTTGTAGGCGAGGGTACTGAAGCTGCCGCTGGCGGCGAAGGCGCCACCGCAGGCGAGCAGCGAGGCCAGGGTGAGGGGGAGCAGACGAAGGTGCATCGGGGGTCCTAGGTGGATGCTTGATGGATGCTTGAAAAGCGCTCGCATCTTCTTCACCCAAGGTGACGCCCCAGTGGCGGAAATCTCTCCAGGACATCACGGGGCCCGAGGGGCCCCGGCCCGCCGTGCGGTCAGCCTCGCTTGCCTTGACGCTTGCGCCACGCGTCGATCACCTGCGCGGTCAGGGCGTCGGCCTCGCGCTGCTGATCGGCACTCAAGGCCGGCGGCGCCGCGCCCCATTGGCCCATCAGCTTCTCCATGTCGGCCATCGAGATGCGGCTGGCCCGCTCCATCTCCGCGCCGGACATCAGACCCTGGATGCGGAGCCAGGCTTCCTTGTAGGCCTGCCGCTGCACTTCGGTGATGCCCAGCGTGCTCGCGTTGAAAGCGAAGCTGTAGCTCGTGAGCGCGGTGAAATCGCCGTCCTCCGCGGTCTGGCGCGCATCGCGCTGCAGCCGGCCGCGGAGCTCAGGATCGATGGGCCGCCCGCTGCCGGCCAGCCATTGCAGGTAGGGCAGTGCCGCGTCCCTGGCGCCCCCGTCGTAGGCGCGCTTGAACAGCTCTCCCCGGCGCGCGATCGTGGCCGCGTCGAAGACCTGGCAGTGACGCTGGAAGTCCTGCTGCAGCCGGATCCGCTCCTGGCTGGACAACCCGGTGATCCGCTGAAGCTGCTGCCCGCCCGGCGATGGCTGGTCACGCTCCCGGTACATGTGCTCCGCCGCCATGTCGGCGCCTTGGCAGGCCGAGAGCATGGAGGCGGCGTCCAGCATGTCGCGCGACGTTCCGGCGCCGTCCAGGGCCAGCTGAACCCTGCGCAGCGCCTCCGCCGGCGAGGCCAGCGGGAGGGGCGCCGATGTGGTCGCGGGCGGCAGCGTCGGCACTGCCGGCGATGCGCCGGAGGCGGTTTGGAAAGAGGGTACGGTGGTGCTCGATGGTTGGGGGTTCGCGGCGGGGGAGGGCGCCGGCTCGGCGGCTGGCGCGGGGACCTCCGAGCGCTTCATCAGCCAGCCGCCCGCGACCAGCACTGTGACGACAGCGATCGCAGCCCATGCCGCGCCCGAGGTCTGCTTCGATGCCATGTTCAGAACTCCCGGATTCGTGCGTGGCCGGTGATTTGCAGCGTCAGCGCCTGACCCGGCGCGCGCACGCCGGTGATGTCGGCCACGGGCTGTCCGCCGCCGATCCACAGCGCGACGGGGCCCGGCTCGACCACGCGCTGGCCGTCAGCCCGCACGATGCTCGTCGCCTTCGCGTCCAGGTCGACAACGACGCGGCGCGACTGCCCGGCACCGAGCACCACCCGGCGGAAGGCGACCAGCGTGCGTTCCGGCGCCATCGCACCGGAACGCGTCGCGTAGACCTGCACCACTTCGGCCGCCTCGCGGCCGCTCTCGTTCTTCAACAACACCGACAGCCGCGTCCCTTGCCCCGCCGTGACGCGGTCCTTGGCCAGCTTCGCCTGCGAGTAGCTGAAGCGGGCATAGCCCAGGCCATGGCCGAACGGGAAAAGCGGCTCGCCCTTGAACCAGCGGTAGGTGCGGCCCGCCATGCCGTAATCCTTGAACGGCGGCAGTTGCTCGACCGACTGGTAGAAGGTGACCGGCAGACGGCCCGACGGACTGAAGTCGCCGGCCAGCAGCTCCGCCACGGCCTGGCCGCCTTCGCCGCCCGGATACCAGGCCTGCACGATCGCCGAGGCGCGCCGCGTCGCGGCACCGAAGGCCATGGCGCTGCCGCTGAAGTTCACCAGCACCAGCGGACGGCCGAGGCCGGTCAGACGATCGAGCAATTGCTGCTGCGGCGCCGGCAGATCGATCGAGGTGCGATCGCCACCAGCAAAGCCGGGCGCCGTCACCGGCATCTCCTCGCCTTCCAGCGCGGCGCTCAGGCCGCTGGCGAAGACCACCAGATCGGCCTCGCGAGCGGCGGCGACCGCAGCGTCCGGGTCGGGACGGGGGCCGCGGGGCTCCGACGCTGGAGTTTCAGGTACTGCGACCCGGTCGCTGCCCTCGACCAGATCGATGCGGGCCTGCGGAAAGCGCGCCTTCAGTCCGGCCAGCAGCGTGACCGGCCGGGACGGCGTGCCGTTGTAGTTGCCCACCAGCGCGTCCACGCTGTCCGCGTTCGGGCCGATCAGGGCGATGCGCCGGGGCGCGGCCTTCAGCGGCAACAGGCCATCGTTCTTGAGCAGCACCAGCGAGCGCCGGGCTGCTTCGAGGTTGAGCGCCCGGTGCGGCGGCGTATCGAAGTCGCGCGCCGTGATGCCGGCGAAGGGCCGTTGCCCTGGCGGGTCGAGCAGGCCCAGGCGCAGCCGCACATCGAAGAGCCGATGCAGCGCCCGGTCGAGTTCCGCCTCGCGGAGCAGCCCTTGCCGCACGGCGGCGACGGTGGTGGCGGGAGCCCCGGTGCTGTTGACGCTGAAGTCGCAGATCAGGTCGGTGCCGGCGCGAACGGCCAGCGCCACGGCGGCCTCGGGCGTCTTCACGTGGTGGTGGGCCCCGTCCATGTGGATGTCGGCCACCGCGCCGCAGTCGGAGACCACATGACCCTGGAACTTCCACGCGCCGCGCAGATAGTGCTGGAGCAATTGCTCGTTGGCGCAGGCCGGCACGCCGTCGACGGCGTTGTAGGCGCACATGACGGATTCCGCGCGACCCTGCGTTACTGCCGCATGGAAGGCCGGCAGATAGGTGTCCACCAGGTCGCGCGGCGCCACTTGCACGTCCTCCTTGTGGCGGTCGGCTTCTGGGCCGCTGTGCACGGCGAAGTGCTTCACCGCCGCCGACACGCGCGGCCGCCGCGGGTCGGGCCCCTGCAGTCCCTGGATGAAGGCCACGCCCATGCGTGAGGTCAGGAACGGATCCTCGCCATAGGTCTCCTGGCCGCGGCCCCAGCGCGGGTCGCGAAAGATGTTCACGTTGGGCGACCACACGGTCAGGCCGCGGTACAGGACGGAGGAGCCGTCGGCGCTCACGGTGGCGAGGAACTTGGCGCGGAACTCGATGCCGGTGATCTCGCCGACACGCTGCACGAGCGGCGTGTCCCAGGTCGCCGCCAGGCCGATGGCCTGCGGAAACACGGTCGCCACGTCCGCGCGCGCCACGCCGTGCAGACCCTCGCTCCACCAGTTGTAGGCCGGGATGCCCAGCCGCGGAATGGCCGGTGAATCGTGCTGGAGTTGACTGGCCTTCTCCTCCAGCGTCATCCGCGCCACCAGGGCGCGGGCCCTGTCCATCGAGGTGCCCGGCGGCGCGCCCATCGCGCCGGTGGTCATCGACAGCGCCAGCAGCATGGCTGAAGCGGTGGCCGCGAGCAGAGGCAAGGAAGCCGGTTTGCTTGTGTGGTGCATGGCGCTTCAGAACGCGTCGATCGTCAAGGTCGTGGCCGGCAGCCCCTCTCCACGGGCGCGCAGCGTCGCGGGACCGCGCGCGCCGGTCGATTGCAGGAGCACCTGCGCCTGGCCGTTGAAGACGCGGCGCTCCCACGGCGCGGCTGGCGTGGTCACGCGCAGGGTCACCCAGCGCTTGCCGCCTTGCGCGTTGTCGGTCATCGCCCGCAGGCCGCCGGCCGGTGTGGGGAAGACCAGGACCAGCGTGTTGCGGTCGCGCCATTGCGCAGGGTCCAGGTCCACGACGCCCAGGCCCTGGTCCAGCCTCGGCGTCACGGCCTGGCCGTTCACATAGACCTGCTGGCCGGGGCCGAGATCGCCGATGAACAGCGTCGACCGTTCGCCGGCCACCGTGGTCGGCCGCGGGAAGGCGGCGCGCACGATGTTCCAGGCGCTGTCGGCGGGCTGCTGCTCGGGCGGCACCCATCCGAAGGGCTCGCGCCAGGCCTGCGCATTGGCGTCCGCGATCAGCGCCGCGGCGTCCTCCGGCCGATCGATGCCGCGATGCCCCCAGTCGCCCAGCGGCACGAAGCGATGGCGCTCGGCCGGCTTGTCGGCTTCGTGCGAGCCCGGATCGCCGTTGCCCATGCCGATCAGCCGCGCGGCGCCCTCGACCTCGAAGCCGATGCGCTGGCTGGCCGTCGGAACGACACGGCCCTCGCTGTCCACGACGT